>Ga0214472_10008626_pt1 | contig 10644 bp, 9 predicted proteins | sample RVTome_6_FD_207662 | JGI IMG/M metagenome (GOLD analysis project Ga0214472, IMG submission 207662) | Soil microbial communities from uranium-contaminated site in the Upper Colorado River Basin, Wyoming, United States - RVT140D175 | ecosystem: Environmental > Terrestrial > Soil > Contaminated >...
GTTCCTCAGCGCGGCCATGGCGTAGCGGATGGCCCCGCCCTCGACCGAAAAATCGCGCTCGGACCGGTTGACCGACGGCGGCAGGATCGCGGCGCCGATGCGCTCGGCCTCGCCGCGCAGCTGGGCGAGCTTGTCGGTGTTGCCGATGTCGTGGGTCATCACCGCGGCCAGGAACTCCAGCGGGTGGTTGGCCTTGAGATAGGCGGTCTGATAGGCGACCAGCGCATAGGCCGCCGAATGGGCCTTGTTGAAGCCGTAGCCGGCGAACTTGTCGACCAGATGGAAGATGTACTCGGCGCGGGCGCGATCGACCCCGTTGGCGGCGGCGCCGTCGATGAAGCGGGCGCGCTGGGCATCCATCTCGGACTTGATCTTCTTGCCCATGGCGCGGCGCAGCAGATCGGCCTCGCCGAGCGAAAAACCGGCGAGCCGCTGGGCGATCTGCAACACCTGCTCCTGATAGATGATGACGCCGTAGGTGTCGGCGACCACGGGCTCGATGAGCTCGTGCAGGCGCTCGGGCTGCTCGGCGCCATGCTTGGAGGCGAGGTATTTGGGAATGTTTTCCATCGGCCCGGGGCGAAACAGCGCCACCAGCGCGATCAGGTCCTCGAAATTGCTGGGTTCGGCGCGCACCAGGAGATCGCGCATCCCGGCACTTTCAAACTGGAACACGCCGGCGGTCTCGCCGCGGCCGAGAAGCGCGAAGGTTCGCCGGTCGTCCAGTGGAATGCGCGAGATGTCGATCGCGGTGCCGGCCTCGCGCACGATCCGGACGCAGGTCTCGATCACGGTAAGGGTCTTGAGGCCGAGGATGTCGAACTTGACGAGACCGGCCTGCTCGACCCACTTCATGTTGAACTGGGTGACCGGCATCTCGGTTCTCGGGTCGCGGTAGAGCGGCACCAGATCGATCAGCGGGCGATCGCCGATCACGACGCCGGCGGCATGGGTCGAGGCGTGGCGGTAAAGCCCCTCCAGCGCCTGGCCGATCTCGAGCAGGCGGGCGACGGTCTCGTCGCTGTCGCGCTCCTCGCCGAGGCGCGGCTCGCTCGCGATGGCGTCGGCCAGGGTGACCGGGTCGGCCGGATTGTTCGGCACCAGCTTGCACAGCCGGTCGACCTGGCCGTAGGGCATCTGCAGGACCCGGCCGACGTCGCGCAGCACCGCGCGTGCCTGCAGCTTGCCGAAGGTGATGATCTGCGCCACCCGGTCGTGGCCATAGGTGTCACGGATGTGGCCGATCACCTCGTCGCGGCGCACCGGGCAGAAATCGATGTCGAAGTCGGGCATCGAAACCCGGTGCGGGTTGAGAAACCGCTCGAAAACGAGATTGAACCGCAACGGATCGAGGTCGGTGATAGTCAGCGCCCAGGCGACCACGGAGGCCGCGCCCGAGCCGCGCCCGGGCCCCACCGGAATTCCCTCGGCCTTCGACCATTTGATGATTTCCGAGACGATCAGGAAGTAGCCCGGATACTCCATGTCGTTGATGATCGCGAGCTCGTGGTCGAGCCGGGCGCGGTAGTCGGCGGGCGTGAAGCCGGGCGCCGGGCCATGCGCGGCAAGGCGGGCCTCCAGCCCCTCGCGCGCCTGGCGCTCGAGCTCGCCGGCCTCGTCCGCCGCGGCGCCGCCGTCGGCGCTCGGAAAGCGCGGCAGGATCGGCGCCCGCAGCTCGGGCCGCGCCACGCAGCGCCGGGCGATCTCGACGCTCGTCGAGAGCGCTTCCGGCAGATCGGAAAACAGCGCCGCCATCTCCGAGGGCGGCCGGAAATGCTGGTTCGGGCTCAACCGGCGCCGGTCCTCGTTGGCGACGACCTCGCCCTCGGCGATGCAGATCAGCGCGTCATGGGCGGCATGATCGGCGCCGGTCGCGAAGAATACGTCATTGGTGGCGACGATCGGCAGATCGTGGCCGTAGGCAAGGCGCAGAAGCTCGCGTTCGCGCTCGGCCTCGCCCGCGAGCCCGTGGCGCTGGATCTCGACATAGAGGCGGTCGGCAAAGACCGACCGCAGCCATTCGAGCCGGGAGCGCGCGAGATCGCGCTGGCCGGCGGCGATCGCGCGGTCGATCGGCCCCGAGCCGCCGCCGGTGAGAACGATCAGCCCATCGGCGAACGAGCCCAGCTCCCCGGTGCCGACCCGCGGCGGGCCGCCCCCGCGATCGTCGAGAAACGCCGAACTCGACAGCCGCATCAGGTTGGCATAGCCGGCGGCGCTGCCCGCCAGCAGCGCCAGCGCGGGATATCGCGGCGCGGGGCCGCGCCCGCCGGTCTCGCCATCGGCGAAATCGACCGCGAGCGCGCAGCCGACAATCGGCTGGATGCCGGCCCCGGCCATGGTTTCGGAAAATTCGAGCGCGCCGAACAGATTGTTGGTGTCGGTGAGGCCGACCGCCGGCAGCCGGTGGCGCAGGGCCAGCTCGGCAATCTTGCCGACCGGCAGCGCGCCCTCGAGCAGCGAATAGGACGAGCGCACGCGCAAATGAATGAATTCCGGACCGCCCATCATCGCGACTCGCCTCTCCCTGCTCGCGCATCATGGCCGCTTGCCGGCGGCCTGTCACCGCCACCGCCCCGCCCGCGCCGCCCCGCCCGCGCCGACTGTGGAAAACCGGACCTGGCTGTCGTGCGGAACGATCCCGTCCGAAGATCGGCTCCTGTTGTTCGCGATCATGCTCAGGGCGACGACGCCAGGATGTCGCTCCAGGCGGCGACCATGATGCACAACAGCACGATGGCCCAGAAGCCCGCGGCGTCCTCGATCGCCTGCATGCCGGTCCCTCCGTCGGTATTCTCTGTTTGTTCGATTAGTGTACTGTGTTTGTTCTGGATGTCAACCCTGTTTTGTGGACTGTCACGCCACGTCACCGCCCGTGGCGATGACCGCGGCCATGGCCGCGGTCCGGAGCGCATTGCCGCCGGGCCGGCTCCGGTCCGATCCCTGGCCGCTCGCGTGGCGGGCGCGCCCACGCCGACCGGGCCCGGCGCCCGCTCAGTGCAGGATCTGGCTCAGGAACAGCCTGGTGCGCTCGCTCTTCGGGTTCTCGAAGAACTGGGCCGGCGGTGCCTGCTCGATGATCTGGCCGCCGTCCATGAAGATGACCCGGTTCGCCACCTGGCGGGCGAACCCCATCTCGTGGGTCACGCACAGCATGGTCATGCCGGACTCGGCGAGATCGACCATGACGTCGAGCACTTCCTTGATCATTTCCGGGTCGAGCGCCGAGGTCGGCTCGTCGAACAGCATGATCCGCGGCTCCATGCACAGGGACCGGGCGATGGCGACGCGCTGCTGCTGGCCGCCGGAGAGCTGGCCCGGATATTTCTGCGCCTGTTCGGGAATCTTCACCCGCTCCAGGTAGCGCATGGCGATCGCTTCGGCCTCGGCCTTGGGCAAGCGGCGAACCCAGATCGGCGCCAGGGTGCAGTTCTCCAGAACCGTCAGGTGCGGAAACAGGTTGAAGTGCTGGAACACCATCCCGACCTCGCGGCGCACCTGGTCGATGCGCTTCAGATTGTCGGTGAGCTCGATGCCGTCGACGATCACGTGGCCGCGCTGGTGCTCCTCGAGCCGGTTGATGCAGCGGATCACGGTCGACTTGCCGGACCCGGACGGGCCGCAGATCACGATCCGCTCGCCGCGATAGACGGTGAGATTGATGTCCTTGAGAACGTGGAAATCGCCGAACCACTTGTGCATGCCGGAAATTTCGATCGCGATCTCGTCCGATGCCGGCGCGGGCGCCCTGGCGCCGCCGCCGGTCGCGGGCACGGTGCCGGCGGGCGCGGACCCGGCCGAAGCCCGCGCAGGCGAACTCCCGGTCCGGCCGTCGGCGGCGCGCTTTGCCGGCGCGCGGCCGGCGGCGGGCTTTGCCGGCTTGCGGGCGGCGCCGGCGCCCGGTCTGCTGCGCGTTCGCTTTGGCTTGTCGTCGGTTTCGGCCATGGAACGGGTCCTCTTGGGTCAGTGGCCGGTGTGCAGCTTGCGCTCGAGATAGAGCGAGTAGCGCGACATCGAGAAGCAGCAGATGAAGAAGAACAGGGCGACGAAAACGTAGACCTCGGTCGACAGGCCCTGCCAGGTCGCATCCGACAGTGTTGCCTTGCCGATCCCGAGCGGGTCCAGCATGCCGATGATGATGACCAGCGTCGTGTCCTTGAACAGGGCGATAAACGAGTTGACGATGCCGGGGATCGAGATCTTCAGCGCCTGCGGCAGGATGACCAGCCGCATCGACTTCCAGTAGGACAGGCCGAGCGAGTTCGCGGCCTCGTACTGGCCGCCCGGGATCGCCTGCAGGCCGCCGCGGATCACCTCGGCGAGGTAGGCCGACGAGAACAGCGTCACCATGATCAGCACCCTCACCAAAAGGTTGAAGCTGGTGCCCGGCGGCAGGAAGTAGTTGAGCAGCGTCGAGGCCACGAACAGCAGCGTGATCAGCGGCACGCCCCTGATGAATTCGATGAAGCCGACGCACAGCACCCGAACGATGAACAGGTCCGACCGGCGTCCGAGAGCCAGCAGAATGCCGAGCGGCAGCGAGGCGGAAATGCCGGTCACGCCGATGACCAGCGTCAGGAGGAAGCCGCCGAACTTGGCGGTCTCGACCTCGGGCAGTCCCGGAACGCCGCCGATCAGCAGGACATAGGCGATGAGCGGATAGAGCAGCGAAAACACCAGCCAGCGCGCGCGGCCCGGAACCCGGTCGAACAGGATCGGCACCAGTGCCAGCAGCAGCAGAACGAAGGCGAGGACCGCCCGCCAGCGCTCGTCGGCCGGATAGTCGCCATAGATGAACTGGTCGACCCGGGTCGTGACAATCGCCCAGCAGGCGCCCTCGCCCGTGGCCCAGCATTCCTCGCGCGAGGCGGCGAACCACACCGCGTCGAGGAACGCCCACCCGAACAGCGGCGGGACGAGCAGATAAAGCACATAGGCCGTGACCAGGGTGAGGGCGGCGCTGAGGGGAGATGAAAAAAGGTTCTCGCGCAGCCAGCGCACCCAGCCGACCGAAGTGATCGGCGGGCGCATGTCCGCGACCTTCTCGTGGACCTGGTGGCCGGAGCGGTCCATGGCGCTAGCGCTCCACCAGGCGAATGCGCCGGTTGTACCAGTTCATGAAGGCCGAGATCAGGAGCGAGATCATGAGGTAGACGGTCAGAACGATCGACATGCATTCCAGCGCGCGGCCGGTCTGGTTGAGCGAGATCCTGCCGATGGTGGCGGTGAGGTCCATGTAGCCGACCGCGATCGCCAGCGACGAGTTCTTGGTCAGGTTCAGATACTGGCTGATCAGCGGCGGCACGATCACGCGCAGCGCCTGCGGCAGGATGACGAGGCGCATGGTCCGGCCGGGCCTGAGGCCCAAGGCATGGGCCGCCTCGGTCTGGCCGTGGCTGACCGACAGGATGCCGCCGCGGACGATCTCGGCGATGAAGGCCCCGGTGTAGAGCGACAGTGCGAACCACAGGGCGAAGAACTCGGGCTTGACCGAGAACCCGCCGACGAAATTGAAGCCCTTGAGCTCGGCCCAGTCGAGGCTCACCGGCGAGCCCGCGAGGAAGAAGGCGACCACCGGCGCACCGATCAGGACGCAGAGGGTGACCAGCAGAACCGGGTAGATCCGGCCCGTCCGCTCCTGAACCCGCCTTGCGTGACCGGCGAACCAGATCGCGAACGCGACCGCGGCCAGCAGTCCGGCGGCGATCAGCCAGGCGCCGTCCTCCCAGAGCGGGCGCGGCAGGTAGAAGCCGCGGTTCGAGAGAAAAAAGCCGCCCACCGGCTCGGCTGCGTTGCGCGGGTGCGGCAGGGCGTTGACCACGATCCCGTACCACAGCAGAATCTGCAGCAGCAATGGAACGTTGCGGATCGCCTCGACGTAAACCGTCATCAGCTTGGCGATCAGCCAGTTCGGCGACAGCCTCAGAACCCCGGCGATGAAGCCGAGCACGGTCGCGAACGCGATCCCGGTCACCGCCACCAGGGCGGTGTTCAAAAACCCGACCAGCGCCGCGCGGGCATGGGTCGAGCGCGACGAATAGTCGATCAGATGCTGATTGATGTCGTAGCTCGCCGGATCCCACAAGAACCCGTAGCCGGTCTCGACCCCCAGATCGCTCAGGTTGCGGATCGTGTTGTTGACGATCCAGGACACCGCCAGCAACAGGACGATCAGGGTGATGATCTGGATCACCAGCGAACGCGAGCGCTGGTTGGTCCAGATGTCGGTGAGCCGGAACGGCTCGTCAGCGCGGTCGACTGCCGCCATATCGAAAACCCGTCATGACCGGCGCGTGGTCCGGCCGGTCCGGTCGATACCGGGCCGGCCGGCGGCCTTTTTCTAGCGGTATGGCGGGGCGTAGAGGATGCCGCCATCCTTGTACTGGGCATTGAGACCGCGATCGAGACCGATCGCGGTATCGGGCCCGATATGGCGATCGAAGACCTCGCCATAATTGCCGACCGCCCTGATCACGTTGGCGGCCCAGTCCTTGTCGAGCCGCAGCATGGCGCCGAATTCGCCCTCGGTGCCGAGCATGCGGTTGATCTCGGGATTGTCGCTGCCGGCGGCGAGCTGGTCGACGTTGGTGGAGTCGATCCCGTATTCCTCGGCGAGAATCAGCGCGTTCAGGGTCCAGCGGGCGATATCGGCCCATTCGTCGTCGCCCTGGCGCACCAGCGGCCCCAGCGGCTCCTTGGAGATGACCTCCTTCAGAATGACGTGGTCGGACGGGTTCTCCAGCGCCGCGCGGGTCGCGGCGAGGCCGGAGCGGTCGGTGGTGTAGGCATCGCACCGGCCGGCGAGGTAGTTCTGGCGCGCCTCCTCGTTGTTCTCGATCGGAACCGGCTCGTATTCCATGTTGTTGGTGCGGAAGAAATCGGCGAGGTTGAGCTCGGTGGTGGTGCCGGTCTGGATGCAGATCGACGCGCCGCCCAGCTCGGTCGCACTGGTGACGCCGAGCTCCTTCTTGGCGATGAAGCCCTGGCCGTCGTAGTAGTTGACGCCGACGAAGGTCAGCGCCAGATCGGTGTCGCGGCTGTAGGTCCAGGTGGTGTTGCGCGACAGGGCGTCGACTTCGCCCGACTTCAGCGCCTCGAACCGGGTCGCGCCGGTGAGGTTGGTGTATTTCACCTTGCTCGCGTCGCCGAACACCGCCGCGGCCAGCGCCTTGCAGTAGTCGACATCGAATCCCTGCCACTCGCCGGCGTCATCCTTGTAGGCGAACCCCGGCAGGCCGGTGTTGATTCCGCACTGAACGAAACCCTTGGCCTTGACGTCGTCGAGCGTCGCCGCGTGGGCGAGTGACGCGGCGCCGGCCACGAGGCCCGCCGCCGCGATGGTGAGGAGGTCTTGTTTCATGTTCACTCCTTTCAGGTCGCTCTCCTGTTAGCCCGCACCACCGCGCGTTTCCTGCTGGAATTACGGGACGCCCCTCCCGGCGGCGTGGTCCAAAACTCCATCACAAGCGATGTCTCACCCGCGGTCAAGCTGTTCGCCCGGAATATTGATGGCGCTACCGGCCGGGCAGGCACCCGAACCAAGGCGGCACCGCCAGGATGGTGGCCGGTTCCGGAGCGAAAACATCCGGCCCGTGCGCGCGGATGCGCCGGCCGGCGCATCCGCTTTCCCGCCGGCTCACCGCTCGCGGCTCAGCCCCTCGCGCTCCAGCGCCGCCAGATAGCCGGCCCAGATCGTGGCGTGCTCGCGGGCGAGACGGGCGAGATAGCTCCACGAATAGATCCCGGTCGAATGCCCGTCATCGAAGATGATCCGGAGCGCGTAGTTGCCGACCTCCTCGAGCGATGAGATCTTCACGTCGCGCTTGCCGGCGACCGTGACCTCATCGCCGGCCCCGTGCCCCCTCACCTCGGCGCTCGGGCTCTTGACCCGCAGATATTCGGCCGAAAGCTCGGCGCCGGTGGCGTCGGCGAAGCTGAGGCGGAGCGCCGAGCGGTCCCTCACAAGCCGGATTTCGCTCGGCCATGGGGTGGCCGCCTCCGCCATGGGCCGTTACTCCTCGACCACGATGCGCGGGGCGGCGCGCGCGGGCGCTCCCTCGAGCGCGGCGCGGACCTTGCGCGCGATCTCGCCATAGGCGGCGGCATGGAGCCCCTCTGGGTCGACCGCGACGACCGGCCGGCCCTCGTCCGAGCCGGTCCGGATCGCCATCTCGAGCGGGATTTCGCCGAGGAACGGCACCCCCAGCCGTTCGGCCTCGGCGCGCGCGCCGCCATGGCCGAAAATGTCCGACTGCCCGCCGCAATGGGGGCAGATGAAGGTGCTCATGTTCTCGACGATGCCGAGCACCGGCACCTCGACCTTGGCGAACATGGCAAGGCCCTTCCTGGCATCGATGAGCGCCAGGTCCTGCGGCGTCGAGACGATGACGGCGCCGGCGAGCGGAACCTGCTGGGCCATGGTGAGCTGGGCATCGCCGGTTCCGGGCGGCATGTCGACCACCATCACGTCGAGCCGGCCCCACTCGACCTCGCGCAGCATCTGGGTGATGGCGGAAATCACCATCGGACCGCGCCAGATCATCGGCGTGTCCTCATCGACCAGGAAGCCCATCGACATGACCGCGAGGCCGTGGCCCTCGAGCGGCTTGATCTGCCGCCCGCCGGCGGGCTCGGGCCGGCCCCTGATCCCCAGAAGCCGCGGCATCGAGGGCCCGTAGATATCGGCGTCGAGAATGCCGACGGCGAGGCCGTCCGCCTTCAGCGCCAGGGCGAGATTGACCGCGGTGGTCGACTTGCCGACCCCGCCCTTGCCCGAGGCGACGGCGATGATGTGGCTGACATTCGCGAGCGAGGCGCCGTGGCGCGGCGGCGCGGCGGCGGGGCCCGGGCCGCCGGGTCCGGCCGCACGCGGCGCCGGCCTGCGATAGGGCGGTGGCCGCCGCGACGGCGCATCGCCGCTCCCGGGGCCTCCCGGCGCGCGCTCGGCGGTCAGCGAGGCGCGCACGACCTCGACCCCCTCGAGCGCCATCACCGCTTCTTCCGCGGCCTTGCGCACCGGCTCGAACGCGGCGGCGCGGTCGGCCGGCGCGGTGATCGCGAAATAGACGCGCGCTCCCGCGATGACAATCTCGGAGACGAGACCGGCGGCGACGATGCTCTCAGCGCTCCCCGGCGCCTTGAGGGTTTCGAGCGCGGCCGTGACCGCATCCCTGGTGATGACCATGATCTCCATCCCCGGCATGCGCGCCAGGCGGCGCGGCGCCAGGGCCTTCCCTGAGCGATACTGCCGACCAACGTCGTGATCCCGGCGCCCGGGCGCAAGCCCCCGTGCGCAGGCCCCATGCACGCTGGCGATCCCGGCAGGACTCGAACCTGCAACCTGCGGATTAGAAGTCCGCCGCTCTATCCGGTTGAGCTACGGGACCGTTGCCGCGCGCCGCGAGCGGGCGATCATCGCCGCTCCCGGTTGGCAATGACTTTCCGCCCCACCGCCCGGCGCGCCCATCGCCGCGTCCGCTCAGTGGGTCCACAGCTCGCGCCGGCCGAAGCGGAAATTGTCGGCATAGGCCTTGGCCCGGCGCCGGCGGCGCTTTGGCTCGGCGAGCTCGAATGCGATGCCTTCGCGCCTCGCATAGGCGATCGCTTCCTTCTCGGAAGCGAAGGTCATCCGGATCTGCTGGCGCGTGTCGCCCGAGCCGGTCCAGCCCATCAGCGGATCGACGACGCGCGGCTCGGCGGGCTCGTATTCGAGCACCCACCGCCTCGTGCCCGCCTCTCCCGACTGCATGGCCGTCTTGGCGGGCTTGTAAATCCTTGCAACCATTGGATTTCCGTCGTCGGTTGACACATGATGTTGGTCGGGGCGGCCGGATTCGAACCAGCGACCCTCTGCTCCCAAAGCAGATGCGCTACCAGGCTGCGCTACGCCCCGACACCGGTGGCGAACCGATGGCACATTCCCTGCCAATGGACAAGCTCAGGCGTCACTCGGCAGCCACCAGCATGCGGTCGCCGGGCGCGATGGCGAGCCGTCTCGCCGTGCCGGCCCTGAGTTCCAGAACGTAGCGGGTCGGCGCCCCGGCATCGATCGCCTTCTCGGAGAACGGCTCGGTTCGCGCCGCGATGCGGTGAATGACGCCATCGGCGCCGGCGAACAGCATGTCGAGGGAGATGTAGGTGTTGCGCATCCACATGGAAACGCCCTGCTCGGCGCCGAAATCGAACAGCATGCCCTGATCGTCGCCAAGAACGCGGCGGAACATCAGCCCCTTGGCGCGCTCGTTCGCCGTTTCGGCGAGTTCGACCTCGAATTCGTGCACACCGGTCCCGGATTCAATGCCGAGGGTTCGAACCCCCCCGGCCAGGCCGGGAGCGATGAGGAGACAAGAGAGCACCAACGCCGCCCGCAGCGCCCTGAGGTCTGCTATTCGGCGTCCTCGCCGTCCAAATCCGGCGGATCGGCGAACGCCGCCGCGCCGGCGCCCAACTCGCCCGCATCCGCGCCCGCGCGCACTTCCGCCGCCATCAGGCCCTTGGGACCCTCGCCGAACCTGACCAGGACCTGCTGGCCGGTGACGAGCTCGCTGAACCCATCGTGGCGCAGGGTCTCCATATGGACGAAAATGTCCGCAGTCCCCTCCCCGCGGGTCAGGAATCCGTAACCACGCACGCGATTGAACCATT
>Ga0214472_10008627_pt1 | contig 10644 bp, 8 predicted proteins | sample RVTome_6_FD_207662 | JGI IMG/M metagenome (GOLD analysis project Ga0214472, IMG submission 207662) | Soil microbial communities from uranium-contaminated site in the Upper Colorado River Basin, Wyoming, United States - RVT140D175 | ecosystem: Environmental > Terrestrial > Soil > Contaminated >...
CACCGCGTCGGTCGACGCCGCGCTGCCGGTCGCAGCGGCGCCCCCTCCCGATCCGCGCGCCATGCGCGAGGCGGTGATCGCGCGCATGCCGGTGGCGCGAGAGCTCGACACCGCGATGACGCTGTCGATCGAGATCGTGCCCAAGCAGGCGGCGGAACGGATCATCCTCCGGCTCGACCGCATCGTGCTCGGCCGGGCCGCGGAGTGGAACGCGAGCAAGCGCGGCGGGCGGGCCTATCTCGTCCCCGAGCCCGGCCTCCACATCCTCAGCTTCGTCGTCGACGGCGCCGACGTCTACCGGGTCCGCATCGACGCGCAGCCGGGCCGGATCGGACCGACCCGCGTCCAGGCCGATCTGTCGCAGGTCGTGGAGCGCCGTCGCCGGCCCGGCGGCCGATGATCGTCGGTCGTCGCCCGGAGTCCGTCGCCATACCGGCGCTGCCCGGCGAGGTCGAGCGGCGGCGGCTCGCCAACGGCCTCGAGGTGTGCCTCCTGCGCAACCGCCAAGCGCCGATCGTGTCGACGGCGCTCTTCTACCGCGCCGGGTGTCGCGACGAGGCGCCCGGCCGAGCGGGCGTCGCTCACTTCCTCGAGCACATGATGTTCAAGGGCTCGGCGCGCTATGGCCCCGGCGAGGTCGATCGCCGCACCCAGGAGCTGGGCGGCACCAACAACGCCTTCACCAGTCACGACGTCACCGCCTACTGGTTCGCCTTCGCCGCCGATCGCTGGTCGGAAGCCCTGGCGATCGAGGCCGATCGCATGCGCGGCCTGCGACTCGATCCCCGCGAGGTCGACGCCGAGCGACAGGTGATCCTGGAGGAGATCGACATGTACCGCGACGATCCCTGGGAGGCGCTCGAGCTCGACGTCGTCGCCGCGCTCTTCGCCGGCCATCCTTACGGCCGGCCGATCCTCGGCACCGCCGACGAGCTGCGTGCCTCCGGTCGCGACGAGCTCGCCGATTTTCACCGTCGCTCCTATCGAGCGGACAACGCCGTTCTGGTCGTCGCCGGCGATCTCGACGAGACGGCGGCGGCGCGCGTCGAGGAGGCGCTCGGCGGCCTGCCGGCAGGGGACGGCGAGCGGCGCGCGGAATGTCCTCCTCCGCGTTGCCCGGAGCGGCCGACGCGCGTCGAGCGGCGCCAGGGCGAGGTGGCGCGACTGCTCGTGGCGCTGCCGGCGCCGGCCGCCGACGAGCCGGACCACGCCGAGCTCCAGCTGGCGGCCGCGCTCCTCGCCGAGGGCCGCTCGAGCCGCCTGCAGCGCGAGCTCGTCGAAGTAGGGCAGCTCTGTCTCGGCATCTCGGCGACGGTGTCGGAGCACGAGATCGCCGCCTATTTCGGTGTCGCCGCCGAGCTCCTGCCGTCGACCGACCCGGGCGACGTCGAGCGCCGGCTGCTCGCCGCCCTGAGCGAGCTCGGGACGCCGGCCGGCGAGGACGAGCTCGAGCGCGCGCGCCAGGTGCTGCGCACCGACTGGGTGCACGAGCACGAGAGGATTCACCAGCAGGCGGTCGCGGCCGGTGTGGCGCTCACGCAGTTCGACCTCGAGCAGCCCGGCCGAGTGCTGCGCCGAGTAGAGGAGGCGAGCGCCGAGGAGGTCGCCGCCGCCGCCCGCCGCTGGCTCGATCCCGAGGGCGGAATCGTCGTCGGTGCCTGTCTGCCCGAGGGGCGGCGCCAGAGCGTCGCGTGATCGTCGACGCCGCCGCGCGCTCGGCCTTCGTCGCGCGTCGTATGCCGGGCGCACCGGTCGTCGCACTGCGGCTGGTACTGCCGGGCGGATCGCGTCGCGAGGCGATCCCCGGACAGGCGCTGGTCACCGGTCGCATGCTCGCCGAGGGCACTGCCGAGCACGACTGGCACGCGCTGGCGGATCTCGCCGAGCGGCGGGGGATGAGCGTCGCCGGCTGGGCCTCGCTCGAGGCGCACGGCGTCGCCATCGACGCGCTCGGGAGCGAGTGGGAGCGTGCGCTGGAGCTCGCCGCCGAGCTCGCCTTCGCGAGCGAGTTCCCCGCCGACCGGCTGGAGTGGACGGCGCGCCACGCCGCCGCGGAGCTCACGGCGCAGGAGGACCAGGCCGACCTCATGACGGCACGCGCTTTCGCCGAGCAGCTGTGGGCACCGAACCCGAAAGGGCGGCCGCTGCAGGGCGACGCCGAGAGCCTCGCGCGCTTGGGGCGGGAGGAGTGCCGCAACTTCCACGCTGCCGCGCTTCGGCGCGGAGGGTGGCTGATCGTCGCCGGCGAGATCGACGAGAGCGCGGTCGCCGTCGCCGCCGAGCGATGCTTCCCGCGTCTCGCGCCGGCAGCGGACGATGGCTTCTCTCCCGCTCCGCCGCCGCCGCGCGCCGCCGGGAGGCGCGAGGTGCGCACGCGGGCCCGGGATCAGGCGCACCTGCTCGTCGGCCAGCGCACGGTCGACCGGCGCCATCCCGACTACGAGGCGCTCGAGCTCGCCGCCGTCGCTCTCGGCGCGGGTGCCGGCTTGACGGGCCGCATTCCGAACCGGGTGCGCGACCGCGAAGGGCTCGCCTACGTGGCCTCGGCCGATCTCGTCGCCGGCGCCGGCCTCGACGCCGGCCGCCTCACCGCCTACGTCGGAACCGGGCCGAAGAACCTGGCGCAGGCCGAACGCGCGATCCGCGAGGAGCTCGCGCGCTTCGTCGCCGAGGGGATCAGCGAGCGCGAGCTCGCCAACGCGCGGTCGTATCTGCTCGGCCGCGAGCCGTTCCGCCGGGAGACGGCGCGACAGTGGGCCGACCTCGCCGCGCACTCCCTCGTCGTCGGCCTGCCGCTCACGGACGCGGCGTGGCGTCGCGACCGCCTCGCGGCGGTCGATCGCGGGGCGGGCGACGCGGCGCTGCGGCGCCACATCGAGCTCGACGCGCTGGCGGTGACGACCGGCCTGCCGACGGTCGACTGAGGAGCGCGCCGCGGATCAGGCGCTGGCGCTGGATCTGGCGCTGTCGCCCTCGCCGGCGAAGATGCGCCAGGTGACGACCTTCTCGTCGATCTCGCGCAGGCGCTTGGAAAGCAGGCGGCAGAGCAGGCGGACGAACTCGAGCGAGGCGGCGGGGTCGAGCGCCAGCATCTCCTGGATGGCCGACTGATCGAGCGACAGGACGGTCACCGCGCCTTCGTGGGCGCGGGCGTCGGCCGAGCGCGGCTCGCCTTCGATCAACGACATCTCGCCGAAGAAGTCGCCGCGCTCGAGGATCGCGAGCGCCTCCTCGCCGGCGCCCGGAATGAATTTCGAGATCAGCACCTTGCCTTCGAGGACGACGTACATCTCCTTGCCCTCGTCGCCTTCCTCGAAAAGCGCGCTGCCCGCCGCGAACTTGATCTCGCGCGAGAAGGTGGCGAGCGTCAGCAGCTCCTTGCTGGTCAGCCCTTGCTCTTGCAGCAGCTTCACCTTGTCGTCGCGCGGCACCTCGACGTCGCCGGCCTCGCGAGCGCGCCGCAGGCGCAGGAAATTCTCGGGCTGCTTGTCGGCCGGGAAGAACGTCCGCAGCTGGTCGTTCGTGGCGCGCAGCTTGCCGGACAGGGCGTGCCAGAGCGCCCAGTAGACGTGGACACCGAACTCGCTCCAGCTGGCGGCCTTCGCCTCGGTCGAGTCGGCGTCCAGGCGCAGCAGGCGGACGGTCTTGAGCGCCACCGCGTCGGCCGAGCGCGGGCCGCCGGAGATGAAGCCGATCTCGCCGAAGAGCGCGCCGGGCTTGAGCAGCGCCAGCGGGAACGTGCCGTAGGGCGTCGTGCGCTGGATCGAGATCTCGCCCTCCTCGAGCAGGTAGAAGTCGCGCCCGGTGTCGCCGAAGCCGAAGATCTTGGTGCCGGCGGGGACGCTCTCCTCGGAGAGCGCCGAGGAGAGCGCGAAGACCTGCTCGTCGGTGAGGTGCGACCAGAGCTCGCTCTTGCGCAGCCGCGCCGCCAGTATCAGCCGGCCCCCTGGCGCCTCGATCGGCGCCGGCGCCAAGCCGTCGACGAGCCCTTCGGCGCTGCGGAAACGCTCGCGCCGCCACTGCAGGCGGTCGAAGGCCGTGTGCAGCTCCTCCTCGCGGCCGCGAAAAAGCGCCACCACGCGGCCGCCGTCCCAGGCGAGGAGATGGCGCAGCGTCCGGATGCGGCGCCGCAGCCGCAGAGCGTGCTGGTCGTCGTGGGGCGGCAGGAGGAGGAAGGCGTCGATGGTCGCCGAAATCGCCGGCTCGAACTGTTTGCGTTCGTACTCGACTTGGCCCAGCAGCTCCGCCGCCTCGCGATCGAAGGGGTTGAAGCGCAGCGCCCGCCGCAGATGCTCGGCGGCGGCGTCGAAGTCCTGCAGCCGGAAGTGGATGCGGGCGGCGAGCTTGTAGTTCGAAGGGCTGATGGCGTCGCGCTGACGCGCCAGCTCGAGGCACTCGAGCGCCGAGAAGTCCTCGCCGCGCTCGGCATAGAGCCAGGCGAGGCCGACGAAGTGCGAGGCGTCGATCGAGGAGCGGCGCATCTCGTCGCGCACCGTCTCGGTGACGTCGCGCTCGGGGGTCTTGACCGTCGCGCGGCGCAGCTTGCGCAACCGCGCCACCGCCAGCCGGATGCCGAGATCGCGCGGATCGAGGCGCATGGCGAGCTGGAAGAGCTCGAGCGCCTCGTCGAAGCGCCGGGCGTCGGCGAAGCGACGCGCCAGCTCGACGAGCTCGCGATTGTCCGGTCGGTCGGGTGACTCGGCCATTGCGGCGGGCCCTTCCCCTCTCCACGGAAGCGCTCGGCAGTGTAACATGCGCCGAACGATGCTCGGGCTGCCGGAAGAGCTCCAACGGTACGTCGACGAGGGCCTGCGCCTCTGCCGCGAGGGCGAGTGGCGCAAGGGCATGCCCGTGCTCGCTTCGGTCATCGAGCAGAAGGGGCCGTACGACAAGATCCCGGGCGTCGTCTACTCGTATCTCGGCTTCGGCGTGGCGAAGTACAACAGCAAGATCACCGAGGGTCTGCGCCTCTGCGAGCACGCCGTCAAGATCCAGTTCTACGAGGCCGACAACCACTGGAACCTGGCGCGAGTCAACGTGCTGGCCAAGCAGCGGCGCAACGCCGTGCAGGCGATCAACGCCGGCCTCAAGCTGGACGACGACCACCAGGGCCTGCTCGACCTCAAGCAGGAGATCGGCATGCGCCGCAATCCAGTGCTCGGCTTCCTCGGGCGCGACAATCCGCTCAACGTCTTCCTCGGGCGGATCCGGCACGCGATCGCGGGCAATCCGCGCTGAACGCGCGCGAATTCGCGGCGCGGCTCCGCCGCGGCGTGAAAACCTGACCCGATTCCCCGTCTCTGCCGCCCGGTGCGGCGACCTCGCCTCGCCTGCGTCGAGCTGAAGCAAATCGCCGAACCAAAGCAGGTTGCGTCGGATTCCGCGGGCCCTGGCAGCGTCCTTGCTGGTACGGGGGGCGAGGGAGGAGAGCGTCTCGTCCGCGAGACGAAAGGAGGCCCGAGATGATGGAGCGAATCCACCCTCGTCTTCTTCTCCTCGCAGCGATCGTCGGCGCGCTCGTCGTGCCGCTCGTCGGATGTGACGACGACAGCCCGACGCGTCCGCCGCGGCGAGCCGCGCTCGCTTCGCGCGGCGCTCTCGAGTTCTCGTGCGGGCTCAACTGCTCGTACGAGGGCGAGGCATTCAACGGCGGCGACGGCTGCGCGACGCGCGTGCGGGGTATCACCCGCCTACTGCGCGCGGACGGCTCCGAGCTGGCGAACGACGAGTGGCAGCTCGCCCCGGCGCGGCGCATCGACGTCGGCGAGGCTTTCCTCTACGGCGATTGCTGCTTCTCGGTGACCGACGTCAACGACATGGGCTCGTACCGCACCGAGCTCTTCTGGGACGACGCGTCGTGCAACTGACGATCGCCCCGGGATCGGCTCGCATCGACTCTCCAGGGAGGTGACGATGAAACGGGTGAAACTGGCATTCCTGGTGCTGGTCGCCATCGTGCTCGCTACGACGGGGCTTGCCGCCCCGGCGCAGGCGGCGCACTCGACGATCAGTGTCGGCTTCTTCTACGAGGCGTTGGCACCCCACGGCGAGTGGATCGTGAGCGCCGAGTTCGGTCACGTCTGGCGACCGACCTACGTCGGCGGCGTCTGGCGCCCGTACTACGACGGGCGGTGGATCTACACCGACTACGGTTGGACCTTCGTCTCCGACGAGCCGTGGGGCTGGGCGACCTATCACTACGGGCGCTGGTACATCGACCCGTACTTCGGCTGGGTGTGGGTTCCCGGCTACGAATGGGCGCCGGCGTGGGTGGTGTTCCACTACGGCGCCGGCTGGGTCGGCTGGGCACCGCTGCCGCCGCGGGTCAGCCTGAGCGTGGCCTTCAGCAGCCAGGTGCGCATCGACCCGCGCGCCTACTGCTTCGTCGAGGAGCGGCACTTCGTCGATCGGCGCATCGACCGGCACGTGGTCCGGGTCGAATCCAACACGAGACTCCTACGCTCGACGAGGAACGTCACTCGCTTCTCGCGGTCGGGCGATCGCTACCTCAACCGCAGCTTCTCGGCCGAGCCCATCCAGCGGGCGACGAAGCGGCGCATCGAGGCGCACCGGATCGTCGACGTGTCCGGCGTGCGCGAGCTGGCGTCGGCGCGCGTCGAGCGCGACCGGGTACGGCTGTTCCGGCCGCAGGTCAGCCGGCAGGCGAGCCCGCCGCCGAAACGGGCGATCCGGCCTCCGACACGCGGTGATCGCGACCGCGGCAGCGCGGTCGATTCCGACCGTGACGATCGCGGCCGGAGCCGCGTCGTGCGATCCGCCCGCGACGACGATCGCGGCAAGCGGGGTGACGTGAAGAAGAGATCGCGCGAGCGCGACCGGCGCAAGCCGCCGGGGCTCGGCCGCTAGGCTCCGGGAGCGCGCGGCTGGGCGGGCGCTCGCGCCCGCTCAGCCGAAGCGCCCGGTGATGTAGTCCTCGGTCTGCTTCTTCCGCGGCGTGACGAAGAGCTTCCCGGTCGAGCCGTACTCGATGAGCTCGCCGAGGTAGAGAAACGCGGTGTAATCCGAGACGCGCGACGCTTGCTGCATGTTGTGCGTGACGATGACCAGTGTGTATTGCTTCTTCAGGTCTTCCATCAGCTCTTCGATCTTTGCCGTTGCGATGGGGTCGAGCGCCGAGCACGGCTCGTCGAGCAGAATCACGTCGGGCTCGACCGAGATCGCACGGGCGATGCAGAGACGTTGCTGCTGACCGCCCGACAAGCTGAGCGCGCTCTCGCGCAGTCGATCCTTGACCTCGTCCCAGAGCGCAGCTCCGCGCAACGCGCGCTCGACCGTGTCGTCGAGCAGCGACTTCCGGTTGATGCCTTGGATGCGCAATCCGTAGGCGACGTTCTCGTAGATCGATTTCGGGAACGGATTCGACTTCTGGAAGACCATGCCGACCCGCTTGCGCAGGGAGTTGATCTCGGTGCGCGGATCGAAGACGTCGAGGCCTTCGAAGCGGATCGCGCCTTCGATGCGAACTTCGTCGATGAGGTCGTTCAGCCGATTGATGCAGCGCAGCAGAGTCGACTTGCCGCAGCCCGAGGGACCGATGAAGGCGGTGATCTGCCGCTCGGGAATGGCGAGAGTGATGCGATTCAGCGCCTGTTTGGCGCCGTACCAGAGGCTCAGGCGATCGATCTCGAGGATCGGCTTCTCGATGTGCGGGTTGAGGGCCGGGTCGTCGGCAGCGGAGCGCTCCGGCTCCGGCGCCGTAGCGCCGGCGAGCCGCGGCTGGGAAAGGGGGTCGGTGCCGGTGCCGAGCATCGGCCTCTCCTGAGGCTCTTCGCGAGTCATCATGTCTGAGCGCTCCGGCGGCTCAAACTGCGCTGCCGGCGTAGCGGCGCCGCAGCCGATTGCGGATGGAAATGGCGACGAGATTCATCGCCGTCACGACGACGATCAGCAGCAGGGCGGTGGCGAAGACGAGCGGCTTGGTGGCGTCGACATTGGGGCTCTGGAAGCCGACATCGTAGATGTGAAAGCCGAGGTGCATGAACTTGCGCTCGAAATGAATGAACGGCGCGTCGAGATCCATCGGCAGCGTCGGCGCCAGCTTGACCATGCCGACGATCATCAGCGGCGCCACCTCGCCGGCGGCGCGCGCCATGGCGAGGATGACGCCGGTGAGGATGCCGGGCGCGGCGGCCGGCACCACCACCTTCCACGTCGTCTCCCACTTGGTCGCGCCGAGAGCGAGCGAGCCCTCGCGCACGACGCGGGGCACCGCGGCAAGACCCTCCTCGGTGGCCACGATCACGACCGGCACGGTGAGCAGCGCCAGGGTGAGCGCCGCCCACAGGATGCCGCCGGTGCCGTAGGTCGGCGTCGGCAGGGCCTCGGGGTAGAAGAGCTGGTCGATCGTGCCGCCGATGGTGTAGACGAAGAAGCCGAGTCCGAAGATGCCGAAGACGATCGACGGCACGCCGGCGAGGTTGTTGACCGCGATGCGTACGATGCGCACCAGCAGGCCCTGCTTCGCGTACTCTCGCAGGTAGAGCGCCGCGAGTACGCCGAACGGCACCACCGCGAACGCCATGAGGAAGACCATCATCACGGTGCCGAAGATGGCGGGGAAGATGCCGCCTTCGGTATTCGACTCTCGTGGGTCGTCGGCGACGAACTCCCAGATGCGCCCGAGGTAGAGGCCAGCTTTGGCGAGCGTGCCCATCTCGTTGGGGCGCAGCGCACGGACGATCGCACCCACGGGGATCTCCTTGCGGCGGCCGTCCGCGCTCTCGACGAGAATCGTTTCCAGCACGAGCTCGTCACGCAGCGCGAAGAGGCTCGCGGCGAGGGCATCGTACTCGGCCTGGCGCTCGGCGGTCCGCCGGTCGATCTCGGCCTGGCGGCGAGCTCGCGCCTCGGCGGGCGGCCCCTCCAGCTCGAGCCGCCGCGCGGCGAGGCGGAGCTTCTCGATCGCCAGGTTGACGTCGCCAATTGCGCCCTTCTCGAGGTCGCGGATGCGCTCTCGCAACGCGACCTTTTCGCGATGTAACGGCCCGAAGGCCTTCCAGACGGGCGCGGAACCGTTGGCGAGCACTTGGTCACCGCGCCGCAGCTCGACCAGCCGTCCGTAGAAGTTGCCCCACTCGAGCCGTTCGAGCAGCACGACGTCAGCCGGCCAAGTGCGCGCGGTGACCGCCGATTCGTCGATCCAGACGAAGTCGGCGCCGGTGAGATCCCGGTTGCCGACCCGCAGCTGGAAGCGCTCGCCGCCGCCCTGGGTCGCGGGGATCGCTTCGACGGCGTGGACCTCGCCGACCAGCCGGCGTCCGTCGGCCAGCTCGAGTGCTTCGATGTCCTTCTGCCAGAAGAAGCGCCCGCCGTAGAAGCCGATGAGTCCGAGGAGGGCGAGGATGAGCAGGAGGTTGAGCGCCAGCGCGCCGCCGCACAGGGCGGTCATCGAGACACCGAGGAAATCGCGCTGCTTCTGGGAGGTCGGCTTGGCGGCCACCGGCGGTCTCCTCACAGCTCCGCATAGCGGCGGCGCAGCCGCTGGCGCACCAACTCGGCGGCCGTATTGACGACGAAGGTCATGACAAAGAGAACGAGCGCGGCGAGGAAGAGCGTGCGATAGAGCGTGCCGCCGTGCGGCGCCTCGGGGATCTCGACGGCGATGTTGGCCGACAATGTGCGAAAGCCGTTGAAGGCGTTGAGCTCCATGATCGGCGTGTTGCCGGTGGCCATGAGCACGATCATCGTCTCGCCGACGGCACGTCCGAAGCCGATCATGATCGCCGAAAAAATTCCGGGGGAGGCGGTCGGCAGCACGACGCGCGTCACCGTCTGCCAGCGGTTGGCGCCGAGCGCCAGTGATCCGGCGATCAGGTTCTTGGGCACGTTGGAGAACGCGTCTTCGGAGATGGCGAAGATGATCGGAATGACCGCGAAGCCCATCGCCAGGCCGACGACGACGGCGTTGCGTTGGTCGTAGCGCAGGCCGGTCGTCGCGAGCAACCAGTTCTGGAAGTTGCCGCCGAACGCGAGCCGCTCGACTCCGGGCGAGAGCTGGATGCAGAGCAGAATGGTCGCGGCGACGACGACGAGGTAGAGGAAGATCTCCGCGCCGACCGGATAGCGGCCGCGCAGCTCGAGCGGCAGACGGCTCCAAGCCAGGCCGGCGAGCCAGATCGCCAGCGGCAGCAGCACGATCGCGAGCAGCAGCGCCGGGAAGAGGCGCTCCAGAATCGGCGCCAACCAGAGCCCGGCGAGGAAGCCGAGCACGACACTCGGCAGCGCCGCCATGATCTCGACGGTCGGCTTGACGTAGCCGAGGATCTTCGGATGCAGGAACTGCGAGGCAAACATGGCTCCCAGCACTCCGAGCGGGATGGCGAGCAGCAGCGAGTAGAGCGTTCCCTTGAGCGTGCCGACGATGAGGGGGGTGAGGCTGAGCTTCGTCTCGAAGTCGTCGGTGCCACCCGTCGACTGCCAGACGAACTCCGGCTGCGTGTAGCCCTCGAACCAGACCTTGCCGAAGAGCGCCTCGGCCGAGACTTCGGGGTGCGGATTGTCGACGGCGACGAAGCCGAGCTCGCGCGCGCCCGCGAGAAAGACGCCGTCACCCTTGGGCGAAATGCTCGCTGCGCTCGCGCCCGCGATCGGCCTCGTTCCCTGCCACAGCGTGCGCTGCGAGGT
>Ga0214472_10008628_pt1 | contig 10643 bp, 10 predicted proteins | sample RVTome_6_FD_207662 | JGI IMG/M metagenome (GOLD analysis project Ga0214472, IMG submission 207662) | Soil microbial communities from uranium-contaminated site in the Upper Colorado River Basin, Wyoming, United States - RVT140D175 | ecosystem: Environmental > Terrestrial > Soil > Contaminated >...
TCCAAGAGTGGAAAATTTTATTGCTCAGAAGTTGCTCCTTCCCCGCGTCTCCTTGCACAGGCATCTGAAACAGAAAGCTCAACATGATCCAATTAATTAACAGGAGGTAACATCATGCGTACATTCCACAAAACTCTTCTCACCTGCGTGCTCGGAATCAGCGGGCTGCTCCTCATCGCAGATTTTGCCAGAGCGCTTACGGTTGAGAACATCAGCCTTCAACGACTGACGACGGAGTCAAACCTCATCGTCTACGGCCGGATTGAATCATCCTACTCGCAGTGGGAAGGCAAGACCATTTACACTTACACCACGCTAAGGGTGAATGAATCCCTGAAGGGAGAGGGAGGTAGTCTCGTCACTGTCAAGCAATTGGGAGGAACTGTAGGTGAAACAGGCCTCGAGGTACCCGGCACTCCAAAACTGATCGCAGGTGAAGACGTAGTTCTCTTTCTCACCAGGTGGCAGGATCAATACTGGATTCATTCTATCGTCCTCGGAAAGTTTTCGGTCATTACGACCGCGGGCGAGACGTTCGCATACAACGATCTGACCAACATCGGTCTCATCGACCCGGTCACGAAACGTGAGGTAACTGCACAGGACGCGAAGCAAAACAACTTTCCTTTGCAAAGCTTCCTTGCGACAGTGCGCACGTATGTTCAGAACCAATAACCGAGAATCAGTAGAGGAATGACATCATGAAAACAAGAAAGATCATTTCGAAAGGTACTTTCAGGTTCTCCGTACTGCCCGCTTCAATTATTTTATTCGCTGGCTTTTGCCTGATAACCAATTCAGCCGGGGTACGGAGAATCTATTTCGACAGCGCTATTCCCTTCGTCTATCAATTACACACTTCCACGCCATCCAACTATATTGCAGGCATTGAAGCATCACATATGTCCTGGAACAATCTTCCATCAGCATACTGGGAGTTCACGCGCGGGACGAATACCACTGCCAGCGGTGTGGCACAGGATGGTATAAAGCTGGTGTTTTTTGATCTTGCCGGAGTTAACTTTCCACCGCCGACAAACACCATAGCTTTCTCATCCACGTATACTTCCACTGCTGGAGGATATCATGCAGTTGAGTCCGATCTTATCTGGAACGCGAGAGATTTCCCGCCCAGCCCTACCGGCGCGCCCGGCCAGCAGGATTTGCAGAGCGTGATGACGCACGAGTTTGGCCATCATCTTGGACTCGATCACACAGGTCTGCCCGGAGGCGCATCGTCCGGATGCGGGCCACAGGTGCAGGCCGCCACAATGTGGTTCTCATCTTCTTCGGGCGATACAACAAAACGTTCACTCCATCCCGAAGATGTTATCGGAGTGAGTGTTCTGTATCCGACGTGGAGACTCCAGGGGAACGTAATGAACGGAGCGGTACCTGTGGTGGATGCTCCATTGTACTTCAGCGGTACGTATGCATCCTTTGTCGGCCCGGTGGAAAATCCTATCGGCACGCGGTACAACCGAAGCGGCTACCTGCTCGATACGATTCGCAGCGACAACAGTGGACTCTATTCGACGATTGTCATCAACCAGTCATTTGATGTTTTCTACGATGACTTTGGCTACGAACGGGATTCCGCGCATATCCAGTTTGCTCCTCCCGGTGGAATCGGACAAACTGAAACGATCATCCAGAACTTCGTGCAGCAACCGACTCCAATAGCGAATCTCAGCGGGACAATTCGCGATGCATCATCTCTCACCCCCATTGCAACTCGTATCGAGTTCTACGGCTTCGGCGATCCAAATGGTCTAACGACAGCAATCAACAGTGCCGCAAATGGAACGTTTTCCGTTCCTCTCTCATCGAAGGAATACTACCGTATCCGCGTAGTCCCTCCTTCCCCGTATGTTGACGAGGTTGAAATCGCAAGTGTATACCTCTCTCCGTCCGGTGGGAACACAACGATCGACGTACCGCGTGCACAGGTGCTGATTGTCGATGATGACGCCGGGCAATCGTTTCAGACGACCTATCAGAATTCGATAGACCGGACTAACCGTCCACGCCGCACTTTTTCTGTGGCCGACAGCGGCACAACCCCGGCAGCGGTTCTCTCCGCATTCACGCAAAGGCCGGTTCTCTTGTGGTTTACAGGCAGCGACTCGACAGACGCACTGACAACAGCAGAACGACAGGTGATCATGAGTCATCTTTCCGGAGGCGGAAGGGCGATCATCACCGGACAGAACATTGCGCAGTTCTCCGCTGTCTCGGACAGCCTCCTTGAGGGATACCTGGGAGTACGGTTCGACGGCACTCCGAGCGGAATCTTCGTCCGCGGCTACATCGGAGACATCATCGGCAACGGAGTGAATTACATTGCGCTCGGCGGCGTGAATGCGCAGACATCCATGGATATTCTCCAGCTTGTTGGCGGAAGCATCGGCACCGTGGTGCCATCGCTCTACTACCCTGCCGGCAGTGACACCACCGACGTTGCCGCTGTTCGCGTGCAGGGACCAGGAGGCTGGGGAGCAACATATTTTGGTTTTGGTCTGGAGGGAATGACGCCTGCGCGGCAAGATTCGCTGATTATAAGAAGTTTCAGGTATTTTGACCAGATTGTAACGGGCGTCGAAAACCCATCGACCGATGCATTGCCTATGACATTCGTTCTCGATCAGAACTACCCGAACCCCTTCAATCCCGCAACGCAAATACGCTACGGGATACCACAGCAGAGCAAGGTGCAGATACGGATCTTTGACCTGCTTGGACGTGAAGTGGCGCGCCTCTTCGATGGAGAGCAACCTGCCGGTTATCATTCCATAACGTGGAAGGGAGAAGGATCTTCGGGGGCCAGCTCCGCAAGCGGGATTTACTTCTACAGAATCGACGCGACCAGCGCCGATGGCCAACGCTTCACCGACATGAAGAAGATGGTCCTGTTGAAATAAGGAGTTCACCTAAGGAGAGAATAACGCCTAGCGTCAACCCCCGCCTTCGGTGAATAAACGCTAGGAATTAGCCGGTAGTTAAGCGCCATTTCCGTCCGAAGGAGAGACAAAGATGACTAGCTTGCGTGCGCCTATCCAGCCCAGGCATGGGCTAATAGTCTTGCTCATAAGATGGCCGTTAGATATTGTTGCCCTTCCATACACAATTGTTCTCGAGTGTTTGAAGGAGAAGTTGCCTGGACGGATCTCCAAAAGTGCATTTGGCTCATGGTTGAATCGACGGACGGATCGAGCATGGAACGAGAAAGACCTACAGGGATTGGTTATTGAACTCTGGGGCATTTGCTGGACGGTCGTGAGCATTACATTAATGGTAGTTCTTTCGTATGTATCGCATAATCCATGGTGGGTTCGTACACTCATCGCTATTCCTGTGCTATTGCGGCTCGCTGACTTAATAAAGGTATTGATGATTCTGAATTTCTACATGTCGGGAGAGACGCAGCGAAGTGTCGCTCGGTCATATTCACTACTCATTTTGAACTTCTTCGAAGTCGGTGCGATCTTTGCATCTATACACTTGCTTTTCTATGATTCTGTCACTCAGAATGGCTTGGCCATGGGTTGCGGTTCCCTCTATTTCTACACGCTGATGTCCATGTTGACGGTGGACCCACAAGACTTTGGCGTGCCGCTTGGGCCATCACCCGGCGCGTTCTATGTACTCAAGGTGATTCAGCCGGCATTTGGTATCCTTTTTCTTGCAATGGCAGTAAGTCGAATCATCGACTGGAAGAACACGCCACGCCCATCCGGAGACGGAAACGGCGCTTAACAAATGTGGCCACGACACTCACATCATTTGGTGAGGCAATGTTTGAACGCACTTTGGTGCGACAAATAGTGTTCGTTCCATGCCCGCCTCATTCATGCCAAAAGAGCAAGAGAATTGGGGCGGGCACGGCGTGGCCACTAAACGTTATGTGCCAACACAACCATGGAATTCAGACTGACATATCAAGGCTTGCTACCGTCAAACGGATCAGCTCAAGAGAAACATTTGATCCGAAGGCAGTTGCATATCCAGTTGAAGGAACTTTGGAATCAAATTCCCTTATCGCATCACCAGGATTTTTTGAAGTTCCCCAATAAGGATGTCTCTGTAATCAGGCAACTTGGAGGATTCGATTTTGCGGTTTTGGTTTGCGAGCAGTTGAAGCTTTATGCTGAAATCGATGTTGTACTTCTAAGACCGGGTCCACTCGGGGGACTTATTACCAAAGGTGGTGACATCGACAATCGTCTCAAGACTTTGTTTGATGCTCTTAGATATCCCAAGGAGCTTCAGGAATTAGCCAAAGGGTTTGCTCCATCTGAAGATGAAAAACCATTCTTCTGTTTATTAGAAGACGACCAATTGATTACCAAAGTCTCGGTTTCTGTTGATCGGCTACTAACGCCAGCAGGCTCAGGTGATGTTCATCTTCTGTTGCATGTAAAGGTCAGAGGCTCGGACGTAATATGGGGAAACATGAGCTTGACAAGCTGAGTGTTTGTGTCGGCACATAACAAATGCAACAGCGGCGCTCACATCATTTGTGTAAGCGATACTAATGCTCAGATTGGCTCGATGTAATTGTGTTCGCTCCATGCCCGCCTCTTTCATGCCACGAAGAGCAAGAGCATAGAGGCGGGCACGGCCCCGCTAAAGAACAGCGGGGCAGGCGTGGCCACTGAACGTTATGCACAATTGCCCCTGAAAGGAGGTGCAGCATGAAACCTTCACGATTTCTGCTGAGGCATACTCAAAGGAAAGGTGTCCACATCCTTCTCCTTCTGTGTATCACTTACTGTGGATGCAGCACTTCATACATCGTTACCCCCACACAAGGAGGAGGTGATTACTCATACCACGACTTCAACTCTGAGTTCTCAGAAAAGGACGCAGTGATCGAGCTAAAAGATGGTAGAGAAATGTCAGCCAAACAGATTCAAGTGAAGTATGACTCGAAATCCTGGACCGAGTCTCCGAGCGGAACTCCATATACGGTTGCAGCCAACGACGTGAATGCAATCACGAAAAAGAATCGTCTCATCGGAGGACTCGATGGCTTCGGGCTTGGAATACTCGCAGGTGGGATCTACTTTGGTGCAGTTTTCTTTCTCAATCCTGGACATGAGTTCAAAAACGCAAATGATGCAATCCCAACACTGCCGTTGTTCCCAGCTTTGGGCGCCGTGATCGGCGCTGCGATCGGCCATGGATATGAGTATAGGTTTCGTGTCGATTCAACAAATGCAAAATGAGACTTCAGATAGCTTACTATGATAGGCAACTGCAACTAACAGCGACAAACTACCTCGCTCACTTGGTTGGTAAGAGCGAACTGAGTAGAGTTCGCTCCACACCGCACGCAATCATAAAGAGCGTGGAGTGCGGTGTGGCGTAGTTTGCGCATACGTTAAGCGCTATGCCCGTTCACCAATATCCATAGGAGGGAATCATCATGCCAAATCCACATCCGGGACAATGGCAACTTGTCCTTAACCAGAGTGGGTGTGAACTCAACACCCAGAACACAGCGGTGCATGCCTGTATTGTCTACAATCAAAGCACGCAACGATGGGAGGTTCTCTACTTCCTAGGTGATCGCCGGTCTTTCCTTTGGGATCCCGAGAATCCCACAGCCATCAACGAGCTCCCCCTTGTTCCGCTTTGGCCTGAGACGCCTGAGATCATACCCAACTTCTTCTGCAGCGGTCATTCATTCCTTGCCGATGGAAGACTACTTGTCGCCGGTGGACTCAAAGCGGCTCCAGAGTACGGCCTTCGATATACCTATATCTTCGATCCCATTGAAGAAGAATGGAATGTTGCTTCGGGTCCCACCGGGCCTCATGCAATGGCAGGTGGTCGCTATTACCCCACCTTGACTACACTTGGCGAAGACCCGGGTTACGGCAAGATTCTTGCTATGTCTGGAAATTTAGACGATGAACTACTGCCAAACAAGGATCCGGAGATCTACGATCCTAACACAGGTTGGAACTTGATGCAGAATCCACCACAAGCACGTCAACCATTTGATGACCTCTACCCCTCCGCCCATCTTATCGCATACGGTGGGTATGCAGGAAAACTCTTTTACTCTTTGCCGATGAAGCAGGCATGGAGGTTTAACCCCTATTTCCCTGGTGGACCGTTGCCCAACGGCGGCTACTGGGACCCCGTGGGTCAACAACGCACCCAAGAGCGCTACCGCGGCAATTCCGTGCTACTACCGCTATTGCCTAACTCAACATCTCAGAAAATCCTTATCCTTGGCGGTTCACAGACAGAGTTCACTGCGGCAACGAACACGGCTGAGATAATTGATCTATCAAATCCTTCTCCACAATGGTCACAAGCGAACCCATTGGCCTATGCCAGAAGGAATGCAGACGCTGTCATCCTCCCGAACGACACAATTCTCGTAGTCGGGGGAAACCAGCTTGGGCAAAACGAAGCGACGATCTTCACCGCCGAACTGTACGATGTAGAAACAGGTCTTTGGAGTGTACTTCCTCCACAGAAACGCCGAAGGGCATATCACTCGACGGCACTCCTGTTACCCGATGGTAGAGTTTGGGTCGGTGGAACGATATTTCTTTTGGTTGTGAATGACCTCCCGTTTTCTGGAGAGGGAAAACAACATTGAAATCTACTCCCCCGGCTATCTCTTCGAAGGGGATCGGCCCAGTTTTGTCAATCCACCTCCGGATGTCATCAACTATGCTAAGGGGTTCACCATAGCAACATCTCATCCAATTGCGGGAGTACGCCTGATTCGATTAGGAGCGGTCACACATTCAGTCGACATGGACCAACGCTCCATCGGTCTTGCGTTCGAGGACGCACCGAGCATCAACGGGCCAACCTATGGCGTATATGCTCCCGAGGATGCCAACATCGCACCACCCGGTTTCTACATGTTCTTCGTGCTGGGGCCAAAGTCGGCCAGCCAATCGGGTCAGACGATGATCCCATCGGTTGCGAAGATTGTGAAACTCGAGAGATAACTACAGGAGGGTGTGATGGCGTTGAATGTGTTGAAAATCTTTCTGCTGAGCATTGCTTTGATCACAGGTGAACAAGTACTCGCCCAGATGAGTTTGCAATGGGCAAGATGTTACAATGGCCCCGCCAATGATTGGGATGCTGCTCTGGCAATCGCAGTGGACGACTCAGGCTTTGTGTATGTAACGGGGGTCGATAGGGGCATCGGCACCGGTCAAGACTACGCAACGATCAAGTACGCATCTGATGGCAGTGTGGTTTGGATCAAGCGATTCGCAGGCCCTAGTAACAACAACGAGGGAGGCACTGACATCGCAGTAGATGCCGAACAGAATGTCTATGTGACGGGAAAATTCACCGTAAAATACAACGACAATGGAGACACAATATGGGTGAGGGACTGGATCGACCCATTTTATGCTGCAGTGCGTATTGTACTAGGAGATAGTGTTTTCTACTTGGGTGGGTCATCATTAGGGGACTATGCCACTATCAAGTATGATGCAAACGGGAATTTACTGTGGCAAAGGCTCTATAGCGGACCAGCCAGCGATACGGATCAGCTCAACGACCTAGTTCTTGATTCTCAGGGGAGTGTGATTGTCACCGGGCAGAGTCGAGGACTTGGAACCAACTGGGACTTTGCAACTGTCAAATATTCGCCTAACGGGGACACGGTCTGGGTAAGGCGATACAGCGGTCCGGCACCTCCACAAGAGCCCAACACCGATTTCGCCTACGCCATCGCTGTTGATGATGCCGATAACGTCTACGTCACCGGCTGGAGCAAGAGTACCACTGGCATTCCGCAATGTTTCACCATCAAGTACAGCCCGAACGGCGATTCGCTCTGGGGCCACCGTTATCCCAGCGGAGGAACAATTGGCTATGCTGGTTATGATGCGCTCTATGATCGTGGGTTCATTTACGTCGTAGCAAGGGCAAACGGCTTCGACGATACCTTGCTCAAATATGATCTCGACGGAAACCTCATCTGGTCTCGAGCGTACGTCAGCAACCACACATTTGCCACAAATCAACCGAGACTCGCAGTTGACACCGCCGGAAACATCTACATGACCTCTGTGAACTCGGTAGGACGATCGGATTTCATCGTGCTCAAGTATTCACCCAATGGAACCAGGCTATGGCAATTTGCATATCCCGATAGCGGAGCAAACACTGGCAACAATGTTTACGCTATTGCAGTGGACAAGGCCAGCAACGTGTACCTGACAGGTGAAAGTTCAGGATGGGTCTGTCCGGGCGGAAGCTATGATTATCTCACCTTTAAACTGTCTCAAGATCCAACACACGTCGGCCAACTTCCGGAGTTGCCAAACCATTATGAGTTGCGACAGAACTATCCGAATCCGTTTAACGCAACCACGTCCATCGAGTATGCTCTTCCACGGAGAGGATTTGTTGACCTCAGGGTTTTCGATATCTTAGGAAGAGAGGTTTCCAGACTGGTTTACGAGGAACGCTCAGCCGGAATCCACCAAGTGCAATGGCTCGCTGATGATTTTTCGAGCGGCTTGTATTTCTGCCGATTGAGTGTTAGTGGATATACGCAGGTCAGGAAACTTCTGCTATTACGATGAACGGGCACAGCGCCTAACAACGGTAACAAAGTCGCTCACACATTTGTAAAGGCGTGAAGAAATTCTTGTGATTGCACAATTAAAAGTGTTCGCTACATACCGCCTTCATTTCACTTCGCTACATTACGGCGGCACGTCTTTGTTACCGTAGACGTTGTGCGCAAGCAAAGATTCATTTTGTTAAGGCATTTTGCGGCATATCTGATCAAACATGGCCAGAGACTGATCATATGTGGAAACCATATAGACAATGGTTGGTAGGTCAGATGTATTTCTTGCATGGTTCACCAGATCATTAATCGGAGAAAGCCTTATGAAGAGATTGCTTTGCATATTCGCGCTGACACTCAACGCCACACTTCACGCCGTTTCGCAACAATCATCGACGGAGAAGCCCGCTGCGCCCGCCCGCGCCGAAGCGCTAGTGCTCGGCATCTACCACATGTCCAACCCGGGACACGACATCTTCAACATGCAGACCGACGATGTGCTCGCACCCAAGCGGCAGGCTGAGATCGCCCAGCTCATCGAAGTCCTGAAGGGATTCCATCCCACGAAGATCGCGGTCGAGCGCGACGCAGGAGACAAACGCGTTTCCGATGACTACTCCGACTACCTGGCTGGCAAACACGAACTCACGCGCAACGAGATCGAGCAAATCGGCTTCCGCCTCGCCAAGGAACTGGGCCACAGAAGTGTATACCCGGCGGATGCTGACGGCGAGTTCCCATATTCGCGTCTCGTTGACTACGCCAAGGCGCACGGCCGCTCGCAGGAGTTCGACACGCTGATGGGCGAGATCGGCGACATGGTCAAGGCACAGAATGCGTATCTCGCATCCCACACTGTGCTCGAAACGCTGCTCTACATGAACTCCGACGACAAAGTCGCCGAGGACGTGGGCTTCTATTATCGACAGGCGCACTTCGGTGAGCCGTGGAATTGGGCCGGCGCCGACTTAGTCTCCGACTGGTTTCGGCGTAACATGCGTATCTACAGCAACATTGTGCAGCTCGTCGACTCTCCAAACGAGCGCGTGTTGGTTATCTTTGGTGCCGGACACCTCGGCTGGCTACGAGATATCTTCGCGCGCGACCCCACCCTTCATTTGCGCAAGCTCGCTGAGCTAGTGAAGTGAAGTCATGAACGACGACAGCTGACCAATTCGTTAGACAACAAATACGGATGAGCCAAAAACCATCCTGATGCCATTGTTCTTATGCCGCAAAACGCGATTTATATAGAACTTTGCCTGCGCATAACAGCGGCAACTACGACGCTCCGTCATTTCATAGGCTTAGTTGAATCGAAGGTTAAAAACAGTAGACGTCGCTCAACGGTTTTGCTCACGGTTAGTATGCGGCTACGGCCGCAAAAGAATGAATCGTTCGATAGCGGCCTTCACCGCATCATTCGATAGTTCGCAAAACCGCTGTCTACGACTCTACGAGTCGTAGACTCGTAGAGCGTTGTTACCGCAGACGTTACAGCAACCCTAAAAACAACATAGCAGCAGATGAAGCTTTATAAATTCGCTCCAACAAACGGGGCATAACAATCAAAAAATGATGAACGCGAAATATTTTTGGACACTTGCAATTATCACTTTTCTATTTTCATGTATACAGGAGCAGGAAAAAGGAAATGAATTTAACAAACAAGCGGTGATTACCGAAATTAATAAGATGTTCGACAATTATCACAACGATATTAAATCAACGGGCTTAACTTCCGAATTCAAATACTTAGACAATTCGGATGATTTCTTTTGGGTTCCTCCCGGGCAAAACTGTGCTCTTTCATATGATTCGGTAAAGGCAATTTTAGAGAAAAATGCAGTAGCTTTTAGGCAAATTGAATTCCATTGGGATACATTGCAAATATTTCCACTCTCTGCTCAAATAGCGACTTATTCAGGAATAGTATCAGGTACTATGATTGACACATCAGGAGTTAAATCATCAGTGCAAATTATTGAATCAGGAACCGTTATTAAACGAAAAGACGGCTGGAAACTACTTAGCGGACAATCTGCTACTTTAACGACCAATTAAAAGAACC
>Ga0214472_10008629_pt1 | contig 10643 bp, 8 predicted proteins | sample RVTome_6_FD_207662 | JGI IMG/M metagenome (GOLD analysis project Ga0214472, IMG submission 207662) | Soil microbial communities from uranium-contaminated site in the Upper Colorado River Basin, Wyoming, United States - RVT140D175 | ecosystem: Environmental > Terrestrial > Soil > Contaminated >...
CGCGCCGCGCTCGCCGCCCCGATGCCGCTGGCGCCGCCGGTGATCAGGACCGTCTTGCCTCGAAGTCCGCGCACCGCCGCCATCCTACCTCAAAGCCAGTGGGTGCCGTGGGCAAGCTCTGCTCGGCCCACGAACGACGCTGGTCGACAAGGGTCCCCTAACCGTTCGTTGCATTGTCCGTGGGCAAAGCGAAGCTTGCCCACGGCACCCGGTTGGCAATTGAAGCAAACGCAACCAGCGCCCGATCGGCGGCTCGATTGACGGGCCGAAATCGAGCCCCTACCGTAAACAGCGGGGGGCTGGAGGACACTTCAACTTGGGGTTCAACCTCCCTTGCGGCCCGGCGTTGTGCGGCGCTCTAGCCCTGGGGCTGCTGCTGTGCTCCCATTCCGCCGCTGGCGACACCTACTTCGTCTCGACGACCGGGGACGACGGTAATCCCGGCACTCAACAGCAACCGTGGCGAACCTTGCAGCACGCCGCCGATGCGGTCGCCGCCGGCGATACCGTGTTCGTCCTGCCCGGCGCCTTCGCCGGCTTCGACCTGCGCCGCGCCGGCACCCCCGACCAGCCGATCACGTTCAGCGCCCAGCCTGGAACAACCATCGATCAAGACAACCCCGTCACTCCGGACGGGATCAACCTCGAAGGCGTGAGCTACGTGGTGGTCGAAGGGTTCGAGGTCGTGGGCGCGACCCGCGCCGGGATCCGCGCCGCGCTCTGCCACCATGTCACCATCCGCGGCAACCGCACCGATCTGAACGGCAAGTGGGGCATCTTCACCGGCTTCTGCGACGATCTGAGGATCGAAGCCAACCAGTGCTCGCGCTCGGCGCTGGAGCACGGTATCTACGTCTCCAACAGCGGCGACCGCCCCGCGATCCGCGGCAACCTGATCTGGAGCAACCACGGCAATGGCATCCACATCAACGGCGACCTGAGCCAGGGCGGCGACGGGGTCATCACCGGCGCCGTGGTCGAGCGCAACATCGTGTTCGACAACGGCGCCGGCGGCGGCTCGGGGATCAACGCCGACGGGGTGCAGGATTCGCGGTTCCAGAACAACCTGCTGTTCCAAAACCACGCCAGCGGCATCTCGCTCTATCGCATCGACGGCGGCGCGCCCTCGAGCGGCAACCAGGTGCTGCACAACACCGTGCTGCAGGCCAGCGACGGCCGCTGGGGGCTCAACATCCGCGACGCCAGCGGCGGCAATACGATCTATAACAACATCTTCTACAACCTGCATTCGTTTCGCGGCAGCATCAGCATCGACGCCGACAGCCTGCCCGGCACCGTCAGCGATCACAACGCGGTCATGGACCGCTTCACTACCGACGGCGGCGATACCATCCTCTCGCTCGCGGCCTGGCGCGCCGCCACCGGCCTGGACCTGCACTCGATTCTGTCCACTCCGGCCGCGCTGTTCGCCGACTGGCTCCAAGCCGACTACCATCTCGCCCCAGGCAGCCCCGCGATCGATTTGGGCACGGCGGCGCTGGCGCCGCCGGCCGATCTGGAAGGCACGCCCCGGCCGATCGGCCCGGGCTACGACGCCGGCGCCTACGAATACACGCGCGCCCTGTTCGCGGCGCCCGGCGCTGGCGGCGCCAGCCGCATCCGCAGACTCTCACCGCAACTCGCCCCATAACGCTCAGCGCTAAGGGGCGATTTGCCTGTGTATGACCAGTCAAATATACTGGTCATATGCGTACGATCAACGCCTCCGAATTCAAGGCCAAGTGTCTGGCGATTCTGGACGAGGTTGCCAGGACCGGCGAACCTCTAGACATCGTCAAACGTGGCCGTCCGGTGGCAAGGCTGATACCGGCCACCTCGACGCGGGCCGAATTCCCTCAAAACGATCTGGTCGGTTCCGTCGAGATTGTCGGGGACATTCTCTCGCCCGTGCTTCCGGCAACAGCATGGGAAGTCGAGAAGCCCCAGCGCAAATGAAGGCGCTGCTCGATACCCACATCCTTCTCTGGTGGTTCGAAGGCGGAGGTCGCCTGTCGCGAGATCAGCGCCGGATCATTCGGGCGGCGGCCCCCGATCGTCCGCTTTGGGTGTCCGACATAAGCCTCTGGGAGATCGCCACGTTACACCAGCTCGGTCGGATTCGGCTTCGCTTGGCGCTGCGGGAGTGGCTGGAGCAGGCGACCGCACCACCCCTGGTTCAGCGCTGCGGCATCGGTCCCGCCGTAGCCGCGGAGATTGCGACGTTGCCCACCGATCTCCATCGCGATCCCGCGGGTCGAATTCTTCTTGCGAGCGCCCGCGTGCTTGGGGCCACTCTGCTGACCAGCGACCAACGGCTAGTGGACGCTGGTGTCGTCCCGACGATCGCCTGATTGCCGCGCCGATTCTGATTAAACCTCACCTCGCCTACCAAATCGGCGCCAGCCGTATCCGCCGGCTCCAGCCTCAGCTCCTGCTTCGGCCCGGATCGCTGCTCCGTTGACATTTGGGTGCCGCTCGGACATTGTGGCTCGGCCCGAGGGGCATTCTGCGCATCCACCTCATCAATCCGAGCGACGTATCTTTTGGCGTCGCGGTGATTACGCCGCGCTGGCTGTACGTGCTGGCTGGCGCCACGCCCCGTGAGTTCGGCGATCCGCAGGTGGTCGACGAAACGCTCGAGCAGGTCGACCTGACCAGCGTCTCCGCCGGAGACATAGTCGGCATCGGCGTGCACACGCTCAACGTGCTGCGCGGCTACGAGGTCGGGCGTGCGCTGCGGGCCCGAGGCGCTCACGTCGTTTACGGCGGTATTCACGCGACGCTTTATCCCGAAGAGGTGATCGAGCACGGCGCCGCGTCGGCGGTGGTGAAAGGCGACGGCGAGCGCGCCTGGGGCCAGGTGATTGCCGACCTCAAGGCGGGCACGGCGCGGCAGATCTACGAGGGCGGCAAGATCGAGGGCGGATCGATGCTGGGCGCGCGGTGGGAGCTGTTGCCGCGCGACCAATACATGTTCGCCTCGGTGCAGACGGTGCGGGGCTGTCCCAAGCACTGCTCGTTCTGCTCGGTGTGGCGCACCGACGGACAAAAACCGCGGGTGCGGTCCTCGGACGCGCTGATCGAGGAGATCGTCGAGCTGCGGCGCATGGGCTTCCGTTTTATCACCCTGGCCGACGACAACTTCTACCCGGTGACCCTGCGCGACCTCGAGCTCGCCAAACAGCGCGCCGACCAGAGCGCGTACCTGCGGCTCAAAGCCATCCGCGACGAGCGCTTCGAGCTGATGGCCCAGATGGCCAAGCTGCCGTCCGACATGGTGTTCTTCACCCAGATCACCATGGAGGCGGCCGAGGACCCGAGCTACGTGGAGGCGATGCGCAAGGCGCGGATCAAGGGCGCGCTGGTGGGCGTGGAATCGGTGACCCCCGAGGGCCTCAAGGCGGTCTACAAAGATTTCAATCTCGCCGGGGACGCCCTGGCCGAGCGCCTGCAGCAGTTTCAGAAACACGGGGTGCACGTGCTGGGCTCGTTCATCTTCGGCTTGCCGACCGACAAGCCGTCGACCTTCGACGCCACCGTGGCCCTGGCCCAGAAAGCCAAGGTGACGCTGGCGCAGTTCGTGATGCTGACGCCGTTTCCCGGCACCGTCGACTTCGAGAATTGGGAGCGATCGGTGGGCGCCGAGGTGCAGAAGGTCGACGGCACCCCGATCACGCGCCACTGGTTGATCCCCAAGCACAAGCGGCCCAAGGTCTATGCGCCGCATCCGCTGATGGCGCCCGACGAGATTCGGCGCCGCACCCAGGCGGTGTGGGACCAGTTCTACCGGCTGCCCCTGGTCTGGCAGCGCGCGCGCTGCGTCAAGACGCTCAAGGCGCGGCTCGCGTTCGTGCTGATCTCGAAACTCTACCGCCAGATGTACGCCAACACCGGCATCGCCACCGACAGCGCGCGCCACTCGCGGGCCAACCGCATGGCGCGCATCCTGGCCAAGCCGCTGGTGCGGCTGTTCTCGGCCCGGCCGATGCCGACCCTCCAAGTCCCGACCTAGCCGCGCTTACGGCCGGCGCTGTGACTGCGCAGGAGAAGAGGCGCGAATGACAGCAATCAATCGAGGGCGGGGGCGGTGAGCTCGGGGACGCGGGTTTCGGCGCGCGACTCGCGGCGCTGGCGGCGCCGGCGCAGCCAGGCGCCGATCGCGGCCGGGCGCAGGCCGTCGAGGTAGGTGTAGACCACCGGCACCACGACCAGGGTCAAGAGGGTCGAGGTGATCAGGCCGCCGATCACGGCGCGCGCCATCGGGGCGCGCATCTCGGCGCCGGCGCCGATCGCGAACGCGAGCGGCAGCATGCCGAAGATCATCGCCAGGGTGGTCATCACGATCGGGCGCAGCCGGGTGCTGCCGGCTTCGATCAGCGCCTTGTGCCGCGCCACCCCGCGGGCCCGGGCCTGGTTGGTGAAGTCGACCAAAAGGATCGCGTTCTTGGTCACCAGCCCCATCAGCATGATCAACCCGATCATGCTCATGATGTTGAGCGTGTCGCCGGTCGCGAGCAGCGCCAGCGCCACCCCGACCAGCGACAGCGGCAGCGACAGCATGATCGCCAGCGGATGGATGAAGGAGCCGAACTGCGAAGCCAGGATCAGATAGATGAAGATGACCGCCAGCGCCAGCGCCTCGAACATGTTGACGAACATCTCCTTGAGCTCCTCGGCGTCGCCGCCGTGGACGATATCGTAGCCCGGCGGCAGCGCGATCAGCCGCGCCGCGGCTTCGATGTCGGCGGTGATCTCACCCAGGCTGCGGTCATCGGGGTTGGCCGAGACCCGCACCTCGCGCACCAGGTCCTTGCGCCGGATGGTGGAGGGGCCGCTGGCCGGCGCGGCGCCGGCCAGCTCGCGCAGCGGCACCAGGATCTTGTCGCCGCCGCTGTCGTCGCGCCCGCTGGGCACCTGCAGCTCGAGCAGGTCTTCGGCGAAGCGGCGCTGGTCGGCGCGCAGCCGCACCCGCACGTCGTGGCTGTCGCCGATCTCGTCTTCGATGGTGGAGGCGACCGTGCCGGTGACCGCCGCCCGCAAGGTGGTCGCGACCGCGTCGGCCGGCACATCCAGGTCGCTGGCCCGGCCGCGGTCGAGCGCGATGCGCAGCTCGGGCTTGGATTTCTCCAGGCTGGTTTCAAGGTCGGCGATCCCCGGGATTCGGCTCATGGCCGCCATCAACTGGCGCGAGATCCGGTCGAGCTCGTCGATGTCGCTGCCGCGGACGCTGATCTGGATCGGCTTCTGGCCGAACTGGCCGGCTTCGACCAGCGCGAAGGTGACGCCGGGGACCGAGCGCAGCACCGCGCGCGCGTCTTTCAGCACCTCGCTGAAGGTCCCGCCGCCGTGGCCACCGAGCTTGACGTAGATCGAGCCCTCGTTGACCGGGCGGAACTGGCTGCCGGCTTCGCCGATGGTGGTGTAGGTGTACTCGACGTCGGGCAGGGTCTGGAGCCGAGCGACCAGCTCGCGCGCGCGCCGGCCGGTCTCGCGCAAGGTGGTGCCCGGGCTGGTCTTGAACAGCACCTGGTACTCACCGCGGTTGAAATCGGGCATGAAGTCGCCGCCCAGCAGGCCCAGGATCGGGAAGCTGCCGACGAACGCCGCCGTCGCGACCAGCAGCACCGCCGGCCGGTGGCGCAGCGCCCAGTCGAGCAGCCGCTCGTAGCGCCGGTGCAGATCGTCGAACCAGCGGTTGAAGCGCTGCAGCGCGCGGCCCAGAAACGTGGTGTGGCGGTCCTGCTCGATGTCGGGATCGACCCAGCGCGACGACAACATCGGATCGAGCGTGAAGCTGACGAACAGCGACACCAGCACCGCCGCCGCCACCGTGATCCCGAACTCGTAGAAGAAGCGCCCGACCATCCCGCCCATGAATGCCACCGGTATGAACACCGCCACGATGGTGAAGGTGGTGGCCATCACCGCCAGCCCGATCTCAGCGGTGCCCTCGCGCGCGGCGCGGAAGTGGTCCTGGCCGCGCTGCAGGTGGCGCACGATGTTCTCGCGCACCACGATCGCGTCGTCGATCAGCATGCCGATCGCGAGCGACAAGCCCATCAAGGTCAGCACGTTGAGGGTGAAGCCGAAGGCGCGCATGGCGATGAACGCGCTGATCACCGAGATCGGCAGGGTCAGGCCGGTGATCACGGTCGAGCGCCAGGAGTTGAGGAACAGAAACACGATCAGCACCGTGAGCAGGCCGCCGATCAGGATCGTGACCTGCACGTCCTCGATCGACTCGCGGATGAAGCTGGAGTCGTCGCGCACGATCTGGAGCCGCACCCCGGCCGGCAGCTCGCCGGCGAGGCGCTCGACCGCGGCGCGGACTCCGTCGGCGACCTCCACCGTGTTGGCGCCCGACTGCTTGAGCACGTCCAGCGCCAGCGCCGGCCGCTGGTCGATCAGGGCCAGGTTCTTGGGCGCTTCGATCCCGTCGATCACCGGACCGAGGTCGGCGACGTAGACCGTGGCGCTGCCGCGCTTGACCGGAATCGCGGCGATGTCGGCGGCGCTGCGGCCGCGCGCCGCGAGGCGCACCAAAGCTTCGGTGGCGCCCCGGTCGGCGGCCCCGGCCGGGACATCGACGTTTTCGCTCGCCAGCGCCTGGACCACCTGGGCCAGCGAGAGCCGGTAGGCCTCGAGCCGGGAGCGGTCGACCACCACCTGGATCTCGCGCTCCGACTCGCCGACCAAATTCACCGATCCGACTCCGGGCACGGTCTCGAGCCGGCGCTTGATGGTCTTGTCGGCCAAGCTGGTAGCGGCCTGCGGCGACAGGCCCGGAGCATCGACCGAGATCGACACGATCGGCATCTGCGCCAGGTCGATGCGCTGCACGATCGGCTCCTCGATCTGCTGCGGCAGCTCGCCGCGGATGCCGGCGATCTTGCCGCGGATGTCCTGGCTCGCCACCTGGGTCGAGACCTCGAGATGAAAGAACACCACCAGGCTCGAGATGCCCTCCTGCGAGGTCGACTCGACGTGCTTGATGCCTTCGACGGTGTTGATCGCCTCCTCGATTTTCTTGGTCACCTCGCGCTCGACGGTTTCGGGCGGCGCGCCCGGAAACAGGGTGGTCACGCTGACCACCGGGAACTCGACGTCGGGAAACTGGTCGACGTTGAGCTGGCGATACGAAGCGATGCCGAGCACCGCGAGCGACAGCATCATCACGGTGGCGAGCACCGGCTGGCGAATCGATAGATCGCTGAGAAACATGGCTCAGCCGGCGGCGGCCTTGGCCGCGCCCGGCCGGTTCTGGATCTCGACCGCCATGCCGTCGCCGAGCGCGGCCGGCGGATCGAGGATCACCAGCTCGCCGGCTTGGACGCCTTCGGTTACCTGAATCGTCTCCGAAGTCTCGACCCCGAGCGTGACCGTGCGGCGCTGCGATTGGCCGTTTTGGACCACGAACAGCTCGGCTTGGCCCGGGGCCGCGCCGTCACGGACCAGCGCCGCGGGCGGCACCACCAGGGCGCCGCTGCGCTCGCCGATCCGGACCAAGCCGCGGGCGAACAGGCCGCCGACCAGGTTACCGCCGCCGGAGACCTCGACCACCAGCTCGAATGCGCGGGTGCGCTCGTCGACCAGCGGCATGATCCGCGCCACCCGACCGTGGGAGGCGATCCCCGATTGCGCGTCGACCGCCAGCGCGACCCGATCCCCGACCCGAATGCGGCCCCAATCCGCCGAGGGCACCGCGGCGCGGAACTCGAGCACCGAGTCGTCGACCAGGGTGAACAGCCGCTGCCCCGCGGTCAGCATCGCCCCGGGGTCCACGTGGCGGCGCGCGATCCGGCCGCCGAACGGCGCCGCGACCTCGGTGCGGCCGAGCTGCTGCTCGGCGATCGCCAAGCTGGCGCGGACCTCGGCCAGCGAGGCTACGGCCACCTGCAGATTCACTTCGGCGGCCAAGTGATCCTTGTCGGTGATGCCGCCGGTCTGGAGCAGGTTGGCGGCGCGTTCCTGCTCGGCCACCGCGTGAGCCCGGTTGGCTTCCGCCACCGCGAGCGCCGCCTGGGCGCGCTGATAGGCGAGCCGGTAGTCGGTCGGATCGAGGCGCGCCAGGGTCTCGCCGGCCGCAACGCGCTCGCCTTCGTCGCGCACGACCTCGAGCAGCCGCGCCGCGACCTCGGCCACCACTTCGACCTGCCGCCGCGGCCGCAAGGTGCCGGTGAGCGAGACGGTCTCGGCCAGGTCGCGCCGCTCCACCGCGGCCGCGCGGACCGGAATCGCGCGCGGCGCATCGAGCGCGGCATCTTCCGCCTGGTTGCCGCAGCCGGCGGCGCCTAGGATCCAGGCAACGCCGAGGGCGGCGGGCCAAAGCAGGCGCACCCGACCCGACCGCGCGCGGGACGGTCCGCACATCGAAACGGGTCTCACGGGTCCGTCGCTCCTGGCGCACCGCCGCCGGCCGGTGGATCGAGCGGATCGCGCGCCATCACGTAGCGCAAGGTGGCGCGCGCGTTGGCATGCTCGTGGAGCGCGAGGATCCGGGTGCTTTCGGCCAGGGTCAGAGCGGCCTGGGCGTCGAGCACGTCGAGCGTGGTGGCGGCGCCGTACTTGTAGTTCGCTTGGGTCATGTCGAGCGCCCGCTGCGCCTGGGTCTGATTGAGCTCGGCCGCTTCCAGAATGCTGCGCGCCACCGCCAGGCGGTCGACCGCGTCCTTGGCCTCGAGCCGAATCTGATTCTCCAGGGCGATGCGGTCCTGGATCACCTGGTTGCGCTGGGCACGCGCCTGCGACACGCGCCCGGCGCTGCGCAGGCCGTCGAACAGCGGCACGGTCACCGTGACCCCGGCGCTCCACTGGGTGAAATCGCTGTCGAAAAAGTTCTCCGGCTGGCGCACCGACGTGCCCCACTGCCCGTCGAAGTCGACGCTCGGGCGCATTTCAGCGGCTTCGATCCCGATCAGCTTCTCGCTCAGGCCCTCGGTGAGCGCGATCGCCTTCGACTCGGGCCGGTTGCTCCAGGCCTCCTGGATCGCTTGATTCAGCGAAAGGTCGAGGGGCATGAAGTCGAGCCCGTCGCTGGGCTGGATCGGGGCCGCGATCGGATGCACCATCACCGCATTGAGCCGCCCGCGCGCGAGATCGGCCAGGCCGCGAAAGCGCAGCAGCTGGGCGCGCTGGTTCTCGACGTCGACCTGCGAGCGCAGCACATCCAGATCGGTGGCGACTCCGGCGCTGCGCCGATTGCGCGCCGCAGCGAGATGCTCCTCCTTCTGGCGCACCGACTTGCCGGCCACCTCGACCTGCTCCAGGCTGAGCACGAAGTCGTTGTAGGCTCGGATCGCCTCCAGGGCGATCTCCTGCCGCACCCGGCGCAGCTCCTCCGCGCCGAGCTCCACCCCCAAACGCGCCGCTTCGATGGCTTTGCCGAGCTTGAAGCTGAGCAAGGTCTGGCGCACCGACACGGCGCTGCCGAACAGGTTGGCCGGAATCGGCGTGAGGCTGTCGCGCAGCTCGGGCGGGAACGCGTCGAAGCTGCTGCTGTTGAGCAGCGAGGGATCGCGAAAGCGCAGCGCGGTTCCGGTCAGCGTGACCTCCGGCAGCGCGTCGGCGCGCGCCTCGAGGATCTGGCCGCCGAGCTTGCGGATCTCCTCTTGGGCTTTTTGTATCTCCGGATGGGCCTGCAAGGCAGCCGCGACCGCCTGCGCCCGCGACAGCGGCTCGGCTGGAAGCGGCGCCGCCGCCAGTGCGCCGGCCAGCAACCCGATGGGTCCGAAAGGCCGCATGACCTACCTGCGCCAGCCCCGCAGGACCGTTTCGATCACCTCGGCGGCCAGCGCCGGCGTGAGCTCCGGCCGGCCGAACAACAGGTAGCCGCGCACCGCCTCGCCGATCGCGCCCATCAGCACCAGCATGCGCACCTGGATCGGACCGGGCGCCAGCTCGCCGCGCGCGACTGCGGCTTCGACCACGCGGCTGGTCCGGTGGACGATCTCCTCGTAGAAGCGCAGAAAGTCGGTTTTCGGCGCCGAGCTGGGCGGGTTGTAAATCAGGCTGTAGAGGAAGCGGGCGAGCTGCTTTTGGCCGATCGCTTTGTCGAAGTAGGCCCACGCCGCCTGCCCGAGCCGCGCCTCCACGCTGCCGGGCAGATCAAGGCGCGCGATCCAGCTGCGCCGGAAGTCCTCGAGCGCTCCCTCCACCAGCGCCCGGTACACCCCTTCCTTGCTGCCGAAGAAGTGATACAGGGTCGGCTTGGTGATTCCCGCAGCATCGCAGATCTCACGGACGGAGGTCGCGTCGTACCCTTTGGACGAGAATAAGTCCAATGAAGTGTTGAGGATACGGTCCGGGCTCGAGAGCTGATCCAAGGGGCGTTGCTCCTATACTTACCGATAGGTATAGCAGAAAGATAACGTTCATCCACCTGCTATGGAAAGATGGCAGTCGGCCGCTGCGGCGCGCTTGGGTGGCATGGGCACGCGCAGCGCGCCCATGGACGACTTCACTCGCGGCGCGCAGCTCGTCCATGGGCGCCCTTCGGCCGCCCATGCCACCCCATTCGGGACCATGCCGGCGGCCCTGAAGGCAGCTACTCGTTCGGGGCGCACTCCCCGAACGAGGGCTTCACTCGTAGCTCCTAAGGAGAGAAGGTGAACTCGGCGAAGTCGAAAGCGAGCTGCTGGGCGGGG
>Ga0214472_10008630_pt1 | contig 10642 bp, 6 predicted proteins | sample RVTome_6_FD_207662 | JGI IMG/M metagenome (GOLD analysis project Ga0214472, IMG submission 207662) | Soil microbial communities from uranium-contaminated site in the Upper Colorado River Basin, Wyoming, United States - RVT140D175 | ecosystem: Environmental > Terrestrial > Soil > Contaminated >...
TCCCGACGTTGACGTCGAACTGGTACTGCCGGGCGGCGCCGCCGTCGCGGGTGAAGATCGCGGTCCCGTTGCCGTAGGGGTTGTCGTTGACGAGGTGGAGCGCCTCCTCGTAGGTGTCGACCCGGGAGACCGTCAGGACCGGCCCGAAGATCTCGTCGCGGTAGCAGTCCATGGCCGGCGTGACGTGGTCGATGAGCGAGGCCCCGAGGAAGAACCCGTCCGAGCTGCCGTAGAGCGGGTGCTCGCGCCCGTCGGCCACGACCGTCGCTCCCTGGGCCGGCGCGCTCTCGAGATACGAGGCGACCTTGTCGCGATGCTGCTTCGTGACGAGCGGGCCCATCTCGGCCTCGGGGTCCGTACCCGGCCCGACCTTGACCTTGGGCAGGCGCTTCGCGATCGCCTCGACGAGGGGGTCGGCCACCGAGCCCACGGCGACGATCGTCGCGATCGCCATGCACCGCTCCCCGGACGAGCCGTAGCCGGCCGAGACGGCGGCATCAGCGGCCATCTCGACGTCCGCATCGGGCAGGACGACCATGTGGTTCTTGGCCCCGCCGAGGGCCTGGACGCGCTTACCGTGGCGGGTCCCGGTCTCGTAGATGTAGCGGGCGATCGGCGTCGAGCCGACGAAGCTCACGGCGGCGATGTCGGGATGAGCGAGGATCCGGTCCACGGCGACCTTGTCGCCCTGAATGACGTTGAAGACGCCGTCCGGGACCCCGGCCTCACGGAGGAGCTCGGCCATGAAGATCGACGCCGACGGGTCCTTTTCCGACGGCTTGAGGACGAACGTGTTGCCACAGGCGATCGCGTTGCCGAACATCCACATCGGGACCATCGCCGGGAAGTTGAAGGGCGTGATCCCGGCCGCGACGCCGAGCGGCTGGCGGATCTGGTAGACGTCGATGCCGGTCGAGACCTGCTCGGAGAAGCCGCCCTTGAGGAGGTTCGGGATGCCCGTCGCGAACTCGAGGTTCTCGAGGCCGCGGGCGACCTCGCCGAGGGCGTCGGACGGGACCTTGCCGTGCTCAGCGGTCAGGAACGCGGCGATGTCGCGGCGATGCGCGTCAACGAGGTTCCGGACCCGGAACATGATGTCCGTGCGCTTCGAGAGCGAGGTCGCGCGCCAGGCCGGGAAGGCGGTCCTCGCGGCGGCAACCGCTGCATCGACCTCCTCGACGGAGGCGAAGTCGACCTCGCGGGCGAGCGCGCCGGTGGCCGGGTCGTAGACGGGCCCGCGCCGCCCGGACGACCCGGCGACGCGTCGCCCACCGATCCAGTGGCTGACGGTCTCGCCGCTCGGCGACGACCGATCGATCTCGGGCTCTGCGACCTGGGTCATGGACGGAACCTCGGGTGGAACGCGGCAGGGGCTGCTGGACTCGGACAAACGATACCGCGCCGCGTCCAATCCCTGGAACGGGCGGGGAATCGAAGGCCCGCCCGGCGGTGCCGGGCGGGCCCGGGTGACGTGTGAGGCGGAGCGGACTACCGCACGTTGACGATGGTCGAGCCGATCGTGCCGGGGTTGCCGTACACGACCTGGCCGAGGTACCACGTGTCGGCGACGAGGCCGCTGAACGTGAGATTGACAGGGACGGTGCCGCCGATGGTCGCGGCGGCGGAGGCCGGCAGGTTGATGTTCCCGCTGTCGGTCGTCGGCACCTGCCAGCTGAAGAGGGTGAAGTCGGTGCTCGGACCGTTCGTGAAGAAGCCGTGGACGTACACCGTGTACGTCGCGGCGGCCGGCGAGACGAGCGTGATCATCTCGTTCGAATCACCGTCCGCGGCCTGGGCCACGAACGTGGTGCCGTTGTACAGGTAGACGTCGAGGTCCGTGCCGGCGTTGGCGACGAACGCCTCGTCGATCCCGACCCGGAAGAGGCTGAGACCGGCCGGGACGACGATGTCCTGGCTGAACGTACCGGTCGGATCCGTCCGGTCGAAGGACTGGTTCGGATCCTGGGTGACGTTCGTGTCGGTCTCGGTGCCCGCGACGAGGCCGCGAGCCGCAAAGTCGAGGGTTCCGGCGTAGCCGGTCACGACGTTGTACGAGATCCCATCGGCCGTCCCGCTGACCTCGGCCGGGGCCGCGATCGCGACGGGCTTGACGACGACCGGGCTGCGGACGATGTGCGTGCCGTCGCTCCATCTGAGCTGGCCGCCGACGTACGAGCCGAGGGTCGCCGACACCTCGGTGAACGAGACCGTGAAGGGCTTCGTCTCACCGGGGTTGAGGGTCAGGCTCGACGGCGTCACGACGGCGTCGATCCCGGCAAGGCCGGTCAGGCTTGCCGTGTACGTCGCCGCGCTGCCGCCGACGTTCGTGACCTTGCGGGTCACGGTCTGGACGCCGGCCAGGTCGCCGATCGCGATCGACGCCCCGTTGTAGTTGCTGGCGTCGGTCGAGTAGCCGAGGCCCACCAGCGCCGTGCAGCTGCTCGGGTTCACGAGCCCGGGCACCTGGCCGCAGAGGAAGGCCAGCCAGTCGTTCCAGCCGGCGTTGTAGACGAGGCCGGGGTTGGCCGCCGAATTCGGAGCGACATGGCCCGCGCCCTGGCGGAAGATCAGGACGGGGTTGTTCTCCGCAGCCGGCGGCGTGCCGCCGTCGAGAACGTCGTAGCCGGTGGTCATGAGCGCCGACTTGACGGCCATCGGGGTCCAGTCGGGATGGAGGTCCATGAGCAGCGCGGCGAGGCCGGCCACGTGCGGGCTCGACATCGACGTGCCGCTCAGGAGATCGAAGTTGCGCCCGGCGATCGCCGGCGAGACCGCCGCGAGGATGTCCTGTCCGGGGGCGATGACGTCCGGCTTCAGGAGGTCGCCGCCGCCCGCCGCGAGCGGACCGCGGGACGAGAAGGCCGCCGTGAACGGTGCGGGGGCGTTGAAGATGATCGTGGCCTGGTTGATCGTCGCCGTCGGGCTGGCCGTGGCCGCGTAGGCCTTGATCGCGAGGCCGCTCGCCTTGTCGACGTGGACGGTCGGGACGTAGTGGAAGTCCGCGTTCAACGAGCTGTCGGGGTCGTTGTACATGACCATCCCGACGCCGCCCGCCTCGAGGACGGCCTTGCTCTTGTCGACGCGGGCGATGACGCCGCGCTTGCAGACGACGATCTTGCCGGCGACCTTGGCCGGATCGAGGACCGGCGTTGCGACACCGGGGTCGCCGACCAGGTTGTCGCCGGCCGGGTAGCACAGCTCCACCAGGGCGGGGTCGGCGCCGGCGAGGCCGGCGTTGACCGAGTCGATGAGCGGCGCCGGCCCGACGGGGGTGGCCACCGACGCGCCCTGGTAGGTCGCGCCGTTGCCGAGGGTCACGGAGCCCAAGCCGTTGCGGTTGTGGGTGCCGGCCGCGACCGTGGTCGTCCACGGTCCCGGATGGGCGACGGTGCCGCTCGTCGGGCCGCTGTTGCCGGCGGATTCGGCGACGAAGATTCCTGCTCGCGCGGCGAACAGGAACGAGATCTCGACCGGGTCGGCGAAGTTCGTCGACGTCCCGCTGATCGAGTAATTGATGACGTCGACGCCATCGGCCACGGCCTGGTCGATCGCGGCCACGAGGTCGGATGTCGTGCCGCTCGCGGTCGAGCCGTCGACGGTCGACCAGAGGGCCTTGTAGGCGGCGATCCGGGCCCGCGGCGCCATGCCGCTGACCGTCCCGAAGACCGCCGCGGCACCCGTCGCCGGGACGCCGTGGTTGCCGGCTGCGGTGGACGCGGTGTGCGTTCCGTGGCCGTTGTAGTCTCGGACGGAGTTGTACTCCCACGGCCGGTCGTCATCGATGCCGGCGTTGCCGCCCTGCCCGGCGTTGTACCACCGGGCGCCGATGAGCTTCTGGTTGCAGAGCGTCGCGACGAACTGCTCGCCGTTTACGCACATGCCGTGCCAGCCCGGGATCCGCTGGAAGGCGCGCTTCGCCCCGGGCGCGTTGCTCGGAGTGCCGTTGGCGTCGACGCGATCCGAGAAGCTGAGGGACTCGGGCCAGATGCCCGAGTCGACGTCACCGACGATGATCCCCTCGCCGGCGTTGTTGAAGCCGCCGAGCAGATCCCACAGGCCGCCCGGGTTGCTGATCCCGAGGAACGCCGGCGTCGAGGACGTGTCCAACGTGCGGACCTCGTCCGGGGCGACCGAGAGGACGTCGGCGCGGGCAGCCAGGGCGTTCGCCTGGTCCGCGCTCAGGCGGGCGGCGAAACCGTCGAGGCTGAAGGTGTAGTCATAGAGCTTCTTCGTCGCGCCGACCGCCTTGAGGGCCGCGTCGTGGCTGCCCTTCAGGTAGGTCGTGTACTTGACGACGTCGGTGGCGAACGGGTCGATCTTGGCGCCGGCCTGCGGGGCGGTCGCCTTGAGGCCCTTGATCCCGCCCTCATAGGCGACTGCGGGATCCCCGCTCATCCGGACGATGTAGACGCCGCTCGATGTGAACTTCGCGCTCTGCGCGTGGGTGCTCGCCGCGGACGTGCCGGGCGCCCCGAGGACTGCTGTCGGGCCACCGGCGACCAGCGCCAGCGTGGCGAGCAGGATGAGGAACGACCTCGACTTCTGCAATGGACTGACTCCCAATACCGGGGCTTTGGGCGCGCGATCCCCCCGGACCGGCGCCTATGAATGCGGCAGTCAGCCGGCCTCCAACCGGCTGTGTCCGGCGAGTCTAGTACTCGTGACCGAGCTCGGCAGGTCCGGAGATCATCCAGTGGTGCGGGCACGCACCACGTTCGGTGAACCCGCCTCGCGCTTGAGGCGGAGGAGCCCGCCGACGCAACCCCCGACGACGACCGCCAGCACGAGGTGCTCGGCCCGGAACATTCCGGCGACCGGCGCGTCCCGCCAGGTGAGCGCCACGACCCCACGGGCGATCCCCCACAGCGCGACCCCGGTCAGGAGGGACGCGCCGTCGCGGCGGCCGAAGGCGCCCAGGCGCAGGCCCAGGCCGATGAGGACGATGACGAGGGTCGCCGCGATCGCCTCGTAGACCTGCGACGGATGCGACGCGACCGCGGGCGCGAGGCTCGCCCACGGCCCCGGGCCGGCGTAGGTCGTGGCCCAGGCCAGGTCGCTCGGCAGGCCCTGGCCCTCGCCCGACAGGACGCTGGCGAGCTTGCCCGAGGCGAGGACGAACAGGAGCGGCAGCACGCCGGCGTGCATCCATCGACCGGCCGGCGCACCCACCAGCCGGGCGATGACGACACCGCCCACGATCCCCCCGGCGACGGCCAGGGCAAGCCCCAGGCCGCCCTGCCCCGGGTCGACGGTCAGGCCGGGATTCGCGAGGTAATAGTCGAGGTGGATGAGGACGTACTCGAGCCGGCCCCCGATCACGGCGCCGGGCACGATGCCGAGCACGAGGAACGGGATGTCGTCGAGGCGAAGGGGCGGCGGCGGGACGTATGGGCCGGGCTGCGGCGTCAGGCGACCGATCCGGGCCGCGAGGAGGAGCCCGGCGAGGAGGACCAGGGCCAGCAGGACGGTCTGGCCCCGGACCTCGAGGCCGCCGATGCTGACCACGGGATCGAAGGCGAGGTTGATCACCGCGGGGCCGATCACCGCCGACGCCTCGCTTCCGGGATTCGGATCACGGCGGGAGTGTAGCCGCGCGCCGCCCGGTAACCATGAGGCCAGGGTCGTTACCAGCGTGACCGGGATCCCCGACTCGGAGCAGTGGCGGGTGATGCGCCTGGTTCATCAAATTGGTGCCCAGCGACGCTTGGCGCGGCCCCGGATTCGACGGACCTCGCGCTCGTCGACACTCGTTTGTCGCCACCGTGATGCACCGGCCGCATCCATGATCGGGTCCGGCCTCGGTAACCGAGCGGCGGACGGAGCCTAGAGCTTCGCGACGAGCTCCCGAACGGCACCTGCCGAGCGCTGGAAGGCGGCCGCCTCGTCGTCGGTGAGGCGGATCTCGATGACCCGTTCCATGCCGCCGGCCCCGAGGACGACCGGTACGCCCACGAACAGGCCGTCGACGCCGTACTCGCCATTGAGGAGCACGGCGCAGGGCAGGACCCGCTTCCGGTCCCGGAGGATCGCCTCGACCATCTCGAACGTCGAAGCAGCCGGGGCGTAGTAGGCCGAACCGGCTTTGAGGAGGGCCACGATCTCGGCGCCGCCGTTCGCGGTCCGGGTGACGAGCGCCTCGACCCGCTCCGGACTCAGGAGCTCGGTGATCGGGATGCCGGCGACCGTGGAGTAGCGCGGCAGGGGGACCATCGTGTCGCCGTGGCCACCGAGGACGAAGGCATGGGTGTCCTCGACCGAGACCCCGAGCTCCATCGCGATGAACGTCCGGAAACGGGCCGAATCGAGGACGCCGGCCATGCCCAGGACCCGCTCGCGCGGGAAGCCCGAGGCCGTCATCGCGATGTGGCACATCGCGTCGAGGGGGTTGGTGACGATGACCAGGATCGCGTCCGGGGAGTGGCGCACCGCCTGCTCCACGACGGATCGGACGATCCCGGCATTCTTCGCCAGGAGGTCGTCCCGGCTCATCCCGGGCTGGCGGGCCAGGCCCGAGGTGACGACGACGATGTCCGAGCCCGCCGTGTCGGCGTAGTCGTTCGTGCCGCTGACCCTGGCGTCGTGACCGACGACCGGGGCCGCTTCCGCAAGGTCGAGACCCTTGCCCTGGGGCAGGCCCTCGACGATGTCGATGAGGACGACGTCGGCCAGGCCGGCCTCGGCGATTCGCTGGGCGACGGTCGCCCCGACGTTGCCCGCCCCGATGACGGTGACCTTGTTCCTGGCCATGCTGTCTCCTGACCTCCTGGTGTCCCGGGTTCCTCAGCCTTCGCCGGGCTCGGCGACCCGGACCTCCCCGGCGTCGTCCGCGTGGACGGGTCCGGCGCGCCGGACCGCGTCGCTGACGCCGTCGGCGTAGGCCTCGAAGTTGTCGTGGAACATGCGCGCGATTCGCCTCGCCGCCTCGTCGTAGGCAGCGGGATCCGGCCAGGTCCCGCGCGGGACGAGGACCTCGGCCGGGACGCCCGGGACGGTCGTCGGGACGGCAACCCGGAAGACGGGGTCGAGGACCGTCGGCACGTTCGCGAGGTCGCCGTTGAGGGCGGCCCGGACCATGTTCCGGGTGTGGTTGATGTTCATCCGCTGGCCCACGCCGTAGGGGCCCCCCGTCCAGCCGGTGTTGACAAGCCAGACGGGGACGTCGTACTTCGCCAGGCGGTCCATCAGCAGGTGGGCGTAGACACCCGGATGGCGCGGCAGGAACGGGGCCCCGAACGCGGCGGAGAAGGTCGCCGCCGGCTCCTTCACCCCGATCTCGGTGCCGGCCAGCTTGGCCGTGTAGCCGGAGATGAAGTGGTAGGCCGCCTGCTCGTGGGTGAGGCGCGAGATCGGCGGCAGGACGCCGAAGGCATCGGCCGTCAGGAAGACGACGTTGCGGGGCGTGCCGGCGATCCCCGTCGGGTCGGCGTTGCCGATGAAGTGGAGCGGGTAGGCGCCCCTGGTGTTCTCGGTGATGGCCTCGGAATCGAGGTCCAGCTCGCGGGTCACCGGATCGATGTCGACGTTCTCGAGGATCGTCCCGAAGCGCTTCGTCGTGGCGAAGATGTCCGGCTCGTACATCGGCGAGAGGCGGATCGTCTTGGCGTAGCAGCCGCCCTCGAAGTTGAAGACGTAGTCGCTCCCCCAGCCATGTTCGTCGTCGCCGATGAGGCTCCGCAGCGGATCCGCGGACAGGGTGGTCTTGCCCGTCCCGGAGAGCCCGAAGAAGACGGCCGCGTCACCCGCCTGGCCGACGTTGATCGACGAGTGCATCGGCAGGACGCCTTCGTCGGGCATGAGGTAGTTCATGACCGTGAAGGCCGACTTCTTGATCTCGCCGGCGTACATCGTCCCGACGATGATCACCTCCATCCGCTGGAGGTGGACGAGGATCGCGGTTCCCGTCCGGGTCCCCTCGCTCTCGGGGTCCGCCTCGAACGACGGGACGTCGATGATCGTGAAATTGGGCGTGAAGCCGGCGAGGTCCTCGCGCGCGGGTCGGCGGAACAGGTTGCGAGCAAAGATGCTGGCCCAGGCGGTCTCGGTGTAGACCCGGAGCGAGCGCCGGTGCGACGGATGCGCGCCGATGTACATGTCCTGGGCGTACAGGTCACGCTCCCGGACGTATTTCACGAGCCGCGCCCGGAGGCGGTCGTAGTGGGCCTCGGAGATGGGGTGGTTGACGTCGCCCCACCAGACCTTCGCCTCCGAGGTCGGCTCGACGACGATGAACTTGTCCTTCGGCGAGCGCCCGGTGTGCACCCCGGTCTTGACGACGAGCGGGCCGTTCGCGGCGAGCAGGCCCTCGCCCTCGCGGAGCGCGAGCTCGTACAGCTCGGCGGTGGAGAGGTTGGTGCGGCCCGGACGCGCCAGGCTGCGGGTCGACCCGGGGACGGTGGCGGTGGACATCGCTCTGCGGTCTCCTCGGCGCGGACGGCGGGCGAGGTGGCCCGGCCCGTCTGGGCTTTGATTTCGACCGGCCGCGCGTGGCGCGGGCGCGGGGCCCGCGAGAGTCGGCTTCCGCAGTCGCGTTTGGCGGCATCGTACACCGGGCGGCAAGGCTGGACGACCGGCCATTCGGCCCGTTTCCGTTGTGGCCGCCCGACGATGGTTCGCGGGACGCGTGGGGCCGTCAGCTCGCGTCGAGGGCCTGGCGGAGGTCGACGATCAGGTCGTCGACGGCCTCGATGCCGACCGAGAGCCGGACGAGGTCGTCGGGCACCTCGAGGGGCGAGCCGGCGACCGACGCGTGCGTCATCCGGGCCGGGATCTCGATCAGCGATTCCACCCCGCCCAGGGATTCGGCGAGGGTGAAGATCCGGGTCCCCTCGGCGATCGCCGTCGCCCGCTCGGCGGCGGAGCGGCCACGGGCGCCGCCCGCAGCGGGACGAAAGGAGACCATGCCGCCGCCGCCCGACATCTGGCCCGTGGCCGGCGCGTGCGGGTGGGCGTGGGGGCCTTCGACGAGGCCGGGATGGCTGACCCAGGCGACGTCGGCACGCTCGGCGAGAAAGTGGGCGATCGCGGTCGCGTTCGCGACGTGCCGCTCGACCCGCAGGTGGAGCGTTCGCAGGCCGCGCAGGACCAGGAAGCAGTCGAACGGCCCGGGCACGCCACCCATCGCGTTCTGGAGGAATGCGAGCCGCTCGGCGACGGCAGGGACGCGCGTGACGGCAATCCCGAGGACGGTGTCGCTGTGGCCGGCGAGGTATTTGGTGGCCGAGTGGAAGACGATGTCGGCACCCAGGTCCAGGGGGCGCTGGAGGACGGGCGTTGCGAAGGTGTTGTCGACGACGACGAGCGGCCGCCCGGCCGGGTCGCCGAACCGCTCGCGGACCATGCGCGTCGTGGCCGCGATGTCGATGACCTTGAGGAGCGGGTTCGTCGGCGTCTCGAACCACACGAGCCGCGTTCGCTCGGTCATCGCCTCCCACAGGGCGTCCGGGTTGCCGGCCAGGTCGACGAAGCGTGGCTCGACGCCATTGGGTCGCCGAACCCGCTCGAGGTAGCGGTACGTGCCGCCGTAGACGTCGTCGACGACGACGATCTCGGTGCCCGGCGGGGCGAGCTCGGCGATCGCAGCGGTCGCCGCCGAGCCCGACGCGAAGGCGATCCCCTGCCCGCCGCCTTCGAGGGCCGCCACCGCCCGCTGGAGGCGGTCACGGGTCGGGTTGACGGTCCGGGCGTAGTCATAGCCGCGGCGGGGCTTGTTGACGCCGTCCTGGGCGTACGTGCTGGTCTGGTAGATCGGCGGCGCGACCGCGCCCGTGAGCTCATCGGGCTCCTGGCCGGCATGGACGGCGAGCGTCTCGATCGACAGGTCGGGGAGGAGGTCTTCGGCGCGCATCGCCGCCCATGATCGCAGATGGACCGCCGCACGCCGGGGTCGGCGAGCTCGCGGCACGCGTTACGGTCGTCCAGATCGGCCCTCGAGCAGCTGGTCGAGGGCGTCCGCACGACGGCCAGGTGGCTCGGCGCGGCCGTCGTCGATCTCCATCGGCACGGGGTCCCACCGCTCGTGCCCGGACGGGATCGCCACCACGAATCGCTGGACGCCGAACCGTTCGGTCGCCCACTCCAGGAGGGCCGCCAGGGCCTCGATCGCGAAGCCCTGGCCGCGATGTGCCGGGTGGATCCGGCAGCTCACCTCGAGCCGCTCACCGTCGTCCGGCGGGCCATGGAACCCGATCGATCCGATGACGCGGCGGGCGCCGGTGACGCGGCGGGCGCCGGTCCCGGTCGCGAGGACGATCAGCCTGCCGACGCCGGGGAAGCCCGCGGCCTGGGCAGCGCCCTCCGCCAGGTGAAGCCGGGTGACGTGGCTCGGGTCATTCAGCAGCCACGGACCGACGTGCGCCCCGATCTCGTCGCTCGCCACCTCGAGGTCGCCACTCAGCAGGGCATCGCAAAACGAGGTCGAAAGCGGCACGAGCTCGAGCCGGGCCGTCCGGATGACGTCGATGCCCGGCTCGAGCTCCATGACCTGCCGGCGACCGGCTGCTGCTGCGTGCCGGTCCGTGCGGCCCCCGCCTATCGGGTGGTGACGTACAGGTCCTGCGAGCCTTCGGCTCCGGCGCGCAGCGAGCCGAAGTAGAGCGTCGCCCCGTCCCACGACAGCGATGCCCGCAGGTCGTTTGCGGAGCTG
>Ga0214472_10008632_pt1 | contig 10640 bp, 11 predicted proteins | sample RVTome_6_FD_207662 | JGI IMG/M metagenome (GOLD analysis project Ga0214472, IMG submission 207662) | Soil microbial communities from uranium-contaminated site in the Upper Colorado River Basin, Wyoming, United States - RVT140D175 | ecosystem: Environmental > Terrestrial > Soil > Contaminated >...
GACGGTGAGCTGCGGCCGGAGATCGACTCGGTCTACCTGCTCGAGGAGGCGCGGGCCGCCTTCGAGCGGAGCCTGGCGCCGGGCAAGCGGGGCAAGGTCGTGCTCCGCGTGAGCAACTCCAGACCTACGACGAGCCGGGCTTCTGGGAGGTCAACGGCTACCACAACTACGGAGATCCATGGAAGGAACAGCGGTACTGGGGCGACTGAGCTGGCAAGTCGCGGAGGTCATCGACGTCGTCGAGGAGACGCCGCGCGTCAAAACGATCCGCTTCGAGATCCCAAGCTGGGCGGGCCACCGCGCCGGCCAGCACGTCGACGTCCGCCTGACCGCCGAGGATGGCTACCAGGCGCAGCGCAGCTACTCGATCGCGTCGCCGCCGGACGGCACTCGCGTCGAGCTGACCGTCGAGCGGCTGGAGGACGGCGAGGTCTCGCCGTACCTGACCGACGAGCTCCGGCCGGGCGACCAGATCGAGCTGCGGGGCCCCGTCGGCGGCTACTTCGTCTGGGAGCCGCCGCAGGGCGGGCCGCTGCTCCTCGTCGCCGGCGGCTCGGGCGTCGCGCCGCTGATGGCGATGATCCGGCTGCGCGCCGCCGTCGGCAGCGACGCCGACACCCGCCTCCTTTTCTCCTCACGCAGCTGGGAGGACGTCATCTACCGAGACGAGCTCGAGCGGCTGGAGGGCGGCGGTCTGCGCGTCGTGCACACGCTGACGCGGTCACCGCCGGCCGACTGGACCGGTTACGCACGCCGCGTCGACGCCGAGATACTGGCCGAGGTAGGCCCCGGACCGACGGAGCGACCACGGGTCTACGTCTGCGGCCCGACGCTGTTCGTGGAGGCAGTGGCGCAAGCGCTGGTGCAGCTCGGGCACGAGCCGCACATGGTCAAAACTGAGCGCTTCGGACCGACGGGAGGCTAAGAGATGGACGCGCTGATGCTGGACGGCAACGCGGTCGCCGGTCTTTTGCAGGAGGTGTTCGCGGTCGAGATGACCACTGCGATCGAAACGTGCAACGCGTGCGGCGTGACCAACGAGGTCGGGGCGCTCCATGTCTTTCGGGGCGCCGGCATCGTCATGCGCTGCCCGCACTGCGACAACGCCCTCGTGACGATCGCCGAGGGCGGAGCACGCATGTGGATCGGCTTCGCGGGAGTCCGCACGCTGCAGGTCACCGTCTAGCTGAGCTCGCAGGAAGGAGGTGAACCGGGTGGACGGCCACGCAGGAGAGTTCTCGCTCGCCCCGCCTGTCGAAGGACACCCTGCCGGAACGCTGGTGCAAGTCACCGTCTCGGCAGCTCACCCCTCACGGCTCGCCCTGAACTTCAGCGACCACAATCCTGTGCTGACAAACGCCTGTGCGCTTCTCTGCGGCCACGTCGGAGCTCTGGAGCTGCTGAAACTGGGCTACAGGGCCCGCTCGTCAGGCGGCACCGGCTGGCAGCCATTCGCGCCCTCGAATGCTTCTCACGCCGCTGACGCCGGGAGCCATACGACGGAACTGGTGCATCGGAAGTAGTGGGCGCTATGCGCACCTCTGGCTCCCGAGAACACCAGGTCGTCGTCGTCGGCGGCGGTTTCGGCGGCCTCCAGGCGGTCTCGAATCTGCGGCGTGCGCCGGCCGAGATCACGCTCGTCGACCGCCGCAACTTCCATCTCTTCCAGCCGCTCACCTACCAGGTTGCGACGGGCGCGCTCTCGCCCGGCGAGATCGCCTATCCGCTCCGCGCGATCTTCAAGCGCGACCGCAACGTCCGCGTCCTGCTGGCGGAGGTCGCCGACTTCGACCTCGACGCGCGCGAGCTGCACCTACGCTCCGTCTCGGCGGTGCCGGCGCCGGAACGGCTCGGCTACGACACCCTGATCGTCGCCGGCGGCTCGCACTACTCGTACTTCGGCCACGAGGAGTGGCGGATGCACGCCGCCGAGGTCAAGTCGATCGAGAGTGCACTCGCGGTTCGCAGCCGCCTCCTCGCCGCCTTCGAAGCCGCCGAGGGCGAGCCGAACGCAGAGGCACGGGACGCGTGGCTCACGTTCGTCGTCGTCGGCGCCGGCCCCACCGGCGTCGAGATGGCCGGCCAGATCGCCGAGTTGGCGCGCGACACGCTGCGGCGCGACTTCCGCACCATCGATCCCCGCCGCGCCCGCATCCTTCTCGTCGAGGCCGCCGATCGTGTGCTGACGAGCTTCCCACCCTCGCTCTCGGCGAAGGCCGAGCGGTCGCTGCAGCGCCTGGGCGTAACCGTCCTCACCGGCCGCACCGTGATCGGGATCGACGCCGCCGGGGTGACGTTCGAGGGCGGAGACGGGGGCGGCGAGCGGATCGCCACCCGCGCCATCGTTTGGGCTGCCGGCGTCACCGCGTCCGGCCTCGCCGGCAAGCTCGCCGAGCTGACCGGAGCCGAGCATGATCGCGCCGGCCGGATTACCGTCGAGTCTGATCTGACCCTTCCCGGGCACCCGGAGGTGTTCGCGATCGGCGACATGGTGCGCGTCCGCGACCCGGGCGGCGAGCCCGTCGTGCTGCCCGGCTTCGCACCAGTCGCGATGCAGCAAGGGCGGTACGCGGCCGGCGTCGTCCGCGCGCGGCTCCGAGGCCGCGAGCACGGGGCGTTCCGCTACCGCGACAAGGGCAACCTGGCCACGATCGGCCGCGCAGCGGCAGTCGCCGACATCAAAGGCGTCCGGCTCGGCGGCTTTGCCGCCTGGGCAACATGGCTGCTCGTCCACCTCTGGTACCTGATCGGCTTCCAGAATCGGGTGCTCGTCCTCATCCGCTGGTCGTTCAGCTTCGCGACCCACGGTCGTGGCGCCCGACTCATCACAGGCGCTTCGACAAACAGCGAGCAGCGCTGATGTGGCACTGATCGGCTGGGCCATACTCGTCGGCGCGAGCCTCGTCGCAGGAGCCCTCGTCGCGGTGGTCCTGCGGCTTCCTGAGCGCATCGCCGCCGTCGTGACCTCGTTCGGCGGCGGCCTCCTCGTCGCCGCGATCGCCTTCGAGCTCGTCCCCGAGGCGGACGAGCGCGCGGGCGCGGTGGTTACCGCGCTTGGGCTTCTGGCCGGGACGCTGGTCTACGTCGGCGCCGATGCGTGGCTCACCCGCGACGAGGCGATGGCGGAGATCCGCCGCTCGGGCCAGGCGGCCGCGGCTGGCCAGCCGATGACGATGTCCGTCGACCACGCCGAGGCCGCCCGTGGCGAGTCGATCGCCGTGGGACTTTTCGTGGACGGGGTGCCGGAGTCGATCGCGCTGGGCTTAACGGTTGCGGAGGGCGAGATCGGGCTTGCGCTGCTCGTGGGGATCGTTGTCGGCAACGTGGTCGAAGCGTACGGAGCCGCCCAGCCGATCATCACCGGCGGCCACGCGAAGCGCTTCGCCGTCGTGCTGCTCGGCGGCATTGGCCTCGCTCTCGCGGGCGCTGCGATTCTCGGCGGCACCGTGCTCGCCGACACTAGCGACGACTTCGTCGGAGGCGCTCAGGCCGTGGCCGCGGGCGCCGTGCTCGCCGTCGTTTCGATCTCGATCGTCCCTCACGCCTTCGCCGAGGTGTCGAGCGGGGTCGCGACAGCGACCGTACTCGGCTTCATCGCCGGCTACCTACTCAGCTGACCGCCCCAACTGCGCGCGCGCGAGCGGATGACGAGAATTGCCGAGGCACCAGAGGGGCTGAGCTTCTACGTCGCCGCCATTCTTCAAGGCTAGTGGGTTGCGGCCCGGGACTTGGCCGAGGCGCACCCGTGCCGGCTGGCCTGGCGAATCGTTGTCTAGTCGACTATGACGCTCGGGCTAGACGCAGCAGACCGACGCGGTTGGCTCTTTCGCGAATCGCCCTTCGGGATGATCACTGACCTTGGGGCGAACCCTCACTGACGACTCGGTCATAACCGGCTGGTCGTCCCCGTCCGGACCTTGAGAAGGCGCCCCGCACGCGCCGGCGTCGGTGCGGCTGCGGGGTTTCGGAGCGGCGGCAGAGCTCAGGCCGGGCCCGGCATCGCGCCCTCGGCGAGCTTGATCCGGGTCCAGACGTTCATGTTGACGACGACGCCGACGATCTCGAGCATCTGCTCCAGGCTGAAGTTCTCGGCGAGCGCGTCGTGGAAGCGCTGGAACGCCGCGTCTCGGTCGGTGTCAGCCGCACGGGTGAGAGCCTCGGCGTAGCGGAGCGCCGCTTGCTCGGCCTCGGAGAAAAGCTCCGTCTCCCACCACGCGGTCAGGGTGTCGATCTTGGCCCGGGGGATGCCCGCCTCGCGCGCCGCCTCGTAGTGCAGGGAGAGGCAGTAGGTGCAGTTGTTGAGCTGCGAAACTCGCAGGCGCAGGAGCTGGGCGAGTCGGCGGTCGATCCGCAGGTCAGCCGTGTACCCGAACGCATCCGCGCCCATCCGCGCCAACCCGATCAGTGCATCGTTCTCGCCCGCGTCGAGCCGGCGCTTGTCCACCTGGACACCGTCAGCCATCTTGCTTCCTTTCGTGCTCATAAGACAACTCCCGTCGTGCAGGTGCGGTGATGGGCTGGGGGCGACTCTGTATCGAGCGCCGACCCAACCGTAGCGGCGACGCGACCGCCCAGGTGGGAGTGCTCGACGGCGAGCGGGCCATGACGAGCACTGCCCCATCTGCGCCGAAGCCTCTCGATGTTGCCAGTCATCATGTGAAGACCTGGCGCGGCTCGATCGGCGCGGCCTAGCAAGATTCCGGCGGATCCGCCTCGGCGCGATGCTAGGTCTCGGAGCTGTCCGCCTGGGATCTGGGGATAGGTATTGGGGACAGGTTCGAGGCTTTTGAGGGAGGCTCAAGGCTCTTCGAGGGAAGGATGCGTCTGACCGACGAAGCGGCGTAGTTGCAGGAAAAACGCGCCAGCAAGCGCTGTTCCTGAGTCCCTCTTTTGCGGCCTGAATCCTCCATGGTAAGGAGGGGGTCGACGGTTCGAGTCCGTCAGAGGGCTCTGCAAAAGCCCCGCATACGGGGCTTTTTGTTTCGGATCAACTTGCAGGTTCGCGAACTTGGGGCAGGTATGGAGCCTTTATGGAGCCTTCAGGTCGAAAAACGCCGTCCTCGCAAGGCGCGTCGCTGACCGAGAAGCCCGTCCACGCCATTCGAACGGCCTCGGGGAAGCTGGCTTGGAAGCCGGTGCGCTACGCCGCAGCAGGCGGTCCGAACCAGGTGGTGAGCGCGTCGGGGAGCCTCGGGTGGGTGAGGTCTCCCACCCAGCCGACATATCCGTCGGGCCGGATCAACACGGCAGTGGGAGCAGTGACCGCGCCAAGTACCGGAAGCTCCCACGGGCCAACGTATTTGGCGTCGATCATTTGAACCCGATCCACCCACGGTGTGATGTCGAAGCCGCCGGGCTCACCGAGGTTGAGCAGCACCGGCCGGGCATCGTGCAGCAGGGTGAAGACCCGCAGCGGGCCCTTGGCGGTGACCAGGTCGAGATCGGGCATGCGGCGTCCGAGCAGCGGGTGTCCCTCGCCGAGGTCGTAATGGATGTCCAGACCGGACATCATCGCGGCGAAGCGTTTGCGTGGCTCGTCCATGCTCAGCAGCTCGGACACGATGTCGCGCAACGCCTCGATGCGATCGTCGGCGCGCATGAGCGCGACTTGCGCCATCGTGTTGCGCAGCACGCGGGCAGCGACCGGGTGTCGCTCGGCATGGTAGGTATCCAGGAGGCTTTCTGGGGATGTCCGGTTGACCACCTGGGCCAGCTTCCATCCCAGATTCACCGCATCCTGCACACCGGTGTTGAGGCCCTGTCCACCGACCGGGGAATGCACGTGCGCCGCGTCGCCGGCCAGCAGGACCCGTCTGTCGCGGTAGGCCGCGGCCTGGCGAGTCATGTCGGTGAACCTGGTGATCCAGGTGGGACTGTGGACGCCGTAGTCGGTCCCGTAGACGGCGATGAGGACCTCGCTGAGATCGCGCAGGGTGGGCTCGCTCGTTCCGACGTGCGATTCGGTCACCATGACCCCCACCGTCCCCCCTGGCTTGTAGACCACCTCGCCGTCCTTGATCTCGTACTCCACCTTGCCCAGGGCATGCATGCCAGAGGGAGTGCGGCGGATGCCCAATTCCGGCTCCTCGGCCATCTCGACCTCGGCGAGCAGGGCGCTCGTCGTCGGATCCCACCCGGGGAACTCGATGCCGGCTGCCTTCCGGATCAGACTGCGTCCTCCGTCGCACCCGACGAGATATTCGGCCCGCAGCGGCTGGCCGTCGGACAGCTCGACGTCGACGCCGGTGTCGTCCTGCGCGATACCGATCACTTCACGTCCGCGGTAGATCGGCACCGCCAGCTCGCCGACCCAGCCGGCCAGTATGCGCTCGATGTGGTTCTGCCACAGCCCGAGCCCGTAGTTGTGCCGGGTGGGAAAGTCGCTGATGTCCAGCGTGGTGCCGGCGAACCCCGCGACCTGGGCCACCTGTCCCTCCGAGAGGAACCGATCGGCGATTCCACGCTGATCGAGGACCTCGATGGTGCGTGAGTGCAGGCCGCCTGCGCGCGAGCCGGGGAGGTCCTGGCTGGCGCGCCGCTCGACAATGGCGACGTCCACGCCCGCCAACGCCAACTCGCCCGCCAACATCAGCCCTGTCGGACCTCCGCCGGCGATCACCACCGCATGCTCGGTCATAGCCACACTCCGGCCGGCGTCACGCCGGTCGCCACCAGCGCATCACATCCCTCGGCCGCCGCGCCGAGTGCCCGCAACCGCACCGCGAGTCCCACCATCGGTTCGACGTCCCCGCGCGACCCATACGTCGACAACAACACATCCATTTCGCTACTCCCATTTCGGTAGGTTCTGGCCTCGGCCGGCGATTATGCGGCACGATCCGGGCCTTGCCGCAAGCCCCCTGTGCGCGATAAATTGAAAATGGAAAGGAGTGGGTAACCTCCTTTCTCTAGTCCGCCGTGGACGGACAACCTCCTCGCGAAGCGGAGGCGCGCCGCGTACGGCGATACCGTCCGAGGGCCCGCGAGGATGAAGCGTTTGTGGAGCCGAGCGGATCGGATCGCATGGTAAGGAGGGGGGCGACGGTTCGAGTCCGTCAGAGGGCTATTCAAAGGCCCCGGAAATCGGAGGCCGATACTCCGTCGATGACCGCGGACGAGATCCGGACGATTGTCACCGGCGGGGAGAGGCACACACACGCTCGGATTCAAGGAGACAACCGCGCAGGTGCCACGTGCCGTCAAGACTTGGTGCCTCCGTCATCATGAATCGCGCATGAACAAGCCGCGCATCTTCCTCGGGTCGTCGGGCAAGCAGGCGAAACTGCTCCAGGCGATCACGCGCGGGCTCGAGGACGTCGTCGACGTCGAGCCCTGGACGACCACCTTCAACCCCGGGCGGTCCACCCTCGACCGGCTCGTCGAGCTCTCCCAGGAGGTCGATTTCGCGGCGTTCGTGTTCGCCCAGGACGACTGGACCACGACGGATTCGTCCCAGTCCGGTCAGGCGTCGCCGCGCGACAACGTTGTGTTCGAGGCCGGGCTGTTCGGCGGCGCGCTCGGCATCCGGCGCACGTTCATCCTCCACGCGCACGGTTCGAAGCTGCCGAGCGACCTGCTCGGGCTGACCTCCGTCCGCTACGACCCGACCACCAGCCCGGCGGAGGTTCGCGCGATCAACCAGAAGCTCCGCAAGGCGATCGAGACCGAGGGCCGCCGCGGCCCGGTCGAGGGGTTGTGGTGGCAGCTCTCGCTCACCATGCGGAGCGAGGAAGAACCGTCGGCGGTGAGCCTCCTGCGCATCTCGCGGGACCGCGACGGTGGCCTGACCGTGAACGGCCGGGCCTGGCAGGAGGACGGCACCCTGTCGGCCCGCTACTGGAGCGAGGCTGCGAAGGAGCGCAGGGATCCGGCCGGCATCTTCTACTTCTGGAAGGGCGAGCGCCCTCGGCACGCGAACGCTCCGCAGCTCGAGGGCACCGGCGAGATCAGGGTGGAGACCGCCGACCGTGCCACCGGGTACTGGACGACACGGTCGGATCGCGACCCCGGGCTGAATGCCCGAACCGCCGGCGTCTACCTGCGAGCCGACCCCTCAGACCTCCAGGTGCTGGACGGCGGGAGCGAGGAGGAGCGCGCCCAGCTCATCGCGCAGCGCCTCCGGGAGTGGAAGTCGGCCGCGAACGCATTCTGAGCACCGACCGCGTAGCGTGAACGCCATGATGCGGGGCTCACGGTCGAAGCCGTCAGCGTAAATCCAGGCCGCTCATCCACCGCGGCGTGGTTTTTATGTCTGGATCGACTCGTGCAGGTGAGGCAGGATGCGGTCCATGCTCCGCTCGGCGAGCGCGGCGATCGTGAGCGAAGGATTGGCGAGGCCGGTAGAGCCCTCAATCAGCGCACCGTCCACGACATAGAGACCGGGGTGATTCTTCACGCGTCCGGCTAGATCGCAGGCCTTGCCAAGGACGGCGCCGCCGAGCGGGTGCGCGGACACGAGAGGGTTGAAGGCCAGCGTCACAGACCCGTTGCGCTGATCGAGGACGGTCAGCGTTCGGCGCGCGGCGGCCAGGAAGTCGGCCAGGCGCGGATCGGTTCCGGGCCAGTTGAGCGTCACGGCATCTGTGGCGCCGTCGTAAGTAAACGAGCCGATCGCGGGCGGAACACCCAGGCTTGCGTAGTTCGCGAAGGACGGCGGTGCTCCGAGTGCCCCGAGCGCAGCGTTGATGTGCGGCGGCAGCACCAGCTCGACGAGGCTCGTGGGCCCGAACGGGTTGTCGAGATCCTCCAGGATGAAGTGCCCCGCGGGACCGCCGGTGCCCGCGTTCGTGAAAGGTAGCGCGCCGCGCGTCACGGGGATGTCACCGTTGGCCGCCCAGTGCAGGCCGATGTGATCGTTTAGCGCGGGCAGGGCGCCCGTGGCCCGGGCGCGGACGAGCAGGCTCGTCGTGCCGATAGACCCCGCCGCGAGAAACAAGTGCTTGCACGCCAGCCGGCGAGGCCCACCGCGGACGCTGCCGTCGTCGCGAAGGCGGAACATCGTCACGACGTAGCGACCTCCATGGCCGCGCTCGATCGCCACTGCGCTGTGCAGCGGCAAGACCTCGACATGGCCGGTCGCCTCTGCCCTGGCGAGGTAGTTGCGGTCCAGACTACGTTTGGCCCCGCTGTTGAGACCATAGAACGACTGCCCGGCGATTGCGGACGGCACTCGCAGCCCTGCGATCTCGTCGCGCACGATGTCCCAATCCACAGCAAGCTCGACCGGGCGTGTCGCGAATCCCGCCACCCGGGCCTGGTCCAGGCTCACCCGGCTCGTGCGGTAGTACTCCGTCGACAGGATGTCTTCGGGAATGGGCGCCGAGCCAATGACCCGCTCGACGCGCGGGTAGTAGACGTCCTCCATCTCGTGGAAGTCGAGCTGCCGCGGAAAGAGGCGCTCGAACAGCTCGCGACGCGGCTTCACGATGATCGCGTTGAAGACCAGCGATCCGCCGCCGACACCCGCGCCGGCGCCGATGAAGATGCCGTTCCCCTCGACGACCTCGAGAACGCCGACGTAACGGTCGATGCGCTTCTCGAGGTGCGGCAGGCCGAGGATCGCCTCGCCCGTGCGGTCGCGCAGCCAATACGCGCGCCCGTCAGGCTGCTCGAACGTCGCGAAGGTGTCGCCTTCGGGCCGGATCGGCCAGCGCCGGCCGCGCTCGAGCACCACGGTGTCGATCCCCGCCTGACCGAGCCTGAGCGCGGCAACCGCGCCGCCGAACCCGCTACCGATGACCACAGCCGGCACCGAATCCGGAGCGGGTGCGAAGTCCGGGAGCTGCGCCCACGCCCGCGTGCTCGAGCCGAGAACGCCGGCGCCTGCCACAAGCATTCCGCGCCGGAGGAGCTGCCGCCGCGAGAGCCGTGTCATGGTAGGGGGGCCTCCTTCCTGAGTGGCCTGGCCCCCCGTGCTCGACGCCTCAGGCCGCGGGTTCCGTCGTCGTCTCGCATCTTCCCACGTCCGGCCTGCAGGCGCTAGGCAAGCGCAAAACGAACTTCGGCCTCGCCCTACACGTTCACGCTACTCAAGTTGCATCCACTGCATCGGGTGACGTAGTGGGCGCGGCTGACAGCGAGCTCTTGCCCGAGCCGGAGACGCCGGTGAACACCGTCAGCCGCGTTTCGGGATCTCGACGCTGACGTCCTTGAGGTTGTTCTCGCGCGCCCTGCACGCGGATCAGATCGTGGCTGTCGGCAACGTGCAGCGCAGGCGACTGCGTGTCCGTCCTCGTGGCCCTGATGATTCAGGAGCTGGGCTCAGCTCACCGCTTTCTTCACGAGCGGGCTGATCCTTGCCTCTTCGGTGGCAGTCAACTCCGTCAGCGCAAAGGAGGTCGGCCACATGGCGCCTTCGTCGAGGTTCGCCGCGTCGTTGAAGCCGAACGTCGCGTACCTCGATTTGAACTTCTGCGCGCTTTGGAAGAAGCAGACGACCTTGCCGTCCTTGGCATACGCGGGCATCCCGTACCAGGTTCTCGGCGAGAGGGCCGGCGCGCTGGCTTTGATGATCGCATGGAGCCGCTCGGCCATGGCGCGATCCGATTCCGGCATCTCCGCGATCTTCGCGAGCACGGCGCTTTCCCCGTCTTCGCGGCGCGCCGCCGCCTTGAGCTCTCGGGCGCGCTCCTTCATCGCAG
>Ga0214472_10008633_pt1 | contig 10640 bp, 6 predicted proteins | sample RVTome_6_FD_207662 | JGI IMG/M metagenome (GOLD analysis project Ga0214472, IMG submission 207662) | Soil microbial communities from uranium-contaminated site in the Upper Colorado River Basin, Wyoming, United States - RVT140D175 | ecosystem: Environmental > Terrestrial > Soil > Contaminated >...
CGCGATCTGGCCGCTGGACAAGGCGCCTTAGATCGCCACCAGATCGCGACGGGCGGGTTTGAGATGGCGGGAAAAACGCCCGCCTTCTCAAACCCACCCTCGCGATGACAGGTGTCGGCGGCCCAGGCGATTTCGTTGGAACAGATGGCCCGCGGTTCGCCCTTACAAAGGGCTGTCTGTGATAGAAAAGGAAAAAAATCCGCGTAGATCCGTTTTATCCGGTTTGATCCGCGTTCCATTTTCAACGGAGTTGAAATGACCTCTCCTACCGAAATTACCTCCCTCCTCGCCTCCCGCACCCGCCTCCCGGCCCCCTCGGACGATTACATCGCCCTCGCCCGCAACCAGGCCGCCGAGGGCGGCTGCGGTGTGATCGGCTTCGCCTCCACCGTGCAGATCGCCGGGCGGCACCTGCTGACCGCCCTGGACCAGATGCGCAACCGCGGCAACGGCAAGGGCGGCGGGATCGCCGCCGTCGGGCTGGTCCCGGAGGAGTTCGGGGTCAGCCGGGAGGTGCTGGAGGAGGATTACCTCGTCGCCGTGGCGTACCTGGACGAGTCGGTCCGGGATGAGCTGGAGCGCGCCTATATCCATCCCGTCTTCCACGTCGACCACGTGCGCGAGCAGCCGCAGCTTGACGACTGGCGGAGCCTGCCGCAGTTGGAGGTCGCCCCGCCGCTGGTCGTCTACTATTTCGGGCGCGTCCGGGCGGAGGTTGCAGACCGGTTCGCCGCCGAGCACGGTCTTGAAAACGTGGAACGCCGCAGGCTCGAAGACGAGGTCGTCTACCAGAACACCTACCGGCTCAACAAGACCTACTACGCCGCCACCGGCGAAACCCGCGCCTTCGTGCTTTCGCACGGAAAGGACCTGCTGGTGCTCAAGATGGTCGGCTACGGCGACGACGTCGTCCGATATTACCGGCTGGAGGACCTGCATGCCCACGTCTGGATCGGCCACCACCGCTACCCGACCAAGGGCCGGGTCTGGCACCCGGGCGGGGCGCACCCCTTCATCGGGATGAACGAAGCCCTGGTCCACAACGGCGACTTCGCCAACTACGCCTCGATCGCCGAATACCTGCGCCAGCGTGATATCCACCAGCTCTACCTGACTGACACCGAAGTCTCCGTCCAGGTCTTCGATCTGCTCTACCGGACCTATGATTATCCATTGGAGTACGTTATCGAGGCCATCGCCCCGACCACCGAGCGTGATTTCACCCTGCTGCCGCCGGAGAAGCAGGAGGTCTACCGGATGCTGCAGACGACGCACATGCACTGCTCGCCGGACGGCCCCTGGTTCTTCCTGATCGCACAGCGGGAGCTTGAGAATGCGGACCCGGTCCACCGCTTCATCTGCATCACGGACACCTCGATGCTGCGGCCGCAGGTTTTCGCCTACCAGCGGGCGAGCGCGGACGGTCCGGCGATCGGGTTCGCCGCCTCCGAGAAGCAGGCGATCGACGCCGCACTGGCGTCGCTCTCGGCAGAGGACGGCCGCTTCTGGCCGCGCGCGGACCGGTTCTGGAACGCCCGCGGCGGGAGCCACACGGACGGCGGGGCTTTCATTTTCAGCGTCTATCCGAAAGCGGAAGGCGGGACCGCACTGGTCTGCACGGATAAGTTCGGACGAAAGGTGGAGGTGGACGCCGCGACCGCGCCGTACACCCGCACCGGCGCCGGGCGAACGGCCGAGGTCCCCGAGGTCCCGGAAAGGGCCGATTTCGACTGGTTCACCAGCCGGATCCCGGGCTGGGGGTACGCCGATCTGCGTGCGGCCCTGGACCGGGTCCTGGCCGGGGCCGGGACCGCCGCCGCCCGGGCCGAGGCGTTCGATCTCATGGCCCGCCTCATCGACCGGCGCTACCCGACCGGGGACATGCGCCCGTCGGCGGTGCGGACCCTGGTCGACGAGGCGCTCCGGCGGCTGGTCGATTGCGTCCGGGACGAGCCGGCGCCGGGGTTCGTGCATTCGAGCGTCGGGAAACCGGCGGAGGCGGCGCGGGCGGGGGAGACGGTCGTGGTGGATGCGGCCGGTTTCGAGCCGGAGGGGCCGGGCTCGCTGGCAACGCACCTAGTGGCCCTGCACCGGCAGGGGTTTGAAACATTCATCGTCGCCAACTGCGCCGGGCACCGCTTTATCGGGAACGGGTTCGGTCCCGGGAGCGAGCGGGTCCGGATGGACGTGTTCGGCTCGGCCGGGGATTATTTAGCCTCCGGCCTAGACGGGATGGAGATCCGGGTGCACGACAACGGGCAGGACCAGCTCAGCCAGATCATGAAGGCCGGGAAGCTGGTCGTCCACGGCGATGTGGGGCAGACCTTCATGTACGGCGCCAAGGGCGGGGAAGCCTACGTGCTCGGGAACGCCGCGGGCCGGCCGCTAATCAACGCGGTCGGGAAGCCGCGCGTCGTCATCAATGGGACCGCGCTCGATTACCTGGCCGAGTCCTTCATGGCCGGCGACCCACACAACGGGGGCGGTTTCGTGATCCTGAACGGGATCGCCGTGCAGGATGATGGTGAGATCGTCGAGCTGGAGACGCCGTATCCGGGCGGGAACCTGTTCTCGCTGGCCTCCGGTGGGGCGATTTACATCCGGGACCCGCACGGCCGGGTGGGGGAGGACCAGCTCAACGGGGGTGAATTTCATGCTTTTGAAGCGCGGGATTGGGACCTGATCCGGCCGTATCTTGAGGAGAACGAGTGGCAGTTCGGGGTGCCGGTTGCCGTGCTGCTGGAGGTGGAGGGGGAGAGGAGGCCGCCGGGGGAGGTTTACCGGGTGATCCGGCCGGTCCGGGTGCGGGCGCTGCAGGCGGAGGAGGCGTGGGCCGGTAAGCATTGATGACGAAATGAAGGACCGCACGGGGCGAAGCCCCGTGCGGTCCTTCATTTCGTCTACCGAGACAAAATAGCCTAGGTGCTGATCAGATAGATCACGACCAGGACCCCTACCGGGATCCCGATCCCGACCAGGTAATTGACCAACTTGTTCTCCCCCCGTGTCAGTGCGGCGCCTGCGCGCTCGAAGCGTTCGTAGCTGACCAGCAGCCCCCCGAGCGCCCCGCCCCAGAGCAAGACGGCAAAAAGGCTGTACCCCTCCCGGATGGCCGGGACCAGGCTGCCGACGATGGCGGCGATCGAGACGCCCAGGAGAATCCCGACCAGTTCGCGGATGAACCGCCGCCGGCGGGTTTCGATGTGCAGGTTGTCCTCTTCGTTCCTTTTCTCGGTTGATGCTTTGTTCACGGAAACAGTATACACCGATCGCACGGATAGAATCTGATCTGACTGAGGAGTCAGAGAAATATAAGGTGCAGAGCGGGGGTGAAACCCCCGCTCTGCACCTTATATTTCTGCGGTGATCAGGCAGGCGCGTAACATGAGTTAATCGGAACAAGCCCGGCAGGCTTGACACCCCCCTCATTCAATGGTTTACTACTACCGAGACGCCGGACCGGCATCTCCTCACACCGCCATCCCATACAAAAGGAGGTGGTGCTCATGGACAGTAGTCATAAACAGAACGCTGCGGCACCCCTCCTTTGTGGATACACAAAGTAAGGTGCCGCAGCGGGTGGAGCGCTCTCCAACAGGAGAGCGCTCTGCTTTTAAAGGTTGATACGGGCAAAAATGAGGTGTGAGCCGGCGAAACAGCTCACACCTCATTTTTGTCGGTCACATCAGGATTCATCACCTAAAGAGAGCCCCAGCGCGCGGGCGGTCTGGACCGTATCCCCGTTTACGTCGACCCGCTTCGGCTCGGCCAGGCATTCGGTCAGCTTGATCGAGGTGAACCGCCGTCCCTGGAGGGAGACGACCCGGCCGAAGCGGCCGCGGGCGATCAGCCGGACGGCCTCGGAACCGTAGCAGGTCGCCAGCCAGCGGTCGAAAGCGGTGGGTGTGCCGCCGCGCTGGATGTGGCCGAGCACGGTCACCCGGGTCTCCGCGCCGCAGTTCGACTCGACGAAATTGCCGACCACGTGCCCGATCCCGCCCAGCCGGGCGATATAGCCGTCGTCTTCGGTGTGTTTGTAGACTTTTTGGCCGCCCCTCGGATGGGCCCCTTCGGCGACCGAGATGATGCTGAACTTCGAACCCCGGGCGATCCGCTGCTGGATCTTGTTGCAGATGGCCTCGAAGGAAAAGGGGATCTCCGGGATCAGGATCACGTCGGCGCCGCCGGCCATCCCGGCGTGCAGGGCGATGAACCCGGCATCGCGCCCCATCAACTCCAGGATCATGACCCGGTGATGCGACTCGGCGGTGGTGTGGAGCCGGTCGAAGGCTTCGGTCGCGATGTTGATGGCGGTGTCGAAGCCGAAGGTCACGTCCGTCCCGCCGACGTCGTTGTCGATCGTCTTCGGCACCCCGACGACGTCGATCCCGCGGTTGTGGAGTTGGTTGGCGATGTGGAGGGTCCCATCGCCGCCAATCAGCAGCAGCGCGTCCAGGCCGAGCAGCTTGATGCGTTCGATGTACTCGTCGGTCACGTCTTCGGTGATCTCCACCCCATCTTTAATGACCTTGCGCATGAACGGGTTCCCCCGGCTGGCGGATCCAAGGATCGTGCCGCCCAGCGGAAGGATGCCGCGCACCTCCCGGTGCGAGAGCGGGAAGACGCCGCCGGGCTCGAACAGACCGTCGAGACCGCTGCGGATTCCGAAGACTTCCATGCCGTGATCGTTGATCGCCGTCTTCGTGGCCGCCCGGATCACGGCGTTCAAACCGGGGGCATCGCCGCCGCCGGTCGATAGGGCAATTCTTTTCATGCGGAACTCCTGTTCGGAAAACCGGACCCGGATGGAGTCTATTAGTCCGGGTTTTCGCCGATTAATATCGCTGCCGGTGAGGCAGCCGCCTCTATTTTAACCCTTATCTTTGCCGTCCGGTCCCCATGTTAGAATGATCACTTCGCCATGCGAAACCGCAACCGTATTCATCTCCTTTTCCTGCCAATTTTCGGAGCGCTGGCCCTGGGCTTTGGGTTGGCTGCCGTCGCCGGTACGGCCCGCGCCCGTAACCCGGAGGCCGGCACCGGCATCCCGGTCCCGGTCGACACCGGGTCTGTGGGGACGCCGATCCGGAGGGAGCTGCTCGGGCAGTACATTCCCAACCCGCGCACGGAGGCCCTGTCCGGGGCCGGCCGGCAGGCTGCGGCCGCGGGAGTCGCCTCCTATCTGCGCGGGCTGTATGGGGCGTTCTACGCCGATTATTACGACTGGCGCGACCCGCTGGGACTGAAAGATCCGCTGCGGGCTGATCCGGCATCGCCCGGGCTTGAGATCTCGAACCAGCTCGGGACGCTGGATTACCTGCGCCTGGCGGCGGCTAACCGGGCGGCCGTTTCTTTGAACGTGAATACCCGCGGCGTCCGGGACGTGTTTACCCATCCCCCGGAGCCGGCATTGCGCTGGGTCATGACCGACACGGCCACGCTCGCCGGCTGGGCGGCCGACTGGGTCCATTACGTCAACTACACCGTGCAGCGCTTCGATACTGCCGATCCGCCCGATCCGGATTCTTCCTATTTCCTGGAGCGGCACAGCGCCGAGATCCTGGCGGCGATCGATTGGCGGAACCGGGACGGGAGCGGGATCCGGCCCGAGCTGCCGGAGCCCGGGGAGGCCCTGCCGAGGGTGACTTACTGGGAGATCGGCAACGAGCCCAACTACCCGCTTTCCGGTTTCAGGCTGCCGCCGGCGATCTTTGCGGAACGCTACCTGGCGATCACGACCGAGATGATCGAGCGGGACCTGCTGATCAACGGGGTCCGGACCATCCGGGTCGGTCCATCCCTGACGGCGACCTACCCGCCCGATCGCTTAAGCATCGGCGATTATGTGAGTGCGTTGGAGGCGGCCGGCGCGGTGGTCGATTTCGTCGCGTACCATCCCTACACGACCCTTTTTGGGGATTGGTCGGTCGGTCCGGATGGGGCGATCCTGTTCGGTGACACGCCCGCTTCGGCGGCCGATTTCACCGAGGAGCACATTAACGGGCTCCGTGACATCCTTTCCGGGTTATACGGTTTCCAGGAGACCCTCTTCATTTCGACGACCCTGGCCTCCCCGGCCGGGGTCGAGCTGCTGGCGACGGAGTGGAACCCCAGCTCGTGGGAGTCGGCGTATGCCGAGGTTTGGAAAGCCAAGAGCGCGGCGCAGGCGCTGGGGGTTTTGGAGACCGTGTTCAGCTTTGCCAGGCTGGGAATGCGGGCGGCCGTCTTCTTCGCCGATCCGGCTTTTCAGCGGGACGACCGGCAGCAGCCGTTGTACGAGACTTTCGCTTTTCTCGAGCGGGCTCTGGGGGATGAGCTGCTGGCCGTTTACGACGGCGATGCTCCCGGAGAGACGGCCCACCGGGCCTATGTGACCCGGCATGTGGGGGCGGGGACGGCCATGCCGGGGGCGATCGTGTTATGGGCGCTGAACTGGGGGGAGGCGCCGGTCCGGTTCGATTTCGAACTGGCTGGGCTGCGGCTGCCGTACCAGGTCGGGCAGCGCTGCGAGCTTGCGGCCGAGTCGCTGCTGCATGGGGCGTTGGGCGGGGCGGGGGCGCTGCCGGTGGCGGGGCCGGTCGACGTCGTCTGCCGGTACCCGGAGGACGATGCTGTTTCGACCTGGGATAATCGCTTGAATGTGTCGGTCGAGGCGCCGCCGAACGGCTGGGTGGCGGTCGTGTTGTGGCCGCGCAGCCGGCCGGTGCGGGCGGGCGGTGGTTTTCTCGGCGCCTGGCGGCCGGAATTGTTGACACTCGCATCCGCTGGGGTATAATTTTCGACCTGACGGCCCCGTAGCTCAACTGGCAGAGCAGTTGACTCTCGATGGGAGCCTGCCGGGGAAACCCGGCAGTGAACAGGTGTCAAATTCGGGGAACCCTTCCGCAGTTTGCTGCGATGGCAATCCCGAGCCAAGCCTCATTTTGATCGAGGAAGGTGTAGAGACTAGACGGCACCCACCTACAGCGCGAGCCATGGTGAAGGGATAGTCCAGACCACAAACCGAAAGGGCGGCGAAAGCCGCAGCGGGTAGGTAATCAATTGGTTGAAGGTTCGAGTCCTTCCGGGGTCATATCCTGCGTTTGCCTCAAAAACCAGCCCTTTTTTCCATATATGGGGGCTGGTTTTTGCGTATTGAGCAGGAAAAACTCGAAGACAGAAAAGTGCCTGAAAATCGCGCGGAACCCTCGGCGATAGGTGCACGCTTTGTTATGCGGCGGCATTTCGATGCAGTGTCGTCTTTTCTTCGCTCACCTTTACCTTAGACTCTCATCATGACTGTTGAACTCAATCAAGTTCCCTTCGGGATCGAAAAAGTAAAACATCCGGCAATGCAGCCAGCTTGATGTATTTGAATGAACGATCTCAATGCCGAGCTGCTCGATCCGTTTCTTTTCAGACTCAAAGTCAGGGAGCGCAATGCGAAAGGCAAAATGTGAAAGGGTGGTCCGTTTAGGGTCAATTCGTGGAGATTTATCCCGCGTGAACCAGGCTTCCCATTTCTCTTCGAAAAGCGCTAGGTGGTCATTCCCTGCCCCGACGGCATAAAATATCGCTGTGCCATCGCTCTCTTTGATTTCTCGGAGAACTTCCAGACCGATCACTTGTTCGTAAAATCTTCGCATCAGATCAAGGTCGTGGACCCGCAACGCTGTTTCGGCAATTCCTGTAATCGATCGGTTTGGCTTGTTCATGGTTGCACCTTTGAGGGCGATTGGCTTCAACAGCGATCTTCTTCTTTGGGAAGAATGCTATGGATGAGCATATGCTCTTTCACAAGATACATCAGAAATATATAGAATACTCCTGTTGAACCAGCCGCCTAACGGTCACGGTCAGCCGCTTATTTCCCAAATCAGTATAATCCACTCAGGAACCAGGCATGCACATCACATTGAGCGGGCGGGTCGCTTCGTCCGCCAGGGTCGCCGGAGAACCATATGACGATTAACGATATCACCCAATCCATCGAATATGCCCACGCCAACCGTGAGAAAAACCTGCAAAAATTCTACGAATTCCTGCGGATTCCATCGGTCAGCACCGATCCTTCCTACACGGGGGAAGTTCAACGCGCTGCCGCATGGGTTCTGGCGGAGTTGGAGCGATTGGGTTTCGATCGCTGCGAGATCATCCCCACCGGCGGTCATCCGGTGGTCTACGGCGAATGGCTCAAGGCTGGCGAAGATAAACCCACGGTCGTCATCTACGCTCATTATGACGTGCAGCCGGCTGAGACGCTTGATTTATGGCAGTCTCCTCCTTTTGAGCCGGAAATACGGGACGGTAAATTATTTGCCCGCGGCGCTGTGGATGACAAGTCCGGCGTCTGGGGCAACCTGGTCGTGTTCGAATCGATCCTCAAAGCGACCGGAGCGCTGCCGATCAATATCAAGGTGTTCTTTGAAGGGGAAGAAGAAAGCGGCTCACCCAATATGGAAACTTTTATCAGGGCAAACCTGGACCGGCTTGCTGCCGATCTCCTGATCGTCAGCGACAGCGGTTGCACACCGCCGGTCCCCCGAATCCCTTATTCGGTTCGTGGGATCATTGCCGCCGAGGTCACAGTGACCGGACCGGAGCATGATTTTCATTCGGGGATCGGCGGCGGGGCCGTGCACAACCCCATCCACAAGGTCTCCAGGATCATCGCTTCTTTCCATGATGAAAACGGACACATCCTCATTCCCGGCGCCTATGATGGGGTCATTCCCCTGTCGGATTCAGAACGGAGAAAATTCGACGCAGCCGAAACGCAAACCATTCAAACCATGAAACGAAATATGGGTGAATTTAGGCCCTGGGGAGAGCGGAAATACAATTTCGTCGAACGGACGTCCGCCCGCCCCACCCTGGATGTGAACGGGATTTATGGCGGCTACCAGGGGGATGGAGGCATGACCATTATTCCGGCCAGGGCAGGTTTCAAGGTCACGATGCGGCTCGCGCCCGGCCAGGACCCGTATGACGTCGCCCGAAAACTGGAAGCGCATATCCAGGGCTTCGCGTGTGACACCGTTGATGTTGAAGTCAAGATCCATAAGCTGGCAGCTTGGCCCTGTCTAATGCTCAACGATGGCCCGGTCGTCGAGGCCCTCAATCGTGCTTATGAGGCGGGTTGGGGACAACCCATCGATTTCACACGCTCCGGTGGATCCGTTCCGATTATCGGGATGTTCCAGCGGGAGATGGACATGCCTATCACGGTGATGGGGTTCGCGACGGGCGCCCTGATCCATGCCCCCAATGAGCACCTTTTGCTTGATTATTTCCATATGAATATCGACACGGCCATCCATTTCTACCACTACCTGGCGGATAAGGAGATCGCGTGACCGATCCGAAAGCCGGTTTCGAACGGCCCCTTCTCTACACCCGCATCGCCTGCTCGCGTGGGTCCTGGTGGTAGGCGTCCAACCGAGGAAACCGTACATTCAGGTCCGCTGCTCTCCTCGGAATACCGGCACAGCCAGTCGATCAGAATAGCGGCTGGTCATTTCCTCCGACCGCGAAGTCGCAATGTACACTCGGGGAAGAATTCCCGGAGCACCTGGATGGTTTCCCCTGCTTTCATCCTGCTCATCCTGGCGCAACGGTGCGGCCTTGCCTCCGGATCATCCAGCCGATCACGAGTCCCAGCCAGATCGATGGGGCAGGAGAACCGAAGGCCCACTCTGCGAACGCCGACGAAACCGGTCTGAGGAAGGAAAAAGGAAAAACCTGCGATCCGAAGGCGCTGAAGAGCAGGTTCGCGATCACTCCGATGAACGGAAATACCCCCACGATTAATGCCGTTCGGAACTCCCATTTCCTCCGCGCACTATCCTCGCTGCCGGGACGAACCAGAAGGAAAGCCAGCAAGATGCCGCTGATCGTCCCCAATGCCATCGCCAGTGCGGCGAGCGCGGCAGTGGAAAACCCAAAATCAAGTAATTGTATCCGTCCGGCCAGCCTGGGCGACAATTTTGCTGCACCCAATTGTAGGACGATCACCAAAAACGACAGCAGGATTTGAAATAATTTTCCGGGCATGGTGTGGTCTCGAAGGAGAATTGTTCTTTTCAGGTTTTTATTACCCGCCTATTTGGAGATTGATATTAACACTTTCGGATAAGACACGTAACCCGACGCGAAAGCTGCAAAATCTTAAGGGTTTCGCAATTGCCTCAAGCGACCGGATTGCTGGCCGGACTCGGACCGCGGCGAAACGGGCCAGGGAGCAAACCGCCGGCAAATTCCAGGTGGTTCACTTGGAAGACTTTAGAAAAAGCTAGCGGGATGACCGGCTCCAACGCAGATCGTCCTGCTCCAACAGCGGCACATCGACCAGCAGGGCATTGAGCTCCCCCGCCTTTACTCGGGCCGCCGTGGTCGGCTCGCTCCGGGCAAACAGGGCATAGTGCACCTGCCAGGTGCCCGTCTTGGGCACCACCCGGGCCGTTTTGGCTTCCAGCGCATCCAGGACCTGGCGCTCGACGGGCTGCCGGCCCCACTTGCATTCCCCCAGCAGGATCTGCTTTTCCCGCCAGCTGATCGCGACCACGTCCACCTGCGCGTCCTTCCCCCAGTGGCTTCCAACGCGGTCCGGCCGGAAAGGCAGCTCGCCCAAATCGGCCTTGATCCGGACCCACTCCCGGCAG
>Ga0214472_10008634_pt1 | contig 10640 bp, 10 predicted proteins | sample RVTome_6_FD_207662 | JGI IMG/M metagenome (GOLD analysis project Ga0214472, IMG submission 207662) | Soil microbial communities from uranium-contaminated site in the Upper Colorado River Basin, Wyoming, United States - RVT140D175 | ecosystem: Environmental > Terrestrial > Soil > Contaminated >...
CAAAGAAACCATATCCAGCCAACGCGCACCGGAGCCGGTTGGCGCTTACCCGCATGCACGCCGCGAGGGTGACTTTCTGTTTCTGTCTGGAATCGGCCCCCGCAAACCTGGAACCAAAGCCATTCCTGGTGTTGAGCTAAACGAACAGGGCGAGATCATCGCAGTAGATATCGAGGCCCAAACGCGTTCTGTCATTGAAAATGTGCGCACCATTTTGGAAGACTCCGGCAGCGATATTTCGAAAGTTATTGATGTCCACGTTTTTCTCACCAATATGAAACGCGACTTTCAAACCTTTAACAAAGTGTACGCCGAGACCTTCGCCCCAATTGGCGCGACGCGAACCACGGTAGAAGTTAATGCCCTGCCAACACCGATCGCTGTGGAGTTCAAAATCATCGCCAGGGCTTGAATCGGTAAGTCTAAGGTTCAATGTGGGGTTCATTGTGGGCCACGCGATGCCCCTTCCCCATGGGATACAGAAGTCCCTCTCGCAAACTTCCTGTTTCTGGATCTTTTCGAAATTCAACCAGGGGCTTTCCAATGGGTTGTGCTTCACCATGAGGGTAGTAAATCAATCCCCCACCAAAGGGCAAACCCAATCCTGGAATGTCTGAGTTTGCAGAAGCCAGTCGCTGTCTAAAATCCTTCCAATCATTTGCTTCATCATGGCAATCGATTAGGAACGGCACATATCCCAGGGTATCGAATCCCTGGATACTGCCATTTTTTTCCTTTCGCCATCCCTGCCGGCATAAATGGACTGCACCCGCACTTATGCCAATCAACATAGCACCGCCTAAAAACCTTTCCTGGAGGATTTCGCGAATGCCGGTGGTTGAAAATACCTCCCAGCCAAGTGCAATATCACCACCGGCCAGCACTATCACATCGGCCTGCTTAAGCCATTCTCGATCTGAAACTGGGAATTCTTGGCGAATCATTTTTACGTGTCCGATTCCCACGCCAGCCATAGCAGCTTCAAATATTTCGAAATATTCAGGTTGATCGCCATTGGCAGCGCCAAGATAGGCAGCGGTTAAACTGTTTCCGTCAAATTGCTCTGCCAGCATGGGCCCGAGAAAGGCACTGGGTCCCTTGGCAAATAGCAGCGAACTATCCGCTAAAAGAACCTGAGGTTTCAATACACCTGCCATAACCACCTCCCGAGATATCGCTCTCTGTTTTTCAAGGCTTTGATCCTAGCGCGGAAACAAACTTCAGAGAATGGCCTCAGGAGGATGTTTAAGGATTACACATCAGACCCAATTGGTTGGCAACGTGAACCATATCAGCAACCGTGATACTCCCGTCCCCATCAAGGTCGAGGATTAAAGGTGTGTCCAGGAGCCAAGCGTCGAGGATTTCGCCAAGATCCTGCAGATCAACGGTGCCATCGCCGTTGAAGTCGGCCGTCAAAACGCAAGCCTCCAGCTCATACGCGCCCAGATCTGGTTGCGCATCGCGAGGATTGCCCAGCAGGTCATCGGCGGGGCTTTCGTCTGGTCGGCCCAAGTCAAGAGCGAGACTGCCACTTCCAGGACGCGCATACAGCTCGGCCAAACGCAAGAATTCCTCGCGAATGCTTTGGGACCCAGACCCAAAAACACCGCTAACTGGATCCCACCCTGGCAAAACTGCCGCTTGCGGATCTACGAGATCTGGATTGCCAAATACGCCAAATTGATCATTCGACGGATTGAGCATTTCCGCAGGATCATTTGGCAGTGCCTGGCCATTATTCCAGTAGAGGTTTCTCTGCAATACCAGGTTCTGAGATTCACCAAGGGGGGTATCCGAGAAATCGTTGCTTCCTCCACTTAGCGGTGCTCCCATGGTTCCAGTTGGATCGCTCCAGATGTTGTTGAAGAACGCAATATTGTCGTTAACCGGATTGGCCCCTTCTTGGTTCAGGCGCATCGCGAAGGCATTCGCTGGTAGATTGCCACTGATGGTGTTGTTGCGGAAAATGACATCACGACAGCCTTTCACGCCAAATGCCGCGCGAATGGTGTTGGTTGCATTCCCTAACATCAGGTTGTTTTCAATCAAAACATCCTGGGCTTCGAAGATCGCCTGTCCATCTTCACCAAGAAGCAGAAAATTACTGCCAGGAGAACCTTCCCAGTTCAAAAAAATATTGCGCTGAACCTTGAAACCCTGATTTACCGGCAAGGTAGCTGAGTTTTTAATGACGATAAAGCTCGACGTATCGTTGGCGTTGCTGCGGCCGCTCCCTGCAAAATCGTTGAGGAAAATATTGTCGCGAATCACAATGTCTTCCACACCGTTCACATCGATGTGTTCATCAGAACCCGACTGATTAAAAAACAAATTCCCTTCCACCAGGATTTGCCGCGCACCAAAATTAATTTTCAGAAGGTCGTTGTTGTAGCTGTCGTGAATGATGTTGTCACGCAGGGTGATGCGTTCCGTTGCGTCCGTTCCCCCAGGTTCACCAATGAGATCCTGGATCTGAATGACCAGAGCACTCGCCCCTGGTCCCGAGTGGGCAATATCAAAGCCCTCAAGCGTAATTCCCTTGCCTGAATAGCAAGTAAGAACGGTACCGTTGTGGCGTAACAATGCCCGGTAAGGCAGGTTTGATCGCAACGTCACCCCCTGAGCAAAGCTCCGATCCAGTCGTATCCGACCCGAATACGTGCCTGGCTGAACCAAAAGAAGACTGCCGTCGGGTATTTGAGCGAGAGCAAACTCCATGGTGGCCCAGGGATTTCCAAGACTCCCATTACCTGTGCTATTACTTCCAGTGGTGGCAACATAAAAGGTCGCCGGCCCATGACTGAACACCCAGCATGAGCCCAAAAGCAGCAATGCACTCATCGCGTTTTTCATGTTTTTCCCTTCACACCAACTCCAACTTCCTCGCTTACACAGTCCACGCCTCTACCCTGACATGTGACATCATTCCCCAAAACCGACCGTTCACTTTTCACAACTAAAAAAAATTCAGACTCTATCATGCACAATTTTCACCGTGGCAACATGCAATCAACCACGTTAAGATGACAGACATCACAGGCATTTCAGGCGGCAAGGAGCTTTTCATGGCTAAGAATTCACTAGAAGAAATTAAAGGGGTCGGTCCGCACACTCTTAAGCAATTAAAAGATCAAGGCATACAAACAGTACAGGCATTATCTAAAATTTCCATAGAAGACCTTGCCAAAGTGCCTGGTTTTGCCAAGTCGCGCGCTCAAGCCATTATTTCTGCTGCGCAAAATGCCTTATCCGCTTCCAAACAAAAGACCCAAATCGAATCGCTTCCTTCCCAAGCTGCCCTCCAAGTCTCTGAAGAAGGTGTCTCATCGACCCAAAGCGTCGATGCTCCGGCCACTAAAAAGCCAAAAAAGAAAAAGAAAGACTCTAGTTCCAATGAAAAGAAGTTAAAGAAGAAGGACAAGAAGGACAAGAAATCCAAAGGGGAAAAAGGCAAGAACAAGAGCGATAAAGCTGAAAAGAAGGCCAAAAAGAAGGGCAAGGCAAAGGGCGAAGAGAAATCAAAAAAGAAGAAAAAAAACTAAGTCGAAGTAGTTTTCTTTTCCCTTAAAAACAGGAGCGCTTTCTCAGCATGCTAGAGTCTGTTACCCAATTTGCCCAACAAACTGGCCCTATAAGTATTCTGGTTTTACTGGTTGCCTGCAGTTTCGGGTTACCTCTGGCTAAATCGCTCATCATAGTGGCGGGCGGAGCTTTGGCAGGTTCAGGAATTCGCCACCCAGGACTCTGGTTCGCCGCGAGTGTTGCAGGTCTCCATTTAGGTGACTTTTCACTCTACCTGATAGGCCGCAAGTGGGGTAATCGAGTTTTCGAATGGCGGGCAACCAAAAAGTTGGTCCCCATCCAGCATCTGGAAAAAGCCAGAGTCATAGTTCAAAAACACGGCGTCGCTTCTTTGTTGCTAGCGCGAATTACACCATTTGTTCGGGCAGCATGCTACCTGTTGTTAGGTACCTTAAAAATGGACATCTGGAAATTCAATGGTGTAAATGCCGCAGTGTCCGCTCTCTACGCCGCAATCTTTTTCGCTTTAGGATATTTCCTCGGCAACACTCCCGACACCCTGAAGTCCTGGGCTAGCTCCTGGAACCTCATTTTAGCGGTGATACTCTTTATCATGGCAGGTTTCCTTCTCAGGGTGCCTCTGGCTCAATCGGCAGCCTTCGCACGAATGAAAGCGCTCGTTCGCAATCAAAAACTTTAGGAATCCTTCATTTCCAATAGTTTGGCGCAGCTAAAGAGCATGGATTCCTTGTATGGGAAGTAGGTCCTGGTCCGCTGTAAATGATCCTGAATGGCCTGCACCTGTGTTTTCAAACCCTGGGCTTGGGAATTCGTCTCGGCAAATTGAAATAGTGTAGCTAATCTCTCAAGCAAACACTCCACAACAAGCGGTGTATCGCGTCCATGGTGGCGAATTTGGTTAAAGGCATTGAAGACGATTTCACACTCGTGCAGTTGCTTTCCAAAAACTCTGCAGGTTCCATTTTTTTCCAGAATCCACTCCCCGGGAACCTCTCTCTGGAACAATTTGGTCAGCGCGGCTGCCAATTGATCAACCACCAGAATCGCAGTAAATGAGTCGTTTATTCCGGGCGAAAGTGCGCGCGTGGCAATTTCCACCAAATGGCGAATGGAGTATTCCAGGTCCTGGGTGGGGGTTCGTTCTTTGCCAATAATGACACTATCCCAAAGATCCGCCAGGACATCTTCGTTCAAGTCCTTGGCAGGATAAAGTTCCATGCAGTTTTCGCCCTCCATTAAAAAAAAGCCTGCATGGAAAAGCACTTTCAAATGCACCTGATGGTTACTGGCCCAGGCAACCATGCGATCATAGTCAATATTTTGAACATAGCCTGTGCTTTGGCTGGGAATCCTCATCGCCTCATTCTCGAAAGATTCAGGCCAATCCTTTTTCACATCTTCAAAATCTGAGCGTCTGTTTTTTTTCTGGGCCGTCAAGCGCCTAAGGTTGTCAGATAGCTGATGAGAGACTTTTAGCACTACATTATCCGCAATGCTGGAACGCGAAACGTGATGGACAAATCCCAGAAGTACAAACAGGTTCGCAAAACAGAGCCCATATACAAAGCAAGCTGAGATGCGGGGAATATTGTCTCTGATTTGGCTGCCGTGAAGGATAAAGGTCAACATGAAACAGGCAAAAACACTGCCGAAAAAGATACCAATATAGATTTGCGTTTTGCGATCCGCCATAAAGGATTTAATGAGCCGGGGCCCTAATTGGGAGGCAGACATGGAGAGTGCAACCATGGTTATGGAAATCACTAAGGTCACCATCGTAATCATGGCAGCCAGGAGAGCCAGGGTTACGGCTTTCGCGTCCTGAACCGTTCCATTGAAGAGGAAACTTGGCAGTTCCAGATCTGGAAAAAAATGATCTTCAAACCAGAACAGACCCAATGTGATCAGAGAATAAACGAGGCAGAATACGCCGGGTATAAACCACAAATTTCCTCGCAACAACTGCCAAAAATTATAGAGCCTTGAGAACATAGCCCAACCACCACCTTTAATGTCTTCAGAGACTGGTAACCCGGAGCGCCCTCATTTCTTGGCGATGATATAGACCGCGTGAACGATTCCCGGTAAATAGCCGAGAATGGTCAGCAGGATATTGATAAAGAAATGTTTAGAAAAACCGACCTCAAGAAACACGCCCAGGGGGGGCAAGAAAATCGCGATGAGAATTTTAATTAAATCAGCCATACTTAGTCCTTTAATTTCAGCCACTTAAAATCTTTGAGAAAGCATTCATCCAGATGGACCAGGAGTAGACGGCCAGAAGGAAGGATCGCTTGTGTTCGGGGCTAATCTACCACTGAAAGCCAATCCCGCAGGGCCGTTTCCCAAGGAATAATTCCACTTAAGCGGAAATTTCCCCCTGCCAGATCAATGGTCGCTCCAGGTTTGGGTGGACCGATGGTAGGATGGTTCCTTATTGGAGCAATTGGAGGCCTGCAATGGATGAAGTGCCAAGAACTTCCCAGCCATTACAACTCGCTGAGGGTCATCAACTGGATATCAGCGAAGATGGAAAGACCCTAACCCTTTCAAACCTAAAGGGGTTGAACCTTCAAATGCGCCTCACGCCCGAGGGTCCATTGTTGGAGTTCGACGCCCCCCAGGTTACGCTGCGCAATAAAGGGGACCTGCGGATAGAGGCCAACCATATTCATCTGAAAACGCATGGCGACATGGTTCAGGAGGTGGGTGGTGATTTTCTCCAAAAAACCCATGGAAATCACCGGATTGCTGCGAGGGACGATCTGCGCGTCGAAGCCCAGGCAATGTCTCTGGAAGCGCTTCAGGGCGAATTAGAGCTCAAAGCTACTGATGACGTAGCGCTTGAAGGTTTGCGAATCCTGCACAATGTACCCAGAGAGGAAGATGTCGCAGCTGCAAAAGCAAAAGTTCGGACCTTTGGCGAATACATGACGGTTCCAGCGGTTGACCCAAACTCCCCAAAACGTCTGCCGCGGAGCCAACCCCGTTCTCAAAAAGATTCAGAGTCTTAGCATTTACCGACCCTTCTTCATGATAGGTCGATTTCACTAACTCAGAGCGATCGCATTTTTCACAAAGCGCACCAGTTCTTCTATGGCCATGGGGTAGGCAATCAAGTATCCCTGCAGCATTTCACATCCCTGGTGTTCAAGGTAGTCGCGCTGAGCCTCCGTTTCCACTCCCTCGGCAACGGTTTTGAGCCCCAGAATCTTTGCCATCCCCAGCATGGTGTCTACCAAGGTGGTGTTCTCAGGTAAATCCTGGATAAAGGATTGATCGATCTTAATGGTTTTAAAGGAAATGTCTCGCAGTAACCCAAATGAAGAATAACCGGTACCAAAATCGTCGATTGCCAGAACAACGCCCAGTTGAGACAACTCCTTTAGCTCGAAAGCTGCGTGTTCCACATCGCCAATCAGCATTCGCTCTGTAATTTCCAACTCCACCGTATGGAGGGGGATTTCCATTTCGCGGCACATAGAAACCAAACGGTTGCGGAGGGAGGCATCGCGCAGTTGAGACGCCGAAATATTAATATTCATGGCGAAATCCGGATCGTCCAGGAACACCTGGAGGGCCTTTAAATCGGTTAAAGCCTGAGTGAGGCCCCATTTGCCAATGGCATCAATTAGCCAACTCTTCTCCGCAGCTGGTATGAACAATCCCGGGGGAACCGTTCCCAGCAATTGATTTTCCCAGCGAATAAGCGCTTCCGCAGCAACCACTCTCCGTTTTTTCACATCCCAAACCGGTTGGTAAACCATGTAAAAGTCGCTTTGCTTAACGGCTTCTTGTAGCTCGCTCATTAATTTGGATTGGTTGATGAGATCGTCTTCCATCATATTGCGAAAGTGAACAGAGCGATTACGCCCCAGTCCCTTGGCGTGATACATGGCTGTATCTGCTTTTCGCAGTAGTTTATCCACCGATTTACCGTCTTTGGGAAAAACCGAAACCCCCATACTCACAGTAGTTGTAAAGGTAGTGTCATCCACCTGGAATGGTTCCATGAGCTTTTTCAGCAACCGGTTTTCAATCAGTTTCACCTGATCTAATTCAGCATCCTGAATGACCATCAGAAATTCATCGCCGCCAAGCCTAGCCACTAAATCGCTATCTTTGGTGGCGTTGAGAATGCGACGCGCCACTTTCCCCAAAATTTTGTCGCCAAACTCGTGACCGTGAATATCGTTGAGAACCTTGAAGTTATCGATATCAATCAGCAAGACATAAATCGGGTCCAAATGGCCCTGCTTCATGCGCTCCTGCAAAACCTGACTCAGGTAGTGTTTCGCGTAACGCCGATCAGGTAATTGAGTCAGATGATCGAAGAACGCATTTTCCATTAAATTGGGGGTCTCTCCCTGGGAATCAGACAATTCCTGCAAAAACACCAAACAATGGGTCACATCGCCCTCAGGATTCCGGCGTGGAGATAAGTTCACTTTAATTTTCTTCAACTCGTGATTTACCGGCCAAAGGACTTGCTGAGAAGTGCCGGACCCTTTAAGCGCTGCAAGAATGCCTTTCTCAATGAGTGAAAAGACTTGGGGCAAATGGGTCCCAACCATCGTCCGTGGCGATTGCCCGAAAAAATTAGCAAATGGTCGGTTTACAGACTGAATCGATAGATTCCCACCGATCAATGCCACCATGGCAGGAATTTCATCCAGCACCCCAGCCTGGAACGCCTGGTCAATTTCCAGAAGGTGATCAAAAAGACGATCCAGGGGAAAGACAACTCCCAGGACGCAACGCTTTTCAAGTTTCTCTAGGCACATGGGCATCAAGGCGTGGACAAACCCCGAAGGGCCGTCCCCTTCAGGGCCAAACTCCAATACCCGTGCCATTTCCCTTCCCAAAAGTACCTGAGTGCAGCTGGCGTTCCAGGGATCCGAATTCCAATCCAGACCCGCGCTTTCTGGAACTTCCGGCCCCTGACCCACCCAGATTCTTGCATTCAGGTTACAACCGAAAACCTTAAAAGACCCTTCTTCCCGAGCAAGGACATAGGCCGGGAAAGGCATGGTATTAAGCCATTGATCCAAATCATCCTTAACGGTGGTTATCTTTGCCTCTGCGAATCCAATCTGCTGGAAACGAGAGGTAGGTTTGTAGGTGCCCATTTTTTAGGAAGAATCCCATTCGCTCTTCTATTTTTCCACGCACTCTCGCAGCTCCTGGACCCTGGGTGGCGTCCCGAGAAGACCCCATCGGGTTACCAGTAACTCTTTCTTATGTGAAGCTGAAAGCTTAATATTCCACGTTTTTGGCCCGGGATCAAATACCGAATCTTCCGCACTCACTATTTCTTGTGCTCGGTCAAAATATTTGGGGGGTGGGTCTCCCGCCATTTTGGCTTAGGTTGGAAGAAATGGCTGCCGAGGGATGTCTTTCACATTAGCAAAAGCCGGCCTTGCCTTCATTCGTCCCAAGTAGTCGTTGAGAATGGGATCTTCGACGGGAACTTTGAACATTTTGGCCCAGATTAAGGTGTGCGCAATGAAAATATCGGCAAGGCTGAATCTCTCTCCAAGAATAAAGGGTCCTTTTTCCAATCCTTTCTTTAATAATTCTGATGCTTGAGCAAATTCCCACAGAGCGGTGGGTAACACAGCGGGAATTCGGTATTCCGCTGGAATGGCAAATTTATGTTTGCCCATGGTCCACAAAGGTTGCTCAAGTTCCGCCAAAACGAAGAACATCCACTGATCGTATTTAGCACGAAGTGGCGTTCCGCTGGGAGGAATAAGTTCCTTTTCTGGATATTTCTCCCCCAAATAATTGGCGATGGCGGCCGATTCCGTCAGGACAAGAGATCCATCGCGCAGGACGGGTATTTTACCTGCGGGATTCAAGTCCAGGAAACGAGGGTGGCGATGGTCACCTTTGGAAAAGTCCAGCTCCCAAAAAGTATAGGGCACTTCCAATTCCTCCAGAACCCATACAACCCGATTTGCTCGCGATGCTAAAGTGCCAAAGATTTCGATCATGAAACGCCTCCCTTTGTAGTTTGAGCTATTGTTGATGGCGGATGCAGACAGGTCAAGCAACAACAATTCATGGACCTGATGTGAATCTGTGCAAAACTGCATGGCCAGATCCCCTAACGCCTTTGCAGACATCCCAGGTATGATGGTTTTTAAATCTCTCATTCGGGACAGGCACGTGCTGCTAACCACTCATACAAAGCGAATGCTGCATTTCTGGGGAATGGCCAGTGCTTTAGGAACCTGCGGTCTTGCCGGCATCATTGCACTGAATCTTTCCTCAGGCGCCTCCCGGTTGGGAGTAGTCATTGTGGGGCTAAGCCTGGGTTGGTTAGTATACAGACGCCAGACGGAGGTCATCCGCAGACGGCAGCGCATTCTGTCTGCACCATTTCCAGAAAAATGGCGCGCGGTGTTGACGGAGTCGGTGTCCTACTATCGTCATCTCGAGCCAGAAGACAGGACCCGATTCGAGCAATTGATCGCCATCTTTTTGGCCGAAACGCGGATCACCGGTGTTGGGGTGGACCTAAACGATACCCATCGGCTCTTGATAGGCGCATCCGCTGTAATTCCCATCATGGGGTTCCCTGGTTGGGAGTACCGCTACCTTTCTGAGATTTTAGTCTACCCAGATCGTTTTGATCACGACTATCAAACCGGCACTTCCCAAGATCAAAGAATTCTGGGCATGGTCCATGGAGCCTTGAATAATGGTGTCTTAATTCTTTCGTTGCCGGCCCTGGTTCAGGGCTTTAAAGATCCTTTGGACAAGCACAATGTTGGGATTCATGAATTTTCCCATATCATCGACAAACAAGACGGATCCATTGACGGCATTCCCCTCACCCTCTCACCCGCCATAAGTGCGCCCTGGAGAGCGATACTTGCGGAAATCTTCCAGGACGGGAAACCTTTTCCCAAGGGAATAGATCCCTATGGAAAAACCAATCCACAGGAGTTTTTGGCAGTTTTAACCGAACACTATTTCGAGAACCCCGCCTCATTGAAAAAGCGACATCCGGAGTTATTCAGCTTGATGGAAAAGATGTATCAGCAACGTCTTAAGCCACGACGGGTTCAGATTCTCCCGCGTTAATC
>Ga0214472_10008635_pt1 | contig 10639 bp, 10 predicted proteins | sample RVTome_6_FD_207662 | JGI IMG/M metagenome (GOLD analysis project Ga0214472, IMG submission 207662) | Soil microbial communities from uranium-contaminated site in the Upper Colorado River Basin, Wyoming, United States - RVT140D175 | ecosystem: Environmental > Terrestrial > Soil > Contaminated >...
AGATCTGGGATATCATCAATGTCAACAACCCGTGGGCGCGCGAAATGCTCTATCCGGAAGGACTGATCCGGCCGCTGCCGCGCGACCGCTTCGAGCCCTTCTTCGAGAAGATGATGCCGCAGTTCAAACCCCCCTATAACTGGGCCATGGACAAGGACGGCAAGGAACTGCTTGGCATGTGCCAGCGCTTCGGGCCGTTCTCGTTCGTGGTGAACACCGACAAGATCAGCCGCGGCACCGCCGAGGACCAGGGCTTCAAGCTGTTCCTCGATCCGGCCATGAAGGGCAAGTACGGCATTCTCACCTACGACAACTGGAACATCTACCACATGTGCGTGGCCGCCGACGTCCATCCCTTCACGAAGCACTCCAAGGAGGAGATCGCCAGGTTCGGCGAGGTGGCCAGGCAGGTCTTCAACGGCGCCAAGAATCTGACCGACGATCTGGTGCAGATGAATCTGGCCCTCATCAACGGTGAAATCGATGCCTACTTTACCGGCGGCACCTATACGGCCTCGCCAGCCCGCTTCGACGGCGCCAGGAACGTGCGCGGCATCACGCCCAAGTCCGGCCCCATGGACGGCAAGGGCGGCATCGTGTGGATCGAGGTGACATCGGCGGTCAACAATCCCAATCCCTCGTCGTTGGCCGACGAGTTCCTCGCCTATGTGCAGCGGCCGGACGTGTCCAAGAAGGTGGCCTTCGCCGAGGGCACCTACAACCCGGTCACCCAGATGGGCAGTGAAGAAGTGCTGTCGGCCTTTTCTGCCGAGGAACTCGACGCAATCCAGTGGGATTCGCTCGAGGAGGAAATGGCCAACTCGGTGGACTACGACATCAATCCGGACTACGCGGAGATGTACGAGCTCTACTCTGCCGCCAAGCGTGAGCGCGAGGGCTGAGACCCGCGCCGGCCCCTGGTGGCTCGCGGAGGTGACATTCGGGAGGCGGCATGGGCGGGCAGGACGAACCTTTTCTGGAGTTGCGCGGCATCACCAAGCGCTTCGGCAATTTTGTCGCCGTGCGCGAGGTGGACCTGGCGATTTCGGAAGGTGAATTCTTCACGCTGGTCGGGCCTTCCGGCTCCGGCAAGACCACGATGATACGCCTGCTGGTGGGCATGGACCGGCCCACCAGCGGTGAAATTCGCCTCAAGGGCCGGGTGCTCAACGACGTACCCGCCAACAAGCGTCCGACCTGCATGGTGTTCCAGTCGCTGGCGCTGTTCCCCCACAAGTCGGTGGGCGGCAATATCGAATTCTCCTTGAAGATCGCCGGCATCGACCGGGCGACGCGGCGGGCGCGCGTCGATCAGTTGCTGAGCCAGTTGCGGCTGCCGCTCGACTATTACGACAAGGGCGTGCACCAGTGTTCCGGCGGCGAGCGCCAGCGGGTGGCGCTGGCCCGGGCGCTGGCCTTCGATCCCCAAATTCTGTTTTTCGACGAACCCCTTTCAGCCATCGATTTCCGGCTGCGCAAGACCCTGGAAAAGGAGCTGAAGGACATTCATCGCGAGACCGGCAAGACTTTCGTCTACATCACCCATTCGCTCGAGGAAGCCATGGTGATGTCCGACCGCATCGGCATCATGCGCGAAGGCGCTGTGGTGCAGATCGGCACTCCCGATGAAATCTACAACCGGCCGGTCAACAAGTTCGTCGCCCAGTTCATGGGCGAGGTCAACACCTTCGAGGTGGAGCGCGCCGGCAAGACCCGGGTGCGCGACCGCAGCGGCTGCGGCACCTTCAAGGTGGCGCGGCTGCCGGATGGCTTCGACGGCGGCTTTCTCATCGTCCGCCCCGAAGTGGTCAAGATCGGACCGGCTGCCGAGGCCATGCCCAACCGGTTGCAGGGCACGCTCTACAACGATTATGCCCTGGGCTCGCGGATCCAGTATCAGGTGCGCGCGCCCGACGGGAAAGCCCAATGGCTGGTGGAGCGGCTGCAGGACGAACCATTCGCGGCGACCAGGGACGGGAAGGTCACCCTGGGCTGGCGCGCCGAGGATTGCATCGTGGTGAGCGACTAGCGGTCTGATGAGGATCAGGGTCATGGCGGCGACGGGCGACACAATACGCTGGTATCGCGATCCGGGCCTTCTGTCGGCGCTGCCCGCGCTGGCGCTTCTGATCGCCGGTTTCGCCGGCCCGCTGCTGATGGTGGTCGGCTACAGCCTCATGCCGGCGAACACCTTCAGTATGCTGCAGGCCCCGACGCTGGAGAACTATTTTTCCGTCATCACCGAGAGCTACTATCTGTCGTTCTACTGGTCGATCCTGCTGGCAACCGTCACGGTGGTTGTGCTGGTCTTCATCTGCTACCCGATCGCTTACGGCATGGCCAAGCTGTTCGGAAGATGGGCCAATCTGGTGACCGTGCTGATTGCCGTTCCGCTGCTGATCTCGGAAAACATCCGGCTGTTCGGCTGGGTACTGATGCTCTTGAAGAACGGCATTGTCGATGGTTCGCTGCAAATGCTTTTCGGCGTGAGCGCCTCGGGCCTTCTCTACAGCGTTCCCGCCATCGTGCTGGGACTGGTCTATGTCTACCTGCCCTTCATGTTGTTCCCGCTGGTCATCGGCATTTCCATGGTGCCGGATGCGCTGAAGGAAGCCGCCGCCGATCTCGGCGCCTCGCGGTGGCAGATTTTCCGCGAGGTCGAATTGCCGCTGATGCTGCCCGGGCTGATGATCGGCGGCATCCTGACATTCATCCTGGTGCTCGGGTCGCTGGCCGAATCGAAGATCCTGGGAGGCCAGGCGGTGGTGATGATCGCCGACGATATCGAGAGTGCCTTCACCTTTGCCCAGAACTGGCCGAAGGGGTCGGTTCTCTCGGTCCTGCTCATCGCGCTTTCCGGGGTGATCGTCTTCTTGTTGTTCCGGCGCATCGATCTCGACCGCATCATCGGGCGTAGGTGAGCGCCATGGGCACGACCGGCAATTCCCGCATGACCCGAATCCTCATCATTGTGTGGACGGTGTGCGTAATCGCCTTTTTGTACGTGCCGATGGTGGCGGTAGTGCTCGCCTCATTCACCAAGCAGCGCTATTTCCGCTTTCCCATTACGGCCTGGTCGACGGAATGGTATGGCAAGACCTTCGCCTCACTGTCGGTGCGCGATCTGGTGTGGACCTCGCTCAGCGTGGCGTTGCTGGTCACGGTGTTCTCGGTGGTGCTGGCGTTTTTCGGCGCCCTGGCATTTGCCCGCTACAATTGGAAGGGGCGCAAGCTATACCAACGGCTGATCCTGTTGCCGATCTTTTTTCCGCAGGCCGTGCTGGGCTTGGCGCTGCTCTTATGGTTTTCTGCCCTCGGCATTACTACCAGCTGGCACACGGCGGTGTTTGCCCACCTGATTTGGATCACTCCGATCGTCATTCTCATCATGTCGATCCAGGTCTACAGCTTCGACCCGTCCCTGGAGGAAGCCGCCTTCGATCTCGGGGCCAGCCGCTGGCAGGTGCTCAAGGAGGTGACGCTGCCGATCCTGTCGCCGGGCGTCATCTCCGGTTCGGTCTTTGCTTTCCTGCTGTCGTGGGGCAATTTCCCCTTGTCGCTGTTTTCCACCGGCGCCGACCAGACGGTGCCGGAATGGCTCTATGCCAAGATGGTGTCGGGCTACACACCCATGGTGCCGACGCTGGGCTCGCTGACCATGTCGGGTGCAGCTCTCGTGCTGCTCGTCGTCTATCTGGCATGGCTGGCATTGAAGCCCCGCCGTCAAGTCTCACCATAATCCAACGGAGGACGTCACATGCTCACATCCATCAAGGACCGCGCCGTTGTGGTCACCGGTGCCAGCAAGGGCATCGGCAAGGGCATCGCCAGGGTGTTCGCCGCGCAAGGCGCGCGCGTCATGGTGGTGGCCAGAAACGCCGATCAGGCCGCTGCCACGGCGGCCGAGCTGGGCAACGGGGCAGCGAGCTTTGCCGCTGACGTGACCGACTTCAGGAGCCTCCAGGCCATGGCCAGGGCGACGGCGGATGCCTTCGGCGGTATCGACATCGTGTGCGCCAATGCCGGCATTTTCCCCCAGGTTAAGATCGAGGACATGGATCCCGACGACTGGGACCAGGTGCTCGGCACCAATCTGAAAGGCACCTTCCTGTCGGTAAAGGCCTGCCTGACCTACCTGAAAAAATCCGACCAGGGCCGCGTTGTCCTCACCTCCTCGATCACTGGGCCGATCACCGGCTTTCCCGGCTGGGCCCATTACGGCGCCTCCAAGTCGGGCCAGCTCGGCTTCATGCGCACCGCCTGCATCGAGCTGTCGAAATACGGCATCACCATCAATGCCGTGATGCCCGGCAACATCGTCACCGAGGGTCTCGACGGGCTGGGCGAGGATTACCTGAAGACCATGGCCGCTTCCATCCCGCTGAAACGGCTCGGCCGGGTGGAGGATATCGGTAATGCCGCGCTGTTCCTGGCCTCCAAGGAGGCCGGCTACATCACCGGCCAGACCATTGTGGTCGACGGCGGCCAAACGGTGCCGGAATCGCTGGAGGCGTTGGAACAGGCCTGACCGGAGGCATGACGCGCTCAGACGGCCAGATGTTCGACGCAGATCTTGCGCGACTCGGCACCGGTCAACGGGGCATTGAACAACAGGCAGCGATGCGGGCCGCCGGGCTCTTTCCCGCCGGCCTTTTCACCGAAGTAGCGGCAGCTGCGGCACACCCCGAAGCTCTTGAAGTTGCCCCGCGCCAGTTGGCCCTGCAACAGGTCGCGCAAAGCCCTGGCGAAGCGCTTGCGGGTCTTGGGTCCGAGCTTGTCGATCTCGGCCCCCAGCCGCTGCCACGGGTCGCGGGCGAGCATCGCCCCGCCCGATTCGGTCAGTGTCAGGCTCACCGAGCGCCGCTCTTCGGGGCGCGGCCCCTTGGCGACAAGGCCCTTTTTCTCCAGCGCGATCACCGTCTGCGACACGGTGCCTTTGGTGGCCCCGAGATACTGGGTCAGGGCGCCCGGCGAATTGGAAAAACGGTTGGCGCGGCCGATATAGCGCAAGGCCTCCCATTGCGCCGGGTTGAGATCGCCCTCGTGCTCGGCCGCCCGCATCAGCCGGGCCAGCCGCTCCAGCACGACCGCCTCGCTTATCCCGATGCCGGGTTTGCGGATCGCCATCAATGCGCCTCTTCCCAGTTGCGGGCGGCGCGGGCCTCAACCTGGATGGGCACGCAAAAGTGCACGGCCGGCTCGGCCGCCTTTTGCATCACGTCGATTGCGGTCTGCATGGTGGCCTCGACCTCGCCGTCCACGGCCTCGAAGATCAGCTCGTCATGCACCTGCAGTAGCATCTTGGCCGCCAGCTTTGCTGCGGTGAGAGCCGCCGGCATGCGGATCATGGCCCGTCTGATGATGTCGGCCGCAGCACCCTGGATGGGGGCATTGATGGCGGCGCGCTCCTGGAAGGCGCGCTCGGACGGGTTGGCGGCGGTGATGCGCGGAAAATGGCAGCGCCGCCCGAACACGGTCTCGACATAGCCGTTGTCGCGGCAAAAGCGCTTGGTTTCTTCCATGTATTCGCGGATGCCGGGAAAGCGCTCGAAATAGGTCTTGATGTATTGCCCCGCTTCCTCGCGCGGGATGGCGAGCTGGTTGGCCAGGCCGAAGGCGGAAATGCCGTAGATGATGCCGAAATTGATGGCCTTGGCGCGCCGGCGCACCGCCGGGTCCATGCCCTTGACCGACACGCCGAACATTTCCGACGCCGTCATGGCATGGATGTCGAGGCCCTCGGCGAAGGCTTTCTTCAGTTGCGGAATGTCGGCCACATGGGCCAGCACCCTGAGTTCGATCTGGCTGTAGTCGGCCGAGATGAGTTTCGATCCCGGCGGCGCGATGAAGGCGGTGCGGATCTTGCGGCCCTCCTCGCTCCTGACCGGAATGTTCTGCAGGTTGGGATCGGTGGACGCCAGCCTGCCGGTCGAGGTGGCCGCCAGCGCGTAGGAGGTGTGGACGCGGCCGGTTTCGGGGTCGATGTGGGCGGGCAGGGCATCGGTGTAGGTCGACCTCAGCTTGGTCACCTGGCGCCAGTCGAGCACCTTGCGCGCCAGCTCCACCCCCTCGCCCGCCAGATCCTCCATCACCTGACTGTCGGTGCTCCAGGCCCCGGTCGGCGTCTTGCGTCCGCCGGCCAGGCCCATGGTACCGAACAGGATGTCGCCGAGCTGCTTGGGCGAGCCGACGTTGAACGGCCCGCCGGCCAGCCGGTGTACTTGCCTTTCGATGCCTTCGGCAGCGACCGCGAATTCCCCCGACAGGCGGGCCAGCACCGCCCGGTCGACCAATACGCCTTCCTTTTCCATGGCCACCACCACCGGCACCAGCGGCCGCTCCAGCGTCTCGTAGACGGTTGCCCGGTGCTCGGCGGCAAGGCGGGGTTTGAGCAAGTGCCACAGGCGCAAGGTGATGTCGGCGTCCTCGCCGGCATAGCGGGTGGCGGCATCGACCGCCACCAGGTCGAAGGTGCGGGCCTGCTTGCCCGAGCCCGCCACCTCCTTGAAGGCGATCGGCTTGTGGCCGAGATGGCGCTCGGACAATTCGTCCATGCCGTGGCCGCCCTTGCCGCTGTCGAGGGCATAGGAGATGAGCATGGTGTCGTCGATGGGGGTAATCGCGATGCCGAGGCGGGCCATCACCAGCATGTCGTATTTGAGGTTCTGGCCGATCTTGAGGACGGAGGGGTCTTCCAGCAGGGGCTTGAGCTTCTTGACCACCATGGCGCGGTCGAGCTGGACGATTTGCTCTCCGGAAAAATCGAGACCGTCGCCGGCCCGGTGGCCGAGCGGCACGTAGCAGGCCATGCCCGGCACCACTGCCAGCGACACCCCGACCAGTTCGGCGCGCATGGCATCGAGCGAGGTGGTCTCGGTATCGAAGGCGACCAGCCCTGCTGTTGTTGCCGCGGCGATCCATTGATCGAGCCGGGCCTCGTCGGTCACCGTCTCGTAAACCTCGACATTGATGGGGGCGGTGATGGCAGCATCGGGCGCCGGGGTCTCGCCGGCCGGAACCGGCTCGGGTGCCTCGCCGGGTGCGGCCTTCCTCGGCCGGGCCGCGGGCACCGTCGCCTTTTCAACGCCGCCTTCCGGCGGCCAGCCCGTGAAAGTCACCGCGATGGGCTCGATGGCGGCGGCATCGGCCTCCAGTTCGGCGGCAATGCGCCGTGTCAGCGAGGTGAATTCCAGCGCCTTGAGAAAGCCGATGAGCCGGGCCGGATCCGGCGTCGTCACGGCAAAATCGTCGATGGTGCTCTCCACCTCAACGTCATCCTTGAGGGTGACGAGGCGGTGCGACAGTCGGGCCTGGTCGGCAAAGGCTATGAGGTTCTCGCGCCGCCTGGGCTGCTTGATCTCCTCGGCATGGGCCAGCAGGTTTTCCAGGTCGCCATACTCCGCGATGAGTTGCGCGCCGGTCTTGACGCCGATGCCGGGAACCCCCGGTATGTTGTCGACACTGTCGCCGGCCAGCGCCTGGACCTCGATCACCTTGTCGGGCGCCACCCCGAATTTCTCCACCACCTCGGCCTCGCCGATGTCCCTGTCCTTCATCGTATCGCGCAAGGTGACGCCGGTACGCACCAGTTGCATCAAATCCTTGTCGGAAGACACAATATGCACCGTGGCGCCTTTTTCCACCGCCTGGCGGGCATAGGTGGCAATGAGGTCGTCGGCCTCGTAGTTGTCCTGCTCGATGCACGCCACGTTGAAGGCGAGGGTCGCCTGGCGGATGAGGCCGAACTGCGGCACCAGATCGGCCGGGGCATCGGGGCGGTTGGCCTTGTAGTCGCGATAGATGTCGTTCCTGAACGAGCGCCCCGACTTGTCGAAGATGACCGCCAGATGGGTGGGCCGCTCGCCGGCATTGGTTTCGCGCAGCAGCTTGTTGAGCATCGAGCAAAAGCCCTGCACGGCGCCCACCGGCAGGCCGTCCGACTTGCGGGTCAGCGGCGGCAGGGCGTGATAGGCGCGGAAAATGTAGCCCGAACCGTCGATCAGATAGAGATGGTCGCCTTTGGCGATGGGACGGGAGGTGGTGGCCGACATGGGCGCTAATAAAACAGGATTGGGCCGGGTTGGCTAGCGGGCAGTGCCTCAGTTTGAATTTCCGCAACGGGTGGACTTCGGAAATTGACAGGCAAAGCGCGCAATTGCAGTGGTGTAGACAAACCGGCCATTACTCCAAGATCGACTCCGGAACGCTGGAGTTCCCCCGGTTTGATGGACACAATCCGACTATGAGAGGAGAGTATCATTATGCCGAGAACGAGGAACCCGTACCCTGCGGAATTCAGGGAGCAGATCGTTGCACTGGCCCGAACCGGGCGCAGCGTTGAGGACCTGGCCAGGGAGTTTGAGCCATGCGCGGCGACGATCCATGGCTGGATCAAACAGGCTGATCGCGACGGTGGCGGTCGAAACGACGGTCTGACCGGCGAGGAGCGCGACGAACTGCGCCGCTTGCGCCGGGAGAACCGTCAGCTTCGTCAGGAGAGAGATATTCTGGCAAAGGCCGCGGCCTGGTTTGCTCAGAGCGACGTGACGTCGTCTCGGTTTACGAACTCATGACGGCGAACCAGGCCAACGAACGCGTGGCGGAAGCTTTGGCCAAGGCTCTCGGTGTCAGCATCGAGGACCTTTCAAGAGCCCCATCCGAAGAGGAGGATCTCGAAGCGTCTCTGCGCAAGTCCGGCTATCGTCCGCTGCGCACGATGGTCGACGCCGAAACGGCGCTCGCGTTTAAGATGGTGCAGCATATCTACGGCATCCCGATCCGATCCCAGATCGAGATGGCTCCACTATTCGCAGCCTTGCTGGCCGAAGGGAGTCTTGCTTGGCGGCGGAAACGCGTCGAGGCCATCGAAGAGGCGGCGGATCGGCTGATGTCTCTTGGAGGCGGCCATTTCTCATTCGCCTATTCTGCGTACCGCGCCGAAGACGGGGCCGCGGCGGAACGCGACTCGATTGCGAGGCGCGATCTGTTCGGCGAACATGTCGGGGATGATGCCTTCGACTTCGGCTTCGATCCGTCCAAAAACAATCCTTTTGCCGATTTCCTGGAGAACTTCTCTAAGGAGGTCGGGGCGGAGTCGGTCACCTTCGACAAGGACTTCGGCTGGAAGACGAGCGAAGGTCTGCCAAATTATCGGATCGGAGCAGACATTATCTCGCGGCAGACCGGGGATGATCCGGACGCCGAATACGCCCTGCTGCATGGGCATGTCCAACTGAAGGACCTACCGGAAGAACTCCTTGGCGACGACAAGGAGGCCGAGCGCGTTGCGTGGATGATCGAACGTATTCCGAGCGAGGAACTTGCCGCTAGGAAGGCCGAGCGTGACAAGCTATCGGCAATCATTGTCCACCTCGGTGAAATGGATAACCACGCTCCGTCGCACGACAAGCCCGAGGGAGACGACCATGCTTGACCTTCGACTCACACAACATGCGAAGGTACGGATGCGCCAGCGCGGATTCCGCAATGCTGACGTCGATCTTGTCCTCAGTGTCGCAACTCGCGTTGCAGATGACGCCTTTTTTCTAACCGACCAAGACGCAGCGCGCGAGATTGAGAGGCGTAAGCGCGAGATTCAGCAACTCGAGCGGCTGCGGGGCAGCAAGCTTATCTTCGAAGGCGACGCTCTCGTCACGCTTTATCACGCCACACAGAAGCCTCAGCGGCCGGGCAGCAGGATGCATAGGAGGCGGAGATGAAATCTGACGTGACTAAACACATGGTGCTTGTTCCATTGCCAAGGGTCTTCATTGATGCCCTCCTCAAGATGCATGCGATCTTGGACGCGGACTTGATTGGTGCCCTTGAAACGGGCATCGCGGTTGGTCCTCGATCACTATTTGAGCTTGGTCTAGAGAAGACCTCGAAACCGCCCACGCTACCAGACGGAAAGTACGCCGCGGAGTTCCTCGGCATGCCTTTCGCCGTGCAGACTTTGCCCAACGTGTTCGCTGCAATTGTGGACATCACCGCAGAGGTTGCTCCGGAAGCACTGGACATGCTGGCCACGTTGAGGTCCCGCAAAAGGCGGTTTGTGGCCCGCAACCCAGAGGAAATCCATCCAGGAAACCGTAGCCTACCAGTCAGGAAGACCGCATCCGGCTGGTGGATCAGCAAGAACATTGGACAAGAAGACCTGAAGCGGGCCCTCCGCGCACTGTGCGACACCGCTGGCCTCACTTTTGGGAAGGATGTTAAGTTCCCTTTGAACCGCTCCGCCCGATGAAGGACGGTCACCGACGGCAGCGCTGGTATTCCTTTACCCGCGCACGACCCACACTCTTGAATGCAGACTAAGGGCTCAATTTGGCCGTTCGTCGTGCTTTTCGCCCACGGCGGTAGTGGGTCGCAAGCCGAGGTTCAAACTGAGACACCACAGGCGAGCGCGCTTGCACAGATGCCGGCAACAGGGTTCTATCGCCCGCAAGAGGGAAACGAAAGAAGCGGGAGCGCCCATGAACATCGCCGGACTTGAAGACTGGGGCAGGCGCATCGGTGAATGGTCCAGGTGCTATCTGGAGACCCTGCGCCAGCGCCCGGTCAGGGCGCAAACGGCCCCCGGCGCCATCGCAGCCCGGATCCCGGATGCCCCGCCCGAGGGGCCCGAGGCCATGGAAGC
>Ga0214472_10008636_pt1 | contig 10639 bp, 10 predicted proteins | sample RVTome_6_FD_207662 | JGI IMG/M metagenome (GOLD analysis project Ga0214472, IMG submission 207662) | Soil microbial communities from uranium-contaminated site in the Upper Colorado River Basin, Wyoming, United States - RVT140D175 | ecosystem: Environmental > Terrestrial > Soil > Contaminated >...
TTCTCCGCCCAACCGCTGCGGCAACCCTCCCGACTTCCTCCACCAGTTCCCTCAGCCGCTCCAGCGGCAGCGACTGGTCCCCATCCGAGAGCGCCCGCGCCGGATCCGGGTGGATTTCCACCAGCAGCCCATCCGCCCCTGCCGCGATGGCGGCCCGCGCGGCCGGGATGACGAGATCCACCCGCCCGGTGGCGTGCGACGGGTCCCCGATCACCGGCCAGGGGGATTCGAGCTTCGCCAGAGCGATGGCGTTCGTATCCAGGGTGTTGCGGGTTTCGGTCCCGAAGGTCCGGATGCCGCGCTCACATAGGATGATCCGCTCGTTACCGCGGCTGGCGATGTGCTCCGCCGCCATCAGCCACTCGGTGACGGTCGACATAAAGCCCCGCTTGAGCAGGACCGGCTTGTCGACCTCCCCCACCGCCCACAACAGCGGGAAATGCTGCATGTTCCGGCTCCCGATCTGGATGATTTCGGCGTGCTCGCAGACGGCCCCCAGGTGCTCGACGCCCAGCGCCTCGGTGATCACGGCCAGACCGAACTCGTCCGCTGCTGCGCGCAGGATCTTCAGCCCGTCCAGCCCCAATCCCTGGAAGACGTATGGCGATGTCCTCGGCTTGAAAGCACCGCCGCGCAGAACCTTTCCGCCGGCCCGGTAAACGGCCTCCGCCGCAGCCCGGGTCGTCGCTTCGTCTTCGACCGAGCACGGTCCGGCCATCAACACGATCGCCTCTCCCCCGATCTCGAGCCCATCCGTGATCCGAATGGGTTCCGCCTTACGCAATGTGTGTTCCAAAACGTTCGTTTCCATGTCAGGCTCCCTGGTCTCGGGCAAGTATACCGATCACGTCCGGCCGGCAGACCTTTCCGGACGGCGTGCAGGGTAGTTCATCGACAAACAGGATCCGGCCCGGCAGCTTGTAGCCGGCCATTCTCTGGCGCAAGTAAACATCGATCTCCGCCGCAGTCAATGCCGGATCCCGGCGGACGACGACCGCAGCCGGCCGCTGCCCCCATTCGTCATCTTCGATCCCGACCACGCAGGCCTCCCGGATACCCGCATGGGAAGCCAGGACCCGCTCGACCTCGGCCGGATAGACGTTCTCCCCCCCGCTCACGATCAGATCGGTCCGGCGCTGTAAAACGGCCAGATCGCCGTCCGCGTCGAGAAAACCAATATCGCCTGTGGCCAGCCAGCCCTCGATCGGGGACTCCCCCAAATAGCCGCGCATCAAGCTCGGACCGGCGACGTAGATCTCTCCGGGTTCCCCCGGAGGAAAATCGAAGCGCGGGAACTCGCAGGCGCCCGGGGCTCCGATCCGGACCCGGGTCCCCATCAGCGGCCTCCCGACCGATCCCGGCTTGCGGCGGACGGACTGCGTGGTCGCCGTTGCAACCTGCGAGACAGCCTCGGTCAGGCCGTATGTCAGGGCAAGCGGCCAGCCCTGGCCGATAGCCTCCACGACCAGTTCTTCCGGCGCCGCTGCGCCGCCGACCAGGGCGAGACGCAGGGCGTCCGGGGGTTTCCGATCCGGCGCCTGGGCCATGAGCCGGCGGAGCATGGTCGGGACGACGGAGACCAAGCTGACCCGGTCCCGGGCGAGGGCCGACCAGACCGCCTCGGGGTCGAACCCGTCCTGCAAGACGACGGCCGTCCCGTACAGGCAGCAGCGGAACACGATCGCAAGGCCTCCGATGTGGTAGAGCGGCATGACGAGCAGCCAGCGGTCGTCCGGGAGCGTCCCCAGCCGGAAAGCCGAGGCGACCGCCCCCGCGTGCATGGCCGCCAGCGAGATGACGGCGCCGCGCGGGGTCCCGGTCGTCCCGGAGGTGAACAGGAGACCCCAATCATCTGCCGGATCGATCGGCCGGCCTTCCCATGCCCCCTCTCGATCGAAATCCGAACCGGAAAGCTCCTCCGCAGAAATCAACCGGTCCCCTGCAAGCATGCCCTGGACCGAGTCGCCGCGTTCCGGCGCGTGGACCAGCCAGGCAACCTCTGCGCGGTACACCTGGTCCCCCAGCTCCACCGGCTTGAGCCGCAAATTGTGGGGGACGATTACGGCCCGCATCCGGATAAGCGCGTGTATGAGAACGACGTACAGCGGGACGTTCCCAAGCAGCACCCCGACCCGGTCCCCACGCCGGACCCCGGCGTGGGCCAGCCGCGCGCAGACCCCGGCGACCTCCCGGTTCAACCGGGTATAGGTCCAGATCCGGCCCTCGAAGATCAGGGCGGGGGCGTCGGGGCTGACGCGGGTGCGTGCGGCCAGGAAATCTTCCATCTCGTTCACGGCCTCCAGGGATAATCCCGGTAGCGGACCGGGCGGCGTTCGTTGAAGGCATCCCGGCCTTCCTGGCCCTCCTCCGTCATGTAAAAGAGCATGGTCGAGTCGCCGGCGAGCACCTGCAGACCGGTCTGTCCGTCCATGTCGGCATTCATGGCCGCCTTGAGGAACCGGATGGCAATCGGGCTCTTGTCCAGGATCTCCTGGGCCCAGGCGACGCCTTCTTTCTCCAGGTCCGCGAGCGGGACGATCTTGTTGACCAGCCCCATTTCCTGCGCATCCTCTGCCGAATACTGCCGGCACAGGTACCAGATCTCACGGGCCTTCTTCTGCCCGACGATGCGCGCTAACGTCGACGAACCGTACCCGGCGTCGTAGCTGCCGACCTTCGGGCCCGTTTGCCCAAACACGGCGTTCTCGGAGGCCAGGCTCAAATCGCAGATCACGTGCAGGACGTGCCCGCCGCCGATCGCATATCCGTTGACGAGGGCGATGACGACTTTGGGCATGGTCCGGATGATCCGCTGGAGCTGGAGAACGTTCAACCGGGTCTTTCCCTCAGTATCTTTGTAGCCTGCGTGCCCGCGGATCGACTGGTCGCCTCCGGAGCAGAAGGCGTGCACCCCGTCTTTGGGCGAGGGACCGTTACCGGTCAGCAGGACAACCCCGATCTTATCGTCCATCCAGACGTCCTCAAAGGCCGCGATCATCTCATCGATGGTCTGCGGGGTGAAGGCGTTGCGCAGCTCCGGCCGGTTGAATGCGATTCGGGCCATCCCGTCAGCTTTGTGGAAGGTGATGTCTTCGTAGGTCTTTACTTCCTGCCAGTCGGTGCCGGAAGTTGAGATTAATTCATTCATAAAAAACTCCTTCTCTATAAGCTTGAAAAAATGACCATGCTGCGAGGCTTCGCCTCGCAGCATGGTCATTTTTACCCATCATGCAGCCGCTCGACAATCTGCCGTCGGATTTCCTCATGACGCCGCGAGTCGGTCCGGACCTCGATCACGCGAGACGGTTCGCGGCCGATGGTTCGCGCCAGCGCATCCCGGAGCGCGGCCCGGTTATCCAACCGTTCGAAATCCAACCCGAACATCCGGATGGCCGGTTCAAAATCGAGGCCGTGGGGGGTCAGGAACAGGTCGTCGAATTCGGCGCCGTGACCGGCCACCGGAAGACGCCGGAAGATCCCGCCGCCGTCATTGTGGATCAGGACGATGGTCGCCTGTAAACCGAGCCGTTCGAGTGCCAGCAGGCCGTTGAGGTCGTGATAGAAGGCCAGGTCGCCGAGGACGAGGACGAGCGGACCGGCGGACGCAGCCGCCACGCCGAGGGCGGTCGAGATCGTGCCGTCGATCCCGCTGGCCCCGCGGCTGCCGAAAACGCGGATCCGCTTCCCATGAGGCCGGACGAATTCGTCCAGGTGCCGAACCGGGAGCGAATTCGCAACGAACAGGTTCGCGCCGTCCGGGAGGGCGCCGACGACATCGGCCAGGACCAGACCTTCAAAATCCGGGCGGTCCCCGAACGCAGCGACTGCGCCCCAATACGCCCGGTCCGCAGCGACTAGGCGCTTCGCCCAACCCGTATCCCCGTCGCGCTCCGGGAGGGATTCGGTGAGCCGCAGGCAGAAATCGGCCGGATCGGCGTGGACCAGGCCGGACAGGCCGTGGGCATCGTCGTGCCAGCGGCCGAATTCCTGGACCGAGATGCGCGCGACCCGTTCGCCGAAGCAGCCGAGCATTTCCAGGACGGCGGCCGAGGTCGGCACGACGCCGAACTGTAGCACGATTTCGGGGTCCTCGAAGCGCCCGCCGGCAAATCCCGCACAGATCTGCGGGTTGAGAAGGTCCGCCGACCGGGTCCACGGCCCAAAGCGGAGCCCTGACAATCCATCGGCAATGATCGGGTAGCCGAGGCGGGCGCTCAAATCGGTCACCGCCTCCGGGAAATCCCCGCCCGGGCAGCGCGGCCCGGCAAGGATCAACCCCCTGGCGGGCCAGTCGATCTCCGGCAGATCGATCTTCGGCCGGGAGGGCCGGATGTCCGTAAGGGGCTGGCCGGGGGGACGTGCGATCTGCCCCGGGACCGGAAAAGCGTCCACACCCGGTTCGAGCGGTTTGCGGAACGGCAGGTTCAGGTGCACCGGCCCGGGAACCGGACCGAGCGCGGCGGTAGCTGCCCGGTCAACCGTCGTGCGCAGGTAGCGCAGGACGAGCGGGGAGGGGTCGTCCGTGGGCGGGAGCAGGTCGGCAGTGAAGCGGACGTTCTCCCCGTACATCCCGACCTGGTCGATGGTCTGGTTCGCGCCGGTCCCGCGCAGCTCCGGCGGCCGGTCGGCCGTGAGGACGACCAGCGGGACGGCAGCCTGGCCGGCTTCGATCACGGCCGGCAGGAAGTTGGCCGCAGCAGTGCCGGAGGTGCAGAGCACGGCGGCGGGACGGCCGGAGGCCAACCCGAGCCCGAGGGCAAAAAACGCCGCACCGCGCTCGTCGAGAAGTGAAAAGATCCGGAACCCGGCCGTGCGGGCGAAGGCCAGGACGAGCGGCGTGGACCGCGATCCGGGCGCGATGACGACCTCCGTGATCCCGCAGCGCCGGAGTTCATCCGCCAGCGTCGAGGCCCAGACCCAGTTTGGATTTGCACGTTTTTCAGGCATGTTCGCCTTGGTAATCCGGGAGGCAGCCCAGCGCCTCCATCATCGGGCGAAACTTGAGCTCGATCTCATCCCATTCCCGGTCCGGCTCCGATTCGCCTACAATGCCGGCCCCGGCGTAGAGCCGGGTCCGCGCGCCGTCCGACACGGCCGACCGCAGCGCGACGGCGAACTCCCCGTCGCCTGCGCCGTCGAACCAGCCGACCGGCCCGGCATACCAGCCGCGGGTGACCGGCTCGACCGCCGCGATAAAAGCCAGCGCCTCATCCACCGGGAGACCACCGACGGCCGGCGTCGGGTGCAGGCGCTCGACGATGTCGAGCAGGCCGGCGCCCTCCCGGGATTCGCCCAGGATCGGGGTGCAAAGGTGCTGGATATTCGAGAGCCGCAGGAGATCCCGGTCGAGGATTTCGATGCGGCCCAGCACGGGCTGCATCCGCTCCTGAACGGACCGCAGGACGAGTTCGTGTTCGACCCGGTCCTTGTCGGATGCAAACAGCTGCCCGGCCAGCTGCTCGTCCTCGACAAGCGACCGGCCCCGCCGGATCGATCCGGCCAGCGCCATCGTCGCCACTTCCCGGCCCTTCCTGGAAACCAGCAGTTCCGGGCTGGCGCCGAAAAAGGCGTGCCCGGGTTCCGGTTCGATCAGGAAGCGGAAACAGCCGGGGTAGGTCGCAGAAAGCCGGGCGAGCGAGGCGACCGGGTTGGCGCCGGCGGGAAACTCCCGCGCCCGCGCCAGGACCACCTTCCCCAGCCGTCCTGCCCGGACCTCAGCCACTGCCGCGCACACCGATCGCTCCCAGCTCTCGCGGGAGGTGAGATCCTCCGGCGAGACGGTGGTGGGCGAGAAATCGAGCACCGGGATGTCCAGCGGAGCCGGCAGCTCCCAGAGCGCTTCCCGCGCCGCCCAGGGGTCCTCAAGCCCAGCAACCACGCTGACCGTCAGGTAGCTGTCCCCCGCCCACCGGCTCAGCAGGTAGCGGGGCAGTGTAAACGACGCCTGTCCGAACCGGCGCCACACGCCCCGGGACCGGCTGCGCCTGTCCGGGGGTTCCGCCAGGAAGGGAAAACCGCCCACGAAGCGCGGCCGGGCGGCCTCCTCGGGCACCCGGTCCTCCCGGGTCACGATGGCGCCGCTCAAAACTTCATCCGCCTCGGCGGCCATCCGGCGGAAGCGGTCCGGACCGGATGCGGACAGAAGCCGCGCGGTTCCGAAAGCCGAAAAGGAAACGGCGGCCCGCTCGCTCTCCCAGAAGAAGCGCGGCTGTCCGGCTGCCCGGCGGAGGAAGGCCGGCAGGTTGTGCTGCTCCCAGGGGACGGTGTGGCTGTAAATCATGCCGGTTTCGCTCAGTTGAATCGCTCCGGAAGGCGAGTCACGCCAGGCTGCGGATGCGGTCTTCCGGGACTCCGATCGACCGCAGCAGGAGGGCTCGCAGCACCGGCTGGATCTCCTCCGGGGAGGGCTCCCCGGTGTGGACCCAGCGGATGACGACTTCGTTGATCGCGCCGATCCAGGCGTAGGCCGTGATGCGGGTGTCGATCGGCGGGATATCGCCCTGGGCGATCGCCTGGTCGAGATAGGATCGGATCACATCGGCCAGCCGGTCCAGGATCTGCAGCCGTTTCTCTTCGAAAGCCGCACCGAGACCGACCGCCTGGATCAGGAAGATCTTGGCCAGGCTGCGGTATTTGGCGAAGGTCTCCAGGCCCACCCGCAGGGCGGCGTCCACGCCGCGGACACCATCGCCTTCGGAGCGGATCGTCTCGAGCAGCTTCTTCTCGAGCAGGCCGGCGAACTCGTCCACGAGAGCCAGGAAGATCTGCTCCTTGCTCGGGAAATGGAAATAGACGGCGCCTTTGGAGGTCTGGGATTCGTCCACGATCTCGTCGACGCGGGCGTCGTGGTAGCCCTTCCGGGAGAAGACGCGGATCGCCGCTTCGAGGATGCGCTCGCGCGTCTGCCGCTCCGGGTTCTTGCCGGTGGTTTCGGAAATAAAGGTCATGGCTCCCTCCTGGATCAGCCCTGAGTCCGGGTAACAGACCGACCAGTCGGTCTATGTGAAATATAGCACAAAATGAGCGATCTGTCAATTTATCCCCCCAGGGGCGGGCGTGATATACTCGCCCATACGCGCACGGGTTTCGTGGAATGGGCACCGGCGATGCTCGGACGATCTCCCCCTCCCCATTTTCTCGACCACCCCCAGCAGGAATCAATGACGTTGGAACGAAACTATCACCCCACCGAGGTGTTATGTTAAACGGAAGTTCAAACGGTTCGATCGAAGAGCTTCCGGACAAGGAGGCGCTCCGGCGCGCCTCGGTCGGCGACCAGGAGGCCTTCGGCGTCCTCTATAAGCGCTACTCCGAGCGAATCTACAGCTACGTGTTCTACCGCACCGGAAGCCGCTTCGACGCCGAGGACCTGACCGCCAAGGTCTTCCTCCGGGCCCTCCGGCACATCCCGACCTACCAGGACCGCGGCGTTCCGTTCTCGGCCTGGCTGTACCGGATTGCCCACAACCTGGTTGCCAACTGGCACCGCGACGGCGCGAGGAGACCCGAGAGCGCGCTGGACGACATGCCGTTCCTCCCGTCCGATGCCCAGGGACCGGAAGGCTCCCTGCTGCAATCCGAACGCAACGAAGCGCTGCTCAAAATGGTCCGCCATCTCCCACCCGACCGGCAGCAGCTGCTGATCTTAAAGTTCGTGGAGAATTACTCCAACGCCGAGATCGGGCAGGTCATGGGCCGGACCGAAGGCGCGATCAAGAGTCTTTATCACCGTACCCTGCTGGCCCTGCGGGACCTGGCGGGCGAAGGTTTTTTTTGAGGCAATCTCAGGAAAAGGCAAGAAAGATGGTAAAGAGATCCACCACCACCGAAATGCGTTCGATCGAACAATCGCTCCAGACCGCGCTCACCCCGGTCCGGCCCTCACGAGAACTGCTGGAACGGCTGCAGGACCGGGTCAAGGGCCTGGCGCCGGCCGCCCGGCCGCTCCCCACCCGGGCAGAGGATCCGCTGCGGCCGAACCTGACCTTCCTCGGCCTGGCCGGTGTATTCACCCTGCTGATGACCCTGGCCGTCGGTTTCCGGACAGCCGGATCGATCGTCGGCGGGTTGACCCTGCTCTCCGAGCTGAACCGCCAGATGAAAGCGCGCAAGATCGAGAGACTGACACCGACCGGATAGACACGAAAAAATGAATATCCGGGCGGGGCGTTGCCCCGCCCGGATATTCATTTTTTCGATTCCGGCTCGTCAGGGAACAGGGCAGCCTGGAGCCGTTCCGCCTCGGCGATCAGGTCGATATCGCCGGGAAGAACGTGGTCTTCGGTGATCTGCAGGATGAAATAGCTCGCAAGTTCACGGACCTTTTCCGGCCCGTCATCCGAATCCCGGAGGGCTCGGAGAAGGTTGATTACACTCATTCCATTGGGCTTCCGCCCGCCCCGGTCGAAGTGAGCCCGCACAAGCACCCCGGCAGCCCGCCTGGCACAGACCCGGGCCATGCCTTCGTTGCCCTCGTCTCGGGCGGCGATCCCGCGACGGATCTCACGTTCGTATTCCGGTTTCCAGTCGAGTTGATCGGTCATGGGGTAATTTTATCCCAAGCGGGGAGGGGACTCCGTCACCTCTCCCGCCATCTCGCGTTACAATTAGAGCATGTCCTCCTTCCAGGAAATCGAAATCATCCTTGCCCGCCAGCTTTCCGAATACCTCACCCTGGCCATCTTCATCGTCGACCCGGACGGGAACCTCATCTTCTACAACGAACCCGCCGAAGCCATTCTAGGCGCTCGCTACGAAGAGACCGGTCCGATGTCCGCCAGCACCTGGGCCAGCATCTTCCAGCCGGTCGACCCGGACGGAAGACCTCTCGACCCTGATTCACTCCCCCTGATCATCGCTCTGACGACCCAGCGGCCGGCGCACAGCAAGTTCTGGATCCGCAGCCTGGATCGGAAATCGCGCCAGATCGAAGTCTTCGCCATCCCCCTCCAGGCCCAGGCCAACCGCTTCGTCGGCGCGATCGCCATGTTCTGGGAACAAGAGGCATGAAAGTCACCCTGTGGGGGACGCGCGGCTCGATCGCGTCACCAGGCCCGGACACCGTTCGGTACGGGGGCAATACGTCCTGTGTATCCGTGGAAGGGCGTGAAGGGTCCATGCTGGTGCTGGATGCCGGGACCGGGATCCGTTTGCTAGGGCAGCAGCTCCCGGATAACATGACGACCGTCCACCTGCTGCTCACTCACCTGCACATGGATCATCTCCAGGGTCTCCCGTTCTTCGCGCCCCTGCGCAGACCCGGCGTCAGGATCCATATCTGGGGGCCCCCGAGCACCACCCGAAATTTGCGGCTGCGCGTCCTCCGGTATCTATCTCCCCCCCTGTTCCCCGTCAGCCTGCGCGAGCTCTCCAACAACCTGCAGTTCCATGAGCTCCCCGCCGGGCCGGTCGACATCGGCGAATTCAAGGTCAAGGCGCAGCTCGTCATCCATCCCAATCCGACCATCGGGTACCGGATCGAGTGCGGAAACACCTCCGCCGTTTACCTGCCCGATCACGAGCCTGCCCTGGGTACGCACACCTTCCCGGTCAGCAAGGAATGGACCTCCGGCTACCGCCTGGCGGAGGGCGCCGACGTCCTGATCCACGACGCCCAGTACACGGAAGAGGAATATCCCTTCCGCGCCGGCTTCGGGCACAGCTCGATCCGCCAGGCCTTCAAGTTCGGAAAATTGGTCGAGGCGAAGCAGTTCATCCCGTTCCATCACGATCCGGCGCACGGCGACGTGCTGATCGATGAGATGATCCGACAGGCGGTCGAGGAGGAAGACCCCGCCTTCGAGGTCACCCCCGGCCAGGAAGGCCTGGTCGTCGACCTGAATCCACAAGACGCCGAAGACTGCAAAAAGCCGGAAAGTTGAAGTCGCGGGCCGTGTCGGACTCTGCCCGCGACTTCAACTTTCCAGCATCCCGCGGACCGATTCCCACATCCCCTGCCGTTCCAGCTGCATCCGGACCGTCGTCTCGATTTGAGCCTCACCGGCCAGGACGGCATCAAAATAATCGCGGTGCCACGCATAAAGCTGGGAACGGGCGAACAGATACTCCGCCAGCACCAGCCAGGCGATCGGGCCGGCTTCGATGAGAAAACCGGACTCGCGATACTCCGCCAGCGTCCGGTCCCGGTCGTATTCCAGCCGCACGATCTCCCCTTCCCAGCCCCCGTTCATATGAGTCAGCCGGGCGTAACCCGCGCGCCAATCGCCGTCGAACGGGATCCCCACCGACCCCGCATTGACGAACAGCGTGCCGCCGATCCGGCGCAGGAATGCCGTGTGCGTGTGACCGCCGACGAACACGTCCGGGACCGGGTCGCCACAGCGCTCCTCGAGCTCATCGGTCCGGTTGCCCGGGAAAATCCCGACATCATTACCCAACACCGATCCGTGCGCGACCCGGACCAGCGTGCCGGCCGGCCCGTCGACCTCGAGGAGGTCCTCCCAGGCCTTGATCGCCTCCACACCGGACCCGATCCTCAACAGGGTCCAGTACGACTGGTAGTAGCTGTCGAACTCCGGACCGCTGCGGGGGGCCTCCGGCTCGGACTGGTGGATGACGTAATCCTCGTGATTGCCGCGCAGGGTCCGCCAGCCCTTTTCGTGCCGCCGGCGCTCGACGA
>Ga0214472_10008638_pt1 | contig 10637 bp, 8 predicted proteins | sample RVTome_6_FD_207662 | JGI IMG/M metagenome (GOLD analysis project Ga0214472, IMG submission 207662) | Soil microbial communities from uranium-contaminated site in the Upper Colorado River Basin, Wyoming, United States - RVT140D175 | ecosystem: Environmental > Terrestrial > Soil > Contaminated >...
GCTGCGGCGCCGCCGGCTGGCTGGGCTGCTGGACGGCCTGGCTCTCTGCGGTGACGCGCGCCGTCACTGCGCGCGCGTCTCGGCGAACGACCCGCGGGCGCGCTCGCGCCGGCGCGCGATGGCTGCAGGCGAGTGGTGCGTGGCCTCGCAGATCCACGAACGAGCGGCTGTGGTACTGTCCTGACCGCCGAGCGGCTTAATCTGGTCTGGTGGGGGGATTCGTGAAGGCTGCTCTCGACGTGCGGCTGCAGATCGGCGAGGGTGCGGTCAAGCTCGGCCAACTCAGGGAGCTCACCGACAACCTTCAGCGCACGCTCGTCGCTCTCGCGAGCCAGCTCGCGGGCACGCCGCAGCCGGGGATCGACTTCGAGATCGTCGAGGCGTCCGTCGGCAGCTTGTCCTTGGGCCTCAGAGCAGTGGCCGAGGAAGGGGCGGCGATCGATCCGGATCGGGTCGTCGCCACATTCACCGCCGACTTGGCGGAGATCCGAGAGCAGCATTACCGCCCGGATCTGACACCTGGCCTGACGCGGCGCTACCGCGCGCTCGTGACGTGCTTCAAGGACGTGGGTGCCGTCGTCGAGTATCGGCACGGACGGGAGCGGGTCCTCGTCGATGATGCGTTTCGACAGGGTTTCGAGGTCGCTCTGAAGGAGCGCGTGGCCGAGGATGTGTCGGTCGTCGGGTACCTTGACGCAGTGAATGCACATCGGCAGCCGTATGCCTTCTACCTGTACCCGAAGCTCGAGGAAGCGGACCGTGTGGAGTGCCGCTTCGACACGGAGATGCTCGGCACGGTCGCGGGTCTTCTGAAGAAGACGGTGAAGGTCGAGGGGACGGGGCACTTCGCGCCGGTGGGGATCTATCCCTTGCGAATGGACGTCAGAGCGACGCCGCGGGCTCTGACGTGGGATCCCGCAATTCTGCGCTCCTACGTCGGCAAGCTGTCTCTGGTTCCCAAGGGCATGACCGCGAGCGATTATGTCGAGCGGAATCGCGAGGCGGCTGGCCTTGCCGACTAGGAAGCGCCGTCTCTATTGGGACGCATGCTGCTTCATATCTCTCTTCAGCTCTGAGTCGACGACACCTCGCTTGCAGCTGGACGCGCTGCAGACGACCTTCGACGAGATGCTCGCAGGGAAGGTCAAGATCATCACGAGCGATGCCTATCGCGCCGAAGTCTTCGGCAAGGATGGCCCGGAAGGCCAGGCCATTGCGGAGCAATTCGAGGCGTGCCCCCACTTCGAGATCGTGCCGCTACGCACCCAGGCCTGGGACATGGCCGGCGAGATGCGCAAGCGGTGTCAAGCGGCGAGGCCGCCGCGCAAGCTGAAGCTTGGTGACGCGCTACACATCGTCGCCGGCACTATCGCGAGGGTGGACGAGATCTGGACGACCGACGGGAAGCTGGTGAGCTACTACGAAGACGGCTTGCTCACGTCGGTGGTGGTCTGCTTGCCGTACCTCAAGCAGCTCAAGATCGAATTTTAGTGAAGCCGTGCGCGGCGTGGGCCTGGCGCGAGCCTCGCCGCGGTCGTGGGGGGTGCTGCGAGGCGAGTGCCAGGCCCTTTCGTGCGCGGCGGGCCGTCCAGCCAGGCCGCGGCGGAGCCTGAAGCAAAGATCCCCGGGCGCAGGGGTAAATAGCGAAGTTATTTACAGAGCGCGCGCCTTCAAGAACGAGCTGCGCTCCCGCGCATTTCGCGGGAGCGCCACGGGGGCGTGCGCGCGCGTGCCCGCGGACCAAAGCGCGCGACTGACGATAATGGGCCCATTATCGGGCGGAGCGACCCTTCCCATGCTCAGGGGAGCGGAGCGCACAGTCGCGGAACCCGGCGCGCGGGCTGCCACAACAGCCTTTCTTAGGTGCTGCCGTTCTGCAGCCCGCGTGCCGGGCGCGGCGTCCGCGGGCCGACCTGCGGCCGGGGATCACCAGAGGCAACAGACGGCGCGGCTCCTGGCCGGCCAGCAAAGCGCCGCGATGGTGTGCGAGCTGGTGGTCGAGCCGGAGCTCGTGCGCCATGGCGGCGCCCCTGGCCATCCAGCCAGGCGCGAGGCGACGCGGCTGGCGCGCGGGGCGCCGCGGGCGAGCTGGTCTGCGCCCCGCGTGACAGCGCGTGGCCTCGCGCGAGAGCCGGGGCGGCGTCCGAGCGGGCGCGACGCGTGCTGAACGGCCGAGCGAACGGGCACGCGGCGTGCCCGCGAGGTCAGGCGCGGGGAAGGCCTGCGAGGAACTTGTCGATCGTAGCCAGTAGCACCTGGCGGTCGCGCCGGGGGAGCTTGTCGATCTTCTCCAGCCGCTTGAGGAAGCGCCGGTCCTTGAATGGGCCAATGCCATTCGTGTCCTTGAGGCCAAGGATCTCATCGGCGCTCACGCGCAGCGCTTTGGCGAACGCGACGACCAGCCCGCCGTGCAGGCGGAGCTTGCCACGCTCGTAGTCCGACACGAGGGCCTGGGTCATCCCGAGCTGGTCGGCGATCTCCACCTGGGTGTGACCGCGCATCTTGCGGAGGAAGGCGAGACGCTTGCCGATCGTCTTGGCATCGACGGGGACGTGATAGCTCGGCTTTCCAGGCACGGCGCTCCCTCTCGAGGAGGCCAGTATAGGGAGCTGATCGAAATGAGGCCTTGACACGATACGGTAAGATACCGTATTCCTGATCGCGCCCACGGCATCACGCAGACCCTCTTGACAGGGTTTTCGGCCGAGGGCGGTTTTCGGGAGTTTCGGGAAGGCGGACCAGCGTCGGGTCGATCTTGGAGGATGGCCCCGACGCCGGCCCGAGACCAGAGGAGAGACGGGCTCACCTTCGATCCGACGAGAAGCTAACCCACCTCTCCTCCCGCAGTCCACGGGAGGGCCAGAGTGCTACAGACCGACGACCTCTTCCTCGGAGCCTTCGGGCTCGTACGCGGCGGCGAGCTGCGCTCGATCGAGGTGCGCGGGACGAACGGGCGCCGCGTCGCGGTCTTCACGATCAGCGGACCTGGCGTCGAGGACGCGGCCCGCGACTACCACCGTGGCCAGGCTCTCGTGGACCTGCGGCTTCTGAAGTCGGAAGTCCGGCGCTTGAAGGACATGGCCTTCGAGGCGCTGCGGGCAGAGGAGAGGAGGACGGATGCAGGTCACGAAGGAAGGGATCGAGCGGATCAAGTCCGGGAACGATCTCGCGGCGGTCGTCGCTGAGCGCGGCGTCGAGCTCAAGAAGAAAGGCAAGCAGCTCGTCGCAGCGTGTCCGTTTCACCAGGAGAAGACGGCGAGCTTCAACGTCTCTTCGGCGAAGGGGCTTTACCACTGCTTCGGCTGCGGGGCTTCTGGAGACGTGATCGGCTTCGTGACGAAGCATGACAAGGTGAGCTTCGGCAGAGCGCTCGATGCTCTGGCGCGGCGTGCCGGGCTCGATCTCAGGACCCTCATGGAGGAGCGGCCACGCATCCAGCGGCGGACGCCGATCGAAGCGCTCACGCCTCCTCGAAACGGCGAACCTGCGGCCAAGGCAACGGCTGAGGGCGCGCCCTTGCATGGCGCGCCGCCACCGCCGAAGGCGGGTGAGGTGCTCTCCCGAGTCGTGGAGCACTACCACCGCACCTTCTGCGAGAGGGATGACGCTCAGGCCTACCTCGTCACGCGCGGGATCACGGACACGGATCTCGTCCAGGCGCTCAGGATCGGCTACGCCGACGGCTCGCTGCTGAAGCTGATCCCGAAGGAAGGCGAGCTACGCGAGCAGCTGGTGGCGCTGGGTGTCATCACGTCCGAGGGCCGCGAGCTTCTCGGCGGCTGCATCGTGGTGCCGATCCCGGATCCGACGAGCGGGCAGTGGACGAGCCTCTACGGGCGCGGGATGAAGGCGCCACGCCACTGCTACCTTCCGGGGCCTCTGCGCGGCGTCGTGAACTTCCAGGCGGCGCGCACGAGCGAGCAGGTGGTGCTCGCCGAATCCATCTTCGATGCGCTGTCGTTTCACCAGGCCGGCATCGGGATCGCGATTCCGATCTACGGCACGAATGGCTTCACGCCGGAGCACCTCGACCTTCTGAAGCGCGAGCGGGTGAAGCGCGTGATCCTCGCCCTCGACAACGATGAGCCCGGACGCAAAGCAACGGATACATTGAAGGAGAAGCTGGAGGCCGCCGGCCTTTCGGTGGGTGCCGTCGCCTTCCCGGCCGGGATCAAGGACGCGAACGAGCTTCTCGTCTCGAGGAACGGGGATGCGAGTCGAGTCTTCCGCGAGCTCCTCGCGGCGGCCGAGCCAAGGGTGTCGCTTCCACCACCCTCCCCCGCTCTCGAGCTGGCCCCGGCCAGCTCTCCCTTAAGGGAGAAGAAGAACGAGCCCACCGCGAGCGGGCTTCTGCTCACGCGCGACGGCATCACCTATCAGGCGCGTGTCCAACCCTTGCTCCTGGGCCGGCTGCGCGCCACCGTGAAGGCGGCGAAGGGCGAGGGCTTTCACGTCGACACGATCGACCTCTACGCATCGAGGAGTCGCAGCGAGTACGCGCGGCGTGCGGCCAAGGCGCTCGGGGTCGAGGCGCATGCCGTAGAAGCCGCGCTCCTGGCGCTCGTCGTCGAGGGAGAGAAGGTGGCCGAGGCGACGGCGAGCGAGAGCGAGGCGGCACCACCGGCCATGAGCGACGTGGAGCGCGGTGAGGCGCTCGGCTTCCTCCGACGCGCCGACCTTCTCGACCAGGCGGCGCGGGAGATCGACGCCTTGGGCTACGTGGGCGAGGAGACGAACAAGCGGCTCCTGTACCTGGTCGCCGTCTCGCGCAAGCTCGAGGACCCGCTGTCGGCGATCGTGCTCTCGCAGAGCGGCGCCGGGAAGAGCGGGCTCACGGAAGTGATCGAGCGCCTCTGCCCGCCCGAGGACGTCGTGCTGCTCACGCGGCTCACGCCGCAAAGCCTCTACTACACCGAGCCGGGCTTCCTCGATCGCAAGCTCGTGATCGTCGAGGAGCGCCACGGCTCGATCGAGGCCGACTACTCGATCCGGGTGCTGCAGAGCCGGAAGAAGCTCATCGCGGCGGCCCCGGTGAAGGACCCGCAGACGGGGAACATGCGGACGAAGGTCTTCACGGTCGAGGCGCGAGCGGCCTTCATCGAGGCGACGACGGCCTCCAGCGTGAACCACGAGAACGCAACGCGCTGCTTCGAGCTGCAGATGGACGAAACCGAGGAGCAGACGAGGAGGATTCACGAGCGACAGCGGCTGCTGCGGACCGAGCGCGGCCTCGCGCTCAAGCACCAGGCGGAGGCGATCACGCGCCGCCACTGGAACGCACAGCGGCTCCTTGATCCGCTCCCGGTCGTCATCCCCTTCGCCGATCGTCTGAGCTTCCCGTCAAGCTGGATGCGGACGAGACGTGACCACGCCCGCTTCCTGAACCTGATCGAGGTCTCGGCCTTCCTCCACCAGCACCAGAGGGAGAAGAGCCGTGAGGGCGCGATAGTGGCCTCTCTCGCCGACTACGAAGTCGCCTACGCGCTCGCCGTCGAAGTGCTGAGGGAGACCCTCACCGACGTGAAGAAGCCGCTGCGGGAGGCCCTCGAACGCATCCAGGGTCTCGCGGGGCAGGGAGAGGAGTCCCTCTCGCGGCGAGAAATCCGTGAAGCGCTCGGTGTGCCGGACTCGACCGTGCGTCGCTGGCTCAGCGAGCTCGTCGAGCTCGAGTACCTGGCGATTGCTGAGGAAGGCCGCCAGGGCGCAGGCAAGACGACGCGCTACCGGCTTGCCCAGCGTGGCCCTCGAGCTGAAGTCGTCCTCGGTCTTCTGAGTCCCGAGAAGCTCCGTGCCGCGCTCGCCTAGAAACCGCCACCTCGCCAGAAACCGCCAAACGCGAGTGGCGGTTTCCATCTCTCCACGGATCAACGAGATGCCTTCGAAACCGCCACCTCGCCAGGGAAACCAGCAAGGCAGTGTGTCTTCCCTGCCGGCGAGGACACGGCGGCTGTTTCAGCTCTTCGAGGACGAGCTGGCGCTGCGCTACGGAGCGGCCACGGCATCGGGGTACCTGCGGAACGTGCGGAGGCTGCTCTGCTGGCTCGAGCAGCGTGGCGTCGCGCTCGTCGACGTACGGACACCTGACCTCGCGGCCTATCAGGCCAACCTCCTCGCGGTGAGGAGGAAGGACGGGCGGCCTCTCTCGGCTGGCCATCAGACGAACGTGGTGAAGGCGGTGAAGGCCTTCTTCGGCTTCCTCTACCGTCGCGGCTACTCGCTCCACGATCCCGCCGCGCGGCTCGAGTATCCGCGAGGGGAGAGGCGGCTTCCGCGAATCATCCTGACGCCCGAGGAAGCGCGCAAGATGCTCGAGGCGCCGGACACGCGGACGCTTCTGGGGGTCCGGGATCGCGCGATTCTCGAGACCTTCTACGCGACTGGCATCCGCGTGGGCGAGCTCGTCCGTCTTCAGCCTCACGACGTCGACACCCAGGAGCGGCTGCTCCGGGTCGTGATGGGGAAAGGTCGACGCGACCGAAACCTCCCGCTGACGCGAGCGGCCGCTGCGGCGATCGACAGCTACAACGTGAAAGCGCGGCCGGCGCTCGCCGCGCCAGGCCGCTCGCCGGTGCTCTTTCTAAGCGCACGTGGCGGACCGCTGAACCGCTGGCTCGTGAACCTGGCCGTCCACCGTGCCGCGAAGAAGGCGGGCATCAAGAAGCCTGCAACCTGCCACACCTTCCGCCACAGCATGGCGACACACCTCCTTCGAGGGCGAGCGGACATCCGGCACATCCAGGCGCTGCTTGGGCATGCTTCGCTCGCGACGACCGAGCGCTACACGCGTGTCGAGGTCCGGGACCTGCGCCAGGTCCTCGCCCGTGCCCATCCGCGCGGGCGCTAGCCTCGCCTCCCTGCTCGCGGCCTACCTCGAGGAACTCCGCGCCCGACGCTTCTCGCTCGCTCTGCAGAAGCACGTGGCTCGTGTCCTGCCGCGGCTCATCGCCTTCTTTCGCTCGAAGCGGATCGGCGACGCGCGGCGCATCGACGAAGCTCGCCTCGTGGCCTTCGCGCGCGAGCTGGTCGAAGCCCCAAGCTGCCGCGGGCGAGCTCTCGCGCCCGCTTCCCAAGCTACGTACGTCGCGACCGTCCGCGGCTTCTTCGCCTTCCTCGAGAGGCGTGGCCTCATCCTCCGAAACCCGGCACTCGTGCTGGAGCTGCCGAAGGTGAAACGCCTTCCACGGGCCGTGCTCACTGAGAGGGACGCACGGCGACTCGTGAACGCACCGCAAGCGCACTGGGCGCTCGGTCGGCGCGACCGCGCCATCCTCGAGCTCCTCTACGGCACGGGGATCCGAGTGGGCGAATGTGAGCGGCTCGACACGACAGACCTCGACCTCTCGCCGGGGACCCTACTCATCCGTGACGGCAAGGGGAAGCGGGACCGTGTCGTCCCGCTGACAGGTCGGGCAGCGCGGGCGCTCAGTCTCTACTTAATGGAGAGCCGGCCGGCGCTCCTGCGACGGGAAACGCTCGCAGCGCTCTTTCTGGCGCGCGGCGGACGACGCCTTCAGCGCCAGAGCATCGAGAAGCTGGTGGGCAAGCACGCGAAGGCGGCAGGCATCGGCGCCCGCGTCACGCCTCATTCCCTACGGCACGCATGCGCGACGCATCTGCTGCGAGGGGGCGCCGACGTGCGGCACGTCCAGGCGCTCCTCGGGCACAGGAATCTCAACACGACGGCGCGCTACACGCGCGTCGAGATCGGGGATTTGCGCGCGATGATCGAGCGGGCGCACCCGCGAGAAAGGCCCGGAAAACGGGCCTTGCGCGGCACCAGAAAGAAGTAGAATCCGCTCAGCCCGCCGATGAGCGGGGACTCTTTCAAAACCAAACAAGCCGCCCGCCACCCGTAGAGGGTGCCTGGGTGGGATCCGGGCCGAGGGGGTCTGGATGAGACGATCGGCTCCGATCGCCTCATCTCCCTGACCCGCACCGACGAGGGCCGCCGCTACTTCTCTCTCGACGGCCTACGCTCCGTCGTCAACCTCACCGACGACGACGGCCTCACCGTCGCGAACTACCACCTCGACGCCTGGGGCAACTTCCGCTTCCCAGAAGAACTGACCCACTCCGCCAATCGCTTCGCCTTCACAGGCCACATCTTCGACACCGAGACCGGCCTCTACAACGCCAAGGCCCGCTACTTCGATCCCAAGCTCGGAAGATTCCTCACGCAGGACTCCTACCTCGGCCAGATCGACGAGCCGCCGAGCCTGCATCGCTACGCTTATGGGTGGAATCGCCCGACGTTCTTCATTGACCCGGACGGCCACGAAGTCAAAGCCACCGGCTTCGACACGACGCGGATCACCTGGGACGAGCACGGACAACCCTACGTTGGGGCTGTCACCGCTGTCGAAACGGAAGTCGTCGAGGTCAAGGCATACCCGGACCGGGCGAGCGCCGTCGCGGCCGAGCTGGACGTCAAGCTGGCCCAGCCCATGGAGAGGGCCGCGGTTCGGGGCATGGGCGCCGTGCGAGCGGCCGGGGGCGTCGGGCAAGTCGTCATGGGTACTGGGGCCATGGCAGCGCCCGAGCCGACGATGCTGTCGAAAGTCGGCGGCGCAGTGCTCATCGCGCATGGTGCTGATGACGTCCAAGCTGGTCTGCGGCAGGCGATCACGGGAGAGGTCGTCGAGACGCTGACTGGCACCGGCATCCGCAAGACAGCTGAGGCGGCGGGAGCCAGCCCTGAAGCCGCTGCGTGGATCAGCGCTGGTGGCGAGACGGCCCTCGTCATGGGGGCCGGTTTCGCGGCAGGACCTGCTTCAGCTCAGCCCCGCACGACGCTAGGCCGCATCACGTCGGAAGCCGACGATGCCGGAACTGCCCCGGTCAAGATCACGATCGACAAGAGTCGGTATCCCGAGGCAGCCCAGCACGCGGACGATGCGATGGCCGCTGGGAAGCCTTCAAGGGGGCGCATTGATCGAGGTGGTGCCGACCCGCGACGTGGTGAGTCGTTGCGTTGCGTCGAATGCAAGCCTGGCCTCGATCGCGATGAGTTTCCCCCTGCGGTTTTGGATACTGGCGGAGAGGGTGCGAGCGTGCGTCACATTCCGCCAGGCGACAACCGTGGTGCTGGGGCGTCGATGGGGCAGCAGATGCGAAAGCTCCCTGACGGTACGTTGGTCGAGATCGTGGTGAAGAAGGAGTGAGACGTCGCCATGGCCGGTAGCCTCCGAGAGCTTCTTGCTATTGGGAGCGACCCATTAGGTCCACCACTGAGGGTCGAGGAGCCTGGCATCACGGCCGACTACGGCGCGTTAGGTGAGCAGCTCTTCGTGACCCTCTGCGAGAAGAACGGTTTCTACGCCTTCGAGTCAGCGCTCCACGTGTTTCCGATGGCTCAGGGCACCGCATTGCGAGGCAACCTTGAAGAGTGGAACGACTCATCACTCTGGAAGACCTCGTATGGTCAGTTGATCACGCAGGCATTCCTCTGCTTCGCCGAGGACCTCTTTGGCGGGCAGTTCTGCATCTGTGACGCTGGCATTTCACGCTTCGATCCTGAAACGGGAGGGCTGAAGCAGGTCGCCACTGATCTGGAGGCCTGGGCGCAACTCGTACTCGATGATTACTCGTTTCAAACAGGCCATCTGCTGGCCCGTGAGTGGCAGCTCATCAACGCGCCGCTTCCCCTTGGGAAAAGACTGGTGCCGAGTAAGCCCTTCGTCATCGGTGGCGACTATAAGGTGAGCAACCTCTTTGCGATGGATGCAGCGGCCAGCATGCGGCTTCGCGGCGAGATCGCGCAGCAGATCGCCCGACTTCCTGAAGGGACGGAAGTAGAGATCGAGTACCGCTGACGCTGCGCCAAGGCTCTCGCGCGAGGCCACGCCGCTGTCACGCGGGGCGCAAGGACCAGCTCGACCGCGGCGCCCCGCGCGCCAGTCGCGTCGCCTCGCGCCGGCTCGGCAGAGGAGGCCGCCATCGCACGCGAGCTCGAGCTCGCACGGCAGCTCGCGCGCGATCGCGGCGGCTTCCTTGAAGGCCCGACCGGCCTGCACCGCGCGCGCCGGGAGGGCCTGTCGTGCGGCGTGCGCGACGAGCACGACGAGGAGCACGCCGCCCGCCAGGCCCACGGCCGCGCGCGCCTGGGCTGAAGCGGAGCGCTCGCGGTCACGGCGCTCGCATCGAAGGGAGGCAGGCGGCGAGCGCCGCGCCCGCGAGCGAGCGTTCCTGAAGACCGGCGGCGACGGCTTGCTGGGCCGGTTTTGCGCTGGCTGGTTAAGGGCGCGGAGGAGTTCGTTCGCTTCGCTCACCCGATAACGCGGCCTATATAACGCTGCGCTGATTCGTCGCGGCGCTTGCAGTGGGCGGGCTTCCTGGTGCGGGCGGCCGCGCCAGCCGCCCGCACCCTGCGGTAGGCAAGCGCCGCGCCGAGCGCAGCGTCAAGCTCGTCGCGACTGAGGAAGGCGTGCGCATTCGCGCACGCCGTCTTTCTTTTATCGCTCCTCGTATATAAGCCGCGTTGATCCGCTCCTCCGCGCCCATGGCTTTGGCTATCTGGCCGGCCAAGGGCTGCGGCGCCGCCGGCTGGCTGGGCTGCTGGACGGCCTGGCTCGCTGCGGGTGACGCGCGCCGTCACTGCGCGCGCAACTCGGGGACGGACGGAGGCGCGCTCGCGCCGG
>Ga0214472_10008639_pt1 | contig 10637 bp, 10 predicted proteins | sample RVTome_6_FD_207662 | JGI IMG/M metagenome (GOLD analysis project Ga0214472, IMG submission 207662) | Soil microbial communities from uranium-contaminated site in the Upper Colorado River Basin, Wyoming, United States - RVT140D175 | ecosystem: Environmental > Terrestrial > Soil > Contaminated >...
CTGGGCAGGGATCTCCCGCTCGCTCGAGATGCGGGGGATTCCGGCCGAGACCTATCTGACGATGACGGGACAGTCCGAGAGCGATCTCGTCGAGCGCCTGCGCGCCGAGGCCGCGCGAGCCGTCTCTCGCGAGCTCGTGCTCGAGGCCGTGGCGGAGAAGCTCGACCTCTCGGTCACCGATGAGGAGGTCGAGACGCTCGTCCGCGAGCAGGCGGAGGAAGGCGGCGAAGGGCCCGATGAGATCCTTGCAGCGCTCCGCCAACGCGGCGGATTCGAGCGCTTGCGGAGCGACCTGCGCCTGCGCAAGGCGCTCGATGAAATCGTTGCCGGAGTCAAGCGCATCCCCGTCGAGCTGGCGCAAGCCCGTGAGAAACTTTGGACTCCAGAGAAGGAGAAGGGTGGTACAGGGATGAAAATTTGGACCCCAGGTAGCGAGGAGGCGAGATGAGCCCGTTGATTCCCATGGTTGTCGAGCAGACGTCGAGAGGCGAGCGCGCCTTCGACATCTACTCGCGCCTCCTGAACGAGCGGATCATCTTCCTCGGCACGCCGGTGGACGATCAGATCGCGAACCTCACTGTCGCGCAGCTCATCCATCTCGAGTCCGAGGACCCGGACAAGGACATCTCGGTCTACATCAACTCGCCGGGCGGATCGGTCTACGCCGGCCTCGCGATCTACGACACGATGCAGTACATCAAGCCCGACGTGCAGACGATCTGCGTCGGGATTGCCATGTCGATGGGAGCGCTCCTCCTCGCGGCCGGGACAGAGGGAAAGCGGATGGCGACGCCGAACGCGAAGGTCCTCATCCACCAAGTCGCGGGCGGGTTCCAGGGCCAGGCGACCGACATCGAGATCCAGGCGCGCGAGACCCTGAACATGAAGCGCCTTTTGGAGGAGATCATCTCCAAGCACTCGAATCAGCCCCTGGAGAAGGTCGCGAAGGACATGGAGCGCGACTACTTCATGACAGCAGAAGAGGCAAAGGACTACGGCATCGTCGACCAGGTGATCTCCAGCCGCGGCAAGCCGGTGCAGAAAGCGGCCTAGGTCCCCCTAGCCGAGAATCCGATTTAGAGGTATTAGTCAGAACATGGCCCGCGCGACAGACGGCAACGAGCAGCTCCTCTGCAGCTTCTGCGGCAAGAGCCAGCGGCAGGTCAAGAAGCTGATCGCCGGGCCCGGGGTCTACATCTGCGACGAGTGCATCGATCTCTGCAACGAGATCATCGACGAGGAGCTCACGGCTCCCGCGCAGCTCGACCTCGACAACCTTCCGCGCCCGAAAGAGATTTATTCGATCCTGAACGACTACGTCGTCGGGCAGGAAGAAGCGAAGCGCACGCTCTCCGTCGCCGTCTACAACCACTACAAGCGGGTGCAGATGGCGAACGACGAGAACGACGTCGAGCTCTCGAAGTCGAACATCATGCTCCTGGGGCCGACCGGCTGCGGTAAGACGCTCCTCGCCCAGACCCTCGCCCGCATCCTCAACGTTCCGTTCGCGATCGCTGACGCGACCGCCCTCACCGAGGCGGGGTACGTCGGCGAGGACGTCGAGAACATCCTCCTGAAGCTCATCCAGGCGGCCGACTTCGACGTCAAGAAGGCCGAGACGGGGATCATCTACATCGACGAGGTGGACAAGATCGCGCGCAAGGCGGACAACCCGTCGATCACACGCGACGTCTCGGGTGAAGGCGTCCAGCAGGCCTTGCTGAAGATCCTCGAGGGCACGGTGGCGAGCGTGCCGCCGCAGGGCGGGCGCAAGCACCCGCACCAGGAGTTCCTCTCCATCGACACGACGAACATCCTCTTCATCTGCGGCGGCGCCTTCGCGGGGCTGGAGAAGATCATCGGCAAGCGGATCGGCAAGAACCAGGTCGGCTTCGGCGCCGACATCAAGTCGAAAAAGTCGATCGAGTCGACCGAGCTCCTCTCGCGGGTGATGCCCGAGGACCTGCTCGCCTACGGGCTCATTCCCGAGTTCATCGGCCGGCTGCCGGTCGTCTCCGCCGTCCACCAGCTGACGCGCGAGGATCTCGTCCTCATCCTGCTCGAGCCCAAGAACGCGCTCGTCAAGCAGTACCAGCGCTTCTTCTCCTATGACGACGTCGAGCTCGTCTTCACGGACGACTCGCTCTGGTCGATCTCCGACAAGGCGCTCGAACGTGAGACCGGCGCGCGCGGCCTGCGGTCGATCATCGAGGCAGCGCTGCTCGACGTCATGTTCGAGCTGCCCTCGCGCAAGGACGTCTCCAAGTGCGTCATCACGAAGGAGACGATCGAGCGGAATCTCCGACCGACGCTCGTTACGAGCGGCGGGCGCGCGCTCGCACTCGACGAGATCGAGGAAGAGTCTGCGTAGGGGCGGGGCATGCCCCGCCCGGGTCTGACGGGCCGTGCCCGACTTCCTCGTTCGCCGTGAGACGGCCGAGGACGTCGCTGCGGTGGTCGAGCTGATCGAGACCCTCCCGCCGGAGGCCCTCGTCGTTCATGTCTCGCGCGGCGAGCGCTGGCGCCGGCTGCTGGGAAACCTCCTCGCCGGCGAGAACGTCGGCTTCGTCGCCGAGTCCGAGGGCGAGATCGTCGGTGAGCTCGCGCTCACGCGCGACAGCGGCGTCCTCGGGCTGAGCGTCGCCGAGCCCTCGCGCCGGGAAGGCGTCGGCACAGCGCTCGTGGACGCCGCGAGCGAGTGGGCGCGGGCGAACGGCCTAGGCCGGCTCGAGTCGCTCGTGCGGCCCGAGAACGAAGCCGGCCTCGCGTTTCTGCGCTCGCTCGGGTTCGTCGAGGAGGAGCGGTATGAGGACCCCGAGCACGGGCGCCTCGTCGCGCTCAGCCTCGACCTCAACGGGTAGAGCGGCTTAGACCCGGCCCGCACCGAGGAGTACAGTCAGCTCATGCCTCCCTCGGCGGATCGCGGCTGCCTCCTCATCGCCGACATCTCCGGCTACACCGACTACGTGGTGACGAGCCCGCTCGAGTACGCGGAGGACGTTGTCGCCGATGTCACGGCCGGGGTGGTCGAGCGCCTCGAGCCGATTCTGCGGGTGAACAAGATCGAGGGCGACGCAGCATTCGGATACGCCCTCGAGGGGGAGGTCGACGCCTCGATGCTGCTCGACACGATCGAGGAGTGCTACTTCGGTTTCAGGCGGCGCCTGCGCGGCATCGAGCACTCGACGAGCTGTACCTGCAACGCGTGCGCCAAGGCGCCCCAGCTCAACCTCAAGTTCGCCGTCCACTACGGCGAGTTCATCCGCCGCCCGGGGTCCCGCGGCGAGGAGCTGACCGGCCACGACGTCATCCTCGTTCACCGTCTGCTGAAGAACACGGCTGCCGAGGCCCTCGGGTTACAGGGCTATGCGCTCTGTACGGAGGCGTGTGTGAGCGCGCTCGGCCTGGATCCGGTCGCACTCGGCATGCTGGCGCACACGGAGCGGTACGACCACGTGGGGGACGTACCCGGGTGGATCGTCGATCTCGAGACGCGCTGGGAGGCCGAGCGTGAGCGGCGGCAGGTGCTCGTGGAGCCAGGGCAGGCTTCCTTCACCGTCGAAGTCGTGCTGCCCGCGCCTCCTGCCGTTGCCTGGGAGTACCTGACCTCGCCGCAGCGGCGGCTCCTCTGGCAGGTCGACGAGATCGAGCAGGCCGACGAAGGCGGCCGACGGTCCACCGGGACGTCGAGCGTCTGCGTCGACGGCCGGGCGAAGATCTACGAAGAGATTCTCGACTGGAGGCCGTTCGACTATTTCACGGAGCGGAACACGCTTCCGGGCGGCATCCGACTAGTCCAGACGACGTCCCTCGAAGCTGACGGAGCTCTCACACGCGTGGTGATCCGCGGCCGCCCGGACGGCGGACGGCGCCTGGGCTGGCTCGCAGCGGGACCTCGGGTCCGCCGGCGGCTCCAGACTCGCTACGAGCGGCTTGCCCGGCTTATGCCCGTCGAGATCCCTGAGGAGAGAAGGCTGCCGCTAGCGGCCCGCTAGCGCCACTCGACCGAGCAGACCTCGACCGGCTCCTCGAACCCCTTCAGCGCGATCGCGCGCAGATTCGTCACCTTGAACTGACCCAGCTGCTCCATCGTCGCGCGGCTGGCGAGGATCTCCTGCGCCTCGGCGGCGGCTCCGATCCGGGCAGCCGCGTGGACGCCCTTCCCGTGGTAGTTCTCCTCCCGCTGCAGGGCCCCGTCGGTGTGCAGCCCGATGCGCAGGTCGAAGGGAAGGTCTTCCGCCACCGACTTTTGGATCTCGACGGCGGCCTTCACGGCGGCGGCCGGATCCTCGAAGGCGGTGAAGAAGCCGTCGCCGGTGTGGTCGACGACCTGGCCTTCGTGCTCGGCGAAGACCTTCCGGAGTGATTCGTCGTGGCGTCGCAGGAGGTTGCCCCAGTGCCGGTCTTCCTTCACCGCGCCGGCGAGCTCGGTGGAGCCGACGATGTCGGTGAAGAGGAACGTCTTCATGACTTCCTTGGACAGGTCGCGAGTCAGATGGCCCGCGATACGTTCTCCGTCGCGGATAGCCCCGAGGCGCTCGAAGCGGGCCGCAGCCGCTTGTAGTTCCCAGACGGCGGCGCTTTCGTCGCCCTCGGCCCGGAGAACCAGGCCGAGGAGCTCGCGGGTGCGCGCCGTCTCGTACATCGCTCCGATCTCCTGCCAGAGGCGCAGGCTCTGGCGCAGGCACGAAGAGGCGCCGGCCGTGTCGCCTTGAGCGAGGAGGACTGACCCGCGAGCATGCGCTGAGGAAGCTTTCAGCGCCGATGTCTCGTAGAGGGTCGCGATCTCGGCAAGCTCAACGGCGGCCTGTGTCGCATTTTCGAGGTCGCCCGCTGTGACCCAGATCTCGACCGCGGCTGGTAAGAGCCGCGCCTTTTTCGGCAGGCCGATCATCTCGTCGCCGAGCGCGCGCCGGATCGCGGCCGAGGCAGCTCGCACGTCTCCCCGCGCGAGAAGGAGGAGCGAGCGGCCGGGCTCTGGATCCCGCCCATACTCGTCGGCCTCCCGGAAAGCTTGTTCCGCCTGCGCGAGCTCGCCGAGCCGAAGGCGAATCTCCCCGATCTCGTAGAACGCCGCCCCGGCGACCCGGGGGTTCCAGGTACGAAGCTCCTCGCCTGCGCGGCCCGCCTCGACATTGGCCTGCTGGAGATCGCCCTTGAACCTCATCACCTCGGCCCGGTTCACCCGGCACATGCCGGGAAAGGCCGACATCGAGTGAGACTCGCAGAACTCGCTTGCTCGGTCCGCCCACTGGCCTGCGCGGTCGAAGTCGGCGACGTCGCGGCACGCGCCGATCGTGTTGCAGTAGACGACGAGGGTCGTGTACGGATCGAGCTCGCCGCTCAGGGCAGCGACGCTGGCCTCGTCGAGCAGCGCGCGGCCCTCGGTGAGCTCTCCCTTTTGGATGAGCGCATTGCCCTGCCGCTGGATTGCGCGGATCTCGAGGCTGCGGTCGCCAAGCCGACGCCCGATGTCTTCCGCCTTCTTCGCCTCCGCGAAGGCGCGCTCGACGTCGTGGTGGTCAAGTGCCTCCAGCCCAAGCTGGAGCGCGAGGTATCCGTGGGCCGTGGACTCCGGCTCGGTCTCGAGCAGGCGCTTCGCTCGCTGGAGCCAGCCGTTGGCGACCGAGGTTTCCAGCTTGATGTTGTAGTCGTGCGCGAGCTGCGTGGCGATATACGCCGCCCGCGAAGTGTTGCCGGTACGGGCGTACGCAGCGTAGGCCCGCTCCTGGACCGGCAGGTACTCGTCGATGCCCTCCGTCCACATGGCTGCTTCCGCCAAAAGTTCGAGATCATCGCCTGACAGGTCGCCTGTCGCGTCAGCCGTCTTCAGAAGCTCGTACCCCTCTTGCCAGGCATGGCGGCGCACCGCGTCGCGGCCTGCTTCGAGCGGATCCTGAAGTACCTGACTCACGGGGGTCCTCGAATTGTACGCCCCTAGAATCACGTCAATGGACACGCTCTACCGGCCGGAGGGCGTCGAGGAGCGCTGGCAAAAGACGTGGGAGGAGGAAGGGCTCTACAACGCCGAGCCCGATTCAGAGCGCGAATCGTTCGTGATCGCGCATCCGCCGCCCAACGTGACCGGGGAGCTGCACATGGGTCACGCGCTTCAGCTCGCTCTCGCAGACGCTCTCGTGCGCTGGAAGCGCATGCAGGGCTTCAACGTCCTCTTCCAGCCGGGCTACGACCACGCCGGCATCTCGACCCAGAACGCGGTCGAGAAAGATCTCGCGCGCGAGGGCAAGAGCCGCCACGACCTCGGTCGCAAGGCCTTCGAGGCGCGTGTCTGGGAGTGGCTGCGCCTCTACGGCCGGACGATCATGACCCAGTTCCGCCGCATCGGCGCCTCGCTCGACTACCGGCGCGAGCGCTTCACGATGGACGACGACTACGTGCGCGCGGTCATGCGCTGGTTCGTCCATCTCTACCGTAAGGACTACATCTATCGGGCGAACCGCATCATCAACTGGTGCCCCTTCCACGAGACGGCGCTCTCGGACCTCGAGCTGATCCATCAGGAGAGGGACGACGAGCTCCTCTACGTTCGCTACCCGTTTGCCGACGGCGACGGCCACGTCACGATCGCTACGGCGCGACCGGCGACGATCCTCGCCGACGTCGCGGTGGCCGTCCATCCCGACGACGAGCGGTACGCCGGCTTCGTGGGCAAGGAGGTCATCGTCCCGTACGTCGAGCGGCGCGTCCCGGTGATTGCGGACGAACGGGTGGAGGTCGACTTCGGAACGGGCGCGCTCAAGGTGACGCCCGGGCACGATCCGCTCGACTTCGAGATCGGCCGCGACCACGGGCTGCCCGAGCCGATGGTGGTGGGTGCCGACGGGCTCATGAACGACGCGGCCGGCCGGCTCGCCGGTCTGACGCAGGAGCAGGCCTCAGACCTCATTCGCAAATGGATCGAGGAGCGCGGACAGCTGGAGAAGCGCGAGCCGTACCGCCATGCGGTCGCCCTCTGCGAGCGCTGCGAGTCGCGCATCGAGCCGTTGATCTCGCTCCAGTGGTGGTGCTCGATGGAGGAGCTGAAGAAGCCTGCGCTCGAGGCCCTGCGAGCGCGCCGCGTGCGTTTCCATCCCGAGGCCCAGCACCGCTTCGCGATCGACTCGCTCGAGACCGCGCCAGACTGGAACATCTCTCGCCAGCTCTGGTGGGGCCACCAGCTGCCCGTGTGGTACTGCCCCGACGACCACGTGACAGTGGCGGAGACCGAACCGGACGCCTGCGCGGAATGCGGGTCTGGCGAGCTCGCGCGCGAGCAGGACGTCCTCGACACGTGGTTCTCGTCGGCACTCTGGCCGTTCGCCACGCTCGGGTGGCCGGACGACACGCCCGACCTGCGCGCCTTCTACCCCGGCGACCTGAACACGACCGCGCGCGAGATCATCCGGCTCTGGGAAAACCGGATGATCTTCTCCGGGCTCGAGATCATGGGCGACGTGCCGTTCACCGACGTGATCATTCACTCGACTGTTCTGGCGCCGGACGGGCGGCGCATGTCCAAGAGCCTCGGCACCGGGATCGACCCACTGGACGTCATCGAGGAGCACGGGGCCGACGCCACGCGTTACGGGCTCCTGAAGATGTCCTCGACACAGGACGTGCGCTTCTCCTTCGGCGCGGTCGAAGAGGGCCGGAAGCTTGCAAACAAGCTCTGGAACTTAAGCCGTCTCCTGCTGCAAGCAGCAGGAGACGGAGTCAAACCCAAAATCCATCCGTCCGCGATCGAAGAGCGGTGGATCCTGGCGCGGATCGATCGCGTGCGGGCAGAGGTCGAGGAGCATTTCGCCGCCTTCCGCTTCTCGCACGCCGCGCGGGCGCTCTACCACGTCACGTTCGACGACTTCTGCGACTGGTACGCGGAGGCCATCAAGCCGCGGCTGTACGCGGGCGACGAAGACGCCGGAGCGACCGCGCTCGCCGCGCTCGATCGGCTCCTGCGGCTGCTCCATCCGGTCATGCCGCACGTGACCGAGGAGATCTGGGCCAACCTGCCGGAGCGAGAGACACGTCTGATCGTGGCTCCCTGGCCCGAGACGGACGACGCGCACGCGGAAGAGGCCGAGGCCCTGCAGCGTGTCCAGGATGCTGCTGCGATCTTCCGGCGGAGCGGGGTCATCGTCGCGCTCGAAGGGGACGAGAAGCGCATCTTCGACGCCGTCGTCCGTCCGGAGCGCGTGCAGGCCAACGGAAACGCGGGCGCGGAGATCGAGCGGCTGCGCAAGGAGATTCAGCGGGCCGAGCGCATGCTCGCGAACGACAACTTCGTCCAGAACGCTCCGGCGGAAGTCGTCGAGGCGGAGCGCGAGAAGCTCGCCCGCTATCGTCGCGAGCTGGATGCCCTCGAACCGTCGCTGGATTGAGTCGCTCTCGCCCTGGCCCGAGGAGTTCGGGCTGGAGCGGATGGAGCGGCTCCTCGCCGAGCTCGGCGAGCCGCAGCGCGCGTTCCCGGCGATTCACATCGTCGGGACGAACGGGAAGACGACGACCGCGCGGCTCCTCGAGGCTCTTCTCGACGCCGCGGGGCTCGCTGTCGGCACGTACACGTCGCCGCACGTGCTCGGGTGGGAAGAGCGCATTCGAGTCGGCGCCGAGCCGGTCGAGCTCGAGGCAGCCCTGGAACGGATCCGACCGGCGGCCGAAGCCGTGGGTTCGACTCAGTTCGAGGCCCTCACGGCGGCCGCCCTCGCCGAGTTCGCAGCGGCCGGTGTGGACGTCGCCGTCGTCGAGGCCGGCTTGGGCGGGCGGCTGGACGCAACGAACGTCCTCCGCGCGTCGGTCGTCGTGCTCACGAACGTCGATCTCGAGCACACGGAGGTGCTCGGCACGACGCGCGAGGCGATCGCCGCCGAGAAGCTGGCTGTATTGAGTCCCGGAGCCGTAGCTGTGTTGGGCGAGCCCGAGTGGGAGGAGCTGGCCCGCGCGCACGGAGCCGGGAGCGTGGTCGTGGCGGGCTTCTCGAGCCTCGCTCTCGCGATCGCGGCCGCGGAAACCTTCCTTGGCCGCCCGGTCGATCCCCACGCGGCCGAAGGCGTGGTCGTGCCAGGCCGTCTCGAGCGGGTAGGCGAGGCTCCCCTCGAGATCTGGGACGGCGCGCACAACCTCGCCGGGGTCGGCTGGCTTCTGGCACGCCTGCCGACGGCCCGGTACGTCGTCGTCGCGTCGATCCTCGCCGACAAGGACGCGGACGGCATGCTGGCGGCGCTCGCGGCCGTCGGCGATCGCCTGGTGGCAACCCGTTCGTCCAACCCTCGAGCCCTGCCGGCTGAGGAGCTCGCGCAACGGGGCGCCCGGTTCTTCCGCCAGGTGGAGGCCATCCCGGATCCAGCCGCCGCGCGCGTCCGAGCACGAGAGCTCGCCGGCGAGGAGGGGGCCGTGCTCGTCTACGGGTCCCTGTACCTCTTGTCCGACCTTGCTGCCGTCCGACTGTCGCCCGTACCATGGAGAGCATCCGCGAGCGGGTGAGCGTCTTCGCGCTCGCGGCGATCGTGCTCTTCGCGATCGTCGCGATCTCGTTTGGCGCCGGCTGGCTCGTAGGAAAGATCCTGCTGTGAGAAGCGCCTTGTATTTCGCTCAAACGACGACGATCGGCCCCGAAGACGACGAGACCTTCGGGGCGATCCGCGACTTCTTCGACTCCGAAATCTGGCTGGTCATCCGTAATGTCTTCCTCTTCTTCCTCGTCATCTTCTGGGTCGCCTCGGCGTTCTGGGTTTACAAGGATGCGCGTCGCCGGATCGAGGACCCGTGGCTCCTGGCGATGGCCGTCGCGCTCGGGATCTTCCCGCCCTTCGTCGGCCCGCTTCTCTACATGCTCTTCCGCCCGCCCGAGTACGTCGAGGACGTCCGCGAGCGCGAGCTCGAGATCAAGGCGATGGAGGAGAGCCTGGGGACGGCCGAGCGCTGCCCCGTGTGCCGCGCGGTCGTCGAGCCCACCTTCCTCGCCTGCCCCATCTGCACGACGAAGCTGAAGGAAGCGTGCCGGCGCTGCAAGGCGCCGCTCGAGCCGCTCTGGCAGATCTGCCCTCACTGCGAGACTCCGGTCGAGTCACCGCGGGCCGTCGAGAACCTCTAGCCTGAAGCCCATGGAGCTCCTGCTCGCCCACACCGGAGGGGGCGTGGGCGGCGAGACCGCGATGACGATCATGCTCGTCACCGTGCTCGTCCTCGTCTGGAGCGCCCTCGGGGTCGTGTGCTGGATCTTCTGGCGGGCGAAGCGCCGCGAGGACGAGAAACAACGACGGTTGACGGAATGGCGGAACGCACCCTCGTCCTGATCAAGCCCGACGCGATGGCGCGGCGGCTGGCGGGCGACATCCTCGGTCGGTTCGAGAGCCGTGGGCTCGTCATCCGGGCCGCGAAGCTCGTGCAGGTGGACCGTGAGCTAGCCGGGCGCCACTACGCCGAGCACGTGGAGAAGCCCTTCTTCGGCGAGCTCGTCGACTTCATCACGTCGGCGCCGACGCTCGCGCTCGTGCTCGAAGGAGTATCGGCGATCGAGGTCGTGCGGACGACCATTGGAGCCACCAATCCGGTGAACGCCGCACCCGGGACGATCCGGGGCGACCTGGCTCTCGCCATGCCCGACAACCTCGTGCACGGCTCGGACTCGCCGGAATCCG
>Ga0214472_10008640_pt1 | contig 10636 bp, 8 predicted proteins | sample RVTome_6_FD_207662 | JGI IMG/M metagenome (GOLD analysis project Ga0214472, IMG submission 207662) | Soil microbial communities from uranium-contaminated site in the Upper Colorado River Basin, Wyoming, United States - RVT140D175 | ecosystem: Environmental > Terrestrial > Soil > Contaminated >...
CCGCAGGCCCAGGAGCTTTTGGATCGCCGCCGAGGTCCGCCCCCGGGCTCGGACCTCCAGGAGCCGCCCCAGGAGGATCAGGGCGATGATGGCGTTCACGGCTTCGAAGTACACGTCTGCGGTGATCCCGGCGCCCCGAAACACGGCCGGAACCGCGGTGGCGGCGACCGAATACAGGAATGCCGCCCCGGTGCCCACCGCGATCAGCGTGTTCATGTCCGCCGTGCGGTGCTGGAGGCCGCGCCACGCCCCCACAAAGAACTGGCGACCAGACCACAAGAGGACGGGGAGCGTGAGGATCAGCAACCCCAGCTTGAGTACGGTGGCATCAAGCACGTACAAATCAGGGAGCAAAGCGCGCAGGGGGGTATCCACCGGTGCCATCACTCGGGCCCAGAGATCGTGCTGTTTGGCGCCGAGCCCGTGGCCCTCAACGCCACCCATCAGAGGCAATGAGCCGACCATGGTGGCCACCGCCGCGACGGCCGCTACCGAGAACCGGGCGGCGAGTCCCCGGACCTCTCGGCGCCGCCTGAGCTGTTCCCGTTCCACCGGATCCTCGCTGGGGATGGGCGTGGCCAGGCTGAAGCCGGCGCGCCGAATAGCGGCCTCCAGCTCCGGCGGCGCGGTGAGTCCGGGGACGTAGTCAATGGTGATCGCTTCGGAGGCTTGGTTCGCCGCGGACCGCAGGACGCCGGCAACCCGGGACACCTCCTGTTCGAGGCGGGCGACGCCCGCCGCGTAGTGCAAGCCTTCGACCGGCACCGTGACGACTACCTTGGCCGAGTCGTAGCCTACCTCCCGAACGGCCTTGACCAGGTCGGCGACCTTCACCCGCCCTTCCTCTACCAGCAGCGTGGCCCGTCCGGTGGCGAAGTTGACCGCCGCCTCAACCACGCCCGGCTCCTCCGCCAGGCGCTTCTGGACGGTCACAGCACACGCGCCGCAGGTCATGCCTTCCACCGGAAGGCCGATCCGCGTCCTAGCCATGCTTCAAATGCCCTTTCCCGAGGTTCGCCCGGGCGCCGTCACGCCCCACCTGGGCCACGACGCGGCCGTGCAGAATCGCCAGGCCACAGCGGAAGGGATAGTCGCCGGGTGCGGTGGGGGTGAACTCCACCGCGGTGGTCTCAAAGGGAGGGAGGGTCTTCTCGATGCCCAGGGTGTCGAAGATCAAACGCTCGCTGCAGTCAGCGGTCTCATCACGGTAGAACAACAACCGCACCGGACGGCCTGCCTCCACCAGCACCGTGTCCGGATCGTAGCCGCCCTTGACCAGCACCCGGACCTCCTGCACCCCTGCCCGCGAGGGCACGCTCGGGCGCCGGCGGGGACCGAGGAAGAACCACAGCTCCCACGCGATCAGCCCGACGCCGAGCAAGAGGACGACGAGATCGGCGACCCTCACACCCTCTCGTACTCGTAGTACTCGACGCCCAGATGAGTGATCTGTTCTTCCCCCATCAACCATCGCAGAGTGTTCTTCAGCTTGGTATGCTGAATGAATAGGTCGTGCTCGGGCGTGAGTCCCGGCGCCGCCATGGGGCTCTTGAAGTAGAACGACAACCACTCCTGGATGCCCGCCATCTTGGCCCGCTGGGCAAGATCGAGGAACAGCGCCAGGTCGAGCACCAGAGGAGCCGCCAGGATCGAGTCACGGCACAGAAAGTCCACCTTGATCTGCATCGGGTACCCGAGCCAGCCAAAGATGTCGATGTTGTCCCACCCCTCCTTGTTGTCGCCACGGGGCGGGTAATAGTTGATGCGGACCTTGTGATACACCTTGCCGTACAGGTCCGGGTACACCGACGGCTGGAGAATGTGCTCCAGCACGCCAAGCTTAGACTCCTCTTTGGTCTTGAACGATTCCGGATCGTCCAGCACTTCGCCGTCGCGGTTCCCCAGGATGTTGGTGGAGTACCACCCGGCCAGCCCCAGCATGCGGGCCTTCAGCATCGGCGAGATGACGGTCTTCATCATCGTCTGGCCGGTTTTGAAGTCCTTGCCGCAGAGGGCCACATCGCGGGCCAGGGCCAGCTCCTGCATGGCCGGGATGTCCACCGTGAGGTTGGGCGCGCCGTTGGCGAACGGGATGCCCTCCATCAGGCTCGCCCAGGCGTACAACATGGACGGCGCGATGGCTTCGTCATTCTGCTCCATGGCGCGCTCGAACGCGGCGAGGGACTGATGGACCTCAGTGGGACTGATGAACACTTCGGTGGAGGCGCACCAGACGGTGACCATCCGATCACAGCGGCCGCGCTGCTTGAACGCGCGAATATCCTCCCGCAGCTGCTCTGCCAGGTCGCGCTTAGTCTTGCCGCGCTTCACGTTGGTCCCGTTCAGACGCTTCACGTAATGCTGGTCGAAGGCCGCGGGCATGGGGACAATGCCCTTCAGGAAATCAGCGATCGGCTCGACATGGGGCGGCTCGAGCACACCGGCGATCTTGGCCGAGCGGTAGGCGTCATCGGGAATGGGGTCCCAGGCGCCAAAGACGAGATGGTCCAGGGCAGCCAACGGCACGAAGTCGCGGATGGCCGGGGAGCGGTGTTCAGTGCGTTTGCCGAGCCGGACGGTGCCCATCTGCGTGAGTGAGCCAATGGGTTTCCCCCGCCCCTGCCGGACGTTCTCCACCCCCGCCACAAACGTGGTTGCCACTGCTCCGAGTCCCACCAGCAGGACGCCGAGGTTGCCCTCGGCGGGTTCGATGGTTCGTGCAGTCCGGTCCGTCACCGATCCAATCCTTTCGCCGCCGTTTCGACCAAGGCCGAGCGCCCTCGTGGAGCCCGGATCTCATCGGATCCGTACCGCGTGATCCGATACACGTGCATGATCCGCTGCACCACCGTGACCGCCGCCATCAAGGCGAGCAGTACCACGATCGCGAGCAACAGTTTGCCGTCCGGCCCCGCCCCAAAGAACAGGGTGGGTGCCCCCAGCCCGAGGATCCGCTCCGCACGCTGCGCCAGGCCGACCTTGCACTCCAACCCCAGGCCCTCGGCCCGGGCGCGGGCATAGGAGACGATGAGGCCCGCCGACACGGCGGCCACAGCGGCGAACACCGCCACCACCCTGAGGGCGTCCGGGACCCCACCCCGCAGGAAGTAGATCGCGATGCCGGCAAACAGCGCCGATTCGCCGATCCGGTCCAGGGTCGAGTCGTAGAACGCCCCGAACGCCGACACCCGGCCGGACGACCGCGCTACTTTGCCGTCCAGAGTGTCGCACACGCCACTCAGCAGGAGCAGAGCGCCGCCCCAGTGCACCTGACCCAGCGCGAATGCCCCGCCCGATGCCACCAGAACCCCGGTGCCCACCGTGGTAATGACGTTGGGCGTGATCCTCGCGGCGATCAGGCTTTTGGCAATAGGCTGAGTCGCCGCATCGTAGCCACTGTGCAGCCAGCGCGGGAGCAGCGTCATGAAATTCGCGAGCGTTGAGGGTGCTAACAATAGCCGGCAGCACAAGTTGCAGCAAATCGGTGAAGACGGGCGATCGCCTACCTATAGAGCAGGTACCTCGCCCGCATCACCCGAAACGCCTCCAGGTCCTGGTCCCACGTCCGCCAGATGCTGTCCGGCGCCAGACCGGTTTCCAAGGCGAGTCGCAACCGATCCGATCCCACGCGCTCATCCAACGTTCGGGCGCGAACCACCAGCGAATCGGCATGGCGCGCGCGCACCGCCGTCAGCAGGCGTAGCGCCATCCGGACGGGATCGTACACCGCCCGGTCCGTGACGCGTAACCGAACGGCCGGCAACTGAAGGCCGTGGAACTTACCGTCCGCAGGGTGGACCGGCGTGATCACCGTGTCTGACACGGTTCCCCCGGGCACCGTGCCGGCGGCCGCGCGCACCGCGGCCCCATCCAACCACGGCGCGGCGATCACCTGAAAGGCGACGGGCGTACCCCGCCCCACTGACAGATTCGTGGCTTCGAACAACACCAGACCGGGATAATGAGTTGCGCTCTCCAGATCGGGCATGTTGGGGGAGGGTCGGATCCACGGCAGGCCGGTGGCGTCGAACCACCGCGGGCGCGACCACCCCGCGGCCGGCACCACCGCCACCACCGCTTCGTAACCCAGTAACGCTTTGCCCAAGAGTGCCAGCTCGCCCGACGTCATGCCGTGGCGCAGGGGGATGGGCAGCATGCCGACGAACGAAGCGAAGGGCGGTTCCAGGACAGGTCCCTGTATCTGGCCACCAATGGGATTGGGACGATCCAACACCACGACCGTCACCCCGGCCCGGCCGGCCGCTTCGATGGTGAGCAACGTGGTAGACACGAAGGTGTAGGTCCGCGCCCCGATGTCCTGGAGGTCCACCAGCAGCACATCCACCCCATTCAGCATGGCCCGCGTGGGTGCCCGAACCTCACCGTAGAGACTATATATGGGCAGCCCGGTAGCAGAGTCCACGCCGTGACCCACAAGCTCCTGATTCAACACGCCGCGAAATCCGTGTTCGGGGCTGAACAGAGCCACCAGCTGGACGCCGGCGCCGAGCAGGCGGTCCACGTCGCTCACACCCTCGGCGTCCACGCCTGTCTGGTTGGTGAGCAACCCCACGCGCCGGCCGCGCACCAGATGAGCCGAATCGGCGAGCAACACTTCCACGCCGGGACGCACCCGTTCCGGGGGACTGGCGTTTCCGGTGCATGCCAACCCCAGCACCGCGAACCCCGCAACCCAACCCCGATGAATCACGCCCGCTTCCTCGCTCTCGTTCTGCTGACAGGCATGGCTTGCTCCAGACAGCGGCCCGAGCCGCCTCAGATGGTTCCCGACCCGTATCCCGCCCCGGCGCTGGCCCCGTTCACCGTAGAGCCACCCACCACCTCCCCAAACATAGCGGTGGACTCGCTGCTCGGAATGCTGTCCGATGCCGAGCGGGTGGGCCAGCTCATCATGCCCTGGTTGCTGGCCGACTACGCGGCGTTCGACTCGGAGGCCTTTGCGCGCGCCGCCGCCTGGGTGGATTCGCTCGGCGTGGGGGGCATTGTCATCTCCATCGGCTCGCCGCTGGACGCGGCCGCCAAGCTGAACGCGTTGCAGCGACGCTCGCAGCTGCCCCTGCTCATCGCGGCCGACCTGGAGTTCGGCGCGGGCATGCGGCTGGTGGGCGCCACGGCGTTTCCCATGGTCATGGCGGTGGGCGCCACCAACCGCGAACTGGATGCGTACGAGCTGGGCAGGGTCACCGCCCTGGAGGCGCGCGCGGTGGGCATTCACCTGACCTTCTCGCCCGTGGCCGACGTCAACAACAACCCGCACAACCCCATCATCAACACGCGGTCGTTCGGCGAAGATCCGGAGGAGGTGGGTCGTCTGGTGGCGGCCTACGTGCGCGGCGCCACCGAGCACGGATTGTACACCACCGCCAAGCATTTCCCCGGGCACGGCGACACCGGAACTGACTCACACCTGTTCCTGCCGGTCATCAACGGCTGCTGGGACCGGCTCGAATCCGTGGAGCTGGTGCCGTTCCGCGCGGCGGTGCGGGCCGGGGTCACCGCGGTCATGACGGCGCATATCATGTACGCCTGCGGCGCCGGTGGCGACTCGCTGCCGGCCACGCTCTCCGCGCCGCTCACCACCGGGATTCTGAAGGATTCGCTCGGGTTTGAGGGCCTGGTGGTGACCGACGCCCTCACCATGGGCGCCATCGTGACCCGCTTTGGATCCGGTGAGTCCGCCGTGCGGGCGTTTCTGGCCGGCGCCGACCTCCTGCTGATGCCGGCCGACCTGCGCGCCGCGCGCCACGCGCTGCTCGACGCCCTCGCGTCCGGCCGGATCGGCCGCGACCGCCTGGAGCGCTCAGTGCGCAAGATCCTCATGCTGAAGGCCGCCGCGGGACTGTTTGACCAGCGGACGGTCAGCCTCGATCGCGTCCCGGAGGTGGTGGGACAGCGGGCGTTTCAGGACTTGGCCGACGACGTGGCCCAGCGAGCGCTTACGCTGGTGGAGGCCGGACCGGTGGAGGACGTGCGGGCAATGCGCAGCCGCACCGCGCTGATCACCTACGCGGAGGAGACCAACCTGCGCATGGGTACCACCCTGGCCGATGGGCTGCGTGCCGCCGGCGAGTCAGTGACGGTGTTTCGGCTCTACCCCCCCTCCGGGACCCTTTCCTACGACTCGGCGCGTGCCGTCATCGCTTCGCAGCCCCGGGTCATCTTCGCGCCCAGCGTGCGACCCATCGCCTGGCGTGGACATGTCGCCCTGCCGGACTCGCTGGCCGCGCTCATCCGGACGACGGCCGCGGCCAAACCCACGGTGCTGGTCTCGTTCGGGAGCCCTTATCTGCTGAATCAACTCCCGGGATTCCAGGGCGGGTACCTTCTGGCCTGGAGCGACAGCGACGCCACCGAGCGGGCCGCGGCCCGGGCGCTCACCGGGGCGGCGCCAATCACGGGCCGGTTGCCGGTAACGCTTTCTCCGGAGCGCGCCCGGGGCTACGGCATCCGGCTCCCGCACTGACCGCGGGCAAACGCTAAGTGTCGGCGGCTCAACATGTTTCCCTTGAGTGGCGTTGACACTGGGCCCGGCCCATTCTAAGTTGCTCCTCGATCCACCATCAGGAACCCGGCATGAGCACAACCCAGCAGCCCCAGCACAGCGTGGGCGTCAAGTTGACGCCTCAGGCCACCGATCAGGTCAGGCGGTTCATCGAGCAGGAAGCCGTCCCGGTGAATACAGCGGGACTCCGCATCGCCGTGCTTCCGGGTGGGTGCTCGGGATTCAAGTACGGACTGAACATCGAGGAACAGCCGCTGGCGGACGACATCGTGATGGATGAGGGCGGCCTGCGCGTCTTTGTGGACACGTTCAGCGCCCAGTACCTGGATGGCGTCACCATTGACTACGTTTCGGGCCTGCACGGTTCGGGCTTCACCTTCGACAATCCCAACGCCAGCGGCGGCTGCGGCTGCGGTAGCTCATTCAACGTCTAGCCGTTTGACGGCCGGCCGGCGGAATCACCCAGGGGCCTGCGAGATTCGCAGGCCCCTGTTGTGTTCCTGAGTGCAGCCGCTCGACTGGGCCGCCCTGGCGGCCTACACCGCCGTCATTGCCGGCATCGGGGCGCACTTCGCCCGGCGCCAGCGAGACGCGCAGGACTATTTCCTGGGCAAGCACGAGCTGCCCTGGTGGGCGGTGATGGCGTCCATCGTGGCCACGGAAACGTCAGCGCTGACGGTGATTTCCGTGCCCGGGATCGGCGCCCGTTCGAACCTCACCTTTCTTCAGCTCGCCCTGGGCTATCTGGTGGGGCGCGTGGGTGTCGCCCTGTGGCTTCTGCCGGGGTACTTCACCGGCGAACAGCAAACCGCCTACACCCGGCTGGAAACCCGGTTCGGCACCGGCACCCGTCGCCTCGCCTCCGGAATCTTCATGGGCATCCGAACCCTGGGCGACGGCGTGCGGGTGTTCGCCACCGCGATTCCGCTGGCCATCGTCACGGGGTGGCCCATTCCCTTGAGCGTGGCGGCGGTACTACTCGCCACGGTGGCCTACACCTGGGCCGGCGGCATCAAAGCGGTGATTTGGATTGATCTGCTGCAATTGCTGATCTACGTTTTCGGCGCCCTGGCCACGCTGGTGGTCGCGGCGCAGCTGGCGGGCGGAGTGGGCCCGGTGTTGTCCCGCGCGGCGGACGCCGGCAAGCTCACGCTGATTGATCCCCGGCTGTCGTTCAGCGTGCCGTACACGCTGGTCGGCGCCGTGGTGGGCGGGGCGCTGCTGTCGGCCGCTTCGCATGGCACGGATCACATGATGGTCCAGCGCCTCCTCGCCACGCGAAGTCTCACGGATGCGCGGCGGGCGCTGGTGGGATCGGGCATCGTGGTCATCTTCCAATTCGGGTTGTTCCTGCTGGTGGGCACCTTCCTCTGGGCCGCCGGCGCCGACGACGGAACCGGCTCCGGTGATCGCATCTACCCGACCTTTATTGTTTCCCACTTGCCACCGGGAGTTGCCGGCCTGGTGGTGGCGGGCCTCCTCTCGGCCGCGATGAGCACGGTCGCCTCATCGGTGAACTCACTGGCCTCCGCCGCCACGCACGACTTCTATGCCTCCCTCACGGGGCGGCACGACCCGCGACACCTGCTCCGCGTGGGACGATGGTTCACCCTGGCGTGGGCGGCCGTGCTGGGCGTGTGCGCGCTGTCGTTCCGATCAACCGATCAGCCCGTGGTCGAACTGGCGCTGTCGATCACGTCAGTCACCTACGGCGGCCTGCTGGGCACGTACATCCTCGGTGGACTGTCGCGGGCCGTGGGCCAACGCGAGGTGGTCCGGGCGCTGCTGGTCGCCACCGGGACCATGGTGGTAGTCGTCTTCTTCAAGCCCGGGCCTCTGGCCGGGCTCGCCTGGCCCTGGTACGTGCCGCTGGGCACCGCCATCACCGTCGCGGTGGGAGTGGCGCTTGGGGCCCTGAGGCGCCGGACCGGGGCGGCTCCGTGACACTGGTGGTGGGCGTGGACGCCGGCGCCTCTCACACGGAGGCACTGCTCGCCGCCGATCTCACACCGGTGGCGCGGCGGAGGGGCGGTCCGGGCGCCCTCACGCCCGCGGGCTTGGACCAGGCAGCCCGCACCATCATTGATCTGGTCACCGGTCTGGTGCGTCACGCTGGTGGGGGCCGCCCGGTGGACGCTATGGTGGTCGGCGCGGCCGGCGCCGGCACCGAAGCCAGTCGGGCCCGACTTGAGGCGGCGTTGCTGGCGGCTCGCGTCGCGTCCCGGGTCCAGGTCACGACCGACGCGCACCTCACCCTCCAGAGCGCCTTCGGCGAGGAGCCGGGCATCGTGCTGGCGGCCGGGACCGGATCCATTGGGCTGGCACGTGATCCGCGCGGCGTGCTGCGCCGGGCCGGCGGGCACGGCTGGCGTTGCGGCGATGAGGGAAGCGGCTACGCCCTCGGGCGCGCGGGGATTGCGGCGGTCGGGAAAGCCGCCGACCGGCGAGGGCCACCGACTGCGCTCAGCGAGCGACTGCCGCGGGCAAGTGGCACCGCGGACGCCACGGCACTTCTGGCATGGGCGCGTGAGGCTGACGTCGCGGTGATCGCGGGGCTTGCGACCGCCGTGCTCGAAGCGTCAGAGGCAGGCGACGCCACAGCCGCAAGCCTCGTCGCTGCGGCGGCGGGTGACCTCGCCATGCACGTCCACGCGCTCCTGGCCTATTTCCCGCCAGGCCACGGCGCCTCCGTGGCGTTCTCAGGTAGTCTGTTGGACCAGACCTCCGCCATGCGCCGCGCCGTGCTCGCCGCCCTTGAGCCCGACGCGGGCAGGATCCTGGTTACCACCGCGATGGTGGATCCAGCGGCCGGGGCGGTGGCACTCGCCGCACAGCTCGCCGCGTAGGACACGCGACGACGGGCGATCGTGGGCGAGGGCAGGCGACGGCGGCGGGCTGGTCGCGTCTGGTCGCGGCTCAGGTTTGTTTTGCGGTTCCTCGAAGGCGACTGTGCCGGAATCCGTACGCGAAGTAGAGCGCTAGGCCGATGGCCAGCCACGCCCCGAACCGCACCCAAGTCACCCACGGCAGTTGAAACATTAGATAGAGACAGGTGCCCACGGCCAGCAGCGGTACCAACGGCACCCATGGCGTTCGGAACGGCCGGCGGCGCTCTGGATCGGTCCGCCGCAGCACCAGGATGCCCACGGCCACCAGCACAAAGGCGAACAACGTTCCGATGTTGGTGAGCTCGACCACCTCGTCAATGTTGGCGAACGCCGCGAACGCGGCGACCAGCACACCCGTCACGATGGTGGTGACGTGCGGGGTCCGGAACCGTGGGTGCACCCGGGCGGCCCAGCCCGGTAACAGGCCGTCCCGCGCCATGGAAAAGAAGATCCGTGGCTGGCCCAGCTGGAAGACCAACAACACCGTGGTCATGGCAAAGACCGCGCCGAACGACACGATCAGGCTGGAGACGCCGAGCAGGGTTGGGTTGCCCTGCGCCAGTCCGAGGGCCGTGAGCATGGGCTCCGCGGTTCCCAGGCGGGGCCAGGGGGCCATGCCCGTCATCACCACGGCCACCGCGATGTAAATCAGGGTGCACACGATCAGGCTCATGATGATCCCGAACGGCATGTCGCGCTCCGGATCCCGCGCCTCTTCCGACGCGGTGGAGACGGCGTCGAAGCCGATATAGGAAAAGAAAATGATCGCCGCCGCCGTGCTGATGCCCTGAAAACCGTTGGGGGCAAACCCACCGTGAACGGTGTAGTTCTCCGGCTTGATCAGAAACGCTCCCACGGCAATGAAGAACAACACCACCCCGATCTTGAGCACGACCAGGATGGTATTGGACACGGCGGACTCGCGAATGCCGTAGACCAGGAGCGCGGTGATGGCCAGGACGATCACCACCGCCGGAACGTTGACGATCAGCGGAAGGCCGAATACCCGCGGGGCCTCGGTCACCGCGCCGGCCAGGTACAGAGTGCTCGGGTCGGTGGCCCCGCCGGCGACGGCCGCGGCAGCCTGGTGAGCCGTCCGGTAGTCAATGCTGAGCCAGGCCGGCATGGCCAGGCCGAAATGGCTCAACAGCTCCCGGAAATGACCAGCCCACGAGATGGCCACGGCGATATTGCCGACCGCATACTCGATGATGAGATCCCACCC
>Ga0214472_10008641_pt1 | contig 10634 bp, 7 predicted proteins | sample RVTome_6_FD_207662 | JGI IMG/M metagenome (GOLD analysis project Ga0214472, IMG submission 207662) | Soil microbial communities from uranium-contaminated site in the Upper Colorado River Basin, Wyoming, United States - RVT140D175 | ecosystem: Environmental > Terrestrial > Soil > Contaminated >...
ATCGCCTCGAGCAGGACGCCGGCGCCGCCCGTGTTGACCTGACAGTAGCGGGCGATGTCGTACATCGACTGTCCGACCCCGACGAGCGCGGCCTGGTGCAGCACCACGTCGATCCCCTCGAGCGCGTGGGCGACGACGCCGGGATCGGTCACCGAGCCACGCACCAGCTCGGCGCGGGCATTCCAGTACGCCGGCGGTTGGCCGTCCGGCCCGTGCACCTGGGGCTCGAGGCTGTCCAGCACGCGCACGCGATCCCCGCGCGTAATCAGGGCGTCGACCAGATGCGACCCCACGAACCCGGCGCCGCCGGTCACCAGCACGTGCTCAGGCACTCGGCTTCCCTCCCGGAGGTGATCCGACCAGCGCGACCGCGGGATACGCCACGTCCGCGCGCGGCGTCGCGCGATACTCCCCCGCCACCGCGCGCTCCAGGATCTGCTCGTACCCCGCGACGACATCGTCCCATTGGTAGGCGTCCTGGATGCGCTGCCGCGCGCGCGCGCCCAGCCGCCGCGCCAGGTCCGGCTCCTCCAGGATGCGCCGCATCAGCCGGGCGAGGTCGTCCGGGTCCTTGCGGTACAGCAGTGCCGCCTCGCCGACCACCTCCACATTGAAGGGGATGTCGAGCGCGAGCACGCAGTTGCCGTGGCCCAGCGCCTTGAGCAGCGCGGGATTCGTCCCGCCCACTTCGTTGCCGTGGACGTATGCGAACGCGCCGCAGTGCAGCTCCCGGATGTGCCCGGGGCCATAGACCGGGCCCAGAAACACGACCCGGGGATCGGCCCGGCGCCGCAGGTCCTCCACGAAGCGGCTCCGGTAGTTCGCCCCTCCGGCGATGACGAGGCGTTTGTCGGTGGCGACGCGGCGAAACGCTTCGACCGTGAGGTCGGCATTGTTCTCCGGCTCGAGCCGGCTCGCCACGAAGAAGTACGAGCCCCGCTCCAGGCCGTACTCGCGCAGGATCTCCGGCCGCTCGGGGCCCGCGACCCGCGCGCCGTACGGCACGAACGTGGACGGGGTCTTCCACCGCTGGAGGTAGTATCGCTGGATCGCCATCGAATCCGATATGACGCGGTCGGCGACCCTGGTACTCAGCCACTCGGCCACCACATAGTACGTGCGCCCCACCACTCCCCACTTGCGGCGCCGCCACTCGAGCCCGTCCACGTTCAACACGACGGGCATGCGGCCCGCGAGCTTTGCCAGGAGCGCCGCCGGCGCGTTTCCCGCATTGAAGTACAGCAGCACGTCGAAGGTTGCCCGCACGGCGTTCCACGTGGCGGCCAGGGTGTGCGTGAGCGTCCCGAGCGTCTTCGCCTCGATGTGAGGCGGGTAGCGCAGTCGGACGCCCTTGTACTCCGGCGGGTCCCCCGGCGCGTTTCCCCTGCGGCAGTAAACGGTGACGTCGTGCCCGCGCCCGACCAGTCCGACGCTCACCTCTTCGGCGCACGTCTCGAACCCGCCGTAGTTGGCGGGTACGCCACGGGTGCCCAGGACGGCGATACGCAGGCTCCGACCCATTCGCTCTCGCATGACGTGGGACGATACCAGTGCTTGATTACGTGCGCCACCTATGCTTCGAGGCCGCCGCGCGCTCGCGCCTGGCTCCCGCCGCCTTGACGAACTGACGCCGCGGCAACAGGTTACCGGCCTCTATGGACCCCAACCCCCTGAGTTTTCCCGCGCTGCTCGCGGGAACGCTGTCGCGCTGGCGACAAGCCGTCGCGGTGGCCGGCGGGGTCGTCGTGTTGGCGCTCGGGTTAACGCTGGTGCTTCCCCCCTCGTACCGGGCCGAGAGCTCGTTCGTGACGACAGACGCGTCCATCGAGTTGCCGCGCGGGCTCGCGGAACTGGCCACGAACCCCGGACTTTCGGGCCTCGCCTCCCAGCTCGGCGTCGGGCCGTCCCGGGATCCGTCCCACTCTCCAGCGTTCTACGCCGAGCTGCTCCGCAGCCGGGAGCTGTTGACGCGGCTCGCGCTGTCGCGCTTCCCCGACCCGCGCACCCCCGAGGCCACGGACAGCGCGAATCTCGTACCGTTGTTCCGCGTCCGCACGCAGGACTCGCTCCGCGCGATTGAGATGACGGTGCGGCGGCTGCGGAACAGGTTGCGCGTCACGACCGACCCGAGGACGAGCTTCGTGGCGTTGCGGGTGAACGCGCGCTGGCCGACGCTCGCGGCCGACGTGGCGAACCGGGCGGTGGGACTCGTGAGCGAGTTCAACAAGGAGCAGCGGCTGACGCGGGCGCAGGCCCGACGCGAGTTCCTCGAGAGTCGCGTCGCCGCGACCCAGGACGAGCTGCGCACCGCCGAGAACGCGCTGCGCGCGTTCTTTGAGACCAATCGCCAGTGGCGCGATTCGCCGGGGCTCACGATCGAGGAGTTGCGCCTGCGGCGCCAGGTCGAGACGGTCAGCAGTATCTATCTCTCGCTGCGCCAGCAGTACGAGGCGGCGCGAATCGACGAGGTGAACACGACGCCCGTCATCACCGTCGTGGACCGGGCGCTTCCACCGCGCCGGCCCGACTGGCCGCGGCGGACCCTCATCGCGGTGACGGCCGGCTTGCTGGGCGCCGTATTGGGCGTCTTGTGGGCGGCGGCGCGCGAGTTGCTGGGGAACTGGGCTCAGCGCAATCCCGCCGACGCAGGCCTCCTACGCGTGGCCGCCGCTCGAATGGCGGGCGAGGTGCGCGGGACGTTGCCCACCCGACGCCGCGCTACCGGAGGCTCGCCCGCGCGCCCACACTCAGGTTGAGATTGAAGGCGTCGCGCCGGAAATCGCGGTTGAGCTCGTACACCGCCGTTGCCCCCGCCCAGACGTCATAGCGCCCGCGGAAGAACAACGCCTCGACCCCCAGCGCGTGCAGCACGTCGAGGCCGCGGGGATTCTGAGGCGCGGTTGCGACGGTGTCACCGGTGTCGCCCCTGAGCAGGCGCGACCAGCTTACGGTCCGTCGGCCCCCCGGGTGGTACCAGTCTACAGCGACCTTCGCGGCGGCGCCGCCCACGCCCCATTCCGACCCCAGGATCTGCCCGCGATACGTGTGGCCTTGGCCCAGCGGGCTATGGATGTAGAAGGGCCCCTGGCCTCGACTCTGCACCAGCGTTCCAGGCTGAAGGTTCTGGACCTCCGCCCGTATCACGCGCAGCCACCCGCTGGGCCTCCGGGCCACGTGGCGCAGGCCGATCGTGTAACCCGCAATGTGGTCGGGCTCGACGAAGATCTCCCTCAGGTCGTAGCGTGAGTCGTCGCTGCCGTACTCGCCGTAGATCTCCACGCCGCCGCGCGGAACGACCCAGCGAAAGAAGACAGATACAAGCTGGTTCTCGAGAGGGTCGTTACGTGCCGTGCTAAAGCGGAAAGGCGAGTAGAGCTCGTCCAGCACCGATTCCCGACGCGCCCAGATCCGATGGACGAAGCGCGTCGCGCCGAACTCAAGTCCGCCCGGCCACCGGGGCGTGAGCACCAGGACGGCCCCCGTGGCGCCGCGAATCGCGGTATCGCCCGCCTGCGGGGCGTAGGCCGTCTGGGTGAGTCGACCGAAAAGGGTGCGGACGTGGATCCGCGCAATCCACAGGTCCAGGGGCACGGCCGTGCCGGCGAAGACGTGCGGGAACCCGCTCGCGTTGTTGCCCAGAATCACCGGGAAGTCGGACGCCGGCCCCCAGTAGTCGTTCGCTGAAGACACGCCGGTCGCCAGGCCCCACTTCGAGACCTCGAACACGGTCTGCCCCCCGCTCGCAACAGCGTAGGCATCAGGTCCGAAGCGCTGAGGGCGGTCGATGCTCCCGGGATACCGACCATCCTGGTACTGGAGCGTCCCCGTCTGTCCGTTCGGCTGCAGCCGGAACCGGCCGTTCGACGTCCATGCGACCAGCGGCACCAGCGCCGCCGCGAGAGGCCCGTATCGGACCGACAGGCCGCCCTGGGCACTGAGCGTGATGCCTCGCCCGCCCCATACCGCACCGTCGTTGTATCCATAGGGGAAGCTACTATTGAACCGGGAGGCGACCTCCGGCCGCGCGAGGGCCACCGAGACGCCGCGCGTGGAAGCGGGACGCCAATCGTACCGCGCCGCCCAAGGATGGGCGGAATCCGCCGGCAGCAGACGGTCCACCTCGACCGCCGTGAACCGCCGCGCCGACCACGGGTACGGGCCGATGACGCCGGCCACCTGAAGGGTCCGGAGGTAGGTCTCGAGCTCGGACCCCGCATACACCTCCGTCCGCGCCGCCGGCCGAGCCGCGCCCTGCGCCGCGAGCCCGGACCAGGGAATGGTCGCGACGAGCGCGACGAGAGCCCCGTTTCGTCCCCTCACCCTTTCACGATAGCCCGTGCAGATTACGCCGTCCATGATGACCGCGCCCGTGCTTCGCTGTTGCGCCTGCGCCGTGCTCGCCGCAGTCGCTCACGGCCTGCCCGTCGCCGCACGGGCGCAGGACGCCGCACGCAGCACCCTCGTCACGCCCGGCAGCTTCGCCGACGACAGCGTCCGCCTCGCGTCGATTACGTCGCCCGCACCGCCGACGTATTCGCTGCTGCGGTCCGCCTCGACGCTGGCACCACGGCTCGCCGGCGGCCCCGGCGGCGTCCGGATGGCGCTCATTCGTCCTGACCTGTACTCGATCTCCAACAGCACGCTTCCCTATTCGCTCAATGACGGTTGGTTGTGGGCCGGCCGAGGCTGGAGCTCCCGGCTCCGCGCCGGCCTCCGGGTCCAAGCGGACCGGGTGCGTCTCGTCCTCGCGCCTGAGCTTCTGCGGACCGACAACCTGGGGTTTAGGATGCCGCCGGAGTGGGTGGTGCTGCCCCGGCCGCCCGGTCGGAGCCCGCTCGCCTCGCCCTGGCACACCGCCCCTGAGTCCATAGACCTGCCGGTCCGGTTCGGTGGGAGTGCGTTTTCCGAATGGGACTGGGCGCAGAGCACGCTGGACGTGGACTTCGGACGGATCACCGCCGGTTTCTCGACGGAGAATGAGTGGTGGGGGCCTGGCATCCGGAATGCCATCGTGCTGAGCACGAACGCCGCGGGCATCCCGCGCCTTTTCATCCGTTCGACGCGGCCGCTCGCGACCCGGGCCGGCACATTCGACTTCAGGTTGTTCGCGGGCGCCCTGCGCGAGTCCCACTACTTCGATACGACGCTCGCGAACAACTGGCGCTCGATCAGCGCCTTCGCAATGGCGTGGACGCCGCGCACCGCACCGACTGTCACCCTTGGTTTCACGCGGGCCGTGTACGCGCCCGTGTCGAGCTGGACTCGGGCCCCCACACGCGTGCTGGACGCCCTGATCCGAAACCCGGGCCGCCCAAACAACCACCTTCCCGGTGACACCACCAGCGTGCCCGGCCCCGACCAGGTCTTCTCGCTCTTCGGCCGCTGGGCCTTCCCCGGTGCCGGGTTCGAGGTGTATGCCGAGTGGGCACGGACCGAGCTGCCGACGTCGCTCCGCGACCTCCTGACGGCGCCGAACCACACCCAGGGCTACACGCTCGGCCTCCAATGGGCGGAGCCCGTCGGCTCCCTCGGCACGGCGCGGGTCCAACTCGAGACCACCTACCTCGAGAAGTCCGCGACCCTGCGCGACCGTCCGGTCGGCACATGGTACACGAGCCGGGCCGTGCCACAGGGTTACACGAACCGCGGGGAGGTGATCGGCGCAGCCATCGGGCCGGGCGCCTCGTCGCAGTGGCTCGCCGTCGACTACTTCGCTTCGCGGTGGCAGGCGGGAATCTTCGCCTCCAGGATCCGGTGGGATGGGGACGCTCTCTACACCTTCCCGAGCACCAACGTCGCGGGGAACCCCAACAAGTGGTGTTCGCACGACACGTCCGTGATGGTTGGCGTCCGCGGCGCCCTTCGTGCGGCCTTCGGCCTCCTGGAGCTGAGCTACGGCGTGGACGGGCGGCGCAACGTGTTCTTCGAGCAACGGTCGGTGTGCGGGCGGGACATGGACATGCGCGACGTCCACGACGCGACCAACCGCACGCTCGAGATCCGCCTCACGCCTCCTTGACCGTGACCTCACTGTCGCTCGCGGTGCCGCGCGCGGGCCGAAGCCCGCGCTACCTCACCATCGGGCTGTTCGTCTTCGTGTGGCTGCTCCCCATTCACGCCCTCTTGATGGCCGGGCTCTTCGGGGGCCTCGGCGTCCCCGCGCCTGTGGTGCGGCTGGTCGCCGCGTGGAAGGAGGGTCTCGTCGCGGCGCTTGTGGCGGCCGCCCTCCTGCGCGTCGTGCTGGGCCGTGGCGATCGCTCATCCGTCCAGTGGCTCGACGTGGCGGTCTTCGCTCTCGGGGTCGTCGCCCTGGTGTATCTCGTGAGCGCGGACGTCTGGTTCGCGACGGATGTACCCGTCGGCGCGCAGCTGTACGGCCTGCGCGACGTGGCGTACTTCTCGCTGCTCTACTTCGTCGGCCGGGCCACGTCCGAGGTCATGCACGACGAGCGTGTGCTCAAGGCGCTGTTTCTGGTGGGCGTCATCACATCGGCAGTGGCGGTGGTCGAGCGCCTGTTCGTGACGCCGGAGATGCTCGTGCTCCTCGGCACGGCGGAATACTTCCAGGACTTTCTCGGCGCACCGCTGTTCACCGCCGGCAACCCATACGGCCTGCCGATCAACTACTGGTCGATGCTCGGGGGTCGCCTCGTGCAGCGCGCCGGCTCGACGTACCTCTCGAGCCAGGGCTTCGCGATCCCCTTCCTCATCATACTGCCTGCCGCCACGGTGTGGCTCCTCGCCAAGCGGCGCGCCGCGGTCGCCTGGTTGGGGTACGCCCTTTTGTGGGTGGGGCTGCTTCTCTCGATCACGCGGATGACGATCGTCGCGTGCTTGCTGCAGGCGCTCGCCATCACCGCGACGCGACGCCGCTGGGGGCTGATCACGGCCGCGGGCGCCGCCTGTACGGTCGCGTTCGGCGGCGCGCTCCTCGTCGTGCCGGGGTTAGCGACGTTCGTGTGGGAGACGCTGACGTGGCAAAGCGCCAGCAGCACGGCACACCTCGCCGACTGGATTGAGGGGATGGAGAACGCGTTGCGCCACCCCCTGGGAGCCGGATTGGGGGTGGCCGACCAGGCGGCGGTGCGGTTCGGTCTCGATCCGCTCGCGGGAGATAACCAGTACCTGACGTACGCCGTGGAGTTGGGGGTCCTGGGCCTGGGACTGCACCTGGCGACGATGGTGGGAGCGGTGCTGACCGGCGTGAAGAGCGCGAGGGACGGGCAGGACGTGCGGTCCGACTACGGCATCGTGGTGGCGGCAGCCGCACTGGGCATTCTGCTCAACGGCCTCACCGCCGTCGTCTTCAACTCGATGGTCCTGACCTGCGTCTTCTTCTGGCTCCTGGGCTCGCTGGCGACACCGACCACGGTGCAGGACGGAGCGTGAGCGGCGGGCGGATCGCGCTCGACACAACGGTCGCCGCGCTCGACCTCGCGGGCACGGGACGATACATCCGGAGCCTCGAGGCGGCCCTGCTCCGCATCCTGGGCGAGCGCCTGGTCTCCATCCGGAGTGGCTTCGCCGCGCCGCACACGGGCCCGCGAACGATCGGTGCCATGGGCCGGACGCTCGTTCGCGACCTGTGGTGGCACCAGGCGGGCGTTGAGCGCGCGGCGCAGCGCGCGGGTGTGGACCTCCTCCACCTTCCTGCCGCACTCGGGCCCGTCCGCGGGCGCCTTCCCACCGTCGTCACGATTCACGACCTCAGCGTGCTGCACGCGCCCCGGGACTTTCGGCCGTGGTTTCGTTACTACGCCCGCGTCGTCATCCCGCGCCTGGCGCGGCGCGCCGCACGGGTGATCACGGTATCCGAGGCGACCCGCCGGGACGTGCTGGAGCACCTCGGACTACCGGAGGAGCGGGTGGTGGCGGTGCCGAACGGGGTGGCCATCAGCCCTCAGCCGTCAGCTGTCAGCGAGCGACAACCAGCGACCGGACCGTACGACCTCCCCACGCGGTACATCCTGGCGGTGGGCACGCTGGAGCCGCGGAAGAATCTCCTCAGGCTCTTCGAGGCCGTCCGCCTGCTCGCCGAACGGCCGGCGACCAAGGACGTCGTGCTCGTGCACGCCGGCGGCTACGGCTGGCTGGCCGACGACATCCTGAAGGCCGCGCGCTCCCCCGCCCTCCGCGGTCGCGTGCGGCTGCTCGGCTTCGTGGCTGAGGAGCACCTGACGTGCCTCTACCATCAGGCGCGCCTGTTGGCGTATCCGTCGCTGTTCGAGGGGTTCGGCCTGCCCGTGCTCGAGGCGATGGCGTCGGGGTGCCCGGTGGTGACGTCGGACCGCTCATCCCTGCCCGAGGTGGCCGGCGACGCGGCCGTGCTGGTGGACCCCGAGTCCGTGGAGGCTATCGCCGAAGGGATTCGACGGGTGTGGGAAGGCGATGCTCTGGCCGGAGATCTCACGGCGCGCGGGCTCGCGCGGGCCCAACTGTTCTCCTGGGAGCGCACCGCGCGGCTGACGGCCGACGTCTACGAATCGGTCCTGCCGTGACGTCCATGATCGCCATCCTCTCGACGACCCACGGCCCGGGTCACGGAGCGGAAGTCGTTCTCAGCGAGCTGCTCCGGGCATGGCACAACGAGGCGCTGCCCCTGACGGTGGTAGCGCCGCCCTCCTCCACCGCCGAGACCGTGGCGTCGGAGGTGGGAATCCCGTGGGTACCGCTCCGTACGTCACGCGACGCGTTCCTCTTGAACGTGGCCGCCGGCCAGGCCGCCAACGCGCAGCTGCGCGGCTGCGGCCTCATACACGCATGGAGCGCGCGTGGGCTCGAGCTGTCGTGCTGGATCGGCCGCCGCCTGAGCGTGCCGGCGACCGCGACGCTGCACGACCACCCGGGCGCCCTGAGGCTCACATCGCTCCGCCGGCGGCTCATGCGGCTCACCGCCAACCTCCAGGACGCCGTCGCGTTCCCGAGCGCCGCGCTCGAGGCCGCCTGGCGAGCCGCCGGTTTCACGCGCAGGTCGTGCATCATCCCGAACGGCTCGAGCGCATGCTCCCTCCGACCGCGCGATCCGAACCGCCGGGAGCTTGTGATCGGGTTCCTCGGCATGTACGCCCCTTGGAAGGGCTTCGAGATCGCCCGGTCGTGGGCGCGTTCCGAGTGGCCCGGGCACGTGCGCTGGGCTTTCTTCGGCCAGACGTGCGCCGAGCTCACCGACGCGGCCGCCGAGCTTGCTTCCGAGCTCGGGCACCGCGCCCGTTTCGAGGGCGCGCAACCTCGGGAGTCCATCTTTGGTGACCTGGATATCCTCGTGCACTGTTCCACCGCGTTCGACCCGTTCCCCACTGTTCTCCTGGAGGCCGCCGAAGCCGGCGTACCGGTCGTGGCCTCGTCGCTCGGCGGCGCCAGCGAGATCGTCGTGCACGAGGAAACGGGGTTCCTGTTCGAACCCGCGGCTCCGGATGTCGGGCTGGCCTACCTGCGCCGGCTCGCTGCGCACCCCGGCCTGCGCGCGCACCTCGGCGCCTCGGGCAGAGCCAGATTCGAGCGACTGTTTCGCGCCGAGCAGATGGCCAAGGGGTACGCGGCGTTCTGGAAAACCTCGCTCAGCGCGGGGTGCTGACGCCCAACAGACTGCGGAGCGGCAAGCGGCCGACCTTTCGGGCAGCAGCGAAGAGGAGCACCGCGTCGAGCGTGACGCGCAGGGTCCACGCCAGCGCGGCTCCCGTCACTCCGTACGCCCGGACACACCACCATGCCAGCCCGATGTAGATCGGTAGCTCCAGGACCTGGAAGATCGCCGGCAGGTCAGGGCGGCCCTGCCCGTACAGAAGGATGCTCGGCACGTGCGCGAGCCCGATGATCAGCATCCCTGCTGCCAGGATCGCGAGGCTGGTAGCGCCCCGGACCGCGTAGGCGGGCCCGAGCCACCCCTCGAGCAGCGGCCCACTGAACAGCACCACCACGATGACCGGCCCACCCAACAGCGCCCACAGCGAGCGCACCGACCGCGCGAGCAGTCGCTCCGCCTCCGCGCGGCGCTCATCCGTGAGCGGGACGCTCACGACGGGGAAGAGCCCGCCCGCGAGCGACGCGGGAATCAGAAGCAGCCGCGAGATGGCCTCGTAGGGCGCCGCGAAGTAGGCCACCGCTCCGACGCCGGCGACGGCGCCCAGCACGAACCGTTCCAGGTAAATGAGGATCGGGCCTACGACGTTCGACACCGCGACCCAGCCACCGTATCGGAGCAGAGGCCGTACCAGTTCTCGCGGTGGTCGAAGCTCCCAGCGGAACCCCGGCAGTGCCCCACGGATGGCGATCCACGTGGCGCAGCAGCTTACGACGCGCAGCGCGAGCAGCAGCGCCACGATCCCGGCCAACCCGACGCCGAGCGCGGCGGCGACCGCCGGGATCGCGAACGCCAGCACCCCGTGCGGTGCGCGGATCAGGTTCGCGAGGTCGAACCGCTGCGCGCCTTCGAGTACCGCGCGCAGGTTGAGCGAGAGGACCACGAATGGCACCGAGAGCGCGAGCCAGCGGAACGCGTGCTCGGCCTCGACCCGCAGCTCGGCAGGAACCCGGAGCAGCTCCGTGACCGCCCACGGGGTGACCGCCCCGAGGATCGCGCCGCCCACGACGCCCAACGCCGTCTGGCCCGCGGCCGTGAACCCCGCCACTTGTCG
>Ga0214472_10008642_pt1 | contig 10633 bp, 8 predicted proteins | sample RVTome_6_FD_207662 | JGI IMG/M metagenome (GOLD analysis project Ga0214472, IMG submission 207662) | Soil microbial communities from uranium-contaminated site in the Upper Colorado River Basin, Wyoming, United States - RVT140D175 | ecosystem: Environmental > Terrestrial > Soil > Contaminated >...
CCTGGGGGAAACAGGTGGCGTCATCTCCGAACCGCCAACTGTCAAGGGTCGCCCCTACGGGTGTTCGAATTTCCGCCGGTGGTCGATGACGCAACCCCGGAATTGTAGGGGCACCCCTCGCGGGTGCCCTGGTTTTCGGGGGGAATTACTGCCGCAGCCGGTAGCCGCTTCGGATGAGGGCGGCGGCCCAGAGGAAGAGGGCCAGGGACATGCCGGCCGTCATGCCGAAGGAGAGGGCGGGGGGGACGTCGCCCCGGCCGAGCAGGGCGAAGCGGAAGCCGTCGATGAGGTAGAAGATGGGGTTGAGGTGGGAGAGGCCGCCCCAGAAGGAGGGCAGGATGGAGATGGGGTAGAAGACCCCGCCCAGGTAGATGAGCGGCAGGATGAGGAAGTTGTTGTACATGCTGAGGTTGTCGAAGTTGGTGGAATGGATGGCCGCGACGATGCCGAACTGGGAGAAGAGGAAGCTGGCCATCACCAGCATCGCAACCGCCGAGAAGGGATGGGCCCAGGGCAGGCCGGCGAAGGCCGTGGAGATGAGCATCACGCAGCTGCCCACGGCCAGGCCCCGGAGCATGGCGGCCAGGGTGTAGGCCAGGATGAACTGGGAGGGGCTGATGGGCGTCACCAGCAGATCCACGATGTTGCCCAGGTATCTCGACATGAACAGGGAGGAGGAGCTGTTGGAGAAGCTGTTGCTGATCACCCCCATGAGCACCAGGCCGGGGATGACGAACTGGGCGTAGCTGAAGCCCTCCAGCACCGAGATGCGATCCCCCAGGGTGGCGCCGAAGACGAAGAGGTAGAGGGAGGCGGTGATGACCGGCGTCACCAGGGTCTGGGCGAAGACCCGCAGGAAGCGCAGCACCTCCTTCTTGAGCAGGGTATAGAAGGGCAGCCAGCTCACAAAGGGACGTTCCGCGCTCATGGCTGATTCCTCCTTCCCTGGCCCAGGCCCGTCAGGTGGATGAACACCTCTTCGAGGCCGGGTTTCTCCGTGAGCACGTCGGCCACGGGAAGGGCGCTCTGATGCAGGGCCTGCATCAGGCTCCAGCTGCTCTGGTGGGCGGAGAGATCGAAGCGGATGCGCAGGCCCTCGCGCTCCACCTGGGCGCCGAAGCCCCGGAGCAGGGGGGGCAGCTCCCGCAGGGGCGCCTTGAGATCCGCCAGCACCGTGCGGAAGGGCAGGCGGGCGAGAAGCTGCTCCGTGGGCTCCAGGGCCACCAGGTCCCCCTGGTTCATGATGGCGATGCGGCCGCACATGGCCTCGGCTTCCTCGAGGTAGTGGGTGGTGAGCAGCACCGTGGTGCCTTGCGCGTTGATCTCCTTGACCATCTCCCAGAGGGCGCGGCGCAGCTCCACGTCCACCCCGGCGGTGGGCTCGTCCAGGATGAGCAGCCGGGGCTTGTGGATGAGGGCCTTGGCCACCATGAAGCGGCGCTTTAGGCCGCCGGAGAGCTTGAGCATGTGCTTCTTGAGATGAGGTCCCAGATCCAGGCGCTCGATGAGCTGCCTGCGCCAGGCGGGGTCGTCGGGGATGCCGTAGTAGCCGCTGTGGATTTCCAGCGCCTTCTCGATGGTGAAGAAGGCGTCCACCACGATCTCCTGGTGCATCACCCCCACCATCTGACGGGTGCGGCGGTACTGGGTGCGGTTGTCAAGGCCGAAGACCAGGATGCTGCCCTTCTCCATGCGGCAGACGCCGGAGATGAGGTTGATGGTTGTGCTCTTGCCCGCGCCGTTGGGGCCCAGCAGGCCGAAGATCTCTCCCGGCTCGATGGTCAGGCAGAGGCCTTTGACCACCGGGGTCTTGCCGTAGTGTTTCCAGAGATCCCGGATGGCGAGGGCAGGGGGCATGATGATGCGGGTTCTCCTTCGCTTAAGGGATCAGTCCCGGGGAGTCTCGGGCTTTTTCTTGCCGAAGAACCGGGCGATCCAGATGCCCGCCTCGTAGAGGATGATGATGGGGACGGCCAGCGCCGTCTGGGAGACCACGTCCGGCGGGGTCAGGACGGCGCCGCCCACGAAGGCCATCAGCAGGGCGTACTTGCGGTTCTTGGCGAGCCAGGCGTAATCCACCACCCCCATGCGGGCAAGGAAGAAGATGACGATGGGCAGCTCGAACACCAGCCCGAAGGCCAGCAGCAGCCGGGCCGAGAGGCTCAGGTAAGAGCCCATGGAGAGCATGGCGCTCATCTCGCCGGTGGCGGTGCCGAACTGGATGAGGAAGGTGAAGATGGTGGGGAATACATGGACGAAGCCGAAGTAGGTGCCGGCGAAGAAGCACAGGGAGCTGCAGAAGACGAAGGGCAGGACGTATCGCTTCTCCCCGGGATAGAGGCCGGGGGCGACAAAGTTCCAGAGCTGCCAGAGGATGACGGGCAGGGAGACCAGAAAAGCCGCCATGGCGCCCACCTTGAGATAGGTGAAGAAGGGCTCGGTGGCCGTCAGGAACACCAGGGAGCTGCCCTGGGGCAGGGCGCTGCGCACCGGTTCGGAGATGTACTGGAAAAGCTGCTCGGCGAAGCTGTAGCAGAGCGCGAAGGCTACGGCAAAGGCGATGCAGGCCCGGATCAGGCACTTGCGCAGCTCATCGAGGTGGCCGGTCAGGGGCAGCTGGAGATCCTGCTCTTCAGCCTTCATGGCGCTTGTCCTGCTCGGGAGCGATTTCGGCGCCGGCCGGTGTTGCTTCATCCTTCTTGTCCTGGGCGGCCAGCCGCGAGATATCCGACTCGGTCATCCAGGTGGCCGGTTTGGGGGCGGCTTCGGGCTCGGCCGGGGCCGGGGGCTCTTCGGCGGGCGCCTCCTGAGCGGGGGGGACCAGGGAGCCCTTCTGCACCAGCTCCTCCTGGGTCTTGCGGCTGTGTTCCTCGGCCTCCAGCTCGATGGAGCTCTTGAGCTCCTGGGTGGCGCGCTTGAACTCGGCCAGGCCCCGTCCCAGGGATTTGGCCAGTTGGGGAAGCTTCTGGGGACCGATGACGATGAGGGCCAGGCCCGCGATGAGCAGCAGCTCGGTCATGCCGATTCCGAACATGGGAGTCCTTTTCTTGCGTGATTGCAGGTCCGAGAGGGAAGACCGAAGGGCAGGTCCATCTTTCGTATACGCGAGGGACAAAATGGAAAAAGCCGTCCCTGCGGACGGCAGTGCGCAGAATAGCCCCTTCGCCTCGGGCTGTCAAGCCGCGCAGAGGGATAAGGGTTTGACATATATGGGGTTTTGAAATAGACTGCCCGCCTGTTTTACATCTTTGTCAAATCAGGCGGATTCATGACACAAGACCAGATCAAGAGCGAAATCCGGGATCTTCTTGCGCAGCGTGATGCCATCCTTCTGGCCCACAATTACCAGCGCGACGAGATCCAGGAACTGGCCGACATCACCGGCGACTCCCTGGCCCTGGCCATGGAGGCCGAGAAAACCGACAAGAGCGTCATCGTCTTCTGCGGCGTGCATTTCATGGCGGAGAGCGCCGCCATCCTTTCTCCCGAGAAGACCGTCCTGCTGCCCCGCGAAGACGCCGGCTGTCCCATGGCCGACATGGTCACCGCGGAGGGCCTGCGGGAGATGAAGGCGCAGCACCCCGGCGCCGTCGTGGTCACCTACGTCAACTCCAGCGCCGCCGTCAAGGCCGAGAGCGACATCTGCTGCACCAGCGCCAACGCCATCCGGGTGGTCAACTCCCTGGAGGCCGACGAGGTCATTCTGGTGCCCGACGAGAACCTGGGGCGCTACATCGCCTCCCACACCGACAAGCGCTGCCATTTCTGGAAGGGCTTCTGCCCCACCCATCACCGCCTCTCCCCCGAGGAGGTGCTTCGGGCCAAACAGGAGCACCCCGACGCCCTGTTCATGGCCCACCCCGAGTGCCCCCCCGCCATCCTGGCGCTGGCCGACCACATCTGCTCCACCAGCGGCATGTACGAGTTCGCCAGGAAGAATGCGAGCCGCAAGTACATCGTGGGCACCGAAAACGGCATCCTCTACCGGCTGCGCAAGGAGAACCCCGACAAGGAGTTCATCCTGCCCAGCCCCAAACTCATCTGCCCCAACATGAAGCTGACCTCCCTGGAGGATGTGCTTCATTCGCTTCAGACCATGAGCCCCCGCGTCAGTGTTCCCGAAGAGGTGCGCCTCAAGGCCAAGGGGGCGCTCGACCGCATGCTGGCCGTTCCCAGAGACTGAGGCTTTTTGATTCCGACTTTCCTTCCCCGGGGCGTGCCATGCACGCCCCTCGTTCTTTGCGGCCATGGATGAACTGACCGACATCGCCCACGCGACCAGCCGCTTCTTCGCCGAATCCCTCCAGGGCGGAATGCGCCGCGCCGAAATGCTCGACCTTCTGGGCTCCGGCGACGCCTACGTGCTCGGCCGCGCCCTGTGCGAAGGCCAGGGCCCCTTCTACATCCTCACCCCCGACAGCAAGAGCGCCGCCCGGCTCCGGACGGATCTGCGCTTCTACGCCCCGGACAAAGAGATCGCCCTCTTCCCCCGCTGGGACGTCACGCCCTTTGAAGCCATCAGCCCCCACGCCGATGTGGAGGCCGCCCGCCTCGCCGGCCTCTTCAAGCTCCAGCAGGGCCGCCTCGACGCCCTCATCCTGCCCGTACAGGCGCTGATGCAGCGGGTGATCCCTTCGGCCGTGCTGCAGGCCCTGTGCGAGACCCTGGTGCTGGAGGAGGAATACGAGCGCAAGGCCCTGCTTACGCGCCTGCTGGCCCTGGGGTACCAGTCCCGCCCCCTGGTGGAGGATCGGGGCACCTTCTCGGTCAGGGGCGACATCCTGGACATCTACCCGCCCACCCTGGAGGAGCCGGTACGCATCGAGTTCTTCGGCGACTATGTCGAGCGCATGCGCCCCTTCGATCCGGCCGGCCAGCGCACCCGGGACATCGAGCTTAAGACCCTGGAGCTGCTGCCCTCCCGGGAGCTGGTGCTTCAGGGGGAGTTCTTCGAGCCCTTCAGCGAGCGCCTGCGCAAGCGCTGCGACGAACTGGACATCCTGCGCCCGGTGCGCGACGGCATCCTGGAAGAGGTGCGCGAGGGCCTGCTCTCCCCCGGCCGCGAGTTCCTGCTGCCGCTGAACTACGGGCGGCTGGACAGCCTCTTCGACTATCTGGGCGAGGGCGTCTGGTGCCTCTTCGATCCGCCCTCCATCGAGCGCGAGGCCGACCTCTTCGAGGCCGAGATCCTGGACGGCGAGCGGCGCGCCGCCTCCCGCAAGGACCCTTACGTGCCCAAGGAGTCCCTCTACCTTCGGGCCTCGGAGCTGGAAGAGGCCCTGAAGGACGCCCGCCGCATCGACTTCTGCGCCCTCCAGATGTATCGCCTGGAGAAGGACCGGGAGGTGCTGCGCTTCCGCGCGGAGGGCAACGGCGATCTCCAGCTGGAGCGCGGCCGCGAGGAGGCCGGGCTTCGCGCCCTTTGCGAGCGCATCAAAGACTGGCAGGCGGATCAGTGGCGGCTGCTGCTGGTGTGCCACCAGCAGGGCCAGGCCCAGCGCCTCGGCGATCTGCTCCTCTCCCTGGGGCTGGAGCTGCCCGAGGTGCGCCGGCTGCGCCCCGAATCCCTGGCGCCGGGGGAGATCGGCCTGACGCTGGGCGAGCTCTCCGGCGGCTTCCGCCTGCCCGACGAGCGCCTTCTGGTGCTCACCGAGGAGGAGATCTTCGGCCGGCGGGCCCGAAGGCGCACCCGCAGCGAGGCCAGGCTCAAGGCCTCCCTGGCGTCCCTGGCGGCGCTCAAGGAGGGGGATTTCGTCGTCCACGCCGACCACGGCATCGCCCTCTACCGGGGGCTCATCCATCTCAAGATGGGGCAGGTGGAGGGGGATTTCCTGCACCTGGAATACGCCGGGGCGGACAAGTTCTACCTGCCCGTGGAGCGCATCGAGAAGGTCCAGAAGTACGTGGGCGGCGAGGGCCACAAGCCCCGGCTGGACAAGATGGGCGGAGGGGCCTGGGAGAAGGCCAAGGTCCGCGCCCGGGCAGCCGCCGAGGAGATGGCGCGGGAGCTGCTCAAGATCTACGCCAAGCGCGAGATGAAGGGGGGCTTTACCTACTCGGAGCCCGACCGCATGTACCGCGAGTTCGAGGCCGGCTTCCCCTACGAGGAGACCCTTGATCAGCAAAGCGCCATCGAGGACGTGCTCGCCGACATGTGCTCGGAGAGGCCCATGGACCGTCTGGTGTGCGGCGACGTGGGCTTCGGCAAGACGGAGGTGGCCATCCGCGCCGCCTTCAAGGCCGCCCTGGACAGCAAGCAGGTGGCGGTGCTGGTGCCCACCACGGTGCTGGTGCGCCAGCACTTCGAGACCTTCCGCGAGCGCCTGGGCGGCTATCCCCTGCGCATCGAGCAGCTCTCGCGCTTCCACACGGCCGCGCAGAACAGGAAAATCCTCCAGGAGCTCGCCGAGGGCAGGATCGACATCATCATCGGCACCCACCGCCTGCTGCAGCGCGACGTGCAGTTCAAGGATCTGGGGCTGCTGGTGGTGGACGAGGAGCAGCGTTTCGGCGTCAGTCACAAGGAGCGCCTCAAGCGCCTGCGGGCCGAGGTGGACCTGCTCACCCTCACCGCCACCCCCATCCCCCGCACCCTGCACATGAGCATGACGGGCCTGCGCGACCTCTCGGTCATCGACACCCCGCCGGTGGACCGCCTGGCCATCCGCACCTACGTCTCGCGCTTCGAGGACGACATCATCCGCGAGGCCGTCCTGCGGGAGCTCCAGCGCGGCGGGCAGGTCTTTTTCGTGCACAACCGGGTGCAGAACATCGAGGCCATGGCCGAGTTCCTGCGCACCCTGGTGCCCGAGGCCAAGGTGGCCGTGGGCCACGGCCAGATGGGTGCCCACCAGTTAGAGGACGTGATGGTGGATTTCGTCGAGGGGCGCACCAACCTGCTGGTGTGCAGCACCATCATCGAAAACGGCATCGACATCCCCCGGGCCAACACCATCATCGTCAACCGGGCCGACTGCTTCGGCCTCTCCCAGCTCTACCAGCTTCGCGGCCGGGTGGGCCGCTCCAACCGGCGCGCCTACGCCTACCTGCTCATCCCCGGGGAGACCACCCTCACCAAGGACGCCAGGACCCGCCTCAAGGTGCTCCAGGAGATGACGGAGATGGGGGCGGGCTTCCGCATCGCCAGCCACGATCTGGAGATCCGCGGCGCCGGGGATCTGCTGGGCGCCAACCAGTCGGGGCAGGTGGCCGCCATCGGCTTCGAGCTCTACACCGAGCTGCTGCAGGAGACCATCGCCGAGCTCAAGGGGCTGGAGGTGGAGGATCAGATCGATCCCGAGATCCGCCTGGGCCTGGCCGCCTTCTTCCCCGAGGCCTACATGCCCGACCCCAACCAGCGCCTGGTGTTCTACAAGCAGCTTGCCGGCGCCCCCGACGAGCAGAGGGTCTACGAGCTTTTTGACGAGCTGCGCGATCGCTTCGGCGAGCCGCCGGCCCCCGTGATCTGTCTGCTGGAGCAGATGCGCCTGCGGGTGCTGCTCAAGCGCGCCAAGGTGGAGAGCCTCGACTACGACGGCCGCAGCCTGGTCTACGGCTTCCACAAGCAGACGGGCGTCTCCCCCGAGAAGATCCTCGCCCTGCTTCAGAGCGACCCCAAGCGCTACCGCTTCTCCCCCGATTACCGCCTCGGCGTCGCCTGCGGCAAGCAGGAGGAGAAGCCCCTGCTGGAGCTGGCCAGAAAAGAATTGCAGAGCCTTTTTTAGCGTGCTAGCTTGACCACCCTATCCCCGTCCATAAGGAAGCCCGAGCCCTCCATGATCCTGATTTCCCGTCTTTTTCTCGCCCTGACGCTGGTGCTCATCCTCGCCCCCGTCCTTTGCGCCGAAACCGTCTCCAGGGTGGCCGCCGTGGCGGAGGATCGCATCGTCACCACCTGGCAGCTGGAGCAGAAGGTCAAGGAGTTCCTCCAGGAGAAGAACCTGCCCGAGCCCACCGGCGAGCGCCTCGCCGCCCTGCGCGCCCGCCTGCTCGACAGCCTCATCGAGGATTCCCTGGTGCAGCAGCGCATCGAGGAGCTGGGGCTCAAGGTGGTCGACGCCGAGGTGGAGGCCGCCATCCGCGACGTGCAGCGCCAGAACAAGATCACCCGCGAGCAGCTCACGGCGGCTCTGGAAGCCCAGGGCATGGATTTCGAAACCTACCGGGAGAACCTGCGCAAGCAGATCCTCCAGTTCCGCCTCATCGCCCGGGAGGTGCGCAGCAAGGTGGACGTGACCACCGCCGAGATCCGCGAGTATTTCAAGGAGCACCTGGACGACTACCGCCAGAAGCCCAATGTGACCCTCAGCCACCTCTCCTTTCCTATCGTGGATGTGAACGAGGAGGCCGACCGCGCCCTGCGAGCCCGGGTCAACGCCGCCCTCTACCGCCTCAAGGCCGGGGAGGATTTCGATAGCGTGCTGGCCGACTACGAGGACATCGGCGCCCTGGGCGGCTCCATGGGCACCCTGATGGAGGAGGAGCTGGTTCCCGTGTTCGTCGAGGCCATCGAAAGCGTCGAGGTGGGCGACTACAGCGCCATCGTGGAGAGCAACAAGGCCCTGCACATCCTGCGGGTGGATGCACGGGTGCCCGGCAGCATCCGCCAGTTTGACGACGTGAAGGCGGAGATCAGCAATGTGCTGCTGGAGGAGAAGTCCAAGGAGCGCTTCGAGCAGTGGAAGAAGTCGCTGCGCGAGGAGGCGGAGATCGAGATCCGCATCTAGCCGTCCGGATGCGTGACTACAGGTCCCGGATAGAGTTTGAGAGCCCCTTCTTTTCGGATGGGGCTTTTCTTTTTCGGATTCAGGGATCCCCGACCTCTCATGGAGTGGTTTCTTTATCCCGGGTTATCCTGAGAAAGGAAGGGCAGGCAACATCCGGTGATCCGGCCGCAGCGCCCTGCATTTAAGAGCCATGGCTAAATTCATTCTCAAATCCGACTATTCCCCCTGCGGCGACCAGCCCGCCGCCATCGAGGAGCTGGTGGAAGGCATCGAGCGCGGCGACCGGCATCAGGTGCTGCTGGGGGTAACGGGCAGCGGCAAGACCTTCACCATGGCCAACGTCATCGCCCGGGTGCAGCGGACCGCCCTGGTGCTGGCCCACAACAAGACCCTGGCCGCCCAGCTCTACGGGGAGTTCCGCGAGCTCTTCCCCGAAAACGCCGTGGAGTATTTCGTCTCCTACTACGACTACTATCAGCCCGAGGCCTACGTCCCCTCCACCGACACCTTCATCGAGAAGGACTCCTCCATCAACGAGGAGATCGACAAGCTGCGCCACAGCGCCACCCGCAGCCTGCTCAGTCGTAAAGACGTCATCATCGTGGCCTCCGTCTCCTGCATCTACGGCCTGGGCTCGCCCGAGGCCTATTACGGCATGCTGGTGCAGCTGGAGGAGGGCATGGAGATGGAGCGCGACGCCCTGCTTCGCCGTCTGGTGGAGATCCAGTACAGCCGCAACGACCTGGATTTCCACCGGGGAACCTTCCGGGTGCGGGGCGACACGGTGGAGATCTTCCCCGCCTACGAGGAGAAGCGGGCCCTGCGCATCGAGTTCTTCGGCGACGAGATCGAGGCGGTGAGCGAGATCGACCCCCTGCGCGGAAAGGTGCTCGACCGGATAGGGCGCACCGCCGTCTTCCCCGCCAGCCATTACGTGGCCACCCGGCCCACCCTGGAGCGGGCGGTGAAGGAGATTCAGGACGAGTTGCAGATCCGGCTGCAGGAATACCGGGAGAAGAACATGCTGGTGGAGGCCCAGCGCCTGGAGCAGCGCACCCTGTTCGATATCGAGATGATCGAGGAGATGGGGTACTGCCAGGGCATCGAGAACTATTCGCGCTTCCTCGACGGCCGCAGCGCCGGGGAGCCTCCGGCGACCCTGCTGGACTACCTGCCCAAGGACGCCCTCATGATCATCGACGAGAGCCACGTGAGCGTCAGCCAGGTGGGCGCCATGTACCGGGGGGATCGCTCCCGCAAGGAGACGCTGGTCAACTACGGCTTCCGCCTGCCCTCGGCCCTGGACAACCGTCCCCTGACCTTCGAGGAGTTCGTGAAGACCCAGCCCCAGACCCTCTACGTCTCGGCCACGCCCGCCGACTATGAGCTCCAGAAGGCGCAGGGCGTGGTGGTGGAGCAGATCGTGCGGCCCACGGGCCTGGTGGATCCCCCCATCGAGGTGCGTCCCGCGACCAACCAGGTGGACGACCTCGTCGCAGAGCTGCGAGGCGCAATCTCGAAGGGGCAGCGGGTTCTGGTGACCACCCTGACCAAGCGCATGTCCGAGGATCTCACCGGTTACCTCGAAGAGCTGGGCATCAAGGTGCGCTATCTCCATTCGGACATCCACACCGTGGAGCGCATGGAGATCATCCGGGATCTGCGCCAGGGCCTCTTCGACGTGCTCATCGGCATCAACCTGCTGCGCGAGGGGCTCGACATCCCCGAGGTGGCCCTGGTGACCATCCTGGATGCCGACAAGGAGGGCTTCCTGCGATCCGAGCGCTCCCTCATCCAGACCTGCGGCCGCGCAGCCCGCAACGTCGACGGCCGGGTCATCATGTACGCCGATCGCATCACCCGCTCCATGCAGGCCTGCATCGACGAGACGGGGCGGCGCAGGGAGG
>Ga0214472_10008644_pt1 | contig 10632 bp, 10 predicted proteins | sample RVTome_6_FD_207662 | JGI IMG/M metagenome (GOLD analysis project Ga0214472, IMG submission 207662) | Soil microbial communities from uranium-contaminated site in the Upper Colorado River Basin, Wyoming, United States - RVT140D175 | ecosystem: Environmental > Terrestrial > Soil > Contaminated >...
CGAAACCGTACTGCGGGTACTCCCGGTCCGCCTCTGCCATCATCCTGTCCCTCGCCACCTTCGCGACGATCGATGCGGCGGCCACCGTGGCCGACCGCTGGTCTCCCCTGACCAGATTGCGCTGGGGGCAGCCGAGGCCGTCCAGCGCAACGAAATCAGTCAGCACCAGCTCCGGCTCCACGCCGAGCGCAGCGAGCGCCTGGCCCATGGCCCGGCGCGTCGCCTCGAGCACGTTGACACGGTCGATGATCGCCGCGTCCACCAGCCCCACTGCCACCGCCACGGCGCGAACGCGGATCATCGCGTCCAACGCCTCGCGCTCGGCCGGGGTCAACAGCTTCGAGTCGTCCACACCGTCGATCCGCGTGCCCGGCTCCAAGACTACCGCCGCCGCTACGACCGGCCCCGCTAGGGGCCCGCGCCCCGCCTCGTCGAGCCCGACGACGCGCGTGAGCCCGCGCCGCCAGGCCATCTGCTCGAAGCGATAGGGCGCGGCCGTGGCCGGTCCTCCGCCTACTCCGGCTCGCCCGAGGCCGGCACCTGGACGAAGCGCTTCTCCTTCAGGCGCGCCGCCTTGCCGGCGAGGTCGCGAAGGTAGTAGAGCTTCGAGCGCCGCACGCTGGCGCGCTTCATCACCTGGATCTTGTCGATCCGCGGGGAGTGCAGCGGGAATGTCCGCTCGACGCCCACACCGTACGAGATGCGCCGCACGGTGAACGAGGCGCTGGCCCCGCCGCCGCGCTTGCGGATCACCACGCCTTCGAAGGCCTGGAGGCGCTCCTTCTCGCCCTCGACCACCTTGACCGATACGCGGATGGTGTCGCCGGGCACGAAGCCGGCCCGGTCCTTCTTCAGCTGCCCTGCTTCGACTATGCGAATGGATTGCATGACTCGTGGCTCCTTACTCGAGATAGTCCTCGGGCGGCCGGCCCTGGCTGAAGCCCGCCACCCACTTCTGCTCTTCAGGCGAGAGGTCCGCCGTCTCCAGCAGATCCCGCCGCCGCTGCCACGTCCGCCAGACGGACATGACGCGCTTCCACCGCTCGATCCGGGCGTGATCGCCCGAGCGCAGTACTTCCGGCACGGCCCACTCTCTGAACACCTCGGGGCGCGTGTACTGCGGATGCTCGAGCAGGCCCCGCGAGAACGAATCCCGCGCGGGCGCTCCCTCGTCGCCCAAGGCGCCGGGGAGAAGCCGCGTCACCGCTTCGCTGACCACCAGTGCCGCAGCCTCGCCGCCCGACAGCACGTAGTCGCCGATGGACAGCTCCTCGTCCACGAGGCGCTCGCGCACCCGTTCGTCCACGCCCTCGTAGCGACCGCACACCAGCACGAGATGAGGCCGCTGGGAGAGCTCGCGTGCCACCTCCTGCGTGAAGCGCCGCCCCGCCGGGTCGAGCAGGATGACCCGCGTTCCCGGCGTCCTCAGCGTCTCGATGCACGCCGCGAGCGGCTCGGGCCTCATGATCATCCCGCCGCCGCCGCCGAAGGGCGTGTCGTCGGTCACGCGGTGCTTGCCCGGGGCGGAGTCGCGCAGGTTGTGAACGCGGATCTCCACGATCCCGCGCACACGCGCGCGCCCCACGATGGAGTCGCTGAGGGCCGGCTCCACCATCGCGGGAAAGAGCGTGACGATGTCGATTCTCACAGCTCCAAGAGCCCCTCCGGCGGGTCGATGACGATCCGCCGCTCCGCCACGTTCACTTCCACGACGATCTCGGGCACCGCCGGCACCAGGTGCTCGCGGCCGCCCTCGTCCACCACCCACAGCGGCTGGCCTTCGCTGCCCTCCACCCGCACAAACTCTCCGACGCGCCGCCCGTCACGCGTCTCCACCACCGCACCGGCCATCTCCCAAGGGTAGAAGTGCCCCTCGGGCGCGGGCAGGATGTCCTCCTGTGCTACCGCGAGCAGGCGCCCCGTGAACCGCCGCGCATCCTCCGGCGAGGTCACGCCCTCCATCCTCAGCAGCACCATCTCCCCCTCGAAGCGGCAAGAGGCGATGCGGCAGGGCTCCCGCCGGTCGGGCGCGGGCTCCCACAGCACGCACTCGGAGAGGGCCCTGAAGCGCTCCTTCGGGCGATCCGTGAGCGGCTTGACGCGCACCTCGCCCTGGAGCCCCCAGGGCCGGAGCACCTCTCCCACCGCGACGAGGGCCCCGGCCTTCACCCCTCGCTACGCCTTGGCGGCCTTCGCGGCGTGCGCCAGGAGATGCTTCACGGTGTTCGACGGCTGGGCACCCTTCTTGATCCACTCCGCCGCCTTCTCCGTGGAGATCTTGATCGTAGGCGGCTTGGTCAACGGGTTGTAGTGCCCGATGATCTCGATGAAGCGCCCATCGCGCGCCGCGCGGGAGTCGGCCACCACCACGCGGTATGCCGGCTTCCGTGTCGTCCCGGTCCTTCTCAGTCGGATGTGTACAGCCACCTGTTCACCTCTTTCGTATGGTTATCGCGGAAGAAACGGCATGGCGCCTTTGAACTTGCCCATGCGCCCTTCCATCTGCTTGAGGCCCTTCATCATCTGCTTGAGCTGCGCGTACTGCTTCAGCAGCCGGTTGACGTCGGCCACCTGGGTGCCGCTGCCCCTGGCGATGCGCGCGCGGCGGCTGCCGTTGATGATCGCCGGCCTGACGCGCTCGTCCGGCGTCATCGAGCCGATGATCGCCTCGAAGCGCTTGAGATCCTTCTCCTCCCCCTTGAGCTCCTTGGGCAGGCCCTTGGACCCCTTGAACATCGGCAGCATCTCCATGATCTGCCCCAGCGGTCCCATGGAGCGGAGCTGCTTGAGCTGGACGGCGAAGTCCTCGAGGGAGAAGCTGTCCTCGCGGATCTTCCGCGCCATCTCCTCGGCCTGGGAGGCATCCACTTGGGCCTGGGCCTTCTCGACGAGGGAGAGCACGTCGCCCATGCCGAGGATTCGCTGGGCCAACCGGTCGGGGTGGAAGGGCTCCAGCGCGTCCGTCTTCTCGCCGACACCGACGAAGGCGATCGGCCGGCCGGTCACCTCCCGAACCGACAGCGCCGCGCCGCCTCGGGCGTCGCCGTCCATCTTGGTCAGCACCACCGCGTCGATGCCGACCGCGGCGTTGAACTTCTCCGCGACCGTCAGCGTGTCCTGGCCCGACATCGCGTCCACCACAAGCAGCACGTGGTGCGGCGCCACGTCCTTCCTGATCGCCCGCAGCTCGTCCAGCATCTCCTCATCGATGTGCAGCCGCCCCGCCGTGTCGAGAATGAGAGGTGAGAGCCCGCGCTGGGCCGCCTCGTCGCGCGCGGCGCGGCAGATGGCCGCGGGCTTCTGCGTCTCCTCGCCCAGCACCGGGATGCCCAGGTCCTTGCCCAGGCGGCGAAGCTGCTCCATCGCGGCGGGACGGTAGACGTCGGCCGAGGCGAGGATCGGGTGCTGCCCCTGCTTCTGGAAGTGCCGCGCGAGCTTGGCGGCCGAGGTGGTCTTGCCCGAGCCCTGGAGCCCGAGCAGCATGATGACCGTCGGCGGATGCGGCGCCATCGCCAGGCGATGCCCCGAGCCACCGAGCAGCTCGACCAGCTCGTCGCGCACCACCTTGACCACCTGCTGCCCAGGTGTGAGCGATGTGAGCACGTCCTGGCCCACGGCCTTGACGCGGACGCGCTCGATGAAGCCCTTGACGACCTTGAAGTTGACGTCGGCTTCGAGGAGAGCCACGCGCACCTCGCGCAGGGCCTCCTGGATATTCTCCTCCGTCAGCCGGCCGTAGCCACGGAGCCGGTCAAAGATACCCGTAAGGCGCGAGGTAAGACTGTCGAGCATGGCGTCGCCCTGAAATTCCTCCAGGAAACACTGAAGGATACTGACGGAGAGTGGAAAAGTCAAGCCTATTTCAATACTTCCGGCGCACTCCCGTCATCCTCGCTTGCCCGGCCCAGGTCGGCCTATCCCCTCTCGAAGCACGTTTGACGCGCCATTGACGTGGTGCCCGGCCAGCTGCGGAGCGAGCAAGGCCCTTATATGGCGCACCTTTGGGAACGCGTCGATCGGGGCAGCCCCATCCCGGCCCTTGACCCTCTGGCAGCCTGCGGCTAAGCTCGCCGCTACCGTTCGATGCTTCCCGCCCAGGGCCCCTCGGAGGCTCCAGGATGAGACGTTCACGGCCGCCCGGTGACGTCCAGTCAATGCTGGCCGCTGTCGCAAAGACGGCGGCCCGCCTCTGCGAAGCCAATGACGCCTTGATTCACCTCGTCGAAGGTGAGCAGTCGCGGCTGGTCGCGAGGTACGGGCGACTTCGAATGGCCTTGGGGCTGGGTAAGGTGTATCCGCTCACCCTCGACTTGGTCACTCACCGTGCGATCGTCGAGCTGCGGACGATCCACGTCCGCGACCTCGCCAAGGCGCCCCGCACGCGGTTCCGGGAAAGTAGGGCGGGTCAGCGCCCCCTGGGCGTGAGGGCCATGCTGGCGACCCCCCTCCTCCGCGACGGCGTCGCGATCGGGCCCATCGTCATCCGCCGCACCACAGTGCGCCCCTTCACGCCAAAGCAGATCGCCCTGCTGAAGACCTTCGCCGATCAGGCCGCCATCGCCATCGAGAACGCCCGCCTGTCCCAGGAGCTCGAGGCGCGCAACGAGGACCTAAGCGAGGCGCTGGAGCAGCAGACGGCCACGGCCGAGATCCTCGGCGCGATCTCCAGTTCGCCGACCGATATCCGGCCGGTTCTCGAAACCCTCGTTCACGCCGCCGCTCGGTTCTGTGGTGCGACGAATGTCGCCCTCCTCACTCTTGACGGTGGAGTCCTCCGAGGGGCCGCCGCAGCCGGCCCGATCGGGGAGGAGATCGTACGCCGGTACGGGAGTATCGAGGCGCTCGAGATTCCCGTCACCAGGGAGTCAGTGTCCGGACGCGCCGTGTCGGAACGCCGCGCCGTCCACATCCACGACCTGGCTGCCGAGCCCGAAGGCGAATTCCCCGTTGGGCGCGAGCTCCAGCGCCGGCTGGGGCACCGCACCGTTGTCGCCACCCCCTTGCTCCGCGAGGGTACCCCAATTGGGGCGATTCTCCTGTTCAGGACGGAGGTCAAGCCGTTCACGGACAAGCAGCTCCAGCTACTCCAGACCTTCGCCGACCAGGCCGTGATCGCCATCGAGAACGTGCGCCTTTTCAAGGAGCTGGAGGCGCGCAATAGCGAGCTCACTGTCGCCCTCGAACAGCAGACGGCCACCAGCGAGATCCTACGCGTGATCAGCAGCTCGCAGACCGATGTGCAGCCGGTCTTCGACACGATCGTCAGAAGCGCCGTGATGTTGTGCGACGGACTCTTCAGCGGGCTCTATCAGTTCGACGGGCAGCTGATCCAGCAGGTCGCCCACCACAATTACACCCCCGAAGCCATCGAAGAGGTGCACCGCATATTCCCGGCGCGCCCAACCCGGGGCCTGGGGGTGGGGCGGGCGATCTTGGAGCGCGCGGTAGTCTACATACCGGATGTCGAGGTCGATCCGGAGTTCCAGCATCAAGGGCTGACCCGCGCGATCGGCTGGTGAAGCGGCCTCTTCGTACCAATTCTGCGAGAGGGCGCTCCCATCGGCGTCATCGCGGTTGCGCGCGCCGAGCCCGGGCCGTTCTCCGACGACCAGATCGACCTGCTGAAGACCTTCGCCGACCAGGCCGTCATCGCCATCGAGAACTGGCGGCTGTTCACTGAGCTTCAGGACAAGAACCGCGCACTCAGCGAGTCGCTGGAGCACCAGACCGCCACCGGTGAGATCCTGCGCGTGATCAGCCAGTCGCCGACCGACGTCCAGCCGGTGCTCGACGCCATGGCCACCAGCGCGGCACAGCTCTGCGAGGCGGTCGCGGCAACGATTTTCCTCCGCGACCGCGACTTCATCGTGCCACGGGCTCACCTCGGTCCCTTGGGGGCGCCGGTCGGCCAGCGCCAGCGGCTCAGCCGCAGCTGGGTAACGGGTCGAGCCGTGCTCGACGGGCGGACCGTCCATGTGACGGATCTGACGGCAGTGTCCCAGGACGACTATCCGGAAGGGAAGGCAATGGCCGCTCGGTACGGCCACCGGGCGACCCTGGCCACGCCGCTCATGCGCAAAGGGGTGGCCATCGGGGCCATCCTGGTCCGGCGTCAAGAAGCTCGTCCGTTCTCGGAAAAGCAGATCGCGCTGCTCGAGACCTTCGCGGACCAGGCCGTGATCGCCATTGAGAACGTGTGCCTGTTCAAGGAGCTGCAGGCGCGGACGGGCGAGCTGACCCGCTCCGTAGAGCAGCTGACGGCGCTGGGCGAGGTTAGTCAGGCCCTCAGCTCGACGCTCGACGTCGAGACGGTGCTGGACACCATCGTCTCGCGTGCCAGTCAGCTGGCCGGCGGGGCCGGCTGCGCGATCTACGAGTACGACGAGGGAGCCGAGCAGTTCGAGCTCCGCGCGACCCACAACTTCGACCCGGTGTTCACAGAGGCACTCCGGGCTGCGCCCCTCCGGAAGGGTGAAGGGCTCATGGGGCGAGCCACTGAGATGCGCGAACCCATCCAGATCCCCGATATCATCCAGCCCGGGGCTTACCAGAGCAGCGTCCGCGACACACTCATCCGGTTCGGCTACCGGGCGCTCCTCTCCGTGCCGCTGCTCCGCGAAGAGCAGATCATCGGCAGCCTGTCCTTGACCCGCAAGGAGCCGGGCGAGTATTCGCCTGAGGTTATCGAGGTCCTGAAGACCTTCGCCACGCAGTCGGCGTTGGCCATCCAGAACGCCCGGCTCTTCCGGGAGATCGCGGACAAGAGCCGGCAGCTCGAGGTCGCGAGCCGGCACAAGTCCGAGTTCCTGGCGAACATGTCGCACGAGCTGCGCACGCCGCTGAACGCCATCATCGGCTTCTCCGAGGTGCTGAACGAGCGCATGTTCGGCGAGCTGAACGAGAAGCAGGAAGAGTACCTGAAGGACATCCACGCTTCCGGACAGCACCTGCTGTCGCTGATCAACGACATCCTCAATCTCTCGAAGATCGAGGCGGGGCGGATGGAACTGGAGCTGACGGATTTCGATCTTCCCGCGGCGATGGACAACTCCGTGACGCTTGTCCGGGAGCGGGCGAGTCGACGAGGCGTCACGCTGGAGATTGCCGTCGAGGAGCGGGTCGGCGTGATTCGGGGGGACGAGCGGAAGATCCGGCAGGTGCTCCTGAACCTGCTGTCGAACGCGATCAAGTTCACGCCCGAGGGGGGCCGGATCGAGATCGGGGCCGCGCTGAGGGACGGGGCCGTCGAGGTGTCGGTCAGCGACACGGGCGTCGGTATCGCGCCGGAGGACCAGGAGGCGGCGTTCGAGGAATTTCGTCAGGTGGGCGCCAGCGCCGCGAAGCAGGAGGGGACGGGGCTCGGGCTTGCCCTCTGCCGGAAATTCATCGAGCTGCACGGCGGCAAGATCTGGGTCACCAGCGCGGTCGGGGCAGGCTCGACGTTTACGTTTCGACTTCCACGTCCATCGTAGTACCCGGGTCAACCGGACCCCGATCCTGAGCTTTAGAACTCCACCTCTGGTTCGGCGGATTCCGCGATGCGGGCTTCGGTGCGGCGGTGCTGCCAGAGCGCGAGCGCGACCGAGAGGACGGACAGCCCGAGCATGACCCCAGAGATCGGCCGCGTGATGAAGAGCCACGGGTCGGCGTCGGTCATGATCGCCCGAACCAGGTTGGTCTCGATCTGGTCGCCCAGGATGACGCCGAGGATGAAGGGCGCCAGGGGAAACTCGAACTTGACGAAGAGGTAGCCGATCACCCCGAAGAGGAGCAGCACATAGACGTTGTCGATCGTATTGTTGAGCGCGTAGGCGCCGACGACGCAGAAGACCAGGACCACCGGGACCAGGACGGACTTCGGCACGCGCAAGACTTTCAGGTAGAAGCGCGCGCCCAGCCACTGGAGCACGAGCATGACGGGGTGGGCCAGAAGGTACGCGGCGAAGATCCCGTACGCCAGGCGCGGCTCTTGAACGATGAACAGGGGGCCGGGCTGGATGCCGTGGATGATCATGGCGCCCAGCATCACCGCCGTCACGGCGTCGCCGGGGATGCCGAAGGCCATGATCGTCACCAGGGACCCGGCGATGTTCGCGTTGTTCGAGGACTCGGCGGCGATAATCCCCTCCGGGAGTCCGGTGCCGAACTTCTCCGGGTGCTTCGAAAACTTCTTCGCTTGGTCGTAGGCCATGACGTTGGCCGCGCTCCCGCCGATGGCGGGCAGCACCCCGATCCAGATGCCGATCAGCGTTGACCAAGCCAGGAGGAACGGCCGGCTCAGGATCTCCCAGATGACCGACAGGTGGGACACGGAAAGGTCCAGCGTCGGCGCCACCATCTGCGGCCCCCCGTCGCCCATCTTTTCGATATCGGTCATGATCTGGGTGAAGGCGAAGATGCCGATCAGGATCGGGAGAAACTGAAAGCCCGATCGCAGGAACTCGGTCCCGAGGTGAAGGCGGGGCACGGCCATGATCGGGTCGGTGCCGATGACGGTGACGAAGAGGCCGAGGGCGCCCGAGAGAAAGCCCTTCAGCAGGGACCGCTCGGTGAGGCCCGCCACCATGGCCAGCGCGAAAATGAACAGCGAGAAGTACTCCCACGGCCCGAACTGGAGCGCGAACTTGGCGAGCGGCACGGTGGCGCCGATCAGGAAGATGGCGCCGAGGAGCCCGCCGATGCTCGACGCCCAGGTACCCAGCCAGAGCGCGCGGCCCGGCTGGCCCTTGCGAGTCATGGGGAAGCCGTCGAACGTCATCGCGATCCCCGAGGGCGTCCCCGGGATTCCGATGAGGCACGCGCTGACGAGCCCGCCGACGTAGACGCCCGTCATGGTCGCCAGCCCCTGGAGCGGATCGAGGCCGAAGGTGAACGGCAGGACGAGGATGATGGTCATCGTGATCGTGACGCCGGGGATCGCCCCGCCGATCATGCCCGCCCACGTCCCGAGGGCGAGCGGGATGAGGAATTTGAGGTGGAGAACCTCCCCCAGGCTGGCGAACAGGAGGGAGAACATCGCTCAGAACCCCGTCAAACGTCCGCGGGGCAGCCGGACGGACAGGTAGCCCTCGAACGCGTAGTACGTGGCGACGGTCGTCACCAGCGCGACGGCCAGGACACGCCACCAGCGCGCCCCGCGCGGCCGCCCGAGCGCGGCCTGGAGCCCGCCGACGAACAGGAAGGTCGCCACGCGGTAGCCGAGGGGCGGCAGCAGCGCCACGTACACACCGAAGATGGCGAACGTCACGAGCACCAAGCCGTACCGCACCGGCGCCCGCCGCGCCGCGCCGCCGAACGAGATCGGACACGACCAGCGCGGCGCTCAGGAGCGCCGTGATCGTGAGGAGGATGCGCGGGTAGAAGGCGGGGCCGATCGGGACGAGGGCCGGATGCGGAAGCCCGCGGGTCAGGGCGAGGAACCAGAGACTCCCTCCGAGGCAGACCAGCCCGGCGACGCCGTCGCGACTGAGCACCCCGGTTCTACCGCTTGAGCAATCACAGATCCCTGGCGAGCTCCTTGTAGAGGGCGTCGTTCTGCTTCATGAACTCGCCGTACGCCTTCCTGTCCAGGTAGCGGACAGCGGTGCCCTGCTTCTTCATCGACTCCGCAAAGGCGGGGTCCTTGGTCGCCTGGGCGCAGGCTCCTTCCAGCTTCGCCAGCACGTCGGCCGGCGTCCCCTTCGGCACCACGATCCCGCGGGACACCGAGTAGACCACGTTCACCCCCAGCTCCTTCAGGGTGGGGACGGTGGCGATCTCGGGTTCGCGCTTCTCGGTTGCGGCCGCAAGGAACTTGAGCTGGCCGGCGTCCACCTTTCCCCGCTGCGTGAGGTTGCCGTCGGTCAGGTCGATGTGTCCGCCGAGGATCGCGTTCATCCGGGGCGCCAGCCCCTCAGACGATACGTACTTGAACTTGATCTTCGCGTCCTTCTCGATGAGCGCGGGGAAGAAGTGGCTGGTGGAGCCGAGCGTGGCCCCGACCGTGATCGTGCCGGGACGCGTCCTGGCATCGTTCAGGAGCTCCTGCCAGGACGACCACTTGGTCTTGGGGCTGGCCGTGAGCACCGACGGCGTGGCCGTGATGAGGCAGGTCGGCTCGAAGTCGGTATGGTTCACGTCGGAGACGCCGGTGTAGTACGTGGAGTGGATGTAATAGTGAATCGCGTACAGCGTGTAGCCGTCGGACGGCGAGTTCTTGGCCTCCCGAGCCCCCACCGTGCCCGAGGCGCCCGTCACGTTCCCAATGACCACGGTTGCTCCGAGGTGCTTCTGAAGCGCCTGGCCGAACGGGCGGAAGATGTTGTCGGTGTCCCCGCCCGCGGCCCACGGCACGATCAGCTTCACCGGTCGGGGTAGGCGGCCAGGACGACGGAAGCGGCCGAACCGGCCAGGACGAGCGCGAGCAGCAGCACGACGGCCTTCTTCATTGGCGATCCTCCAAGGTGAATGGGTCGATGGCGCCTGATGCTAGGAACCCCGCCCGGGTGAAATCAAGACCGATCAGGCCATGCGGTACTTCTTTTCCGCGTCCGCCGTCAGCGCGATCCCGTGGCCCGGCCGGTCGGAGATCCGGAACGCGCCGTCCTCGCACTTCGGCATGCCCTCGAAGAGGTCGGCCGGCGCCCAGTCGAT
>Ga0214472_10008645_pt1 | contig 10631 bp, 8 predicted proteins | sample RVTome_6_FD_207662 | JGI IMG/M metagenome (GOLD analysis project Ga0214472, IMG submission 207662) | Soil microbial communities from uranium-contaminated site in the Upper Colorado River Basin, Wyoming, United States - RVT140D175 | ecosystem: Environmental > Terrestrial > Soil > Contaminated >...
TCCGCCATTTTTTCCATCATTTGACCGCCCGGAAACTCCCAGAGCCCGCCCCAGACTGCATCGGCCTTACGCTGCTGAATAAAAAACTTGCCCTGCCACCGAATCAGGCCGGCCACTTTGTGCATGGTAATGATATTTTTTTTTGGTCCGGTCACCGGCAGTTGCGAGACTGTTCCCAACTGCAAGGCCCTGCACGACCTGGACACGGGACACTCCTGGCAGAGCGGTTTTTTCGGTGTGCAGACCAATCCACCCAGATCCATTAATGCCTGGTTATAGGCCCTTGCCTGCCCTTGCGGTAGAAGGTTTTCCGCAAGTTCAACGAGAAGCTTTTGCGCCGGCGGATCTTTGACCGGTTCGCCTATGTTAAAAAGCCGTGCATAGACGCGGGCAACATTGGCGTCAATCACTGGCACATCATAATTACCCGCCACACTGGCAATGGCTGCCGCGGTGTATGGTCCGATACCCGGCAGGGCCAGCAGCCGTTGGTATTCGCAAGGTACTATGCCACTATATTCACAGGCGATCACCTTCGCAGCCTTGTGCAGATTTCTAGCTCTGGCGTAATAGCCAAGACCTTCCCAGTATTTGAGGATTTCCTGTTCCTCAGCCACAGCCACGGCCTGTACATCTGCAAAACGCTTGATCCAGCGCAGGAAATAGGTAACCCCGCGATCCATCTGCGTCTGCTGAAGCATAATCTCAGAAATCCAGACATGATATGGGTTGTAGGTTCGGCGCCAGGGAAGATCGCGATTCGTTATCCGAAACCATTGCAGTAGCGGTTGGACAATTTCTCTTTGATCTGCTACAGAGAGAGCATGATTCATGAGCTGTTACATTCCCCAGCACAGATACCGGCCAAGAGCAACCAGTCCCATCCCCACAACAACCGTTGCAGCAAGACTGTGCCATTTCCATGCCACAGGAAAAGCAATAAGAGCTGCCCAGAAAAACAGATTCCCGAAGCTTATATCGACAGAATTTTCCCGCACAAGGAGGGAAGGAACAAGCATCGCGGCAAGAACGGCGGGAGGGACGAGCCGCAGCCAGGAAGCAAAAATCGGCCGAAGTGTCTTGCCGCTTAAGAAAAGCGTAGGCAGCAACCGAGGCAGATAGGTAACAACCGCCATGCCGATAATTGTCCAGAAGATCAGCGTCTGATCCACAACTCAACCCCCAGACCCAGGGTAGCCCCGGCAATTGTTGCGACGATAATATGGAATTGATGCCAGCCTGCAAGGTATAAAAGTGTGGCTATAATTCCTGAAAGAATCGCAGTTATGACCCGCACCGGAGATTCACACTGTCCTACCAGAAGGCCTATAAACATTGCGGCCAATGCATAGTCTAATCCCAGAGGTTTTATATCTCCTATCAAACCGGAGGCGATGATGCCGAGAGCAGTCCCCAGCACCCAGGAAACCTGTGCTGTCAGATTAAGCGACAACGCTTCAAGCCTGCACTCATTCAGTTTTCCAGCCGCAGCAGAATGTAAAGCAAAGGTTTCATCGGTCAGTTCATAGGAAAAAAAGGCAAGATACCGTTTTTTCCAGCCGGAAAGATAGGGTGCAAGCGACGCTGCCATCAACATATGGCGCAGATTAACCACAAAGGTCGTCAGGATCACCGCAGCCGGTCCGGTTCCACCGGCAAACAGTCCAACTGCGATAAATTGAGCTGAACCGGCAAAAACAATAAGAGACATTAACAGCGTATTGGCCTCGGACAAGCCGCTTTTCCCGGCTAATACCCCATAGGCAAAACCAATAGGCACATAACCGAGAACAATGGGTAGTGCCCTTTTAACCCCTCTCCAGCATGATGCTGCTGAAGATACTGACGATGCTGATAATTGCCGACTTTTTATGTCCTGTACGGAATCAGGCAAAATCACATCCGACGGTAGAGTTCAAGACACCTTTCGCGGGTCATCTGCTTCTGCCAATCCGGGCCTAAACAATTCTCCCAAAGCGGTACAAGGTTCAGGGCAGTGGTTACCATCAGTTCGAGAGCTTCCCGATCCATATTAGCGGTGAGTTTTCTGGGCAGAGTTATCCGATGCTTTTCCATCATCTGCCTGAACTCCTGTACGCCTTCCGGATAAATCTCCTCTAGATAATCAAAGGCGATACAGCAGCCAATTCCGTGATGGATACCAAGGACATAGGAGAGCCCATAAGAAAGGGCATGACACGCCCCAACCTGGGAATAGGCGATACTCATCCCGCCGAAATAGGAGGCCATCATCAGCTTGTCGTCTTTTTCCGGATGGTCCTCCAGAAACACCTGGCGGCACAGGTCGATCGATTTTTCACCATACGCTTTGCTGAATTCATTGATGAAAGTACCATTCAATGACTCAACGTCATGGATATAACAATCCATTCCGGTATAGAACCACTGGTCTTTCGGCACCCCGGCAAGCAATTCGGGGTCGAGAACAATCTGGTGGAATAAGGTATAGTCCGAATTTATTCCGAGTTTTTTTACCGGTCCGGTCAGTATGGTCGTCCGGGAAATTTCTGCACCGGTTCCAGCCAGAGTGGGAACGGCTACATGATAAACGGAGGGATTTTTGATCAGGTCCCAGCCCTGATAATCGGCTGACGATCCAGGATTGTTCAGCATCAGCGAAATAGCCTTGGCAATATCCATGGTGGCTCCGCCGCCGATTCCTACTATGCCGTCTGGTTTAACCGCACTATAGTCACGGATTTGCCGTACGAGAGCGTCTATATAACTGGTCTTGGGTTCATCATCGACATTTACCTGCAGCATCAAATCCTTGCCCTGCAAGGGTAACCTGCTTTCCAGAGTCTTGCCTTTAAAGACATCATCCAGAACAAAAACAAAATAGGAATCAGGACTTATCCTATGGGGGTTGATTATATCACTCAGCTGATTAAATGAACCTCTACCAAACATTATATTCGGTACGATACTAAAATTTCTGAACATACTCAGTTCCACTTGAAAAATTTTTTAAAATAAAAAACGCAGTTGTCTGGCCCTGCGAACAAAATGTCTTGCCTTCCCGTAACAAAAATTCGATTATAACTCAAGTATGATTTTCATTCATCTTTTAGTGTGGTTATTCCTTGCCGTCTGCAACTTTTCCACTGTTTATATTTGCAATAATCGGTAAAATGGCGGTAAAAAAGAGCAGATTAAAGGTGAAGGCAGAAGCTCATTGTAAGTCAAATATTCAGAGTTTCAAGGGTGAAACAGGAAGATTAAATGTCAGTTATCAGCGAAGACAGTGTATTTACCTCATTGCTGCAGGATGGACCGCTTGCAGTGGAAGACAGTGTTTATGTGACTAAACCGTTCTCCCCCCACACCAGGCAATGGGTCAGGAATCTCTGCCGCCGGCGGATCAACACCACCAAATATCGAGCACTGCGCAGCCAGCTTTTCGAATTTCTGGAGATTACCGGTTTTGCCCAGCTTACCGAACTTCTCAAGCACCCGGATAAGCAGATGCACCGCAGTAGGCGAGCCTGTTTTCTGCTCGGCAATATGTTTGGGTTAAATGGAACCCCCAGGGAAATTGAGGCCAGGGTTCACGAATATGCACGTACCGCCGACGCTGTGGTCAATTCCCTCAAGGCAAAAATATTAAAACCCTATGCCTCCTTTGTTGCAACCACCAACGAAATTGAGGTAGCTAATGATCCGGTCACCCTTCTCCTTATCATGTTCGACGATAGATACCACAAAAAGGCCCGTTTTGAGGCAAGACGAAAGCTGGTTCTGATGAATCTGGCGGGTAGCATTGACCAACGGGAAAGAGAAACGGGCATAGAAGAAAAATTTTCCAATTTTTTGCATTTTCTCAACGATTATGTGTGGAGCAAAAATCTGAAAATTGGTGAGCATGATATTGTCTATCTGCATTCGCAACATTCTGAAGATTCATTTTGTTGCACCAATGTTAAGGTACTTACAGCTAAACAAGGTCAGGCAATCCAGCTCGCCAAAGGTTCAAAGCTCACCTTGCTGAAACGCCGCCGTTTCTCAACCGAAAATCGCGATATCCCCATCTACGTTTCAATCCGCAAGAAACCGCCGGAAGCGAAGGTACTTAAGCTTTTACGCAAAAATGAAAAAAATCCGGCAGTTGCCGTAGATGACGAACTCGGTCTCATGGCCGTTCTGGATTCTGTCGCTGACGTAAAAACCTTTCAGAACCATCTGACTCGCTCTGCGTCAAAGGCTGACAGCTTCATGGTACTAGAAGATATTTCAGACACCCTGACCGGTTCCGCTGCTTACAAGACTACCGCCACGGGTTCCAGTTCAAACACGGAAATGATGAAGTTTTTTGCCAGGTTAGGCGGTATGCGGGTGGAATTTATCATCCATACCAACCGCTCATGGCTCAATTATATGTATAAAAAGGATGTTGCCCATGACGAGTATGAGGTAAAACGGATTTTTGATTCGGGAGTTATGGAATTACTGTTTCCAAAAGACATCTTCCACCTGGATCACGAGATGATCCGCGATGACATGATTCGCAGATTCAGGAGAAGCATCGAGGAGGAATAAAAATACAGCGTCTGCCATCCTTAATCTGCAACAAATCGGCACTAACAGGAAGGTGTTATTGCTCGTTTATAAGATCGATAAACATCCTGCAAGCCTTCTTTAAAATTGAAACGGGGTTTCCAACCCAGATTGTTAATCCTTGTGGTATCGAGTAACTTACGAGGTGTACCATCCGGCATGGCGGAATTGTAGATGGTCTCTCCGGTAAAGCCGACCAGCCCGGCAATGTATGTTGCCGTTTCCCTGATGGTAATGTCCTCTCCGCTGCCGACGTTGAGAAAAGACGGATTGACGCCAACGAAATTTGATTGGTCAAGATTCATCACATGAATACAGGCGGCAGCCATATCGTCGACATGGAGAAATTCCCGACGAGGTGAGCCGGTTCCCCAGAGAACCACCTTCGGCACAAGACCTTTAATAAGGCTTTTCGTTTCGGCAACATAGCCGATTGCCTCACTGATATCTCTTGGAATTAAGCCGTAATGTGCCTCATCCTTAATAATTGCCTCGACATTGGTATCCATGGCCAGTTTGGCCAAATGATACTTGCGAAGCATGGCCGGGATAACATGGCTGTTTTCCAGATGATAATTATCCTCCGGACCAAACAGATTTGTCGGCATTACCGAGCGGTAACAGGTATTGTATTGGCGGTTATAGGATTCACACATTTTGATCCCGGCAATTTTGGCGATAGCATAAGGCTCATTGGTCGGCTCGAGAGGACCGGTGAGCAGGTGATCCTCTTTCATCGGTTGCGGGGCCAATTTCGGATAGATACAGGAGCTGCCGAGAAACAGCAGTTTTTGCACACCGGACTTGAACGCCTGATGAATCACGTTGGTCTGAATCATCAGGTTGATATAAATAAATTCCGCGGGATAGACGTTATTGGCATGGATGCCGCCCACTTTGGCCGCAGCCAGCACTACCCTATCTACTTTCTCAGTCTGGAAAAAATTACGCACTGCAAATTGATCAGTCAGGTCCAGTTCTGCATGGGACCGGGTAACAATATTTTTGCAGCCAAGTTTCTTCAACTGCCGGATGATAGCTGAACCCACCATGCCACGATGTCCTGCGACAAAAATTTTTTCATGAGGAACCATGTATATTTCACTCTATTCGTGATGATTGAGAACCAAAAACCCCTCGCTCTTGCAGAGTTCATCTCTTCTGGCTGCCATCAGATCGGAACGCATCATCTCGGACACCAGTTCAGAAAACGTGGTCTTCGGAAACCAGCCGAGTTTTTCCTTGGCCTTTCTCGGATCACCAAGCAGCGTCTCTACTTCGGTTGGTCGGAAATATCTTGGATCAACCCGCACAATCGTATCACCAATTTTCATTTTGGATATGTCAGTTCCGGCGGGAATACGGTCTATAATGCCAATCTCATCAACTCCTCTGCCTTCCCATCGTAAACCTACCCCAATTTCCGCAGCAGCAGCGTTGACAAAATCCCGAACAGAGTGCTGTTCCCCGGTGGCAATAACAAAATCTTCGGGTTTATCCTGCTGCAGCATCAACCACTGCATCTGCACATAGTCACGGGCATGTCCCCAGTCGCGCCTTGCATCAAGATTCCCAAGATAGATACAGTCCTGCAATCCCAGATAAATTCTGGCCAACGCTCTGGTGATCTTCCGGGTGACGAAGGTCTCCCCTCTGATCGGTGACTCGTGGTTAAAGAGAATTCCGTTGCAGGCGTACATGTTATATGCCTCCCGGTAGTTGACAACAATCCAGTAGGCATACATTTTGGCCACTGCATAGGGCGAGCGCGGATAAAAAGGCGTTTTTTCGGTTTGGGGTGTCTCCTGCACCTTGCCGAATAATTCCGAGGTGGAGGCCTGGTAGAATTTTGTCTTTTTGGTCAGACCCAGAATCCGAATTGCCTCAAGAACCCTGAGAGTACCCAAGGCATCAGAGTTGGCAGTGTATTCGGGTTCCTCAAAAGAAACAGCGACATGAGACTGGGCGGCAAGATTGTAGATCTCGTCGGGAAGCACCTTGCCGATAATATGAATGAGACTGGAAGAATCTGTCAGATCTCCATGATGAAGGATAAATTTCCGATCACCTATGTGCGGATCCTGGTAAAGATGGTCGATTCGATCAGTGTTAAAAAGAGATGCCCGTCTCTTTATTCCATGTACTTCGTAGCCTTTATTGAGGAGAAACTCGGCAAGATAGGCTCCATCTTGGCCGGTTATCCCGGTAATCAATGCTATTTTTTTCATTTTAACTCTATTTAATACTCATATACTCATATGAATTTTTTAACCGATCGACCGCGGCCTATCCCATAATAGGCCAGCCCCGTGGCTTCTACCCGGGCGGGATCATAGAGATTTCTCCCATCAAAGATCACTTTGTCATGCAGCTCATCGAGCATTTTCTTAAAATCCGGTACCCGAAAACTTTTCCACTCAGTGACAATAACCAGAGCATCGGCTCCGTGCAGGGCTGCTTCCTTGGTACCCATCAGCATAAAATCGTCCCTGGTACCATAAATTCGCTGGGCTTCTTCCATCGCTTCAGGGTCATAAGCCTGTATCTTGACGCCTGCTGCCCACAAAGCTTCCAATAAAACCCGGCTGGAAGCTTCTCGCATGTCATCGGTGTTAGGTTTAAAGGAAAGTCCCCATACCGCGATAGTCTTGCCGGCGATATTGTTATTATAAAAAGAAGAAACATGCTCAAAGAGTTTTTCCTTCTGTTTATAATTTACGCTCTCAACTGCACGAAGAATTTGGGCTTCATAACCGATCTCGCTTGCCGCTCGCTCAAGTGCCCGGACATCTTTGGGAAAGCAGGACCCACCGAAACCGCAACCCGGATAAATAAACTGATAACCTATTCGTGAGTCTGAGCCAATACCCCTCCTGACCTGTTCAATATCCACTCCCATCCGCTCTGCCAGGTTGGACATCTCATTCATAAAGGATATTTTGGTAGCCAATAGACAGTTTGCGGCATATTTCGTAAACTCTGCACTGCGCACATCCATAACCATAATCTTATCGCGATTTCGGCTAAACGGCTCATAAATCTCACGAATTTTTTCTTCCACCTCATCACTGTCAGTGCCGACGATGATCCTTTCCGGACGCATGCAGTCTTCGAGTGCGGAACCCTCTTTCAAGAACTCGGGATTGGATGCCACATGAAGCGACAGCTTTACATTTCTTTTATCGAGAATGGAAACCATATGTGCTCTGACCTTATCGGCAGTACCTACGGGTACGGTGGATTTATTTATAACAATTTTACCTGACTCCATATGGGTGGCAATCTTCCCCGCCACCGCAAGTACATACTGAAGATCAGCACTGCCATCTTCGTCGGGCGGAGTACCAACGGCGATAAATTGAAGTTCCGCGTGCTCAATGCCCTTTACAGCATCGGTTGTGAAATCAATTCGCTTTTTTTCGTAGTTCCCCAACAGCAACTCTGACAATCCTGGTTCGAAAATAGGAATATCCCCGTTTTTCAGGGCTTCTATCTTCTTTTCATCCACATCCACGCAACACACATTATGGCCGACATCGGCAAGCACCACCGCCTGCACCAAACCGACATATCCAACACCAAAAACCGTTATATTCATAAGTTTCTCTAATAGGAAAATTTAAAAATTTGACTACAGATTATGCTACCCAGGAGGAGGTACTCTTTTTAGTCCCCGTGCTTTGTGGGGGATAAGTACCTTTAGACAGGTCAGCATAATATCATGTAATCTAAACTAAGCAACCCTGACCGGCACATCAACCGATAATATTACTCTGATTTCTCCCGTAATTGTCCGCCTATCACTTTGTCCGCCGATTTCCCCAATCGACAAGTTTTTGTATTTGAATATTATTCATCGTCGACCCTCAGACAATATAACCCTGCTCTTCCAAATAAAGCCAAATTTCCTGCACTGCCTCCATTGGTGTAACATTGGTGGTATCGATGGTTAACTCTGGATTCGATGGCGGAATATATGGGTCGGTGACCCCGGTGACTCCTTTCACCTTTCCCGCTCTAGCTTTGGCGTATAATCCTTTTCGATCCCGTTGTTCACAGATTTCAAGAGGTGTTGCAACATGTACCTCAATGTAACCGCCATATCGAGAGATTAATTCTCTATTTATCTGGCGTGACTCCTCATAGGGGGCGATAGGAGCACAAAGCGCAATACCTCCATTTTTCGTGATTTCACTGGCGACGAAACCGATACGAGTGATATTCAAATTCCGATGCTGACGGGAATAATCCAGCTCAGATGAAAGATTTTTCCGGACGATATCGCCATCAAGCAGGGTCACCGGCCGATCACACATCTCCATAAATTTTACCAGCAATACCTTAGCGATCGTCGATTTACCCGAGCCGGAAAAACCTGTCATAAAAATGGTGAAGCCTTGCTTTGAGCGTGGCGGAAACGAACATTGCAGTTGGTAGACTACTTCCGGATAGGAAAACCAGGGAGGGACCTCTTCGCCGTGTATCATTCTTCGTCGTAGTTCCTGGGAGGAGATTGTCGCCACTTCATCGTTGGGGATTTGGTCCAATATCACATATTTTTTCAAGCTCCGGTGGTAGCCCATTTCTCGCTGCGGTACCATGGCAATACCGGTTTCGGTGGCATACTCATCAACCATTTTCTGGGCATCACCTCTCGGATAGAACCGTTCTTCATTATCACTTCCTGCCTGAGGATCAGCATGGTCATTTGCAACCATAAAATGGCTGCAGCCAAAATTTTTACGGATGATCGCTTGCCATAAAGCTTCCTTGGGTCCAGCCTTACGGCTGGCTAGTGGGGTAAGTGCCAGCTTAATCATATTAGGCGGAAAATCACCTGTAAATGCCTGATAACACCTGACCTGGGTGTAGTAATCCAGATTGCCGGGATGGCTGAGATCGACCACCGGCTGCAGAAATATCGCCGCTCCAGCCTCTCTCGCTGCCGTAATGACCATCTCTCGGTGGGCGCAGTGCAGGTATTCATCGGTATGAAAGCCAAGTATCCGCCGCCAGCCATTCATGGTAAAGGCCCGAACGGTTTCCGAAGGACTTAAGCGTAAGTGTTGAAAATCGTAATGTATTGGCAGACTTACCCCCTCCAGCCTGCCGCCGATATACCAATCTTTAACTCTATTATAAAGTTGCATCACTCCTGGATGTGCCATGGGATCATCGGTCCCATAAACAGAACAAGCTTCCTTCTTTTTGTCAGGTTGCCAAATATCATCTATGGTCAAGATGGCCAATAAAAAACCTTCTTGATCGTTCAAGGCTACTCGTGTTCCGAGTTTCAGGTTACATGCCGTCGATTCATCTAAATCAAGACATATCGGTATAGGCCAGATGGTGCCGTCGGCAAGCCGCATCGTCTCGATCACAGCATTATAATTCTCCCTGTCCATGTATCCACTTAATGGAAACAAACCACGATTGAGCAACAACTCCAGATCGCACAACTGTATCGAGGATAAGTCAATCGACTGACAATCCAGCGCTTCAGCCCTCAGTTCTTCAACCCGCCTGAAATGTACTAATAAACTTTCGGAATAATCCATAACCTTCCTCAAAACCCTTTTTTAATTATCATGGTAACTTCAAATTAAGATGCAAATAATCTTAGTCTAGCTTTTGTTTCAAAAATTTTCTGCGTTATAATAAATGAAAAGAACAAAACTTTTAACATAAATTATTAAATGCTGCCCGTTTCCTGGTTCTTTGGGTTTAACAGGTTAGGTTGAGAATAATCTCTCAGTGATCATTTTCCCCTTGACGGTAGCGGAGCAATAAAGTAGTTTGCCGCGGTCTTTGAGGCAGGCGAGCACGGCTTGGGATTGGAAACTGTCCTGCCGGCTATCGGGCTGAATCGAAAACAAAAAAGAACAAAGAAAAACATTGACTGAATATTTCGGTTGTGTTAGATTAGCTAGCTCATCGCGGCACTCGTACCGCGCAGCTTTTGTTGGTGAAAAGCTGGAGCACGATCCTTGAAAACTGAATAACAACACAAAAGCAAACGGGCCCAACGTGTCTTTGGACACAGAGGGCAAAAACTT
>Ga0214472_10008646_pt1 | contig 10631 bp, 8 predicted proteins | sample RVTome_6_FD_207662 | JGI IMG/M metagenome (GOLD analysis project Ga0214472, IMG submission 207662) | Soil microbial communities from uranium-contaminated site in the Upper Colorado River Basin, Wyoming, United States - RVT140D175 | ecosystem: Environmental > Terrestrial > Soil > Contaminated >...
TGAAGTGACTATCCGCCCGCATCGGACGCTCGATCGAATGTTGACAGGGGCGATGACGCGGCATAGCCTTTTTTTTCTCTCGCCAGTATCGTCCCCCAGAGGACCCCCTGCTGCTGGCGAGCGTAGTGCTTTGGGGAAGGCGGTCTCCCTTTCACGGCAGTTGACCTTGGCTGCGCCGCCATCACACGACTCCAGCCGAAGTCCAGTCGCGCTGGTGCTCGATCAGTGGATCCGGACGCCCTGTCGAGGAATCTGCATTGATTCTTCTGGTCCATTCCCGATGCGGCTGACCCGGGCATTTGCCAGGACTTCGCTCCTCGCCCATTTGATCTATTGGGGGTACACCATGTCACCAAAAAACCGCAGCGCTCTCGTTGCCATTGTCGCCGCCACGCTCGTCGTGTCGATGACCGACGTATCGGCCCGCGTCACCCAGATCGTGATTGACCGCGTCGAGTCTGTCTTCGACGGTGAGAGCTTCGGTGAAGCGGGACCCTACGAGAAGGTCGTCGGGCGCGCGTTCGGAGAGGTCAATCCGAACGACCCGCGCAACAGCATAATCGTCAACCTCGACAAGGCGCCGCGAAACGCGGACGGAATGGTCGAGTATGAGGTCGACATCTACTTTCTCAAACCCGTCGACCTCTCGAAGGGCAATCGACGCATCTACTACAACGTCCTCAACCGCGGCAACAAGCAAATCATCGCCAACTGGCACGATCCGGTCGGGGCGAACGCCAACGAGCCGACGACGCTCAACGACGCCGGCAACGGGTTCCTCATGCGCTATGGCTACACCATCCTCTTCAGCGCGTGGCAAGGCGACGTGGCGGCCGGAAACAGCCGAATGCTCGCTCATTTCCCGATTGCGACGAACCCGGACGGCTCACCGATCATTGCTACGAACCGGGAAGAGTACATCTTCAACAACACGACCAACCCAGCGACCGCAGCCCTGAGCTATCCGGCGGCAACGCTCGACCCGACGCTGGCGAGCTTGAGCGTGCGCCAGAACGCGGGCGATCCACGCCAGATGCCGGCGGACCTCTCCTGGACGTACCTCGACGAGCGGCGCATCCAGATCAACCGTCCGGCGGGATTCGACGCGGGAGCCATCTACGAGTTCATCTATGAGGCCAGGGACCCCGTCGTGATGGGTCTCGGCTTCGCGGCCATGCGCGACGTCGTGTCGTTCGTACGCCGCGAAGCGAGCGACGACGAAGGTAATCCGAACCCGCTCAACGACGAGGCGGGTCAACCGGCCGTCGACTATGTCCTGGCCTTCGGCTCCTCTCAGGCAGGGCGCTACCTCCGCGACTTCCTGTGGCAGGGCTTCAACGAGGACGAGGCCGGGTGGACAGTTTTCGACGGGATGATCCCGCACAAGCCCGGCTCGCGGAAAACGTTCACGAACTTTCTCTGGGGCCAGCCCGGACGGTTCTCGCGTCAGCATGAGGAGCACGACTTCATGCAGACCGGGGATCAGTTCCCCTTCACCTACGAGACGCGGACGGACCCCATCAGCGGACTGACAGACGGCCTGCTCGTCAGGTGCAGGGCGTCGGATACCTGCCCGAAGATCATGCAGACCGATAGCGCCACCGAGTACTGGGGCGCCCGCGCCTCGCTGGTGACGACCGACGAGTTCGGGCAGCAGGACATCGCGCTGCCCGAGATCGTGCGACACTACCTGTTCTCGAGCACGCAGCATGGGCCGACGTCCAACCCGTCTTTCGGCATTTGCCAGCAGCTCAGCAACCCGCTCCCCTTCAGCCAGGCGCAGCGGGCGCTCGCCATCGCCCTCGACCTCTGGGTGACTGAAGGCATCGATCCCCCCCCGAGCCGCAGTCCGCGAATCGCGGACGGCACGCTGGTTCCGTCCTTGCCTCAGGCGAGCCAGGGCTTTCCCGACATCCCGGGCGTGCGTTACACCGGCACCGTGAACGAGCTTGCGATCCTCGACCTCACGGTGGTCCCACCCGTCCCCATCCCGGGAGCGGACTACACCGTGCTCGTCCCTAAGACCGACACGGACGGCAACGACCTGGCGGGTATCCGCCACCCGACGCTCGCCGCACCCCTCGCGACGCACACGGGGTGGAACCTCCGACGCGCCGGCTTCGCCGAGGACCAGGGCTGCAGCCTCACCGGCACGTACGTTCCCTTCGCCCAGTCGCGGATGGAACGGCTCGAGACTGGCGACCCGCGGCCCTCGATCGACGAGCGTTACCGCAACCACGGCGCGTACGTGAGCTTAATCGCGCGCGCGGTTGGGGCTTCGGTCCGCGAGCGCGTTCTGCTGGAGGAGGATGCCGAGCGGATCATGGACGCGGCGGCGCACAGCAGCATCGGCAAGCCGAGTCGCGGAAAGCCGAGGCGGTAGTTGTCGCGTCGAGCATCCCGCGCCCATGGGGCTCGGGTAGGGTTGGAAGACGACCGGCAGACTTGCAGTTCTCACGTCTGCGTGTCTGCCGGTTGTCAGGTGTGTACCTCGGGACGCAGATCCGCTCGGTGTCTCGGTAGCAGCAGGCGCCGCGACTGCGGATCTCGATGGCGTCGCGCGCGAGACCTAGGGTGACCAAGTGGCGCCTCACTGCCTCGGCCCGCCGCAGGGCAAGCGCTTGGTTGTAGGACTTGCGACCGGTCGCATCCGTGTACCCGGTGATGCGCAAGCGTTGTCCCGCGAGGGCCGGGCGCTGCGCAGCAAGGCGTCCCGCGACAGCTGTGTCGAGCACGGTGGAGTCGAAGGCGAAGTGGGCGACGAACAGTGGCCCGGGCGGAGGGACCGACGGCTGCACCTCGCCACTGACAACGCCTGGTGGAGCGGTGTCCGCGCCGGGCGGTGCGACGTCGGCCGTGCCGCGGGCCGCCGCCGACTCGATCGGGGTCTTCGGCTTCGGCGCCGGGCACGGCGCGCACACGACAAACCAGGGATGTGGCGAGCCGGGCGGCTGCGGGGCGGACTGCGTCACGCCGAGCCGCACCGGCTGCCGGACACTCGAAGTCGCCTCCGTCGCCTCCGTCACAGGGTGCCTGCGCCCGGGGGTGGGGAGGGTCGCCCGGGCGCAGACTCCCGGTGGAGGCGCCTGTTTGCCGACAGCTCCCGCGCGACCTCGGCGAGGCGGCGAGAGCGCGGGCAATGATGCCGGGCGGGGCTGCGGGAGAAGAGCGGGAATCAAATACCCGGCAGGGACGATTGCGCCGGCGAGTTGAGGCAGGGGCGGCAGGACCGAGGCGGGGCAGTCAATCGTGGAACAAGTCCGGCTGCCCCACATCCAGAGATGCTGCTGGCCGTTGATTCCAGCGAGTCATGCGAACAGCAGGGAGAGGGTAGTGGGACTTGCGGCTAGCGTCAGTCGATGGGCGAATCCATCGACTTCGACGATACGCTCACCAACGTCATACAGGTGCGCCTCCCTTCGCCGGTTTCGCAATCGGCCTACGACGACGACACGGCTCCCGTCTGGAGATAGTGCGACCTGATCCACGGTCAGGCCCAGAGTGCGCGACGACAGGGGTTTCGCATTGGGTGACTGCATGGATCATACGCTCAGCTCCGAACCCGAGCCGCTCGCCGTTGAAACTCAGTCGAAGCGCAGCCGGGGCTGGGAGGGTGGACGACTCGAAGATCGGCGCCGGCTGTCCTGAATCGTAGACGCGCACTCGCCTGTCTGGCCCGGCCACTGCGAATCGCTGACCATTGCCGCTCAGCACTGACTCTCGTCGGCTTGTTGCGATGATGGCCTTCCATGATGCCTGCGGCGTTTCGAGGGCGAGCACTTCGAGACCGCCCCGAGCATCAAGGAAGGCGACATGGCGTCCATCCTCGGTCATGGCAACTGGAGAAGCCCCTTGTCTGGCGCGCAGGTACAGTTCCTGCTGAAGCGGCGGTTCCCAGGACCACACCGAGAGGTGCTCGATCGGTGACAGGGAGATGGAGAGCGTCACCAGCGACTGACCTCCTGGCGTCATGGCGCCCCCGATGACCTGATGCTCCGGCGGATGTACGAGCCGGACGGCTTCGTCCGCGGAGTCCACGGCGAAGACCCGGGAAACGCCGCCGTTCGCGGCGGTCATGAGGAATCTGTCATAGGGACTGAAGCGAACGTTCCTGAGCCAGGCCCCGTGCGCGAATATCCGTGCGCGAATACCTGCGTCGTGCGCCCGGAGTCCGCGTCGTGCAGGACCGCGGTGCGTTTCGTCGAGACGGCCAGCAGATCGCCCCTGTGGCTGAACACGAAGGCGCTGGCCGGCCCATACGTGATCCAGGATGGCTCCATACCGGTAAGCCTCCACACGCGAATCTTGTCGAGCGTTCGGTCACCCGAGGTTCGCTTCGGTGCCGGCATCGTCGCGATGCTGCGGACTGGAGCCCTGTGATATGCGGGCCAGTTCCCGACCCAATATCGGAAGATGAAGCGGAGTTTGCGCGTCCCTTGAGCCTACCGGGCAAGATCGGAGGTTATGCAGCAATACCGCACACTGAAACTTCAGGCCTCCTGCGGCCCCGGCAGGACGGCGGTTGCGAGCTCGAGCAGCGCGAGGTCGCTGCGCTGCGCACCCACCAGCGACAGGCCCAGCGGCATTGCCTCGAGGCTCGCCAGCGGCAGGCTCAGCTGCGGCAGTCCGCCGAGCCCGGCGATGCACAGCAGGCACATCGCCTGGTGGCGGTACTCCACCTCGATCTTGTCGGTGGGCGAATCGCGCAGCGGCGCGATCCGCGGCGAGGTGGGCAAGCACAGCACGTCACCGGCGCCGAGCAACGCGTCCAGGCGGCGCACGACGGCGTCGCGACGCGGACCGCTCGCAGCCACGTCGGCAGCGCTGACGGCGCGGGCCCACTCGAAACGCTCGCGGATCCCCGGACCCAGTGTGGGGCGTGTGCGCGTCACCCACTCACCGTGATTGGCCCAGATCTCGGCGGCCTGCAAGGTGCGAAAGACCTCGAACCAGGCTTCGAGACCGTCCGGACTCACGATGATGTCCTCGCGCGCTGCGAACCGGGACGCGACCCGCGTGAGCGCGGGCTCGAGCGCACCGGCGACGCTCGGGTCGACCAGGTCGAAGGCGTCGCGCGCGACCAGCAGACGCCGTGGCGGCATGGGCGGCACCTCGTCCTCGCCCAGCAGCACCCGCCCGACGCGCTCGAGCACGCGCGCCTCGCGGGCGAACCAGCCGGCCACGTCGAAGCTCGGGCCGAACGGGATCGCCCCGCGCAGCGACACGCGCCCATGCGTGGGCCGCATGCCGAGCACGCCGCAGTAGCTCGCCGGCAAGCGCACCGAGCCGCCGCAGTCCGATCCCAGCGCGAAGTCCACCAGGCCGCCCGCCACCGCGCTCGCCGAGCCGCTCGACGAGCCGCCCGGGATGCGGTCGGCAGCGTGCGGGTTGCGCGGCGTGCCGTAGTGCACATTCTCGCCGGTCAGGCTGTAGGCGAGCTCGTCGGTGTGGGTCTTGCCCAGCATGTCGGCGCCGGCATCGAGCAGCTGGCGCACCGCCTGCGCGGTCTGGCTGGCCGGAGCATGGGTGCGCAGCCAGTCCGGGTGGCCGAAGCCGGTGCGCACGCCCTCGATGTGGAACAGATCCTTGACCGCGAAGCGAAGCCCGGTCAGCGGACCGTGTCCGGATCCGTCCAGAGCGACGTGATTGTCGCGGCAGAACGCTCCCATGGGATCTTCGGGCGCGCGCCATTCACCGGGCGAGAAAATCTGCGACATGTTGGTCCTCTCGCCCGGACTATCCATGAACGCGCCAGGCGAGGGCGAGGAGATGCCGGCAGATGCAAGGCGGACGCCGCCTCGGGCGCGCAGGCGTACCTTGACGGTACGTCGAGCACCCGTGGCAAGTCCAACGCAGCAGATGCTGGCAGATCCTCGTCCGCAGCCAAGTGTTCATGGATAGTCCGGGCTAGGTGCGCTGAGCGATCGGTCGCTCAGTGCGGGCGGTGCATCACGGCCGGCTCGCGCGTGACCGTGCGCCGCCCGCGCTTGAACACCTGCAGCACGCTCGCCAGTTCCGCGACCGCCTGCTCGCGGCTGGTGCAGTCGAGCACCACCAGGTCGGCGACGCATCCGACCTCCAGGCCGTAGTCGCGTAGGTTCATGAGCCGGGCCGAGCGCGTGGTGATCATGTTGAAGCACTCGGCGATGTCCTCGCGCGAGCCGACCTGACAGATGTTGGCGTACAGGTTCGCCATGCGGATGAGCGAGCAATCGCCGAACGGCGTGAACGGATTGAGCACGTTGTTGGTCGACAGCGAGCAGTTCACGCCGCCGTGCAGCAGCCGGTGCGCGGCGGTCACGCCGCGCATCACGCTATGGTCCATGTGCCGGCCCATCAGGTACAGATCGGTGGAGGGCAGCACGGTGAGCGCGACGCCTGCGTTTGCGAGGCGCCGGGTCGCCTGCTCGAGGCGATCGGGCGGTGCCGCCGAGAGCTTGGTCACGTGGCCGATCGCGACGCGCCCGCCGCGATCGTACTTGTGTGCGAGCTCGCACACCTGCACCAGGTCCAGCTCCCCGGCGTCGGCGCCGAAGTCCAGGTGCATGTCGATGTCGATGTCGAACTCGCGCGCGATCTCGAACACGCGTTCGATCTGACCGGGTGGGTCGGTGTCGGTGTACGGCGCGGCCCCGACCACGCGCCCGCCGTTGCGCAGCGCCTGCACCATCAGCTCGTCGGTGCCGGGATTGTTGAGCAGGCCCTCCTGCGGAAAGATGCAGATCTCGATGTCCATCGCCCAGCGGTACTCCTCGACCAGCGGCAGTACGCCCTCGAACCCGCGCAGACCGATGCCGGGATCGACCTCGAGCTGGGTGCGCATGTGGGTGGTGCCGTTGAGGATGCACTTCTCCAGCGTGCGCTTCGCGCGCTCATGCACGTCCTCGGCGGTGAACGCCTTCTTCACCTTGGTGACCTCGCCGATGGCCTCCTCGAGATCACCGCGCTCGGCCTTGCAGCGATCGAGGATGCAGGACTTGTCGAGGTGGATGTGGGTCTCGACGAAACCGGGCGATACCAGCCGTCCGCCGACGTCGATCTCCTCACCCTGTGCCGCGAGGCCGGGTTCGATCGCCGCGATGCGCCCGTCGTCGATGCCGATGTCCAGCGTAGTGTCGGCGCGATCGGCCGTGCGCGCGTTTCTCAGGATCAGATCCATCGCTGTCTCCTTCGAGTTGATGCGTTGCACTATGCACTGTCCTGGACCTCGCCGAGGTAGGCGCGCGCGAGCCCAGGCTCGCGCGCGATCTGCGAGGCGGTGCCGCTGCGCGTGATCGCGCCCGATTCGAGCACAGTAGCGTGCGGCCCGCGTGCTTCAACGACAACAGGCGTGGATTCGATGGCATCGATGTTTCCTCTACATGGGTGAGAGTCAACGTCATTGAAGGTTGGAGCGTGCGCGCGTGATGGGCACGGTGCCCTCTTTCGGGCGGCCCGCGCCAACTCGCGAACTGCGGCGCAACATCCTCATGTTGCCATCCGTTCACGCAACGATCTTTGCATACGTCGTCGGAGTGTCAAGGCGCCGTCCCAGGGGCGGTCGACGCGGGAATGCACGAGTGGAAAGTCGCGCACCATCATGTCTCGTGCGCGTGCATCATCATTGCCCATCCGCAACCGTACGGTGGGTGGGAGCTGGGATTCGCTCACAGGCTCTCGCAGCGACGGCACCTTTCTACCCACCAACGAGTCCGCGAGATGGCTCATCCGGCTGTCGCCCTTCGCGCCATGCCAGTTTTTTCGAGGGCGATAGGCGGGCCAGCTACCAACAGGGATGCTCTGATTCTCGACGAACGCACCTTGTGCAATGCGGTACTGACGCAACGCAGATTGCCGCGGTCAACGTGATCTGCGAGTATTGAAAAGCCGTAGAGGAGCGTAGTGCGATGGCGTCGCTACAGTTCATAATCGAAGAGTTGCTTCCCACGATCGGGGCGAGCCGAGCATTGCTCTTGCTTGTCGCGGCGGATGGCGAAGTGCAACTCGCCGCCGAGGCAGTTACCCACGGCGCACGTCAGATCCGCAACGATCCATGTGCGGGCGAGTTCGTCGATCGGACCGCGCTCGGCGTAATCGAACGCGAGAAGCGTGCCGTCGTTCAGCACGATACGGCGCACGGGTCGCTCGTGGAAGGCCGGGTGCTCGGCGATGATCATGGCGCGCGTGCGCAGATCGTTGCACCACTGCTGAGCGGCGATCGGCTCGCCGGTCTCATCGTGGTGCACGATGTGCGTGGTCCCAGACAGTGGGAGAGCGAGGCACTAGAAGCGGTAGATAGGGCCCGGGCTGCAGCCCTCGAAGTACTCTCGGCGCGCGAGCGGCAGGCGTTGCAGGTCACCGAGGAGGACCTGCGTGATACGGCCCTGACCGCGATCTTGGATGAGTTGCGCGAAGGCTTGCAAGTGCAGCGTTGCACGTTGCGGCAGGACGTCAACACTGCCTACGCATTCCCCGTGACCCACGAATCCCGTGGCGAAGGCGTGTGGAGCCTGCACGGGGATTTCACCATCATTCAGAGCGGGCAACCGGTAATCGAGAAAATGCTCGCCGAGCGCACGCAGGTGGTGCAGGATGATTCGCACAGCGCCTCCGACGAGCCCCTGTTCCACGTGATGCTGAAGCACTACGGTGACCTGCGCTCGCAGATCGTGACGCCGCTGTTTCGCAACGACGCGCTCGCCGCGGTGCTCTCGGTGCACAGCCTGAAGGAGCTGCGCACGTGGAGCGCGCAGGAGAAGGACCTGGCGCGATCGGCCGCGCGATTGCTTGGTCTGCTCATCGGAGCTACGTTGAAGTAACACCATGCAGTCGTCCGAGCCTTCCTCGTCGCCATCGCGTGTGCCCGGAGTTGCGAGGCTTCTCGTCGACAACCTGGAAGAGCTGATGGCGGTGCTGCTGCTGATACTCATCGGAGTGGTGATGGCCACCCAGGTGCTGCTGCGCACGGCCTTTTCCGCACCGCTGAGCTGGCCTGAGGAGCTGTCACAGTTCATGTTTGTGTGGGCGTCCACGCTCGGCGCGGTCGGTGCCGCCAAGCGTTTCGGTTTGGTGCGGGTGACGTCGATCGTGGAGCGCTTCCCGGTCGGGATGCAGCGTGTGATTGGCTACCTGGTCCTCGGCGTGGTGGGCGTGCTGCTCGGCGTGCTCGGCTGGCAGGGTTGGCAGATGACGGTGCGCAGCACCTACGCGGCGGCCACGTTGCCGATCACCTGGGCGTGGATGTACTCGGCGGCGGCGGTGTTCGCCGTGCTCATCTTCGCGCGCTTGGTTCAGACGCAGGTGTTTAGGTACCGGTTTGCGTTCATCGAGACGGTGCTCGTCGCAAGACAGGTCGCCCTGCGCGAAGGCGGCAGCGCCTCATGATCGTCTCGCTGGGCGTGCTCTTGCTGGCCCTGCTGATCGGTGTCCCGGTTGCATTCTCCATCGGTCTCGCGGGCCTCGCGTACTTCCTGGTGACCGACGCGAACCTGCTGGTCGTCTCGCAGCAGTTTATCGGGCAGCTGAGCAGCCTCTCGCTCATCGCGGTGCCCTTCTTCGTCCTCACCGGTGAGCTCATGAACCGAGGCGGCATCACACGGCGCATCTTCGATTTCGCCCTCGCGCTGGTGGGACGGGTGCCGGGAAGCCTGGGGCACGCTAACGTGTTCGCGAGCATGATCTTCGCAGGCATGTCCGGATCTGCGGTCGCCGATCTCGCGAGCATCGGCAAGATCGAGCTCAAGGCGATGCGCGACAACCAGTATCCCGACGACCTGAGCGTGGGCGTGACGGTGGCATCGTCGACGCTCGGGCCGATAATTCCGCCCAGCATCAACCTGGTCATCTTCGGCAGCATCGCCAACGTCCCGATCGGATTGCTGTTCCTCGGTGGCGTCGTTCCGGGCGTCATCGCTAGTGCGCTGTTGATGCTCACCTTCGCCTTTGTCTTCTGGCGCCGCAAGGCGACGACGCCCCGGCCCGAAAGCGTGGGGTTCTGGAAGGCGCTGCGCCATGCATGGTGGTCATTGATGACGCCGGTGATCCTGCTCGGCGCGATGTTCTCCGGCGTGGCCACGCCGACCGAGGCGGCTATCCTCGCCGCCTTGTACTCCCTGGTGCTCGCGGGTCTCGTCTACCGTGATCTGACCTGGAGCGAGCTGTTCGGCGCGCTGGTCAACACCGCGCTGCTGTCGGGCGCCGTGCTCATCATCATCGGCTTCGCCGCGCCGCTCGGTTACATCATCTCCCGCGAGCAGGTGGCCAACACGTTGAGCATGGCGCTGGTCGGCTCGATACACGACATCTCGCTCATGCTGATCGCCGTCGCCGTGATGCTGCTCGTCATCGGGACCTTCATGGAGGTGGTCGCCGCGCTTATCCTACTCTCGCCGGTGCTGGGGCCCGCGTTGTTCGTCGCAGGCGTGGATCCGGTACTGGTGGGCGTCTTGATAGTGTTCTCGCTCGGCATCGGACTGATCACTCCACCGGTCGGTCTGTGTCTCTATGTCGGCAGCCAAGTCTCCGGCGTGCCTCTGGAAAAGGTGTTTCTCGCCGCCGCGCCGTACATTCCGTCGCTGATCGCGGTGGTGCTGCTCATGATCTACTTCCCGCAAATCGTGACGTGGTTGCCGTATCATGTGTTTCCCAAGTGA
>Ga0214472_10008648_pt1 | contig 10630 bp, 10 predicted proteins | sample RVTome_6_FD_207662 | JGI IMG/M metagenome (GOLD analysis project Ga0214472, IMG submission 207662) | Soil microbial communities from uranium-contaminated site in the Upper Colorado River Basin, Wyoming, United States - RVT140D175 | ecosystem: Environmental > Terrestrial > Soil > Contaminated >...
GGCTGGCCCATGTTGTCGCCGAAGCCGATCTTCCTGTCGGCCACCGGATCGGCGAGGAAGATGCCCCAGCGGTAGTCGGGCATCTTCACCGCGCCGTAGCTGGCCCAGCCGTCGGCGTCCACCGAGGTGGCGGTGCGCAGATAGACGTCGGCCTTCTGGAAGTCGCTCGGCCCGAGGTGCTGCCACCAGTCGAGGAAGCGCGGCTGCCAGTGCTCTAGCGCGCGCTGCAGCGTGCGGTCGTTCGCCAGGTTGACGTTGTTGGGAATCTTGTCGGTGTAGCTGATCGAAGCCATCAGACCCGCTCCTTGTTGAATTTGGCCTTCGCGCCGGTGCCGTAGACCTTGAGCGCACCGTGCTCGCCGACCGCGTTCGGCCGGATGAAGATCCAGTTCTGCCAGGCCGACAGGCGTCCGAAGACGCGCGTCAGCATGTTCTCCCTGCCCGTGAAGCGCAGGCTCGCTTCCATGCCGGTGAGCGCGTCGGGCGAGAGGCTCGCGCGCTCTTCGACCGCGATGCGCACCTCGTCTTCCCAGTCGAGCTCGTCGGGCGCCACGGTGACGAGGCCGGCTGCGTCCGCGGCCCTGGCGCCGAGCGGCTGGCCGCGCTCGAGCGCCGGCAGCTCACCGCAGTAGCGCGCCGTGAGGCGCGACTCGCCGTTCACCATCGGGTAGGTGCCGAAGCTCAGGCTGCTGAGCGCGATGGCGGGCCCGCCTTGCTCGGCGTCGAGCATGAAGCTGCGGTCGGCGGCGAGCGCCAGCTCGAGCAGCGTCCCGGCAAAGCACGAGCCCTTCTCGATCAGCGCAAAGATCGAGCGCGAGGATACGTCGAGCCGCGCGAGGGTTCTGCGCAGGTAGCCGACGGTCTCGCGCACGAACCAGTCCTTGGCGTCCTTCTCCAGCAGCGCGTCGAGCTCGAGCACTCTTGCCGGGTCGCCCCGCGTCTTCAGGATCCACAGGCCGACGGTGAGGTGGTTGTGGCGCAGGTCGAGGATGGCGCGATCGAGCTCGCGCGCGAGGCGCAAGGGGTACCAGTCGGCGCTGCGCTCGAGCGCCGCGTTCTGCGGCCCGCGCACGGTGATCGTCGCCGTCCCCGCGGCCTCGTCCAGCGCGACCTGCACGAGGCGGTCCTCGCCGAGCGGCGTGAGCTTCACGCCTTCGCCGCCCGGGCGATCGGACAGCTTCGCCAGCTCCAGCGCGCGCGCCTTCACGAACTCGGCGAACTGCTGCGGCTTGGCGATGTGGTCGATGAGCTTCCACTGCCGTGCGCGGTCGGCGCGCACCCCCTCGGCCGTGGTGCAGAAGACGTCCGCCAGGTCGCGCCGGACCTTCCGCTTGTCGATGATGCGCGTCAGGCCGCCGGTCCCGGGCAGCACGCCGAGCAGCGGCACTTCCGGCAGGCTCACGGTGCTCGAGCGGTCGTCGACCATCGCGATCTCGTCGCAGGCGAGCGCGAGCTCGTAGCCGCCGCCCGCCGTGGTGCCGTTCAGCGCGGCGAGGAACTTCAGGCCCGAATGCGCGCTGGAATCCTCGAGGCCGTTCCTCGTCTCGTTGGTGAACTTGCAGAAGTTCACCTTCCAGGCGTGGGTCGAGAGGCCCAGCATGTAGATGTTGGCGCCCGAGCAGAACATGCGGCTCTTGCCGCTCGTGATCACCACTGTCTTCACCTCGGGGTGCTCGAAGCGGATGCGGTTCAGCGCGTCGTGCAGCTCGATGTCGACACCGAGGTCATAGGAGTTGAGCTTCAGCTTGTAGCCGGGCGCGATGCCCTTGTCCTCATCGATGTCGAGGGTGAGCGTGGCCACCGGGGCGTCGAAAGCGAGCTTCCAGTGGTGGTATTGCTCGGGCCCCGTCTCGAAGGACACGCGTACCGGCAGGTTCTCGGGTGCGTTCATGCGGTCTCCTTGGCGACGAGCGCCTTCAGCTCGGCGAGGCTCTGCTTCATCGGGCGGCCGGAGGTGCTGAGCACGGCGTCGGCGCGCGCGTACAGCCGGTCGCGGTCGGCGAGCAGCCGCCGGATCTCTTCCAGCGCCGCCGGGCTGCCCTTGAAGGGCCGGACGTCGCCCTGCGCCATGACGCGCGCCATGTGCTCCTCGGGCGTGGCCTTCAGCCAGACGCAGGTGCAGTGGTCGAGCAGCAGGCTGTAGGTGTCGGGGTCGTTGACCAGGCTGCCGCCCGGGGCGATCACGGCGCGCGGAAACTGCTTCAGCACGCGCGCCAGCGCCTTCCTCTCGAAGCGCCGGAATGCCTCCTGCCCGTACATCGAGAACACTTCGCCGAGCGGCGCGCCGGCTTCCTTCTCCACTTCGCGGTCGAGCTCGATGAAAGGTACTTGCAGCGCCTGCGCCAGCTTCGCGCCCAGCGTCGACTTGCCGGCGCCGCGCAGGCCGAGCAGCGCGATGCGCGCGACCTTGGCGGCAGCGCCGTGCTCGCGCACCAGCAGCTCGACCGGCACCTGCATGGCGTGGGCGAGCTTGCGCAGCAGCAGCACGGAAATGTTGCCCAGGCCCGATTCGAGCTGCGCCAGGTAGCGCTCCGAGACGCCGGAAGCGAGGGCGAGCGTTTTGCGCGTCATGGCGTGCTCGGCGCGCCAGGCGCGCACGCGGTCGCCGAGCCGGGCCAGGTACGCCGCTTCGGCCTGGTCGTCGCGGTGCAGTGGGAGGGACGGAGCGCCCATATGCAGTATAGTACTTTACCGTTGTGAGATCATGCATTATACTGTTCACGCGATGAAAATCAACATTCTCGTCGGCACGATGACCGGGACCGCGCAGATGTGCGCGCAGGAAATGGAGCTGGCGCTGGACGGCGACGAGATCCGGGTCGTCACCCATCTCATGGACAAGCTCGAGCCGCAGGTGTTCGCCGATCGCGAGGCGGTGTACCTGATCTGCACGTCGACCTACGGCCAGGGCGACGTGCCCGACAACGCCAAGGCGCTCTACGAGGCGCTGGGCGCACAGAAGCCCGACCTTGCCGGCGTACGCTATGGCGTGTTCGGCCTGGGCGATCGCACCTACGCCGAGACCTTCAATTTCGGCGGCAAGCGCTTCGACGAGCTGCTCTCCGGCCTGGGCGCCGAGCGCATCGGCGAGCGCTACATGCACGACGCCTCGGGGGGCACGCTGCCCGAGGAGGTGGCGCTCGACTGGGCGCAGGCCTGGGTGGAGAAGGTGCGCGAAAGGCTCGCCCAGACCGCGTAGGGTGGCCCGTCGGCCCACCCTACAATTGTGCTTGAGGAGGAGGTGCAGCATGGACGTTCCGCGCGACTACAACGCCGCCCACGACCTGATCGAGCGCAACTTGCGCGCCGGGCGCGGCGCCAAGGCGGCGTTTTACGACGACAGGGGCTCGATCACCTACGCGCAGCTCGCCGAGCGGGTGAACCGCTTCGGCAGCGGGCTTCTCGCCATGGGCTTGCGCATGGGAGAGCGCGTGCTGATCGCGATGCACGACACCGCCGACTGGCCGGTGTCGTTTCTCGGCGCGATCAAGGCCGGGATCGTCCCGGTGGCGGTGAACACGCTGCTCACTACGAAGGACTACCAGTACATGCTCTCCGACAGCCGCGCGAAGGCGCTGGTGGTGTCGGAAGCGCTGCTGCCGCAGTTCAAGCCGATCCTGGAAGGCCTGCCGCTCCTGCAGCACGTGATCGTTGCCGGCCCGCAGTTCGAGGACGTGCTGAAGAAGGGAAAGCCGGAGCTCGCACCCGCGCCGACCACGCGCGACGACGCCTGCTTCTGGCTCTATTCCTCGGGCTCGACCGGCATGCCCAAGGGCACCGTGCATGCGCAGTCGAGCATGATCGAGACGGCGGAGCTTTATGCGCGCGGCGTCCTGGGGATGAAGGAGTCCGACGTCGTCTTCTCCGCGGCGAAGCTCTTTTTCGCGTATGGCCTGGGCAATTCGCTGTCCTTCACGCTCGCCTTGGGCGCGACATCCATTCTCATGGCCGAGAGGCCGACGCCGGCGGCGGTGTTCAAGCGGCTGACGGAGAAGAAACCGACTCTCTTCTACGGCGTGCCGACTTTGTACGCGGCGATGCTCGCCGACGCCGGCTTCCCGAAGAAGGAGGCGCTCGCGCTGCGCCTCTGCGTGTCGGCGGGCGAAGCGCTGCCCGCGCAGATCGCGAAGAGCTTCAAGGAGAAAACGGGGCTCGACATTCTGGACGGCATCGGCTCGACGGAGATGCTGCACATCTTCCTTTCCAACCGTCCCGGGGACTTCCGCTACGGGAGCACGGGGAAGGCGGTGCCGGGATATCAGTTGCGGCTGGTGGACGAGCAGGGCAACCCGGTGAAGCAGGGCGAGCTCGGCGAGCTCGAGATATCGGGGCCCACGAGCGCCATGTACTACTGGAACAACCGGGCGAAGAGCCGCTCCACATTCGTAGGTTCGTGGACCAAGAGCGGCGACAAGTACACGCAGGACAAGGATGGGTACTACGTGTACGGCGGGCGGACCGACGACATGCTGAAGGTGTCGGGAATCTGGGTGTCGCCGGCGGAGGTTGAAGCCGCGCTGGTCGGGCATCCGGCCGTGCTCGAGGCGGCCGTGGTCGGAAAAGAGGACGAGCAGAAGCTGGTGAAGCCCAAGGCCTACGTGGTGCTCAAGCCCGGGGCGAAGGCGAGCGAGGACGAGCTCAAGGCGCACGTGAAGGAGAAGCTCGCGCCGTACAAGTATCCGCGCTGGATCGAGTTCGCGAACGAGCTGCCGAAGACCGCGACCGGGAAGATCCAGAGGTTCAAGCTGCGCGCGCAGTAAACTAGCGCCATTCGGCCAATCGCAAAAGGACGCACATGGCAACAGGCGACGACAAGCGCGGCACCGACCCGAAGCTCGACCCGGCTGCGCTCTACCTCGAGGAAGTCTTCACCGACCGGCGCATCGGCAGCATCCGCCGCATGACGCCGGTCAAGGCCGACGCCACCACCGACGTCTCGCGGCCGGTGGTCTACGTGGGCGAGACGCAGGTGCTGACGCAGGTCGGCACGCTGCCCATCGCCTTCGAGATTCCGGCCTCGACGCTGGAGGATGCGGCGAAGCAGTTCGGCCCGCTCGCCAAGGAGGCGATCGACCGCACCATGAAGGAACTGCAGGAGCTGCGGCGCCAGGCGGCGTCGTCGATCGTCGTGCCGCAGGGCGGCCTGCCGCCGGCCGGCGGCATGGGCGGCCTCGGCGGCGGCGGGAAGATCCAGCTGCCGTAGGGTGGGCCAATGGCCCACCGTACGCGGTGGCCCACCCTACGCCGCTAGCGCGGCGGCGGCGGCGGCGGAATGGTCGCGCGCCGCGCATCGCGCGGCGGCAGCTTGTAGCCCTCCACCGGTACCTTGTGTCCCTTGGCGTACATGCACTGCTGGAAGGCGTGATCGTAGCGCTGCTGCGCGCCGCGCTGCGAGCCTTGCGCGGCGCCGGTGCCGGCGAGCGCGCCGACCACCAGTCCCGCGCCCGCGCCGGTGGCCGCGCCGTCGCGCCCGCCGATCAGCCCGCCCGCCACCGCACCTACCGCGGTCCCGACCGCCGCGCTTTTCACGCCCGCATCCGCGCCGGCCTGGTCGGGCGTCTTGCCGTTCACCTGGAAGCTCGCGTACTGGCGGCACTCGAAGTCGTCGGCGCGGAACTGATCGAAGGTCTTCGCGCTGCCTGGCAGCACCAGCACCGATGGGCCAGTCGGTGCCGTGGCGCAGGCGGCGACCAGAAGCGTCGCCCCGGCTATTGCGATGGCTGCGGTGCGACGCGGTGCCATGGGCTCGCGCATTGCTTGACGTAGGGGTAGTAGGTTTGCGAATCCGGGCAGAAGTACCAGTACTGGTCCGCATCGCGCTCCGCGCCGTCGGCGTCCTTCTCGACGTAGACGGTGGGCCCTTGACGCTCCACAATCACGCGGTCGTAATAGCGCGGATAGTGCGGCCCGCCGTACCCATGCCACCACAGCGGCCCGCCGATCACCACCCCCAGGTGCACGCGCCCGCGGCGGCCATGGGCGTCGGCGGGGCCGGCGATCGCCAGCGCGCCCATGCATGCCGCCGCCACGAGGATCAATGCCCGCTTCATGGCACCAAGGCTAGACCCATGCCGGCCCGTCTTGGGTAACAAGGCGTAACAATTTGTATCATGCGGCGATGCGGATAAGCGTCGTCGGCGCCGGACCCGCGGGGCTGCTCTTCGCGCTGCTCGCCAAGCGGCGCTTCCCCGGCTGGGACATCGCCGTCACCGAGCAGAATCCCCCCGACGCCACCTTCGGCTTCGGCGTCGTGTTCTCGCAGGGCGCGCTCGCTTTCCTCGAGCGCGACGCGCCCGACCTGCACGCCGCGCTCGCCGCGCGCATGGAGTCCTGGCCGATGCAGCGCATCGTGCACCGCGACCAGGCGGTCGACATCGACGGCAACGGCTTCTCCGCCATCGCCCGGCTGCAGCTGATCCAGTTCCTGCAGGCGCTGTGCCGTGCCGCGGGCGTCGACATGCAGTTCGGGCGCCGCCTGAAGCGACTGCCGCCGGCGGACCTGGTGGTCGGCGCCGACGGCCTGAACTCGGTCGCGCGGGGTACGCAGGGTTTTGCGCCGCGCATCGAATGGCTCACCAACAAGTTCGTCTGGTACGGCACGCGCCGGCGCTTCGATTGCCTCACGCTCACCTTCCGCGACAGCGCGCACGGCGCCTTCGTCGCCCACCACTATCGCTACAGCCCGGACATGAGCACCTTCATCGTCGAGTGCGACGCGGCGACCTGGCAGCGCGCGGGGCTCGAGCGCATGAGCGACGCCGAGTCGCGCGCCTACTGCGAGCGCGTGTTCGCCGGCGATCTCGGCGGCCACGCGCTCGTGTCGAACAATTCGACGTGGCGCCAGTTTCCGCTGCTTGCCAACGATGTCTGGTCGACCGGGAACCGCGTGCTCATCGGCGACGCGCTGCGCAGCATGCATTTCTCGATCGGCTCGGGGACGCGGCTCGCGTTCGAGGACGCCATCGCCCTCGACCGGGCGCTCGGCGAGGCGGGCGCCGACGTGCCGGTGGCGCTGGCGGCATTCGAGCGCGAGCGCCGCCCGGTGGTGGAGAAGCTGTTCAGCGCGGCGAGCGCGAGCTCGTACTGGTACGAGCGGTTCCCGGCACGCATGCGGCGCTTCGATGCGCTCGGGCTCGCCTACGACTACATGACCCGCAGCGGTCGGATGAGCGACGAGCGGCTGCGCGCCCTGGCTCCCAGGTTCATGGCGCAGGTGCAAAAAGGGTCTTGATTTCAGCCAGGTTAGGTTTATTATTCGAACAGTGGTTCAACTTTTGAACATAAGTTCAGTACGCCAGCCCTCGGCGCGCGTGCGCCAGCGCAACGAAGCCCGGCGCCTGGACATCCTGCGCGCGGCGGCACGGGTGTTCCGTCGCCGCGGCATCGCCGCCGCGGGCATGCGCGAGATCGCCGAGGAGGCGGGCCTCTCGCCCGGCAACCTGTATCACTACTTCTCCGGCAAGGACGAGATCCTGCTGTTCTGCCAGGAGCGCACGCTCGAGCGCATGCAGGCGGCGGTGGACGCGGCGCGCGGCACGGCGGCCGAGCGCCTGCGCGCCGTGCTGCGCGCCCACGTGCACTGCATGCTCGACGAGCTGGAGGGCGCCACCGCGCACCTCGACGTCGAGGCGCTGCCGAAGAAGCTGCGCGCGCCGATGATCGAGAAGCGCGACGCCTACGAGCGCGCGGTGCGCGCGATCGTTGCCGAGGCCATGCCGCGCGGCGACGCGGCGCTCATCACGCGCGCCATGCTCGGCGCGGTGAACTGGACTGCGCGCTGGTACCGGCCGGAGGGCGCGCGGGGGCCGGACGAGATCGCCGAGACGCTGTCCGACTATCTGGTGAAGGGGCTGGCATGAACCGGGTGCGCATGACGCTGCGCGTGAACGCAGAGGAGCTGGAAGTGCTCTTCCATCCCTACAAGACGCTGCTCGAAGTGCTGCGCGAGGAGCTCAACCTCACGGGCACCAAGCACGGCTGCGAGCTGGGCGAATGCGGCGCCTGCGCCGTGCTGGTGGACGGCGAGCCGCGGCTCTCGTGCCTCGAGCTCGCGCTCCACTGCGAAGGCCGCGCCATCGAGACCGTGGAGGGGCTGCAGCAGGGATCGGAGCTGCACCCGCTGCAGGCTGCGTTCGCCGATCTCGGCGGGGCGCAGTGCGGCTACTGCACGCCGGGCATCCTGATGACGGCGAAGGCGCTGCTCGAAAAAGAGCCCAACCCGAGCCGCGAGCGCATCCGCGAGGCGATCTCGGGCAACCTGTGCCGCTGCACCGGCTACCAGCAGATCACCGAGTCGATCGAAGAGGCGGCGAAGCGCATGCGGGAGGCGGCGTGAGCACGAAGACCCGCTTCGAGGTGCTGGGCAAGGCGCGGCGTCGCGTCGACGGCCGCGCGAAGGTGACGGGGCTCACCAAGTTTGCCGACGACATCGTGCTGCCGCGCATGCTGCACATGAAGCTGCTCCGGTCGCCGCACCCGCACGCGGAGATCGAAGCGATCGATATTGCGAAAGCGGCGGCGCATCCCGGCGTGCACCTCGTGCTCACCGGCAAGGACTTTCCGATCGCCTTCGGCATCCTGCCGGTGTCGCAGGACGAGTACCCGCTCGCCAACGGCAAGGTGCGCTACGTCGGCGATCCGGTGGCCGCGGTAGTGGCGGTTGACGAACAGACGGCCTGGGAAGCCTGCGAATTGATCGACATGAAGTACCGCGCGCTCGCCACCATCGCTACGCCCGAGGAGGCGCTGGCGACGCCCGAGCCGCGCATCCACGAGCACGGCGAGCGCGGCAACATTCACCGCCTGCAGGCGTTCGAGTTCGGCGACGTGGGCGAGGCGCTGGCGAAGTCCGATCACGTGTTCGAGGACGTCTTCTTCTACGAGGGCAATACGCACCTGCCGATCGAGCAGCATGCGGCGGTGGCGGCGCCCGACGGCGAAGGCAAGCTCACGCTCTGGTCCTCGACCCAGGTGCCGCACTACATCCACCGCGCGCTGGCGCGCGCGCTGCGCATGAATGCCGCGCACATCCGCGTCATCGCCTGCCCGAACGGCGGCGGCTTCGGCGGCAAGTGCGACCTGCACAACCACGAGATCGTGGTGTCGCGCGCCGCGCTCAAGCTGGGACGCCCGGTCAAGGTCTGCCTCAACCGCGAGGAAGTGTTCTACATGCACCGCGGGCGCCATCCCGTGCTGATGAGGATGCGCACCGGGGTGACCAGGGACGGCAAGCTCACCGGCATGCACGTGCAGACGCTGCTCGATGGCGGCGGCTACGGCTCCTACGGCGCGGCGAGCGCCTTCTACACGGGCGTGCTGCAGACGGTGACCTACGAGCTGCCGCGCTACAAGTTCGACGCCTGCCGCACCTTCACCAACAAGCCGCCCTGCGGCCCCAAGCGCGGCCACGGCACGCCGCAGCCGCGCTTCGGCCAGGAAGTGCAGCTCGACAAGATCGCCGAGCACCTGAAGAAGGATCCGGCGGAGCTGCGCCTGGGCATGATCGCCAAGCCGAATTCGCTCACCGCCAATTGGCTGAAGATCGGCTCGATCGGCCTGGAGGAATGCATCCGCCGCGTGGTCGAGCGCTCGGACTGGAAGAAGCGCTTCCGCAAGCTGCCCGAGGGACGCGGCCTCGGCATCGCCTGCGGCGCGTACCTGTGCGGCGCGGGGCTGCCGATCTACTGGAACAAGATGCCCCAGTCGGGCGTGCAGCTGCTGCTCGATCGCAGCGGCCAGGTGACCGCGTTCTGCGGCGCGACCGAGATCGGGCAGGGCTCGGACGACGTCCTCGCCGCGATCATCGCCGAAGTGCTCGGCATCGACCCCTACGACGTGCGGTTGGTCACCGGTGATACGGGGCTCACCCCCGTGGACCTCGGCTCGTATTCGAGCCGCGTCACGGTGATGACGGGCAACGCCGCGATCCAGGCGGCCGAGCGCCTGAAGGCACAGCTCGCCGAGGCCGCCGCCGAGCAGCTGATGATCATCCCGCAGCGCGTTGCCTTCTCGCAGGGGCGCGTGTTCTTCGCCGACGATCCGCAGAAGGGCATGACATTCGCGGAAGCCGTGGTGTTCGCGGAGACCAAGTTCGGCACGCTCGGCGCCGTAGGCTCCTACGTGCCGCCGCGCGCGCCCGGGCGCTATAAAGGCGCGGGCGTAGGGCCGTCGCCAGCCTACTCGTACACCGCGTGCGTGGTGGAAGCGGAGGTCGACAGGGAAACCGGATGGGTGAGCGTGCCCAAGGTGTGGATCGCGCACGACATCGGCAGAACCATCAACCCGGTTCTCGCGCGCGGGCAGGTGGAAGGCAGCGTGTACATGGCGCTCGGCGAGGCGCTGATGGAGGAGCAGGTGTTCCGGCGCCTGCCGGCGAAACTTTCCGGGGCGCTGGTGCACAAATTCCCCTCGCTCCTCGAGTACAAGAGCCTGACCTCGCTCGACATGCCCGAAGTGGTCACCGAACTGGTCGAATACCCCGATCCCAACTGCCCGTTCGGGGCGAAGGAGGTGGGGCAGGGGCCGCTGCTGCCCGTGATGCCGGCGGTGGCGAACGCGATCTACGACGCGGTGGGTGTGAGGATCGACGAGCTGCCGATCACGCCCGACAAGGTGCTGAAGGCGCTCGAGC
>Ga0214472_10008649_pt1 | contig 10630 bp, 11 predicted proteins | sample RVTome_6_FD_207662 | JGI IMG/M metagenome (GOLD analysis project Ga0214472, IMG submission 207662) | Soil microbial communities from uranium-contaminated site in the Upper Colorado River Basin, Wyoming, United States - RVT140D175 | ecosystem: Environmental > Terrestrial > Soil > Contaminated >...
CGTGGGCGGGCTGACGGCGAGCCCGAGGTCGGCCGGCAAGGTCTGGACGACCTGGACGCTCGTCCCGCCGCCGGCGAGGCCCTGCAGCCCCTCGGCGAAGGCTCGCGCGTCGCCCGAATCCAGTCCGTCGGCGAGCCACACCACCTGGAGGGCGGAAGGCTCGAGCTGGGACTGCAGCCGTTCGAGCAAGGCCATACGGTCCGTTTCCAGCGCCCTCGGGGCGATGGCCGCGGCCGTCTCGCGCGTCTCGGCGGCAGGCCGGAAGCGCAGATCGGGGGCCTGGGCCCGGGGCGCGGTCACGGCAAGCGCGACCGGCGCGCCCGCCCGTTCCGCGGCATCGATGAACTGCCCCAGCATGCGCTCGCGCTCGGGCCATTGCGGCGCCGCCGCCCAGCCGTCGTCGACGACGATCAGCAGCCGGTCGCCCGTCAGTCCGGTCGCTTCGTCCTCCACCAGGAGCGGACGTGCAACGGCCAGTATGATCAGCGTGACGAGTGCCAGGCGCAGCACGACGAGCCACCACGGCGTGCGATCGGGCTGCTCCTCGCGCGACACGAGGTCGAGCAGGAGGCGAAACGGCGGGAAGCGCACCGCCTGCGGGCGTGGCGGGGTGAACCGCAACAGCCACCAGATGACCGGCAGCAGGGCAAGCGCGCCGAGCGCCAGCGGCGTTGCGAAGGTGAGCGCTCCAAGACCCAGCATACGGGGCTACGCCCCCGGCCCGGCGTGCGACCGCCTGGCGACGAGCAGGCCGTAGAGGGCCAGCAGCACCTGCTGCGGCGGGCGCCCGGTCGAGTGCACCGTGAACGACCAGCCGAGCCGCCGGGCAAGGTCGCGCAAGCCGTCGCGCTGCTCCTGGAGCCGCGCCTGGTAGCGCTCGCGCAGGGTCTCGGCGCGGCCGGCCAGCAGCCTGCCCGTGCCTTCGAACTCGAGGAACTCGGTGCGGCCCTGATAGGGCAGCGTCTCTTCGGCGGGATCGAGAACCTGCACCACATGGCCGGCGACGTCATTGCTGGCCAGCGCCGTAAAGCGGCGGGCGATCTCGTCGAGCGGTTCGAGGAAATCGCCGATCAGCACAGCGGCGGAATAGCGCGGCAAGGGCGTCCCCGGCGGCAGCGCCGGATCGCCGTCCGCGGCCTCCGAGGCATACCACTGGGCCATGCGATTGAGGGTCGCCGCCGTGTGCCCGGGCCGATGCGGGCTTCCGAGGGCGCCGACCCGCTCGCCGGCCTTGGTGGCCAGCACCGACAGGGCCAGCGCCAGGAGCACCGCACGGTCGCGCTTGGTCGTGCTGGCGAGGTGGGAATGGAACTCCATGCCTGGGCCCTGGCTGGCCCACAGCCACACGGTGTGGCTCGCTGCCCATTCGTTCTCGCGCACCAGCACGCGGTCGGAGCGCGACGATTTGCGCCAGTCGATGCTCTGGATGGAATCGCCGAAGCTGTAGGCGCGGTACTGCCAGAAGTCTTCGCCCGGCCCTGAGCGGCGGCGCCCGTGCAGCCCGTGGATCACCGCGTTGGCGATCCGGTCCGCCGCCACCAGCATCGGCGGCAGGGCAGACGCGAGGTGTTCGGCGCGCCGCCTGAGCTCGAATGTTTCCGATGCCGTCACAACGCTCATGCGATGGTTTCGGTCAGCCGGTCGATGACGCCGTCGAGCGTCAGCCCTTCGGCCCGGGCGGTGAAGCTGATCGCCATGCGGTGGCGCAGCATCGGGTTGGCCAGCGCCATCACGTCGTCGATCGACGGGCTCAGCCGTCCGTCGAGCAGGGCACGGGCGCGGGCACCCAGCATCAGCGCCTGGCTGGCGCGCGGGCCCGGCCCCCAGGCAATATTGGTGTTCACGAAGGAATCGGCGTCCGGCCCTGGGCGGGCGAAGCGGACCAGCTTGAGAATGGCCTCAGCCACCGAGTCGCCGACCGGGATCATGCGCACCAGCCGCTGCGCCGACATGAGCTCGGTCGGGGTGAAGACCGGCCGCGGCTCGGCCTCTTCGCCGCCGGTGGTGGCAAACAGCATGCGCCGCTCCGATTCGAGATCGGGATAGGGCACGTCGATCTCGAGCACGAAGCGGTCGAGCTGGGCCTCGGGCAACGGATAAGTGCCTTCCTGCTCGATCGGGTTCTGGGTGGCCAGCACATGGAACGGGCGCGGCAGGTCGTAGCGCTGGCCGGCCACGGTCACGTGATGCTCCTGCATGGCCTGCAGCAGGGCCGACTGGGTGCGCGGGCTGGCGCGGTTGATCTCGTCGGCCATCAGCAGCTGGCAGAACACCGGCCCGCCGATGAAGCGGAAATGCCGCCTGCCGGTCTCGGACTCCTCCAGCACCTCGGAGCCCAGGATGTCGGCCGGCATCAGATCGGGGGTGAACTGGATGCGGCGCTCGTCCAGGCTCAGCACCTGGCCCAGGGTGATGACCAGCTTGGTCTTGGCCAGCCCCGGCAGTCCGACGAGCAGGGCATGACCGCCGGAAAGAATGGCAATCAGCGCCAGATCGATCACGTGCTCCTGACCGAAAATGACCGTCTCGATCGATGACTTGGCGCTGCGAAGCCGGTCGGCGACCGCTTCGAGCTCGGAAAGGACTTTGCTGTCGGCTTCGTTGATGCTCACCATATCCGTCATTATATAGTTATTCTGTGATTGGGAATGGAACCCCGACACCGGCATCGGGCATGACGATTCATTGGAAGGTGCTGGCAGACCATGGCCGGTTTGAGGCGAGCCGGCAGCAACGAGCGCAAGTCGCGATGACGGGCAAATCCACCAGCGCTGATGCGGCACGCGACGCAGCCAACCCGTTGCGCGGCCTCAAGCAGGCGGAAAAGGCCGGCAGCGAGCAGGGTTTGCCGCCGGTGCACCTGTGGAATCCGCCGTTTTGCGGCGACATCGGGATGCGCATCGCCGCCGACGGAACCTGGTACTACATGAATTCCCCCATCGGCCGAAAGCCGCTGGTGCGCCTGTTCTCGACCATCCTGCGGCGCGACGGGGATGCGAAGTATTACCTGGTCACCCCGGTCGAGAAGTGCGGTGTCGAGGTCGAGGACGCGCCGTTTCTGGCGATCGAGATGACGATCGAGGGCGAAGGCAGCGAGCAGCGCTTGCGATTCCGCACCAATGTCGACGACGAGGTCACCATCGACAAGGACCACCCGCTGCGATTCGAGACCGAGGAGGGCACCGACGGGCTCAAGCCCTATGTGCTGGTGCGCGCACGCCTCGAGGCGCTGGTCAACCGGCCGATCTTCTACGACCTGGTAGCGGCCGGAACGGTGGAGCGCGTCGACGGCGAGGAGTGGTTCGGGGTCTGGTCGTCGGGCGACTTCTGGCCGATGGCGCGTGCTGCCGAAATCGGGCTGCGGCGGCAATGAGGGCGCCGGTTTCGGCCTTGCGGTTCGACCCGGACGAATTGCGCGAGCGGGCGAGATCGAGGCTGCACCAGACCGCGCCGCTGGAGGCCTCGGACATGACGCTTGCCGCGCCCTCCGGCGACGACGACCTCAACGCTCACCTGCCGCCGAGCGGGGCTGAGGGGCCGGGGCGGCCCGCCGCGGTACTGGTGCCGCTGGTGCGGCGGGAGTTGGAACTCACCGTGCTGCTGACGCTGAGGACCGATCATCTGCCGTCGCACGGCGGCCAGATCTGCTTTCCCGGCGGCAAGATCGAGGAGGGCGACGCGGGGCCGCTGGGGGCCGCCCTGCGCGAGGCCCACGAAGAGACCGGCCTCGACCCGCGCCTCGTCGAGCCGCTCGGCTATCTCGACATCTACCGGACCCGCACCGGCTTCCGCATCGTGCCGGTCGTGGGGCTGGTCGATCCGCTGGCGCGCTTCTGCCCCGCCGCCGGGGAGGTCGCGGAGGTCTTCGAGGTGCCGCTCCGGTTCCTGATGGATCCGGTCAACCATCTCCAGGAAAGCCGCGTTTGGCGCGGCGCCGAGCGGCGGTTCTATGCCATGCCCTACGGCGAGCGCTACATCTGGGGGGCCACCGCGGGCATGCTCAAGAAGCTTTACGATCGCCTGTACGCCGGATAAGGGCGGGGGATGACCCGCTCAAGCCCGCACCCGCCCAGCCTTGCCGGCGCCGACTGGCTGACCGACCCGCGACTCCAGCGGGTGTTTGCCGCCCTGGCGGCGGAAGGCGGCGAGGCCCGGGTTGTCGGCGGCGCGGTGCGCAACGCGCTGCTTGGCGAGCCGGTCAGCGATATCGATGTCGCCACCACCGAGGTGCCGACGCGGGTGATGGAACTGGCCCGGCGCGCCGGGCTGGAGGTCCATCCGACCGGCCTCGACCATGGCACGGTCATGGTTGTGGCCAAGCATGATGGGGAGTCCAGGGCGTTCGAGGTCACGACGCTGCGCGTCGACGTGGAAACCTACGGTCGCCATGCCCAGGTCGCCTTCACCGACGACTGGGCCGCGGACGCCCGCCGTCGGGACTTCACCATGAACGCGCTCTATTGCGACGGCTCGGGCACCGTCTTCGATCCGGTCGGGGGCTTTCCGGACCTCATCGAGCGTCGCGTCCGTTTCGTGGGAGATGCCGCGGCGCGCATTGGCGAGGACTTCCTCCGCATCCTGCGGTTTTTTCGTTTCCACGCCAAATATGGCCATGGTTCTCCGGACGCGGAAGGGCTTGCCGCCTGCGTGGCGCTGCAGGAAGGGCTGGAGAAGCTGTCGGCGGAGCGTATCCGGCAGGAACTGATGAAGCTGCTGGTCGCGCCCGGCGCGGTTCCGGTGCTGCAGGTGATGGCGGAGACCGGGATCGCCGAGCGCATTCTGCTCACCGGCCACGACCTGGGGCGGGTGTCCCGCATGGCCGGGATCGACGTGAGCCATGGGTTCGAACCCGACCCGGTGCTCCGGCTCGCGGCCCTCGGCCTCGAAACGGCGGCGGATTCCGACATTTTGCGCCAGGCGCTGCGATTGTCGAATACCGAGCATCTGCGCCTGAAGCATCTGGCCCAGTCGGTCCCGCCGACCCCGGCGCTGCGCGACAACGAGCGCCGTATCGTGCTTTACCAGATGGGCCCCCAGGGTTTCCGCGATGCGGTGCGCTTCGCCTGGGCGTCGGACCCGGGGAAGTTCCCGGCCGAGGCATGGATCGACCTGCTCGAACTGCCCGAACATTGGCCCGTGCCGCGCTTTCCGGTAAGCGGGGCGGACCTGGCGAGACGCGGCGTTGCGGCCGGCCCGGAGATGGGACGGCTTCTCAAGCGTCTGGAGGACTGGTGGATGGCCGCCGGCTTTCCGGCCGACAGGCAAGCGGTGCTCGACCAACTGGGCGCGCTGACGGGTCACCGGTGATGGCTTGACGTGCGCCAGGCACGGTGCATCTAACATGCACAGGAAGACATGAAGGAGCGGGCCCTCGTGAGTAAAGACCCCTACGAAGTTCTGGGCGTTTCCAAGACCGCCTCCCAGGACGAGATTCACAAGGCCTATCGCAAGCTTGCAAAGAAGCTGCACCCGGACCTCAATCCGGGCAACGCCAAGGCGGCGGACCAGTTCAAGGAGGTCGCGTCCGCCCACGACCTCTTGGGCGACCCCGAGAAGCGGGCCCGCTTTGACCGCGGCGAGATCGATGCCGCCGGCGCCGAGCGCCCGCAGCAGCGGTACTACCGGGAATACGCCGACGCCGGCGGGGCGCGCCGATACCACTCCACGGCCGGATTCGAGGATTTGGGCGACGCCTCGGACCTGTTTGCCGACCTGTTCGGGCGGTCGCGGGCAGGCGGCGGCGCCCGGTCTGCAAAAATGCGCGGCCAGGATGCTCAGTATCGCCTGGAGGTCGATTTTCTGGAGGCGGTCCGGGGGGCTAAGCGCCGCATCACGTTACCGGATGGAAACTCGCTCGACCTGACCGTTCCCGAAGGGGTCGCTGACGGGCATGTTCTGCGGCTGAAGGGCAAGGGAGGCCCCGGCCTGGGCGGCGGCCCGCCCGGCGATGCACTGATCGAGCTCAGCGTGAGGCCGCACCCGCTGTTTTCCCGCCAGGGCGACGATATCGTCGTCGAGTTGCCGATCACCGTCGACGAGGCGGTGCTTGGCGGCAAGATCGAGGCGCCGACCGTTTCGGGCCGCGTGGCCTTGACCATCCCCAAGGGATCGTCGAGCGGGCAGACCTTGCGTCTGCGCGGCAAGGGCGTGAAGCGCCGCGACGGCAAGACCCACGGCGACCAGCTGGTGAGGCTTAGAGTCGTGATGCCGCCGACGATCGACGGCGAGCTGGAAGAGTTCATGCAGAAGTGGCGTGAACGGCATCGCTATGATCCGCGCGCCGACTTGAGGACGACATGAGGAGCTTTACCGAGGGCCAGGTGCTGGCCAGCGTGAACCGCCTGACGGTGAGGCGGTTGAGGACCTGGGTGAGGCGCGGCTGGATCCGGCCGCAGGCGGGCGAGGGGCGCACGATCTACACCGAAGTGGACGTGGCGCGCATCTGCCTGTTGTGCGAACTGCGCGAAGACCTCAGCGTCGACGAGGAGGCGCTGTCGATGATCGTGCCGCTGATCGACCAGATTCACGGCCTGCGCCGCCAGTTGCGCACCCTCGGCCGCGCCGTCGAGTCCCAGCCCCGGCCGGTCCAGGAGCAGATCAAGCAGGCATTCCAGGCGTTGTCGGAGGAGTAGCCTTCGCTTTCCTGTCATCCTCTGGCGAGCCGAAGGCGAGACCGGGGGAACCAGTATTCACAGGCGGTTCCGGTGTGTACTGGGTGGCCCGGTCAAGCCGGGCCATGACAGCGGGAGAGTCAGAAGCGGGAGTGCGAGCTACTCCGCCGCCACCTTGGCGGGCTGGACTTCGGCGAGGTAGTCGGCACGCAAGGTGCGGGCGAGGTCGCCGACGGGGAACTTGAACTCGCCGATCTGGCCGACGGGCGTCACCTCGGCGGCCGTGCCGACGATAAAGCATTGCTCGAAGCCGATCAGCTCCTCGGGCCAGATCACCCGCTCGTTGACCGTGATCTGGCGCCGCCGGGCCAGATCGATCACGGTGCGCCTGGTGATGCCGTCGAGGAAACAGTCAGGCGTCGGCGTGTGCAGTTCGCCGTCCTTGACGAAGAAGATGTTGGCGCCGGTGCACTCCGCCACCTGGCCGCGCCAGTCGAGCATCATGGCGTCGGCAAAGCCCTTCCGCTCCGCGGCGTGCTTGGAGAGCGTGCAGATCATGTAGAGCCCGACCGCCTTGGCAAGCGCCGGGGCGGTCCTCGGGTCGGGGCGGCGCCAGTCGGCGATGTCCAGCTTGATGCCGGTCTCGAGCTGGGTGGGGTCGAAATAGGCCGGCCACTGCCACACCGCGATGGCGACGTTGATCCTGTTGTTCTGAGCCGAGACGCCCATCATCTCCGAGCCGCGCCAGGCGATCGGCCGCACATAGGCGTCGGCGTAACCCTGCCGCTCGAGCGCTTCGCGGCAGGCCTCGTCGATCACCTCCACCGTGTAGGGTATCTTCATGTCGAGCATGACGGCGGAGTCGAAGAGCCGCTGCGTGTGCTCGGTCAGCTTGAAGATTTCGCCGCCATAGGCGCGCTCGCCTTCGAACACGGCGCTGGCGTAATGCAGGGCATGGGTGAGCACATGGATCTTGGCCTCGGCCCATGGGACGAACTCGCCGTTGAACCAGATGACGCCCTCGCGCTGATCGAAAGGCAACATGAGCCGTGCTCCGCTAAGTGCACCCTGTGACGTGAGGGCGGTTTGTAGCGGTAACAAAACGTGGTATATATGTCAACATGACTGACATAAACCTGCCGGCCGCCAAGGCTCCCGTCCGCAGCGATCCCGACGCCGATGGCGCGATCGTGGAGCTGATCGAGCTCCTGTTCTTCGCCTACCGGGACTTCGTGTCCGATCCCGACAAGCTCCTGAAGGACTACGGCTTCGGCCGCGCCCACCACAGGGTCATCCATTTCGTCGGCCGCCACCCCGGCATCTGCGTTGCCGAACTGCTCGACATTCTCAGGATCACCAAGCAGAGCCTCGGCCGCGTTCTCAGGCAGTTGATCGACACCGGACATGTGCGCCAGCAGGCGGGAGCGGCCGACCGCCGCCAGCGGCTGCTCTATCTGACGCCCCGTGGCCAGGAGCTGCACGAGCGGCTGATGGCGCCGCAGGCCGCGCGGGTGCGCGCAGCGATTGCAGCGGCCGGGCTGGACAGCGGCGCAGCCAGCCGCGACATGCTGTTCCGGCTGGTGGACGCCGGTGACCGCAGCCACGTGCTGGCCCTGCTGGATCGGGCGGCCATGCGCAAGACGGCCTGACGGGGAAAGCCATGGCAACGATCGATCGCGAGGCGCCGCATATCCTGGTGGTCGACGACGACCGCCGCATCCGCGAGCTGCTCACGAGCTATCTCGCCGGCAAGGGCTTTCGGGTGACGGCCGCCGGCGATGCCGGGCAGGCGCGCGAGCGCATGCGGGGCATGACGTTCGACCTCCTGGTGCTCGATGTCATGATGCCGGGTGAATCGGGGCTCGAACTGGTGCGCAGTCTCAGAGCTGCAGCCGACGGCTTGCCGGTGCTCATGTTGTCTGCGCTGGCCGACAGCGGCGACCGGATCACGGGGCTGTCGTCGGGCAGCGATGACTATCTCGCCAAGCCGTTCGAGCCGGCCGAGCTGCTGCTTCGCATCCAGAGCATATTGCGCCGACAGCCGCCCCGGCCAGGCTCCACCGAAGCCAGGTTCGGCGCATGCACCTTCAATTTTGAACGCGGCGAGTTGCGCCGCGGCGATGAGCTGGTACGGCTGACCAGCCGCGAGCGTGACCTCATGCGCCTGTTCGTCCACAAGGCCGGCCAGACGCTGAGCCGTGACGAACTGGCGCAGGCGCCGACGGAAGGCGCGCGCAGCATCGACGTGCAGATCAATCGCCTGAGGCGCAAGATCGAGGACGATCCGTCCTTTCCGGTTTACCTGCAGACTGTCCGCGGCGCAGGCTATATCCTCCATCTCGATTGAAATGGCGTCCCGGCACCTGGAGGGGCATCGATGGCAACGGCATCAGACGGCAAGGCGGTGCGCGAGGCGCCCTACGGGCTCTACTGGCGCTTCAACCGATTCCTCGAACGCTATCTTCCCGCCGGACTGTACCCGCGCTCGCTCATCATCGTGATCGCGCCGGTCATCGTGTTGCAGGCCATCATGGCCACGGTGATCCTCGACCATCACTGGGAGAAGGTCAGCGGGATGTTGTCGAGATACGTCGCTGGGGAAATGGCGTTCATCATCGCCAGCTACGAGGCCTCGCCGAAGACCCCCGAGACCGTAGAGCAACTGCAGGAGTTGGTCGGCCAGCATCTCGATCTCGATCTAGATATTCAGACCGGCAGCAGCCTGCCGCAGCCCCTGCCCAGCCGGCACTTCTCGATGCTCGACCACCAGCTGTCGACCTATATCGAGCGCATCGTCGGCAAGCCGTTCTGGATCGATACCGCGCAGTCGAACCTGCTGGAAGCCCGGGTACTGGTCGAGCCGGGCGTCGTGTTCCGCTTCGTGACCCGCCAGAAACGGGCCTATGCTGCCAATACCGCGCTGTTCCTGTGGTGGCTCGGAGGGTCGTCGCTCGTCCTGCTGCTGGTCGCGGTGGTGTTTCTGCGCAATCAGATCCGGCCGATCCTGCAGCTGGCGGACGCCGCCCAGAGCTTCGGAATGGGCCGCGATGTCGAGGAGTTTCGCCCGCGCGGCGCTGCCGAGGTGCAGCAGGCGGCGGCGGCGTTCCTCAAGATGAAGGAGCGCATCGAGCGCCACGTCGAGCAGCGCACCGCCATGCTGGCCGGCGTCTCGCACGACCTGCGCACGGTGCTCACCCGCTTCAAGCTCGAGCTTGCCCTGCTCGATGACGGGCCGCAGTTGCAGGCCCTCAAGGAAGACGTGGACGAGATGCAGCGCATGCTGGAGGGCTACATCGCCTTCGTGCGCGGCGACGGCGACGAGCGCTCGAACGAGGTCGATGTGGCCGCGCTGCTGCACAGCGTCGCACACGGCCTGGAGCGCTCCGGGCAGAGCATCGTCGTGGAGGTCGAAAGCCCGCTTTTCGCCTCGGTGAAGTCCGATGCGCTGAAGCGCTGCATCGGCAATCTGGCCGGCAATGCCGCGCGCCATGCGACCACCGTCAGGCTTGCGGCCTCCCGCGTGGGTCCGCACCTGGTCTTCACCGTCGATGATGACGGGCCGGGCATACCGTCAGCAGAGCGCGAGGCGGTGTTCCGGCCTTTCGTGCGGCTCGACGATGCTCGCAACCAGGATAGCGGCGGCGGCGGCCTCGGGCTGACCATCGCCCGCGACATCGCCCACAGCCACGGCGGCAGCGTCCGCCTTGAAGACAGTCCCCTGGGCGGCCTGCGGGCCGTGGTGACGATTCCCGTATAGGCCGGTTGCCGGCATGTGCGGCAGAACCGATTGTCGGGCTCGCGCAGGAATGCGGCGCGGGCCTTGCCCCATCGGTGGTCGTAGCCACGCTGGCGCGGACGGCCCCCTGGCCCCGGTGGCGTTCCTGCATCGGAGTCGGAAACTGGGAGGATGGCGCCCGTACAGCGGGCCGGACAAAGGGAAACCTGGAGCGGGCGATGGGATTCGAACCCACGACCCCAACCTTGGCAAGGTTGTGCTCTACCCCTGAGCTACGCCCGCG
>Ga0214472_10008653_pt1 | contig 10624 bp, 7 predicted proteins | sample RVTome_6_FD_207662 | JGI IMG/M metagenome (GOLD analysis project Ga0214472, IMG submission 207662) | Soil microbial communities from uranium-contaminated site in the Upper Colorado River Basin, Wyoming, United States - RVT140D175 | ecosystem: Environmental > Terrestrial > Soil > Contaminated >...
GCGCCGCAAGCCCGGTGACGCCGTGCAACTGCTGCCGGTCGAGGGTGAGGGCCGGTTCGAGATCACCACGCTGGTACAACGACCCCGCAGCTTGGTCCTCGACCTGTCGGTCGCCGAGGGCGCGGTCGGCCGCCGGGTCGGGCTACGAGTCGCGGGACGGAGTGTCCCGGCCGATCTGCAGCTCGAGCCTCGTATGGAGATCCCGCTGCCTCGAGAGTTGCCGCTCGGCCGCGTCGCCGTCGACGTCTACCTCGGCAACCGGGATGTCGCCGTGCGCGAAGCCGCGATCCGGCCCACTCTGCCTCCCGGTCAAGCGACGATCGACAACCGCGACCTCCTGCAGTCCGGCGCCTCCTTGGTCGACCTCGTCCGCCCGCTCGGCGAGCGGGCGACCCGGCTGGTCGGCCACTTCGTACCGCCGGAAGGCGCCGGTAACGAGCAGGAGTTCCACCTTCTCGTCCAGCGCGAGGGCGAGGCGGCGGAGAGCCCGTGGGCGTGGAAACCCACCTGGTGGCGGCCCGACGCGCTCGGGACGCGGATCGACATCGACCTCCCTGCCGGCGAGCGGTTCGTCCGCATCCGGCTCCTGGCGCTCGGCGACGGTCCGGCCGGCCGCTGGCAAGGGCTGCGCCTGGTCGAAGCGGAGGATCCCGCTCCGGTGGAGGCCGCCGCCGACGTCTTCGCGCCACCCAGCTCGCCCCGCATCGTGGTGCTCTATGTCATGGATGCGCTGCGTGCCGATCACATCGGTCATTTGGGCGGCCCGGAGGGCATCTCCCCCACGATCGACCGGCTGGCCTCCGAGGGGACCACTTTCACCAACTACCTCACGGTGGCCCCCAATACCGTGCCCTCGGTCAAGACGCTGTTCAGCGGACGGGTCTACCTGCAGGGCGGCACGCGCCGCCTGGAGGCCGAAGCGGTGACTCTAGCGGAACGCTTCGGCGCCGCCGGATACGGCACTGCCCTGCTCACCGGCAACGGCAACATCTCCCCGTCCCGGGGCCTCACGCGAGGCTTTGACTTCGCTCCGTCCGGGCTGCTGGTGGCGGGCGACCCCGTCCCCTCGGAGGTGCTCTACAACGACAACGCCGAGCGCTGCCACCGCTCGGCTCTCGCCTGGCTCGATGGCGTGCGCCCGGAGAAGGCATTCCTGCACATTCAAACGATCCATCCCCATAACCCCTACAACCCGCCCAGGCCCTACGTTGAGCGTTACGCCGCCGGTACAGGATCGACCATCGACGGTCGCACCCGAACGCTGCTCGACATCCGGCAGCAGCGTCGCGACGTCGACGCCGAGGACGAGAAGCGCATCGCCGGCCTCTACGCCGGCGCGGTGGCCTATAACGACCGCCACTTGGCGGACTTCCTGGCTGCCCTACTCGAACGCTACCCTGGCGAGGAGATCCTCTTCATCTTCACCTCCGATCACGGCGACGAGCTCTTCGACCACGGTGGCGTTCTGCACGGCTACACCCTCTACGAGGAGCAACTCCACGTGCCACTGGTCTTCTGGTGGCCGGGCCGTATCCCCCCGCAGCGCCTCGCCACCGCGGTCGACACCCTCGACCTCCACTATTCGCTCGCCACGCTGGTCAGCGAGCCGGGGTCGGTCCAGGCAGGTGGCAACTCTCTCTGGCCGCAGCTCCTCGGCTCGGTGACGGCGGGGGCCCGGGACCGGGGCAAGGAGGTTCGATTCGCCGCCGCCTCGAGCCTCGAAGGCGGCATCTTCATGGCCCGATCGGAGCGCTACAAGCTGCTGTGGGCGCCGCGCGTCGGCGCCGAATGGGGCATGGGACAGGGACGCGGCCGGGGGCGTGACGCCGAGCTCGTCTTCGATCTGGTGAACGATCGGGAGGAGCGCTACAACCTCGCCGGCGAGGATCGGCTCGAGGTGGCCTGGCTGCGCGAGCGACTGCTACGCTGGGTCGAGGTCGGTGACAGGCTCCAGCCAGGCGAGAGCCTCGACGAGTTCGACGAGGAAACCCTGCGCAGCCTCCGCGCTCTCGGCTACATCCAGTAGAGCGATCAGGATCGCGCGAAGGCCGGCGCGACCCGAGATCGGCGCTGCACTTCTTGGTAGCCGTTGAGCCCGGCGTACGATAGAGGCGCGCACATGCCCGCGGTTCCCTTCTTCCACTTCCGCCGCGCTCCTCGCGGTGTGCGGTTGGCGCGCGACGCCGGACTCTTCGCACTCCTCCTCCTGCTCTGGGTGGTGAGCTACTCCCTCCTCACCGGTCGGACGGGCCTGTTGTGGTTCAGCGAACGCCCCCCCGTTGCCGAGCTCGTCGAGTCTGCCGGTAACGGACTGCAGGTCCCCGACGGAGGACGCGAGCGCCAGAGAATCTCCCTCGGTGCCGTTGCGGTCGAGCCCGGTGGACGCTACCTGCTTCGCGTCTGGGCCAGCGAAGGCTCGGAGTTCCAGATCTTCGGACTGGATGCGCGTGGCGCCGCGGCCCTACGCCGCACGATCCCGGGGCGGGCTGGAGCGGGGGATGCAGTCGTTTTCTTCCGCGGGGGAGCCGAGTCGGCGAATCTCCGAATCCAGATCGTCCACCAGCGGCCCGGGGAATTCCGCATCACGCGCGCAGCGCTCTACCGCGTGAGAGCGGGCCTGAGCGCCGCGAAGGCGGCTACCGGGGCCATCGGACCATTGCTGCTCGCCGCGTTCCTCTGGCGCCATCGTCGCCGCCTGAGCGGGGCGCTCCGCGAGCCCGACCGCGTCGCCGAGGGTGTCTTCTCGGGCCTGGTCCTCGCGATCTGTCTATGGGCGTTCACGAACGCCGACGTGGAACAGATCCTCGACTCGAAGTTCACCACCGCGGTGAGCCAGTCCCTGCTGGAGCGGGGTACCGTCGCGCTACCCTCCGCCTTCAGTCCCGCCCGCTACCCGAAGGCCTACCAACTGGTCCGCGTCGGGGACGATTGGTTCCACTTCTCCGCTTCGGCGACGGCGATCCTCGATACCCCCTTCGTTGCCCTCCATCGGCTGTTCGGGATCCGGTCCGTGTCGGCCGACGGCAGCTTCCTGAGGCACCAGGAGGCGAGGATCCTGGCGCCCATCGCGGCCCTCCTGGCAGCCGTCCTCTGTGTGGTCTTCTACAACCTGGCCCGCCTGTTCCTCGCTCCGCTACCCGCCCTGCTGGCGACCGGCGTCACTGCCTTCGGCACCCAGGTGTTCAGTACCCTGTCGCGCCCCTACTGGACGCATTCTTGGGCGGTTCTCCTGCTGACGCTAGCTCTCTATCTCGTCCTTTCGCCGCGACTCAACCGGCAGGCGGCGAGCGACGTCGCGGCCGCCACCCTACTCTCCTGGGCCGTTGCCTGCCGGCCCATCTGCGCGCTCTCGGCGGCTGCGGTCACGGCGCTCGTGCTCATAGAGAAGAAGCGGTTCCCGTCGCTTCTGGTCGCGACCGGGATCGGCTGGCTAGGGCTCTTCCTGCTCGGTTCGTACATCGCCTTCGGATCGCCGCTGCCACCCTATCTCACCGTGCACGCCGGGCTCTTCGCCGCGGAGGGCCGGTCGCTCACGGAGTTCGTGAGCGCGGCCCTGGGAACGCTGGTCAGCCCGGCGCGCGGTCTACTGCTCTTCGTCCCCATCTCCGCCTGGGCTCTCTGGGAGACCGGCAGGCAGTGGAGACACCTGCCGTCCCGCCCGCTGGCGGGCGTCTCCCTCGCCACCTTCGCAGCTCATTGGCTGGTGATCAGCACGTTTCGGCTCTGGTGGGGTGGCCAGTCCTTCGGCCCACGCCTCCTGGTCGATGCCTTGCCCTGGCTCTTCCTGCTGGGCGTGCTCGCGGTCAGCGCCCGTGGCGCCGGTGAAGCCCTGCCGCGCTGGTCCGCGTCCTCGGTCAGGGTGCTGATCCTCATCGCGGCACTCTCGATCTTCGTCAACGCACGCGGCGCCACCTCCAACGCCACCTGGTCGTGGCGCTCCTACGACCGGCCCCCTCGAAGAACGAACCCCTGGCTCCAGCCCGCCTGGGCATGGAACTGGCGCTACCCGCAGTTCACCGCCGGCCTCTTGCCCGCCGACGCCCCCGGCGAGAGCCCACCAGCGGCAGGCGAGCCCGGAGACGGTGAACTCGACGAGTAGCCCGGGATCTCACGGGCGTGGACAGTGGGACGGCCGAGGCCTTCGTGGTAGTAGCCTTCGGTGGAACTCGAGGGGTCCTGCGGAGTCAGTCGCCGCCATGCCAGACAGACCCTGACTGCCGCCGTCCGGTGGCCAGGAGTAACTGACTCATTCTGTTGGGCTTATATGGTCGGGACGGCGAGATTTGAACTCGCGACCCCCTGAACCCCATTCAGGTACGCTACCAGGCTGCGCCACGTCCCGACCGGTCGGGAATCGTACACGCTCTAGGCGCGAGCGTCCAGAAAAGCCAGGAGATCACGGGCCTCATCCAGCGCGGCTCGCAGTGCCTTCTGGTCGGCGGGTCCGGCCAGGGCGGCCGCGTCCACCTTCTGTTCCGCCGCAGTGAGCGGATCCGGCTCACCGACCCGCTCCGTCGGCTTCCCCTCCGCCTTCGGACGCTTCGGCCGGCTCTTGCTCTCGGGCGCCGGCGCGGGCTCCTGCGCCTCGTCCCGGGTACCGACACCCTCTCCGTCGATCTTCTTCTTGGCGCCGGCGATGGTGTAGCCCTCGTCGTAGAGGAGCTCCTTGATGCGGCGGATGACGGCGAGATCCTGATCGCTGTAGACGCGCTGTCCGGACTTGCTCTTGGTCGGGTTCAGGGGCGGGAACTCGGTCTCCCAGTAGCGCAAGACGTAGGGCTGGATGCCCAGCATCTTGCACGCCTCGCCGATCTTGTAATACAGCTTCCTGGCCACTCTCAGCTCTCTTCGTCGGGCTCGTCGACCGCATCGCGCAGGCGGGGCGATGGCCGGAAGGAGAGGCCCTTGTGCGGCGGAATGAAGATCCTCTTGCCGTTGGCCGGATTGACCCCGGTCCTCCCCTGTCGCGGGACAACCTCGAAGACGCCGAAGTTCTGGATCTTGACCGGCCGACCGTCGGATAGATGAGTCTTCAGCGTGTCGAAGATCTGGTCGACGATCTCAGCGGCCTCGTTCTTCGTCAGGCCGCCATGTCGGCGGTAAACGCGGTCTGTGAGGCCGGACTTGGTCAGGCCACCTTCGCCGGCCGGAAGGCGATCCACAGGCCGCCGCCGCTTGGGGCTCATACCCTGACGTAGCCCCGCCGCATCGGCCCACGCCCGTCCTCGAAGCTTATAGACCTCAAGTAATACCTCATAGAATCTACCTGAAGTATAGCCCTCGTGTGAGGCTTCCCGCAACACCCTTCAACGTCTCGCATCGACAGGCTGCTAGGTGTTAGATTGGCCATGCGCGGAGTCGAGAATCCAAGGAGAGTCGCCGTGAGATTGCTGATCCCGAACCCCCCCCGTCTTTTCTTCCGGGTTGCCCTTGCGCTTTTCTGCCTGGCCCCCGCCACCCTGCTCGCCCAGACCCAGGAGGATTTCCCGGGCAACGAGCCGGGGTCTACCGAGGAGCGCATGGAGCGCTCGGATCTCGGCAACGTGGCCCAAGCCGCGCTGTTCTCCTACGCCGCCGGAGTTCGTGAGCTCGACAAGGCCCGCAAGCTCCAAGAGAAGGCGGCCAAGGCAGACGAGTCGAAGCGCCCAAAGATCGCAGAGAACGCGCAGACGGCCTACGAGAACGCGATCAGCAACTTGACCGATGCGATCCAGACAAACCCGCGCCTCATCGAGGCTTACGACCCGCTGGGACGAGCCTTCTACGAGACCGGGGAGTTCCAGCGAGCCGCGCAGGTGCACGACCTTGCACTGAGGATCGCCCCGGGAGATGCCCTAAACCAGGAAGGCCGGGCGGAAGCGATGCTGGGCCTGGACCAGATCCGGGAGGCGGCTCTGGCCTACGAGTCGCTGCGCAATTCCGACAAGAATCTCGCTTCGCGACTCCTGGGCCTTATGAAGGGGTACGTCTCGGCGCGTCGTACCGACCCCGCGGGCGTGCCGCCGGAGGCGGTCGAGGCGCTGGCGATGCTGATCGAGCGCTGGGAAACCACCGGGTAGCACCTACCCGCTGCGGCGGCGGATGACCAGCCGGATCGGAACGCCGGCGAGGCCCACCTCGGCGCGGATCGTGTTCTCGAGGTAGCGCCGATAGCCGTGATTGCGGGGCAGGGCTCGGTTGGCGAACAGCATGAACGTCGGCGGCCCGGTCGATACCTGGGTGGCATAGAAGAACTTCCACGGGCGGCCGCGGTCCGACGGAGCGGCCTGCCGCCGCAAGGCGCCTTCGAACAGCCGGTTGACCTCCGCGGTGCCCAACTGCATCCGGTAGCGGGCCAAGGTCTCGGAGACCGGCCGCTCAAGCTTCTCGAGCCCCCGTCCGGTGAGCGCGGAGACGTTCACCCTCTCCGGAGAGGCCAGGACCTGGTCGAGGCGCGGCCAAGACGCTTCCACGCTCCGCCGGCGCTCCTCCTCGAGCAGGTCCCACTTGTTGATCAGGACCACGGCGGCGCGACCGACCTCGCGGACGGTGTCGGCGATCGCCAGATCGCCCGAGGTCACGCCATCGACAGCATCCACCACCACCAGCGCCAGATCGCAGGCCTCGACCTGTCTGCGGGCCATCATGATCGCCAAACCCTCGGCGGCGCCGCTCATCCGGCTGCGCCGCCGGATCCCTGCGGTGTCGACCAGGAGGTACTCGATCCCTCCCCACACGATCGGGGTGTCCACGGGATCCCGAGTCGTGCCGGGCTCCGGCGACACCAGTGAGCGGTCTGTGCCGACGATGCGATTGAGCAGCGACGACTTGCCGACGTTGGGACGCCCGACGATCGCCAGCCGGGGCCGCTGATCGGCCTCGGCCGGCTCTTCCGCCTCGGGCGGAGGGAGTCGCTGCTCGATAGCCTCGGCGAGCTCACCCAGGCCCTGACCGTGCTCCGCCGAGACCAGGACGAGCGACTCGAGGCCCAGCGCGTAGAACTCGCCGAACCCTTGCTGCGCCCGCCGGACGTCGCCTTTGTTGACCACCAGAACGGTCGGCTTGCCGAGCGGCCGCAGCTCATCCCACACCCGCTGGTCGGCGGTGACCAGACCCTCCTTGCCATCGACCACGAAGAGCAGGAGATCGCACTCCTCGACCGCGTAGAGCACCTGCCGGTTGAGGCCGAGCGGGTCGTCGCCCGGCACCAGCCCACCCGTGTCGACGACCTGCAGGGTGCGGCCGTCGAGGTGGGCGATGCCGAAGATGCGATCGCGGGTCACACCCGGCTGGTCATGGACGATGGCCTGCCGATGTCCGACCAGCCGGTTGAAGAGGGTCGACTTGCCGACGTTCGGTCGCCCGACGATGACTACGGTGGCCGTGGAAGACACGCGCTCACTCGACGAGCTGGCGGAACAGGACGATCCAGTCCCCGCCGTCGGCCCGCTTGAGCTGGTACTTGACGCGGTCGCGCTTTCCGATCGACTCGGACAAGAGAGCGTGGGTGCCGGTGTTGTAGACCCTCAGGTCCCAGACCTCGAGGGTCGTGACATAGGCATTCGAGTGGCTCCAGACGTTGACCTCCTCGAGGGTCACCTCGCGCAGCGCGGGCTCGAGGCGCCGCCCTTGGAGGTCGAGTTCCTCCACCCGTTTGGCGATGCCGGAAATCTCCTTCTCGGCCGCCCAGCCATCGAGGATCGAGGGCTCTTCACCGCCATAGATGCGGGCCAGTCGCGGCAGGTAGCCGTCGGCGAGGGCGGTTCGGATCTCCTCCTTGACGGTGTGCGATCGCTCCTGCTCGGAGGCGCACCCCAGGGTCAGCAGGAAGGCGACCAGAAGTACCCCTCTCATGACTTCACTCTAGCAGCGCGACCGCGGCGGCTGCGGACGCTCCGGTCGGTGCCGCGGGCGCTGGGGCCCCTACCCCGGGACTTGTCAGGCACCAGATCGGCGATCCTGAGGTCGAGTCCGCGGCGGCGCTCGTCGACGCCGGTGAGGGTCACCTCGACGGCATCCGCCAGACGGAAGGTGCGGCCGGTGCGATCCCCCACCAGGTGGTGGCTCGCCTCGTCGTACACGTAGTAGTCGTCTTCCAGGGTCCGGATCGCAACCAGGCCATCCACGAAGTAGTCGTCGAGCTGCACGAAGAACCCGAACGGCTGCACGCCGGTGATCCGCCCTCCGAAGCGCTCGCCGATGCGGTCCGCCAGCAGGCGCACCATTTTCCACTGCAGGATCATGCGCTCGGCCTGTTCCGCCCGGCGCTCGGTGAAGCTGGTCGACGTCGCGATTGCCGGCAGGCGCTCGACCAGGCGGCTGCGCGCCGCCTCGCGCTCGCCGCCGGTGAGCGCCGCCTTGAGCTGGCGGTGCACCAGCAGATCCGGGTAGCGGCGAATCGGCGAAGTGAAGTGCGCGTAGTGCGAGGTTCCCAGGGCGTAGTGTCCCTGGGGCTCTTGGTGGTAGACGGCTCGCTGCATCGAGCGCAGCACCAGGCTCGATACGAAGGGCTCCTCCGGTCGCCCCGCAACGTGGGCGAGCACCTTCTGGAGAGCCGCAGGAGGCAGGTCGTCGAGCTCCCCTTCGAGCCGGATGGCCAGACTCTTGAGGTGCTCACGCAGCTCCTCGAGTCGCTCCCGGCTCGGCGCCGTGTGGATCCGGTACAAAGCAGGCAGGTCGCGGCCCTTGAGCTCCTCCGCCACGGCCTCGTTGGCGGCGATCATGAACTCCTCGACCACGCGGTGCGCATCGTTGCGCTCGCTGGGCCGAACCCCGATCGTCGCCCCGTCGGTGTCGAGAATCACGTCGCCGGCCGGCAGATCGAAGTCGATCGAGCCTCGCTCGACGCGGCGCGCGTGGAGGCCGGTCATCAGTTGGTGGGCGCTGCGCAGCAAGGGCAGCACCGCCCCGTAACGGCGTGCGTCGTCCGCCTGGGGAGAGGCGAGAAGGCGCGCCACCTCGGTGTAGGTCAACCGGCGAGCGCTCCGGATGACGGTGCGCGCGAAGCGCCGGCTGCGCACGCGCCCCTGCCGGTCGATCTCGAGGAAGGCCGAAAGCGTCAGCCGCGGCACGCCGGGGCGCAGGGAGCACAGGCCGTTCGAGAGGGCCTCAGGGAGCATGGGGACAGCGCGCTCCGGGAAGTAGACGCTGGTTCCCCGGCGGTACGCCTCGATGTCGAGGTCGCTCCCCTCGATCACATAGTGGGAGACGTCGGCGATGTGCACCCCGAGCCGGAAGTGGCCCCCCGGAAGCCGTTCGACGCTCACCGCGTCGTCGAAGTCGCGAGCCGTCTCGCCATCGATGGTGACCGTGGTGAGTTTGCGGAGGTCCTCGCGCCCCGCCCAGGCCTCGGGCTCGGGATCTGCCGGCAAGGCCGCCGCCGCCTGCAGCAGCCCGGGGGAAAACCCTTCCGGTATCTCGAGGTGGCGGAGGATGACCAGCACGTCCACCCCCGGTTTCTCGACGCTGCCGAGCACTTCGACCACGCGACCCCGGCGAACGCTCTTCCCGGATGCCAGCTCTACGACGACGTACTGGTCTTCGAGCAGGTCGTCGCCCCCCTCGACCTCGATCTCGAGGTCCAGCCGGGAATCGAACGGTACCAACCAGCGCCGCCGCTCACCGATCTCGAGCGTACCCACGATGCGCCGCGGGCCGGAGGCGATCACCCGGCTGACGGTCGCGCGTCCCGACCGCCGGCGACCCTTACCTCCACCCTCTGCCTGCTTGACGATCACGGTGTCGCCTTGCCGAGCGCCTTTGAGATCCCCCTTTCGCACCCGCCATCCTGCGCCACGGGGCGCCCCCTGGGGCGCGACCTCGGCATCCCCGTCAGGGAGGATCCGCACGCGCCCGGTCCGCAACTCGGTGAAGCGCTGCGCCATCCATCGCCGGCTCCAGTCGATTGCGATACCGGCGCTCATCAGCCGTTTCAGACCCGCTTCTACGGTCTCCGGTTCCCAGCCGTCGCCGGCCGCGCTCACAGCCTCGTCGAAGGACACACCCTTCCGGCCCGCGCGCTCCAGCACCCTCGTGAGCTCCGCGTCCAGCAGAGCCTCGTCACCCGGTCTCTTGTTTGACACCCGTTGAGTCGCTTCCTAGAATCGCCGACGGCCGCGAAAGTGGCGGAATTGGTAGACGCGCAAGGTTCAGGACCTTGTGGTCGCAAGGCCGTGGGGGTTCGAGTCCCCCCTTTCGCACCACCGCGACTCCCCCAGCGTATCAGTGTAGAAGTCGGCGCAGCCGGCCCGTGAGGGTGGCCACAAGCGCCGTCGTGACCTGCGGCCGGCGAGTGAGCGCTGCGCGCAAGCTCTCTCCCTGGATGCGCAGAAGCCGCAGCGTTCCATCCCCCGCAACGCGAACGGTCGCCTCGCGCGGCTGACCGTCGAGCACGGAGAGTTCGCCGATCAGCCCCCCGTGGCGTAGGGTAGTCGCCCCCTTGCCACTCCGATGGCTGGCTACCGCCTCGCCGTCGACGATCACAAAGAGCGCGTCCGGCTCGCTGTCCCCCTCGGTGCAGACCGTAGCGCCCGCTCGGACGCTCTCCTCAACCGCCAGGAACGAGAGGTCGTAGACTTCCGCCGGGTCCAGATCGGAGAAGAAAGGTACGGTGCGCAGGAAGCTCATGATCTCGATGGCGTCCAGC
>Ga0214472_10008654_pt1 | contig 10623 bp, 11 predicted proteins | sample RVTome_6_FD_207662 | JGI IMG/M metagenome (GOLD analysis project Ga0214472, IMG submission 207662) | Soil microbial communities from uranium-contaminated site in the Upper Colorado River Basin, Wyoming, United States - RVT140D175 | ecosystem: Environmental > Terrestrial > Soil > Contaminated >...
CTGTGGACCGAGAACCTCGAGGGCATCTACGACGCGATGCAGGAGAAGATCTGGGCCTGCGCCCAGTGCTACACCTGCGCCGCGCGCTGCCCGTTCGGCAATTCGCCGGGCGGCCTCATCATGCTGATGCGCGAGACCGCCATCAAGCACCAGATGGAATCGGCGAAGAACGTGCTGCGGCCCTTCAGCCGCGTGATGCTGAAGCTCATCTCCACCGGCAACCAGCTCTCGCCCGACATGATCAACAAGGACCACTTCGCGGACTGGGGCCCGAACGTCTCCAAGGTGGACGCGCCGTTGAAGCTGCTGCGCAAGGCCATCCCGATGCCGACGCTCAACACCACGGCGACGGCGTGGGAAGTGAATCTCAAGACCTCGGTCGAGCTCTACACCATCTGGGAGATGACCGGGGTGCTCAAGCAACTGGAAGGCATCGACGAGAACCTGTTCGACGTGATCACGGACATCATGGACGAGAAGCGCGAGGACTGGAAAGACTTCCTCGCCGAGCAGCAGGACGCCTGAGGAGGCAGATATGACCGAGCGATTCACAGGCCACGGCGCCGAATGGCGCGATTCCAACCTGACGCCGACCGAGGCGAAGGTCGCCACCTCCTGGGTGGAGCTGAAGGTGGACAAGCGCTCGATGCTCACGCAGAAGGACCGCGTCGAGGATATCAGGGACGCGATGTGGCAGCTGGAAAAGGACGGCGAGATCGTCGTGCACCGCGTCTCGGACGAGCACCAGCCGGTGATGGCGAAGACGCTCTACGGCTGGGACAAGAAAATCCCCACGCAGCGTCTCTGGCACCACAAGTCCTGCGGCCAGTGCGGCAACATTCCCGGCTACCCGGCCTCCCTCCTGTGGCTCATGAACCGCATGAACGTCGAGTACCTCGACGAGACCGACCAGACCTCGTGCACGGCCTGGAACTATCACGGCTCGGGGATCGGGAATCTCGAGAGCCTTGCCGCCGTGTTCCTGCGCAACTTCCACCAGGCCTATGTGGCGGCCAAGGCGCAAGGGCTGCCCGAGGCCTACTACTACCCGCTGGTGCATTGCGGCACCTCCTTCGGCAACTACAAGGAGGTGCGGGGCTATCTCATCCGCTCCGCGAAGCTGCGCGAGAGCGTGAAGAAGATCCTCGGCAAGCTCGGGCGCCTGGTGGACGGCAAGCTCCTGATTCCCGAGGAGGTCGTGCACTACTCCGAGTGGCTGCACGTGATGCGCGAGCGCATCGCCTCGATGCGCGAAATCGACTGCAGCCAGGTCCGCGCCACCATCCACCCCGCCTGCCACGTCTACAAGATGGTGCCGGAAGACGCGATCTACGACGACACCATCAACGGCGGCAATCGCCTGGCCGTGTCCACCGGCCTCATGCAAGCGCTGGGCGCGCAGGTGATCGACTATTCCACCTGGTACGACTGCTGCGGCTTCGGCTTCCGCCACATCATCTCCGAGCGCGAGTTCACGCGCTCGTTCGCCATCGACCGCAAGATCCGCGTGGCGGTGGAGGAGGCGCGCGCCGACGTGATGATCGGCCACGACACCGGCTGCATCACCACGCTGGACAAGAACCAGTGGATCAGCAAGTCCGGCGCGCGGCCCGTGGCGCTCGCGGTGCTCGCCGACTGCCAGTTCGCGGCGCTGGTCTGCGGCGCGCATCCCTACAAGATCGTGCAGTCGCACTGGCACGCCTCGCCCACCGAGACGCTGATGGAGCAGCTCGGCATCGACTGGGAGGCGAAGAAGGCCGAATTCGTCGCCTACTTGGAGGAGATCAAGACGGGCAAGCAGGAGAATCTCTACGACCCGCGCCGCATGATCACCTCCGGCCCGGGCTACATCCCGATCAAAGCCGCGCAATGACCAAGCCCGTCCTGGTGGTCGGAGCCGGCCCTTGCGGCCTTGCCGCGGCGCATGCCCTGGCGAGCGTGGGGCAGCGCGTAGTGCTGGTCGACAAGGAATCGAAGCTCGGCGGCGCGCCGATCCTTTCGGGCTACGCCAAGCTCGTGCCCTCGGGCGAATGGGCGAGGGACGCGATCGGCGGCATGGTGAAGCGCGTCGAAGGCAATGCGCTGGTGAGCATCCACGCGGGCTGCAAGGTCGAGCAGTTCGACGGCGCGCCCGGCGAGTTCGTCGCGCGCCTGTCGGACAACACCAAGCTCGAGGCCGGCGCGGCGATCCTGTGCACCGGCTTCACGCACTTCGACTCGGTGAACAAGCCCGAGTGGGGCTTCGGCACGTTTCCCGACGTGGTCACCACCACGCAGGTCGAGCAGATGATCTCCTCGGGGCGCGGCGTGCGCTGCCCCTCGGACGGCAGGAAGCCGCAGCGCGTCGCGATCCTGCTGTGCGTCGGTTCGCGCGACCGCCAGATCGGGCGCGAGTGGTGCTCCAAGATCTGCTGCACGGTGTCCTGCAACATCGCCATGGAGATCCGCGAGGAGCTGCCCGACTGCCACGTGTACATCTACTACATGGACATCCGCACCTACGGGCTGAACGAGAGCTACTACTGGAAGAGCCAGGAGGAGTTCAAGGTCAAGTACATCAAGGCGAGGATCGCGGAGGTCACCTCGGACGGCCACAAGCTCATCGTCAAGGGCGAGGACACGCTGGTGAAGCGCCCGATCACCATCCCGTTCGACATGGTGGTGCACGCCATCGGCATGGACCCGAACGTCGACAACAAGTCGCTCGCCGGCGTGTTCGGCGTGGACTTGCAGGAGCACGGCCATATCGCCAAGGGCCAGGCCTACGGGTCCCTGGGCGAGACCTCGCGCGCGGGCGTGTTCGTCGCCGGCGCGGCCACCGGGCCGGAGACCATCGACGACTCGATCGCGCAGGGCAACGCGGCGGCGATGGCGGCCTTCGCTCTGGTCAACCGCGAGGACGCGATCGCCGCGTGAAGACGGATCTCGCGCCGCGCCCGCAGCTCGAGCTCTCGGGCCCGAAACTGCGCCTCGCCTTCGAGGGGCTGCTGGCGCGCGCCGAGGAGCAGGGCGGGGTCGAGGCCTACGTCGAGGCGCTGAAGATCAAGTCGTCCCTGTTCGGCGACGCGCTGCAGGGCGGGCTCGAGCCCGCCGCGTTCAGAACGCTGTGCGCGCACATCGCGACCGTGCGCCGGCGCGTCGGTCCGTACCTCGGGCCGGATTCGTTCCAGGGGCTGCGCGCGCGCATCGCGGGACTGCTCGAGGGACGCGAGGACACCGGCACGGCCGATGCGCGCATGGCGGCGTTCTGCGCTGCGTTTCCCGAGGACCGCGACCACCGCTGGGTGCGCGATCTTGCCGCGGAGATCCTGCACAACGTCGATCCAGAGCGCTACCCCCTCATGCAGCGCTGGGTGTGGGACGCGCGCGCCAACACGGGCGTCCTGCGCGAGATCTGGCATGGCGAGGACGTGGACGCCATGAGGATCGACGTCGCCGACGGCTATGCCACCTTTCTCATGCTGCGCGAGGAGCTCGCCCAGTACCTGGCGGCGAACGGCGTGTTCCGCGACGTGCTCTGGTACGTCGACGTGCTCACCGCCCAGGTGTACGCCGACTACATCGGCGAACGAGGTGGCATGTACCTGCGCACCGACTTCGCCACGCCCGAGGACCCGATGCTGCACACGCGGCGCATCCTGGGGCTGGACGGGGTGGACGCCTCCGGCCGCACGCGCCTCAAGGCGGTGGACGGCGTCGCCGAGATCCTGCCGGGGCACTGACATGCCGATCCACGAGAAGTCACTCATCCGGCCGGAGAACCTGAAGACGCACGACAACCTCGTCGTCGACGGGGTGGACGTTTCCGGGCACTGGAGCACCTTCATCGAGCCGCGCGTGGTCACCGACTACAACGAGGCGATCGAGGACGAGATCGCGGCGCTCCCGGGCGGCGAGCACATCAACCGCTGCTGGCAGTGCGGCTCCTGCACCAATTCCTGCACCGTGAACGCGGTGAATCCCGACTTCAACCCGCGCTACTGGATCTACCTCATCCGCATGGGCATGGAGTCCGAGCTCCTGCGCGACAAGGACATCATCTGGCAGTGCGTGTCGTGCAACAAGTGCACCTACGCCTGCCCGCGCGACGTGTTTCCCGAGGGCGTGATGAAGGCCACCGCCCACTGGCTGGAGCTGAAAGGGCACACGCCGAAGTCGAAGTCGACGATTTTCGACGAGGAGTTCACCGAGCAGGTGGTGGCCACCGGCAAGATCGAGGAGGGGCGCGTCATCCGCAACTTCTTCGCCAGGACCGGTCAGCCGCTGCTGCAGGACTGGCTGGTGGAGATGGTCAGGCGCGTGGCGCGCAGGCTCCCCTTCAAGCAGGGTCTGATGATGGGTTGGGCGGCGATCTTCCGCCCGCGCACGCGCAAGTGGGCGAAGGCCTCCGCCGCGATCGGCGAGTACGTCCACGAGCAGGAAGCCAAGCACAGAAAGGCGCTCAACCTTGAGTAAATACCAGCGAGTGGCGTACTACCCCGGCTGCGCGCTCGAGGGCACCGGGCACGCCTACAACAGCTCCACCAAGGCGGTGGGCAAGGCCCTCGGCCTCGAGCTCGACGAGGTGAAGAACTGGAACTGCTGCGGGGCGATGGAAGTGAAGAACGTCGATCCCAAGGTGCAGACCTATCTTTCCTCGCGCGTCATGTCGATCGCCGCCAACGAGATGAAGGCGAAGGTGGTGATGGCGCCCTGCAACGGCTGCTACCACAACCTGAAAAAGGCCGAGTATGACCTCGCGCACGACGCCGCCTCGCGCGAGACGGTGGAGCGCATCTCGAAGAAGGCGGGCCACGAGACCTACCAGGCCGGGAGCCTGGAGACCATCCACGCGCTGGACTGGATCAAGGACGGCGTCGGCGAGGACGAGCTCAAGCGCCGTCTGAAAAACTCACTCAAGGGGTTGAAGGTCGCGAATTACTACGGCTGCATGTACACGCGGCCGCGCCACATCTATCCGGAGAAGGACCGGGGGCCGGGCAGCGAATCCACCTCGCAGCCGCACTTCATGGACGATCTCCTCGCCGCGGCGGGCGCCGAGAACGTGGACTTCCCGCTCAAGACCGCCTGCTGCGGCGGCGCGCACACGCTCTCGGACAGCGACATCTCCACCAAGCTCGTGCTCAACATCCTGCGCGCGGCCGAGGCCGCGGGCGCGGACGTCATCGCCACCGAGTGCCCGACCTGCCATTCCGGGCTGGAGATGCACCAGGTGCGCGCGGAGAAGGTGCTGGGCGAGAAGACCAAGGTGCGGATGCTCTACTTCACGCAGCTCCTCGGCGTCGCGCTCGGCGTTTCGCCGCGCAAGCTCGGCGTGCATGAAAACGTGTCCGATGGCATTGAACTCCTGAAAGAGAAGGGCCTCGCGTGAGGCAACAGTTGCTCGCCGCCGCCGAAGCTGTGCTGGAGGAGTGGGTGCGCGCGCGCGGCGAGGTGCCCACGCAGGACACGGTCGAGGGCTTTCGCCTGCTCGCGCTGCATCGCCAGGGCGCGCGCGGCGTGCCGAGCTTCAACGCCTGCCGCGAGACCTGCCGCGAGATCGCGTATCACTACAACCTGGCGGGCGAAGCGCAGGACAAGCGGACGCAGCTCATGATGGGGATGCTGGTGCGGCACCTGGAGCTTTTCGTGCGCGGCAAGATGGAAGTCGAGGGCCTGGGGGAGTTCTGTTGCGCGTCGCGCCCCTTGCGGCAACAATCCGCGGTGGAGGAAAGAACCGATGGCTAACGTACGCGGCTGCAACCTGCCCGAGCACCTGCTCTACGACGTCGACAACCACATCTGGTACCAGGAGACGGGCGACGGCAACGTCAAGCTCGGCATGACCGCGGTAGCCACCGCGATGGCCGGCCAGCTGGTGGCGTTCACGCCGAAGAAGGCCGGGCGCTCGGTGGAGGCCGGCAAGTCCTGCGCCACGGTCGAATCCGGCAAGTGGGTCGGTCCGGCGAAGGCCGCGTTCCAGGCGTCGGTGGTGTCGGTGAACGAGGAGCTCGCGGCGAAGCCCGCGCTCGCCAACGAGGATCCCTACGGCGCGGGCTGGCTCGTCATCCTCAAGCCGGCCGACTGGGCCGCCGCCAAGTCGGCGCTCACGCCCGGCGCGCAGGTCGCGCCCAAGTACGAGGCGAAGATGGCGGCCGACAACTTCGCGGGCTGCGCATGAGCCGCGCCGCCGCGATCGCGGACATGAACATGGGCGAGCTGCAGGCGCGCGCGCTGCGCGCGGCCGGGCTGCTCAAGGCGATGTCGAACCCCGTGCGCCTGATGGTGCTGTGCCAGCTCGCCGAGGGCGAGAAGTCGGTGGGGGAGCTCGAAGAGGTGGTGGACGTCAGCCAGTCGGCGCTCTCGCAGCACCTCGCGCTGCTGCGCGAACGGGGACTGGTGCGCAGCCGCCGCGCGGGCCAGTCGATTTACTACACGCTCGACGGCCCGGAAGCGCCCGCGCTCCTCGCCGCGCTCTACGAGGTGTACTGCCGCAACGTGCGCAAGGCCCGCGCCTAGTCCGCGGGCCTGGGAACCGGCGTCGACAGGCAGCCCAGGAGCCGCTCCAGTCGCACGCGGTGCAGCGTCTCCCAAGCCTGCGCGATGCGGGCCTCGTCTCCCGCATGTACCGCCTGCAGGAAAGCTTCCAACGGCTCGCGCAGTTCCACGGTGCGCGCATCGCCCTGCGTCCAGCCGATGCGCATGCCGGATTTCACGAAGGCGCCCTCGTCCGCGGCGGTGCGCGCGAGGTCGAGGAGTTTCTTCAGCCGCGCGATGTCCTCGCGCAGGAGCTGCGCCTGGAACAGGCTCTGCTCGCCGGCCAGACGGCGCTCGAGATCCTCGATCAACCGCATGCGTGCATTGTACTGAGCGCCGCAGCGCGGATCAGGCGGATCGAGGCGGCGAGCACCTCGTTTCTCGCCTGATGCAGGGGGTAGTGGCGGGAGCCCGGAATGCGCAGCGTTTCCAGGCGCCCCGGCAGCAGGCGCGAGAGCGCTTCGATCTGCGCCGCGGAGAAGAACTCGTCGTCCTCGCCCTGGATCGCGAGCACCGGGCAGCGCACGCGTGCGACCCAGGACTCCAGCCCCCAGCTCGTGCCCGGCGCCTGCGCGGTCCAGACCTCGACCAGCCGCGCGAACAGCGCCTCGGTGCTCGCGCCGTGGTGCCGGCGCAGCCGCGCCTTCAGGTCGCCCGTCTCGAAGTCCCGGATCTGCTCGCGGATTTGCTCGAGCGTGCGCGCCTCGACGAAGAGGTGCGGCGACATCGCGATCACGCCGCGCACGCGCTCCGGGTGCGCGCCGGCGTAGGCGAGCGCGATCGAGGCGCCGTCGGACTGGCCGACGAGGATCGCCTCGCGCACCCGGTTGGCTTGCAGCACCTCGGGCAGCGCATCGAGCGCTTCGCGCAGCAGGTAGTCCTTCGCGTAGGGGGGTAGGAGCGCCTCGGAGTCGCCGGAGCCCCAGCGGTCGTAGACCAGCGCGCCGCCGCCGGTGGCCTTGACGAGCTGGTCCGGGAAGTCGCGCCACAGGCGCACGCTGCCGAGCGCGTCGTGCAGGAAGACGAGCGTGGGCGCCCGCTCCGGCGGCGCGCCGCGCCAGTGGCCGCGCAGCCGCCGGCCGGCGGCGCGGAAGGAAAGCTGGTCGAGTGCGCTTTCCACCACTTCGCGGAAATCGGCCGGCGCAAGGCCGAGGAGCTGGCATTCGCGCTCCGCAAAGAAGGCCTCGACCGTGGCGCCGGCCTCGGCGGCGGCCAGACCGCGCAGGCGCGCTTCGAGGTCGAGCAGCGCGCGCGCCGGGCTGATGAAGAAATCGCCCGTGATCAGCGCTTCGCGGATGCGCTCGTTCAGGGGGCCTTCGAGGCGGATGTCCGCGCGCAGCGTTCCCGCGCGGCGCACCAGCGTGGCCGAGGACAGCGGCGCGGCCTCCGCCGGCGCATCCAGCAGGCGCACGAACTGCTCGGTGCCGTACTGCTCTGCGAGGAGGCGCCGCGCCAGGCGCTCCTCGTGCTCGCTCGCCTCGCCCCATTGCGGCTCGAGGCCGAGGTGCTCGCGAAAGCCCTCGAGCAGCGCCGCGTAGATCTCCTCGAGCGGCGGTACGCGCCCGAGCATTTCGCGCAGCGATGTCACGCGCCGCCGCGCGTCCTCCAGGTCGCGCCGCGCGAGCTTCGCCACCGGGATGCGCAGCGCCTCGATCATGCGTGCCGGGTCGAAGTCGATGAGGAGCGTGCCCTGGAAGAAGAGCGTCTCGCCGTCGAAGACGCCCCCGGTGCCGCTCAGCTTGCGCCCGCCCGCCTCGATGTCGTTGCGCGGGCGGAACTCCGCCGGCACGCCCAGGCGCTTCAGGCCCGCGGCGGCCGCCGTGCAGATGCGCGCCGCCGCCGCGGCGAGATCCGCGCCGAGCGTGCGCCGCTCGAGCACCAGCTCCCAGCCGATCTGACCCTCGTCCAGGTACAGGCCGCCGCCGCCAGTGATGCGGCGCCCGATTTCGATACCGTGACGCGCGCAGTACTCGAGCCGCACCTCGTGGCTGAGTATCTGGTGCAGGCCGACGAGCGCGCACGGGCGAAAGCGCAGGAAGCGCACCGTGTCCGGGATGCGGGCGGCGGCGTGCGACTCGATGAGCGCCTGGTCGAAGGCGACGTTTTCCCGGCCGGTGCGGATGCCGGTGTCGATGACGCGCACGGAACGGCCGGGGTCGGGAGAGGGCAAGACGCTCTATCATAGCGAGGAGACCGCGCGCGGTCGCGCGCGTTCGACGCCATGGACTTTCTGCCGATCTTTCTCGACGTGCGCGAGCAGCCCTGCCTGGTGGTGGGCGGCGGCGAGGTGGCCGCGCGCAAGTGCGCGCTGCTGCTGCGCGCCGGCGCACGCGTGACCGTGCTCGCGCCCGCGCTGAGCGCGGCCCTCGATGCCGACCTCGCCGCGGACCGCATCGCGCACCGCGCGGCGAGTTTCCGCGACGCGGACCTGGACGGTTTCGCGGTGGCGATCGCCGCCACCGGCGACGATGCCGTCAATCGCGCCGTCGCCGCCGCCGCCAGGACGCGGCGCATCCCGGTGAACGTGGTCGACCAGCCTGCGCTGAGCTCGTTCATCCTGCCCTCCGTCATCGAGCGCGCGCCGCTCATCGTGGCGGTGTCGAGCGGCGGCGCCTCGCCGGTGCTGGTGCGGCTGCTGCGCGCGCGCCTGGAGAGCCTGATCCCGGCGGGCTACGGGCGTCTCGCGTCGCTGGCGGGGGCGTTCCGCGAGCGGGTCAAGGCGCGCTTCAAGCCGCCGGGGCGCCGGCGCTTCTGGGAACGCGTGCTGCAGGGCCCGATCGCCGAGCTGGTGCTCACGGGCCGCGACGCCGAGGCCCGCGCGGCCCTGCAGGCCACGCTCGACGACGGGCGCCTCGCCTTCGCCGGCGGCGAAGTGTCGCTGATCGGTGCCGGCCCCGGCGATCCGGACCTGCTCACCTTCCGGGCGCTACGCCTCATGCAGCAGGCCGACGTCGTGGTGTACGACCGGCTGGTGTCGCGGCCGGTGCTCGACCTGGTGCGGCTCGAGGCCGAGCGCATCTACGCCGGCAAGGAGCGCGCGAAGCACGCGCTGCCGCAGGACGACATCAATCATCTGCTGGTGCGCCTGGCGCGCGAAGGCAAGCGCGTGGTGCGCCTGAAGGGCGGCGACCCGTTCATCTTCGGGCGCGGCGGCGAGGAGATCGATACGCTCGCCGCCGAAGGCATCCCCTTCCAGGTGGTGCCCGGCATCACGGCGGCGGCAGGCTGCGCGTCCTACGCCGGCATCCCGCTCACGCACCGCGATTACGCGCAGTCGGTGGTGTTCGTCACCGGCCACTTGCAGGACGGCAGCATGAATCTGAACTGGCGCTCGCTCGCGCAGCCGCGCCAGACCATCGTGGTCTACATGGGACTGGTCGGCATCGAGGTCCTGTGCCGCGAGCTCACCGCGCATGGCCTGCCCGCGGCCACGCCGGCCGCGCTCATCCAGCAGGGCACGACGCCGCAGCAGCGCGTGCTGACGGGCACCTTGAATACGCTGCCGGGCATCGTGCGCCAGGGCGGTGTCAAGGCGCCTACGCTGATCATCATCGGCGAGGTCGTGAGGCTGCGCGAGCGTCTAAAATGGTTCGAGCCCGCGGCATGAGATCTCAATGACGCAAGAATTCGTCGAGGCAGCAAAGGCAGTCGAGCCTGCGCCCGGCGCCCTGATGCGCTCCATCCTCAAGCGCATCGCCACCGGGCCGGAGCTCAGCAAGGACATCTCGCGCGAGGAGGCGCGCGCCGGCATGCGCCTGGTGCTCGACGCTCAGGTCGACCCGGTGCAAGCCGGGGTATTCCTGATCGCGCTGCGCATGAAGCGCGAGACGGACGACGAGAACCGCGGCGTGCTCGAAGCGATCCGCGAAGCCACGCACCGCGCCACCGCGCCGGTGGACGAGGTGCTCGACATCGGCGACCCCTACGACGGCTACAACCGGACGCTGCCGGCCGCGCCTTTCCTGCCGCCGGTGCTCGCCGCCTGCGGCGTGGCGACGGTCTCGCACGGCGTCGAGCGCATGGGCCCCAAGTACGGCGTCACGCACCGGCAGGTGCTGCGCGCCGCCGGACTGCCGGTGGATCTGGGGCCGGAGGAGGCCGCCGCGC
>Ga0214472_10008655_pt1 | contig 10623 bp, 8 predicted proteins | sample RVTome_6_FD_207662 | JGI IMG/M metagenome (GOLD analysis project Ga0214472, IMG submission 207662) | Soil microbial communities from uranium-contaminated site in the Upper Colorado River Basin, Wyoming, United States - RVT140D175 | ecosystem: Environmental > Terrestrial > Soil > Contaminated >...
GCCCGCCGCCCCGTCAGCGTCGTGATAGACCATCTGCGAGTTCCAGATTCCGCCCTTCGAGGCGCGCCAGCAGCCCGTCGCCGAGCCCCCCGACATAGCGCACGAGCAGGCTCGCCCGATCGATATCGGCGATATCCCCGAGTGCCGCGGCGAGATGGCGGCGCGCACGGCCGAGCGCCCGCTCCGGCCCCACCAATGCCACGACCGTCGGCTTGGCGGCGTCCTTGCCGGTCTCCTTCAGTGCCGCGTCGCTGGTGGCGAACCGGTCGACGAGATCGTCGAAGGTCTGGAACGCGATCCCGAGCCGCCAGCCGAAGCGCCGGGCGCCCGCCCTGAGCTCGGGCCCGGCGCCGGCGACGATCGCGCCCACGAGCGCGGCCGCGGCGAACAGGGCGCCGGTCTTGCGTCCGTGCATCTCCTCGACGCCGCCGACGCTCGCGAGGCTCGCGTCATTGTGGAGATCGAGTTCCTGGCCGGCGATCAGCCCCTCCCCGCCGATCGCCCAGCTCAGCGCGTCGATGATCTCGAGCCGCTGGCCGGCGCCCAGCGAGCCGTCGGCGGAGACCACGGCGAAAGCGCGGTTCATGAGCCCGATCGCGGCCAGAATGGCGGTTCCCTCGCCATAGACGCAGTGATTGGCGGGCAGCCCGCGCCTGAGGCGGCTGTCGTCCATGGCCGGAAGATCGTCGAGCACCAGCGATGCCGCGTGCACCATTTCGAGCGCGCAGGCCGGGACCAGCGCGGCGAGGCCGTCGGCGCCGTGGTGCTCCGCCGCCAGCACGGCGATCAGCGCCCGCACCCGCTTGCCGGGGGCCAGCAGGCTGTGGCGCATCGACCGGCCCAGCCGGTCGGGCATCGCGGCCGAGGACCCGACGAGATCGGCCAGTCGCGAGTTGACTGCCGCGCGAAGCCGGTCGATGGTCTTGGCGTCGTCGAGGTCGCTCACGTGGCGACGGTGCCTCACGCAGTTGAAGGTTCGCGAATCCCTGTGGCTAGCGTGCCGCATTGCGGCCTTCCATCGCAAGGGCAGACATCCGGCGCGCCCCAGGCGACCGATGCGCCCCGGTCGCGACCCGAATGAGGCATGGACATCGCGGACGAAAACGGGAGGCCGGGCGCGCCGACGGGCGCGGGCAGGGCCCGCGCGCTGGTCATCGGCGCGGGCTTCGGCGGCATGGCGGCGGCCCTGAGGCTGAGGGCACGGGGCTACCGGGTAACGCTCATCGAGCGCTGCGACCGGCCGGGCGGGCGCGGGCGCGGCCTCGAGCGCGGCGGCTTCGCCCACGACGCCGGGCCGACGGTGATCACCGCGCCGCAGATGTTCGACGACCTGTTCGCCCTGTTCGGCCGGCGCATGGCGGACGAGGTCTCTCTCCACCCGCTCGATCCCTGGTACCGGTTCCGGTTCGCCGACGGCACCAGTTTCGACTATGGCCCGACGCTCGAACACACGCTGGCCGAGATCGCCCGCTTCGAGCCCCGCGACGTCGACGGCTACCGGCGGATGCTGGAGCATTCGCGCAAGCTGTTCGAGGCCGGCTTTATCGAGCTCGCGGGCCAGCCCTTCGACCGCCCGTGGACCATGCTGCGCGAGGCCCCGCGGCTCATCCGCCTCGGCGCCCACCGCACCATCTGGGGCTTCGTGTCGAAATACCTCCGCCACCCCAGGCTCAGGCAGGCGTTCTCGATCCAGCCGCTGCTGCTCGGCGGCAACCCGTTCGACACCACCGCGATCTACGGCCTGATCCACTATCTGGAAAGCAAGTGGGGCGTCCACTACGCCGAGGGCGGAACCGGCGCCATCGCCGCCGCCCTGGGCCGGCTGATGGGCGAGGTCGGCATCGACGCGCGCTACAACACCACCGCGCGCCGGCTGATCGTCGAGGCCGGCCGCGCCGCCGGCGCGCAGATCGAGGACGGCGAGATCATCGCCGCCGATATCGTGGTCTCGAACGCCGACCCGATGCACCTATACGCCAACATGCTGGAGCCCGGATCGGCCGCCCTGTCGGCCCGCCTCAAGCTGGCCCGCGCGCGGCTCTCCATGGGCCTCTATGTGCTCTATTTCGGCACCACGCGGCAGTATCCAGGTCTCGTCCGCCACACCATCTGGTTCGGCCCGCGCCATCGCGGGCTGCTCGATGACATCTTCCGCCGCAAGGTTCTGCCCGAGGATTTCTCGCTCTACATTCACCGGCCGACCGCGACCGACGCGAGCTTCGCGCCCGCGGGCTGCGACTCGTTCTATGTGCTGTGCCCGGTGCCCAATCTCGGCGCCGGCATCGACTGGGCGAGCGCGGGACCGCTCCTGCGCGGGCGCATCGTCGCGGCGCTGGAGGCGACGGTGATGCCGCAGCTGTCGCGCCACATCACCGCGGAATTCTCGATGACGCCGGAGGATTTCGCCGCGGATTATCTGAGCGTCGCGGGGGCGGGGTTCTCGCTCGCGCCGCATTTCACCCAGTCGGCCTGGTTCCGCTTCCACAATCGCGGCGAGGGCATCGGGGGTCTTTATCTCACCGGTGCCGGAACCCATCCGGGCGCCGGCCTGCCGGGCGTCCTGAGCTCGGCCCGTGTGGTCGAGCGCCTGGTGCCGGCGCCGTGAGGCGCGAGACGCGCTTTTTCCGCTCACGCGGAAACGGCACCAGCCAAAAGGAAACGGTCAGGCCGCGTCCTCGAACCTGATGCCGAGCGCGTCCTGGTTCCGCCACACGATCGTCGCCGGCCGCCGCACCTCCGGGCGCGTCATGTCCATGAACACGAAATGCGGCGGCACCACCCAGGTGTTGTCCATCGTCAGCCGGGCGCCGCGACGGGTCATGTCGCTCACCCGGCAGTCATAGACCGAGTTGAGGCCGTTGTGGACGATCTTGCCGGCCTTCAGCACCCTTTGGCGCGGCTCATTCCTCTGCTCTTGCATCATCGCTCTCCGCGCTTTTGTGCGTCGCCCAACAGATAAGCAAGCACCGCGCCGCCGGGGAGCGGCCGGGCGCGGGAAATTCCGCTCTCCCCCTTGAAATCGACATGCATGCTTAACCAATTGTTGTCAAAAGCGGGTTGTCGCCGGCTCGCACCTTCCATAGCGCATTTTGCGTTGATAGAATCTTGCTAAGATGGTCCAGTGAAAGCCTATGGATTGGCGAGACCCGAATATGCTAGGCCTAGCCGCGCCCGCTCAAGTCGGTCGGCATTTTGCGGGCCGGTTCCATCAGACAATCTGCGCCAAATGAACATCGGCGGATCGAACGATCAGCGCACCGAGTGCCGACGGCAGAGCAATGCGACCAACCGACACCAGCGATCCCGAATATTTTCATAAGGTCGTGGACTGCCAGTGGGCATGTCCCGCGCACACGCCGGTTCCCGAATATATCCGCCTGATCGCGCAGCGCCGATATACCGAGGCGTTCCTGATCAACTGGGAGTCCAACGTGTTCCCGGGCATTCTCGGGCGCACCTGCGACCGGCCGTGCGAGCCCGCCTGCCGGCGCGGACGCATCGAGCAGAAGCCGGTGGCGATCTGCCGGCTGAAGCGCGCGGCGGCCGACAACAAGGGCGACGTCACCCCGTTCATGCCGCAGATTCCGGCCGAGACCAACGGACGGCGCATCGCGCTGGTTGGCGCGGGGCCCGCCTCGCTCACCGTCGCCCGCGACCTCCTGCCGCTCGGCTATGAATGCGTCCTCCATGACAAGGACCCGCGCGCCGGCGGGCTGATGCGCACCAACATCCCCTCGTTCCGGCTCCCCGAGCCGGTGCTCGACGAGGAGGTCGAGCGCATTCTCGCCCTCGGCGTCGAGACCCGGTTCGGCACCGAGATCACGAGCCTCAAGGCGCTGATAAGCGACGGGTTCGATGCGGTGTTCATCGGCACCGGCGCGCCCAGGGGCAAGGAGCTGAGCCTGCCGGGCCGCGCGCAAGGCGCCGCCAACATCCACATCGGCATCGACTGGCTGACTTCGGTCGCCTTCGAGCACATCGATACCATCGGCGGCCGTGTCGTCGTCATCGGCGGCGGCAACACGGCGATGGACTGCTGCCGCACCGCGCTGAGGCTCGGCGGCAGGGACGTGCGCGTCACCGTCCGGAGCCCGCGCGCCGACATGAAGGCGTCCGACTGGGAGATCGAAGAAGCCGAGCATGAAGGCATCCCGATCCTCGACAATCACACCCCGCTCGAATTCGTCGTCGAGGACGGCCGTCTGACCGGGGTCCGGTTCGAGAAGGTGCGCGCCGAATATGACGCCGACGGCAGGCGCAGGCTGATCCCGACCGGAGAGGAACCGGTGCTGCTGGAGTGCGACGACGTGCTTCTGGCGATCGGCCAGGACAATGCCTTTCCGTGGATCGAGCGCGACATCGGTCTCGAATTCGACTCCCACGGCCTGCCGGTCGTCGACCGCCAGACCTTCGCCTCGACCCTTCCGGGCGTGTTCTTCGGCGGCGACGCGGCGTGGGGCCCGGAGAACATCATCTGGGCCGTTGCCCACGGCCACGAGGCGGCGATCTCGATCGACCTTTTCTGCCGCGGCGAGCTGTTGCGCAACCGCCCTCCCCCGCACACCACGCTCATCAGCCAGAAGATGGGCATTCACGAGTGGTCCTACGACAACGACATCTCGACCGCGCTGCGGGTCGGCGTTCCCCATGCCGACAAGGTCCTGGCGCTGAGCAACATCAAGATGGAGGTCGAGCTCGGCTTCGACGAGCAGCTCGCCTACCGCGAGGCCATGCGCTGCCTCAATTGCGACATCCAGACCGTGTTCCAGAGCGCGCTGTGCATCGAGTGCGACGCCTGCATGGATATCTGCCCGGTCGACTGCATCAATTTCACCGACAACGGAGAGGAAACGCCCCTGCGTCTGCGGCTGCGCGTTCCGGCCCGCAATCTGGAGCAGGACCTTTATGTGTCCGGGCCGCTGAAGACCGGCCGGATCATGGCCAAGGACGAGGATGTGTGCCTGCATTGCGGCCTGTGCGCCGAGCGCTGCCCGACCGGCGCCTGGGACATGCAGAAGTTCATTTATGTCGACTCACTAGCCACCGAGAGCAAAATCCCCGCCTATGTCGACTGAGATCCGGTACAACGAGTTCGTCATCAAGTTCGCGAACGTCAACGGCTCCGGCTCGGCCAGCGCCAACACGTTCTGCGCCCGCGCGCTGTTCCGGATGGGCATTCCGGTCTCGGCCAAGAACATCTTTCCGTCCAACATCCAGGGCATGCCGACCTGGTACGAGATCCGGGCCTCGCAATCGGGCAAGCTCGCGCGCCGCGACGGCATCGACGTGATGGTGGCGATGAACCCGCAGACCTACGCGCAGGACCTCGCCGAGGTCGTGCCGGGGGGAACGCTGCTCTACGATTCGAGCTGGCCGCGCACCTTCGAGCGCGACGACATCAACGTCCTCGGCGTTCCCATCGCCAAGCTGGTGGCCAGGGTGTTCAAGGACGCGCGCCAGCGCCAGCTGTTCAAGAACATCACCTATCTCGGTGCCATGACTCTCCTGCTGGGCATCGATATCGAGGTGGTCACGCGCCTGCTCGCCGAGCAGTTCCGCTCCAAGCCGGACCTGGTGGGCCCCAACGTTCAGGCGCTGGAGATCGGCCGCGAATACCTGCGCGCCAATCCGCCGCCGCCGGTGCCGGTCCAGGCCCGCGCCTCGGACGCCGCCAGGGGCAAGATCATGATCACCGGCAACGAGGCCGCCGCCCTCGGCGCCATCTATGCCGGCGCCACGGTCGCGAGCTGGTATCCGATCACGCCGTCGACCTCGCTCGCCGAGGCGTTCGAGAAGCACGCGCGGCGCCTCAGGAAGGACGACAAGGGGGGCCTCAGGGCCGCGGTCATCCAGGCCGAGGACGAGCTGGCCGCCATCGGCATGGCGATCGGCGCCAACTGGAATGGCGCCCGCGCGTTCACCGCCACCTCCGGCCCCGGCATCTCGCTGATGGGCGAATTCCTCGGGCTCGCCTATTTCGCCGAGATTCCGGTGGTGCTGTTCGACATCCAGCGCGGCGGGCCGTCGACCGGAATGCCGACCCGCACCCAGCAGTCGGATATCCTCGCCTGCGCCTACGCCTCCCATGGCGACACCCGCCACGTGCTGCTGTTCCCGTCCGACCCGAACGAGTGCTTCACCTTCTCGGCCGAAGCGTTCGACCTCGCCGACCGCCTGCAGACGCCGGTGATCGTGATGTCCGATCTCGACATCGGCATGAACGACTGGGTGGTCGACCCGCTCGAATGGGCCGAGGCGCGGGTGCACGACCGCGGCAAGCTGCTGACCGCCGACGCGCTCGAGCAGATTTCCGACTTTGCCCGCTACCGCGACGTCGACGGCGACGCGATCGGCTATCGCACGGTTCCGGGCAGCCACCCCGACAAGGGCGCGTACTTCACCCGCGGCACGTCGCACAACGAATATGGCGGCTACACCGAGGACGGCAACATGCACGCCGAGACGCTGCGGCGGCTCAAGCGCAAGTTCACGACCGCGGCCGGCCTCGTCCCCAAGCCGGTGGTCCGCACGCTGAGCGCCAAGTCGCGGCTCGGCGTCATCAACATCGGCGGCACCGACCTCGCCGTTCGCGAGGCGATCGACCGGTTCGCGGCCGAGGGCCGCGGTCTCAACCACATGCGCATCCGGGCGTTCCCGTTCACCGGCGAGGTCGCCGAGTTCGCCGACCGCCACGACTACGTTTTCGTGGTCGAGCAGAACCGCGATGCCCAGCTGAGGAGCCTCATCGTGAGCGAGACCTCCATTGCCGGCGACAAGCTGGTTCCGATCCTGAATTTCGACGGGCTGCCGCTGACCGCCGCTTCCGTCCACGAGGCCATCAGCGACGTTCTCCAGTCCAACCCCGAGGTCGAGGAGGCCGTTTCGGCCCCCCTCACCGTCGCCTGATGGCACCAGTATGATCGATCCGGCACCGGCCCGACCGGAGATGGCGAGATGACCTACATCAAGAAGCCGCAGTTCAAGCATCCGGGCCTTGCGCGCAACTCGCTGGGCCTCACCCACCGCGACTACGAGGGCGTGGTCTCGACCCTGTGCGCCGGCTGCGGCCACGATTCGGTCACCGCGGCGATCATCGAGGCCTGCTTCGAGCTCGCGGTGCCGCCGCACCGGGTCGCCAAGCTGTCCGGCATCGGCTGCTCGTCCAAGACCACGAACTATTTCCTCAACCGCTCGCACGGCTTCAACGCCGTTCACGGCCGCATGCCCTCGATCGCGACCGGCGCCAACCTCGCCAACCGCGACCTTCTGTACGTGGGCGTCTCCGGCGACGGCGATTCCGCCTCGATCGGCCTCGGCCAGCTCTGCCACGCGATCAGGCGCCGCCTCGACATGGTCTATATCGTCGAGAACAACGGGACCTACGGCCTCACCAAGGGGCAGTTCTCGGCCACCAATGACCGCCACTCGAAGAGCCGGCGCGGCGCCGAGACCCCGTTCGACGCGATCGACCTCGCGACCCTCGCGATCGAGCTCGGCGCCGGCTTCGTCGCCCGCTCGTTCTCCGGCGACAAGCAGCAGCTCGTGCCGCTGATCAAGGCGGCCATGGCCTATAACGGCTTTGCCCTGATCGACGTGATCTCGCCCTGCGTCACCTTCAACAACCACGCCGCCTCGACCAAGAGCTACGACTATGTGCGCATGCACAACGAGGCCGTCGACCGGATCGATTTCGTGCCCGACGCCAAGGCGATCACGCTGGATTACGGCGAGGGCGAGAGCGTGAGCGTGAACCTCCACGACGGCTCCAGCATCACGCTGCGCAAGATCGCGGACGACTACGACCCGCGCGACCAGCTCGCGGTTCTCGGCACGCTGCGCCGTGATCGCGCCGAGGGAAAGGTGACCACCGGGCTGCTGTTCATCGACGAGGCGGGCGGCGACCTCCACGCCGCCATTCAGACCAGCAGCCGGCCGCTCAATTCCTACGCCATGTCGGAGCTGTGCCCGGGGACCGACAAGCTCGCCGAGATCAACGACCAGTTTCGCTGATCCGATTGAGAGTAGCCCGGATGGAGCGACGCGAAATCCGGGGCGGCGCGGCAGTCAGGTCCCGGATTGCGCTTCGCTCCATCCGGGCTACAAGCTGATACGAGCTGCGAACAACCGGAGACGCCCGTGGCCCCGTGGCTCGCCAAGGCTGCCCTCGCGACGCTCGCGGTAACGCCCGTGTTCATCGCCATTCCCTATCTCAAGCGCAATCACGGCATCGATCCGTTGGTGTTTCTCGCCTGGTATTTCGGTGCCACGGCAGTGTCGGTCGCCGCATTCCTCGCCATCGCCGGACGCGGGGCCGAGCTCGCGCCGAGGCCGCTCGTGATCGCCGCCATCGTCGCCATCGGCCTGACGCTCGGCGCCACCGCCAACGGCCTCCTGTTCCAGGCGGTGACGCTCGCGCCCAATCCGGGCCTGCCGCCGGTGGTCTATGCGACATCCAGCATGATCGTCTTCGTCCTGTCGGTGTTGCTCGCGGCCCTCCTCCCCCAGCTTTTCGTGACCGTTTCCTCCGATCCCGTCCGCCTTTCCGGCATCGCCCTCGTCATCGCCGGCCTGTTTCTGCTCGCCGGCGGCGCGAGCGGCGGCGCGGGCAGGTGAATCCGGGCCGGCGCGCCGCGAGCAGCGCACGAGGCGGCCGCGCCGATGACGGCGTCCGGCACACCCGCGCCTTGATGGCCGCTTTCCGGCCGAGAGCGGATCCGGCCGCCCGCGGGCGCTGCATGGTGCTGCGATTTCCATTACTATCGCCGTCACAACAAGGGTTCCGAGAGGTCGACACCATGAGCCAGAACCTTGCCTATTTCACCGAGGAAAACTCGGCCGAAACCGTGATCGCCAGGATGGCGGACTGCCGGGAGCCGCGGCTGAGGGAGATCATGGAGTCGGTCATCCGCCACCTGCACGCGGTGATCAAGGAGGTTGAGCCGACCGAGCAGGAATGGATGGACGCGATCCGGTTCCTGACCGAGACCGGGCACATGTGCGACGAATACCGGCAGGAATACATTCTTCTGTCCGATACGCTGGGGGTGTCGATGCTGGTCGACGCCATCAACAACCGCAAGCCGTCCGGCGCCACCGAGTCGACGGTTCTGGGCCCGTTCCATTTCGACGGCGCCGCCCGGCGCGAGCTCGGCGCCAATATCTGCCTCGACGGCAAGGGCGAGCCGCTGGTGCTCTCCGGCCGCGTCCTCGACGATGACGGCAGGCCGATCGGCGGCGCCACGCTCGACGTCTGGCAGGCCAACGCCGAGGGCTTCTACGATGTCCAGCAGCGCGGCATCCAGCCGGAGGGAAACTTGCGCGGCATCTTCACCACCGGCGCCGACGGCCGCTACTGGTTCACCTCGGTGCGGCCGGCGCACTACCCAATTCCCCATGACGGCCCGGTCGGCAAGCTGCTCGAGCGCATGGGCCGCCACCCCTACCGGCCCGGTCACGTCCATTTCATCGTCGGCGCCGAGGGCCACGCGCCGGTGACGACCCACCTGTTCGAGCCGAGCGATCCCTATCTCGCCTCCGACACGGTGTTCGGGGTCAAGGAGAGCCTGATCGCCGATTTCCGGCGCATCGACGATCCCGAACGCGCCGCCGAGCTCGGCATCGCCAACCCGTTCTGGAGCACCGAGTACGACTTCACCCTGGTGAAGGCGGCGTGAGGCTGGAGGCCGGACGCCGACGGGGCGCGACACCGAACCGTCGAGGGGAGCCGCGATGAGCGAACAGCCGGCCGTCACCGAGGCGGGCGCCGCCAGCGCGCCCTCCCGGTTCATTCGGGTCCCGGCGGGGCGGCTCCGCGCCTTCGTCGCCTCCGCGCTCGGGGCCTGCGGCGTGCCCGGGGGCGATGCCGAAGCCGTGGCCGGCTGCATGGTCGAGGGTGACCTGTGGGGCCTCGACACCCACGGCACCTTCCGCCTCGCCCAGTACGTGCGCCGGCTGAAGGACGGCGGCACCAACGCCCGCGCCGACATCCGCGTCGTCCGCGACGAGGCCGCGACCGGCCTCGTCGACGGCGACAACGGCCTCGGCCACCTCGCGGTGCTGAAAGCGACCGAGATGGCGATGGACAAGGCCGACCGGTTCGGCATCGGCTGGGTCGGGGTGAGGAACGGCAACCACGCGGGGCCGGCGACGATCTACGTCATGCGCCCGGTCGCCCGCGACCAGATCGGCCTTTACGGCGCCGCCGGCAGCGCCAACCACGTCCCTCCCCATGGCGGCGCCGAGCTTCTGCTCGGCACCAACCCGATCGCGATCGCGGTTCCGGCGATGGACGAGCCCCCGTTCCTGCTCGACATGGCGACGACGGTCGCCTCCTCCGGCCGGATCAAGACCCTGGCCCAGCGCGGCGAGACCATGCCGGTCGGCTGGATGATCGAGCGCGACGGAACCCCGCTGACCGATCCCAGCCGCCAGAGCGAGGGCTTTCTCGTTCCGATCGGCGGACCCAAGGGATACGGGCTCGCCGTCGCGATCGGCATGCTGGCCTCGGTCCTCAACGGCGCCGCCTTCGGCCGCGACGTGGTCGAGATGTCGGGTGACACGGTGACGCCCGCCAACACCGGCCAGTTCATCGCCGCGATCAAGGTCGCGGCGTTCGCCGATGTC
>Ga0214472_10008656_pt1 | contig 10621 bp, 14 predicted proteins | sample RVTome_6_FD_207662 | JGI IMG/M metagenome (GOLD analysis project Ga0214472, IMG submission 207662) | Soil microbial communities from uranium-contaminated site in the Upper Colorado River Basin, Wyoming, United States - RVT140D175 | ecosystem: Environmental > Terrestrial > Soil > Contaminated >...
CCGACGGGCTCCCGTCATCACCCACGGGAACGAGGGAGGGAAGGGGTGGGCGAAGTCGCGGTCGACCAGCATAACCTTGCCGCTCCAGTCCAGCGGGGAGAGCTCGCGGGAGAGGCGGCTGGCAGCGACGACGCCTCCGATCCCTCCACCCAGCACCACGACGTTGCGGTCCACCTGCCCTCCCCCTAGAAGCTCACGACCTTGTCCGCCCAGAGCGTCCAGGAGGTGAGCTCCTCGAGTGAGGAGCGGTGAGCGCCCTTGGCGAGTCGGTCCTCCTCCATCCCGCGGGCATCCAGGCACGTGCCGCAGCAGCCGATCTCACCGCCGTGGCGTGCCACCGACTCGATCATCCGGTCGAGGTGGTAGTAGCCCTCGGGCACCTTCTGGTCGGCCGCGGCGCATCCCACCGCGTCACCCACGAGGAACACCCGGACCTCCGCGTCGTCGGCCCTCGCGAGCGACCCGGCCAGCCGGAGCCCGTTGTAGGAGCGCTCGGTCCCGTACGGAGGGTCGTTCAGGATCAGCAACGTCTTCTGCCTCATCGTTCTCACCCGACTTCCACCGGTAGCCCGGCCAGCCGCCACTCGGGGAATCCGTCTTCGAGCCGGCGAGCGCGGAACCCGTTCTCGCGGAGGATCGTCAACGCCTCGGGCGCGAGCACGCAGTACGGGCCCCGGCAATACGCGACGATCTCCACGTCGCGCGGCAGCTCGCCGAGGTGCCGCTCGAGCTCGGGGAGCGGGACGGAGGCCGCCCCCGGGATGTGCCCGGCCGCGAACTCCTCGGGCGGCCGCACGTCGAGCACGGCCGCGTCGCCCCGCTCCAACCGCTGAAGCAGCGCCTCTCGGGACACCGGCTCCAGCTCGTCGCGGGCCTCGAAGTAGTCCCGGACCACCTGCTCCACCTCGGCGAGACGCGCCCTGCCGAGATCCCGCAGCGCGAAGAAGAACCGGCACACCTCCTCGTCGGCCAGGCGGTAGAAGACCTTCACGCCCTCGCGGCGGGTCTCCACCAGCCGGGCCTGCCGGAGCACCTGCAGGTGCGCGGAGGTGTTCGTCACGCCCATCCGGGCAGCCTGCGCCAGGCCCTCGACGGTCCGCTCCCCCTGGCACAGCAGGTCCAGGAGCTCGATCCTCCTCGGGCTGGCGACAGCCTTGCCCAGGCGCGCGAACTGCTCGTAGAGGGCCTCCTTGACCTCGCGTCCGCTCACTTGACGAGTCCTCCCATCTATTCCAATAATCTCTGGATGAATCTTAGACAGCACCTTGCCGCCTCACAAGGGACCGAAGGACCCGCACCGAACGTGCCGAACGTCCGCCCGGTCGTCGACGAGGGTCTCGGGAACTCGTCCTACCTGGTGGAGGTGGCGGAGGGACGGGCCCTCGTGGTGGACCCCTCCCGGGATCCGTCGTCGTATCTGCGCGCCGCGGCCGAATGGGACCTGGAGGTCGCCTGGGTCGCCGAGACCCATCTGCACGCCGACTTCGTCTCGGGAGCCCGCGAGCTCGCGCAGGCCGGGGCGACCGTGCTCGCGGCGCGAGAGGCCCGCCTCGCCTTCCCGCACCGCGGCCTCGGCGACGGCGAGGAGGTGGACCTCGGCGGACTCACGCTCCGGGCGCTGGCCACCCCCGGACACACGCCGGAGCACCTCAGCCTGCTGCTCCTGGACGGCGCGATCCCGGCGGCGGTGTTCACCGGCGGGGCCCTTCTTCCCGGCGCGGTCGCCCGCACCGACCTCATCTCCCCGGAGCAGACCGAGCCACTCGCCCGGGCCCTGTACCGGTCGATCCGGGAACGCCTGCTCACGCTGCCCGATGCAACCCCGGTCTACCCGACCCACGGCGCCGGATCGTTCTGTTCGACTCCCGCAGGCGGCGAGCTGATCACCACCATCGGGCGCGAGCGCGAGACGAACCCGCTGCTCTCGTCGGATGAGGAGGCCTTCGTGCGCGACCTCCTCGGAGGCTTCGGGACCTACCCGACCTACTTCCGGCGGCTGCGCGAGGTGAACCGTCGTGGTCCGGCGATCTACGGCGCGGATCCGCCGCGGCTTGCTGCGCTCGAGCCCGACGAGGTCCGTCGACTGCTCGCCGACGGAGCGGAGCTCGTGGATGCCCGACCCGTCGCGAACTTCGCCGCGGGGCACCTCGCGGGGGCTCTCTCCATCGAGCTCCGGCCGGCGTTCGCCTCGTGGCTGGGGTGGCTGGTGGCGGAGGATCGCCCGCTCGTCTTCGTGCTGAACGCGGACCAGGACCGGGCAGACCTCGTTCGCCAGTGCCTGAAGGTTGGCTACGAGAGGCTCGCCGGCGAGCTCGCGGGCGGGATGGCGGCCTGGCGCGCCGCCGGCCTCGAAGAGACCACGGTCCGGGTCGAGGAGATCGCCCAAAGAACGGAGGGGACGGTCCTCGATGTCCGGCAGGTGAGCGAGTTCGCCGCCGGCCACCTCCCCGGAGCCTTCCACGTCGAGCTCGGGGCGCTTGCGAAGGCAGACGATCTCCCGACCGGGCCGCTCGCCGTCATGTGCGGCCACGGCGAGCGCGCGACGACGGCCGCGAGCGTGCTCGAGCGTTCCGGCCGCCGCGATCTCACCGTCCTGCTGGGCGGCCCACGGGGCTGGTCGAGGGCGACCGGCCGACACCTCGAGCGATCGTGATCAGGCCGCGGACGCGGTCCGTGCGGCTGGGGATCCGCGCCAACCTCGCCCAGTTCTCGCTCCTCGTCGGCGTGAACGCGCTCGTCGGCGGGATGGTGGGTCAGGAGCGAACCGTCGTCCCGCTCCTTGCCACTCGCGTCTTCGGACTCGACGCGTTCACCGCCGCGCTCAGCTTCATCGTGGTGTTCGGTGCCGTGAAGGCGGTCACGAACCTGGTCGCCGGGACCTTCTCGGACCGCTTCGGTCGAAAGCCCGTGCTCGTGGCGGGATGGCTGATCGGGCTGCCGGTCCCCCTGATCGTGATCTGGGCCCCCTCGTGGGGGTGGGTCGTTTTCGCGAACGTGCTGCTCGGCGTGAACCAGGGGCTCACCTGGTCCACCACCGTGATCATGAAGATCGACCTCGCGGGCCCGGCTCGCCGCGGCTTCGCCATGGGGCTGAACGAGGCGGCGGGCTACGGGGCCGTGGCCGCCACGGCCCTTGCCACCGGGGTCATCGCCGAGCACGCGGGCCTCCGCCCCGAGCCGTTCTTCCTCGGGATCGCCTACGCGGCGCTCGGGCTTGGGCTCTCGGCGCTGTTCGTCCGAGAGACGCGCGATCACGCCGCCGTCGAGGCCGCCATGCACACGTCGTCGTCCAACGAGCTCGGCGACGGGCTCTCGTCGGGCACGGTGTTCGTCCTCACGAGTTTCCGCGAGCCGGCGCTGTCGTCGTGCAGTCAGGCCGGCATGGTGAACAACCTGAACGACGGGATGGCCTGGGGCCTGTTCCCGCTGCTGTATGCGCGGGGCGGGCTGTCGGTCGCCGCGATCGGAACGCTCGCCGCCGTCTACCCCGCGGTGTGGGGCCTCGGGCAGCTGCTGACCGGTGCACTCTCGGACCGGTTCGGACGCAAGTGGATGATCGCCGTTGGGATGTGGGTCCAATCCGCGGGCATCGGGCTGATCGCGGGCGGGTCGGGATTCGGCGTGTGGACGGGCGGGTCGGTGCTGCTTGGCGTCGGGACCGCGATGGTCTATCCGACGCTGCTTGCGGCGATCGGGGACGTGGCGCATCCGGCGTGGCGGGCCTCCGCCGTCGGCGTGTATCGGCTCTGGCGGGACGCCGGCTACGCCGTCGGCGCCGTCCTCGCGGGTGTGCTCGCCGACGCGTTCGGGCTCACAAGCGCCGTGTGGACGATCGCCGGTCTCACGGCGGCGTCCGGTCTCGTCGTTGCGGTGCGCATGTATGAGACCCATCGCCCGATGGATCGGGCTCACGACGATGAGACCGCGACGAGCGTCGCCGCTTCATGATCCGTTGTCGGCCCGAGTCGTTCTCGGACCGGCGTTCGGCGATGCGGGCCTCATCCGAAAGTCCGCCTTGCGACCCCCGATGCGATGCGGCCTGGACGCCGGTCGTCCCGCATCTGTCCCGCGAGCGAGGGGAAACGTTACGAAGGGGCCCGAACGTGAGCCACCCGGAATCGAACCTCCTCGCTTGTCGTGGTCAGCACGATTCCGTCGCTGGTTAAGGGGGCCGATGAGGCTTCTGACTCCATATCTGAGCTGGTTCGGGGGGCGGGTCGGTAGACGGTTCAGCGATCCGGCGCATCGAAGGGCATACCCGAGTCGACCCAGGCGTTGAAGCCACCCTCGAGCTCGAAGAAGCCCGTCCGGCCGGCGTCGACCAGGTCCTGCGCGGCTTCCGTGGACATGTTCCCGCTGCGGCAGTACAACACCAGCGTCGGCCCACCCTCGGCCGGCAGCTCGCTCATGCGGCTCGCGAGATCGGTGAACGGGATGAGCGCGTCGGTCCCGACGATCTCCCCCTCGTACGGCACGTGGACGTTCACGAGGTAGACGTCCTCGGACTGAAGCAGGTCGTCGAGCTCCTGCGGCGCGAGGCGCGTCCAGCCGGGCCCATCGGTCGAGGCGTCCTCCCCGCCAGAGCACGCCGCGAGCCCAAGCGTCACCACGACCACGATCGCCGTGCCGCTCAACGTTCTCGTCACACCGTCCCCAGCTTTCCTGACAAAGACTACCGGCCCGTCGGACGTTCCAGCGGCCCCGTTCACACATCCCTCCGGGCCGGCACCCGCCTCGGGCCGGGCCGCATCGCCGCGTAGCGCCGCAGGGCGATCAGACACCAGACGGCCTCCAGCACGCCGAACGGCCACGCTCCCGCAAGGAACCCGTAGACGCTTGACAGCAGACAACCGAGCGCGAAGCCGAGGATGAAGCGGGGTCCACGGTGCTCGAGCCAGTACATGACCATCATGAACGTCAGCGCCGCCACCCCGTACACGGTCATCCAGCTCACGACGGGTTCTCGGCCGATCGGCGTGGTTGCGGGTTTTCGTCGTTCTCCATCAACGACCAGGATCGCACGAGCTCGCCAGCGTGTTGGTTGCGAACAACCCACAGGCTTCCAACGTCGCACAGCCGCAATCGCTTGCCGCGTTGAGCCAACGCTTCATCTCCTGAGCTCGCTCGATGAGGGCCTCAACGTCCGGGAGCTTCTGCTCGGCCAGCTCACGCAGTCTCTCGTCCGCAGGATCACCCCGGTCCGCGGCCTCGAAGAGGAGCCGCGCCTCGTCGAGCGAGAACCCAGCGCGCTTCGCGACGTCCAGGAAGGCGAGCCGCTGCAACGTCTCTTGCGCATACCTGCGCTGCCCCCCGACGCGAACAGGCCTCGGGAGCAGGCCACGAGCCTCGTAGAAGCGGATCGCCGAGGTCTTGAGGCCCGCAGCGTCCGCGACCTGGCCGATCGTGAGCATGTCTCCAGTCATGGCGCAACTCCCGAGTTGACTTCAAGCTGGGTTGAAGTGCCACGGTAGCACCGACCCACGAAAGGAGGTTCCATGGCCTCACCACCGATCGCGTGTTCGCTCTCGGCCGAGGACTACCGCGAGCGGCTGGCGGCGATCTCCGAGGTCGGGTCATCGTCGCTCATCGCCGTCCAGGAGGGACACCGGGAGACGATCATGCGCTTCAGGCATTCGAGCCAGGCAGCCGACCGGCTGCGGACGATCGTCGCCCAGGAAGGCGAGTGCTGCACCTTCCTCGACCTGTCGCTGCGGGATGTCGACGACGAGCTCGTCCTCACGGTGCGCGCGCCGGAGGAAGCGCGGCCGATCGTGGATGACCTGATCCGGAGCTTCCGGGCCGTCGAGCGAGGCACGCGATGAGCGGTGAGGCGCCGGTGCCCGCGAGGGCTGCGATCCCTAAGTGAGTTGCCCGGCCATGATGTCGCCGCAAAGGGCCAGACAGTCTGAGCACTCGCGGCTATGCGTCGTGCATGTTCATCGAGTTCGACGTCAGATAGGTGGGGTGCCAAGCACCCACCCTCCGCCCCTCGCCGTTCGCCGCGGGGGCCGAGAAGACTGGGAGGTTCGCGTCAGCGTGACGGGCGCAAACCGTCCATCGTGACCGACACGAGGCGACGGATCGCAGCCTTCGACTTGTTGGTGCCCGCTCGAGCGAGGGCATGGACGCAGTAGCTCGAGAGCTCGTCGGGCGGCACATCGTCTCGTATCTCGCCCGACTTCGCGGCCGCCACTATCAGGTCCCGGATCATCTCGTGGACCTGCCGCTGGGCACGCCCGATCTGGTCGGCTCGATGGAGCAGCTCGGCGAATCCGGCATCCCCGTGCCCGCCGGAGTGGCGAGACAGGAAGGCGTACGCTTCGAGCACCGCCTCCAGCCGCTCGCCTGGGCTATCGCCCTGCTCCCGGACCTCGGCGAGGTAGGCGAGATGCGCGGTGATCTGACGATCGTGCCAGGCGAGGAGGATCGCTTCGACGTCCGGGAAGTACTTGTACAGGGTCGCCCGCCCGATGCCGGTCTGCTCGGCGATCTGCGACATCGTCACCGCCAGCAAGCCGTGCTCCTCGACGAGCGCCGCCGTGGTGTCCAGGATCGCGTCGCGCACCTCTCGGCGGTGCGTCTCGATCGTCTCGGTCCATAGCTTCGGCACGCCCGAAGTATACGCTACGACTTCCCCGAGACGCTTTGATTTGACAGAGACACTCTGTCTCGCTACTTTGGTAGCCGTCCGATCGATGACCGGGCGCGACAGGAGGGACCCGGATGCTCGACCCTTCCCACTCCCCCGAAACCGGCGGTGAGACAGGCCGGGGGCTCGACCACGAACCGACCAACGGCATCCCGCGATGGGTGGTCGTCGTTGGAATCGTCATCGCGGTCGCCCTGCTCGGGCTGATCGTCTTCCTCCATGTCAGCGGCGCGATCGGTCCCGGTGCCCACTAGGCGGAGATGAACCGGTGACGAGTCACATCGACGGAGGGGTTCCGATCGCGCCGGCCGTCGACGAGGCGGTGGTGGTGGCGGTCAGGACGTTGACCAAGCGCTTCGGCGACGTCGTCGCCGTGGACGACCTCACGTTCTCGCTCCGCAAGGGCACGGTCACCGGCTTCCTCGGCCCGAACGGCGCCGGGAAGACGACCACGCTGCGGCTGCTGCTCGGGCTCGCCGAGCCGACGGCGGGCGAAGCCCTCGTGTTCGGGCGCCGCTACCGCGACCTCGTCCAACCCGCACGCCGTGTGGGTGCCGTGCTCGAAACCGGCGACTTCCATCCCGGACGCCCCGGGCGCGACCACCTTCGCTCGCTCGCGCTCGCGGCGGAGATCGAGCCCGACCGCGTGGAGGAGGTTCTTGAACTGGTGGAGTTGGAATCAGCCGCGAGCCGGCGGGTGAGGACTTATTCGTTGGGGATGCGCCAGCGACTCGGCCTGGCGACCGCGCTGCTCGGCGACCCCGAGCTCCTCGTCCTCGACGAGCCGGCCAACGGGCTCGATCCAGCCGGCGTTCACTGGCTACGGGGATTCCTGCGCCGGTTCACAGACCAAGGCCGCACTGTGCTGGTGTCGAGCCACATGCTTGCCGAGGCCGCGCAGACCGTCGATGAGGTCGTGATCATCGATCGCGGCCGCTTGGTCGCGACCGGCGGGATCGACGAGCTCACCGAGGACGGCCGGACGCTCGAGGAGGTCTTCCTCGCGCTCACGGAAGCGCCGACGTGATGGCCCTGCTGCGCTCCGAGCTGCTGAAGCATCGCTCGACCCGGACCCTCCTCGGTCTGTTCGCCGCGATGCTCGGGCTCATCCTGCTGGCCGTCCTCCTGCACAGCCTGCTCCCCGCCGAGCAGCTCGCCGATCGCCACACGCAACTGATGGTGCTCGGCAGGGGCGAGTTCCTCGGTGCGCTCTTCGCCGCTCTGGTGGGAGCGATGTCGGTCACCGCCGAGATCCGACATGGGACGATCCGGCCGACCTTCCTGTTCAGCCCGCGGCGCGACCGGGTCGTCGCGGCGAAGGTCGGAGTGAGCGTCGCGATCGGGGCCGGGTTTGGGCTCCTCGCGGGGGCCGCCGCGGTGGCCGTGGGCGCGGCCGCGCTCCGGGCGCGCGGGATCACGCTGCAGCTCGACGGGCGCGACTACATACTCCTCGTCGCCGGCAGCGCAGCCGCAGCCGCGCTCTGGGCGGCGATCGGTGTCGGCGTGGGGGCGCTCGTCCGCCACCAGGTACCCACGCTGGTCGGCATCTGCGCGTGGCTGCTGTTCGTCGAGGGCCTGCTGGCCGGCGACCTCGTCGGCCTTGGCGAAGTCGGACGCTACCTGCCGGGCTCTGCAGCGTCGGCGATCAGCGGGCAGGATCCCGGCACCCTCTTGACGCCAGCGGCGGGCCTCGCGCTGCTCGCCGCGTACGCGGCGGTCGCGGCTCTGGCCGGCGCGGTCGCCATCTCCCGCCGGGACGTCGGATAGCACCATGTCGGCGTCACCACCCCACCGAGGCTCGGACGAGAGGCCAGATCTGGCCGGCGCGAGCGGCGGTGAGCGCGAGAGCGACCCGTCCACGGTCCGCATCACCGTAATCGTGCAGAACCACTACACGCTCGACGCCAGGCCGACGACGGGGAAGCAGATCAAGGAGAAGGCCGATGTCCCTGCGGGCTTCGTCCTCTACCGGCGCGTGAAGGGCGGCAACGAGCCGATCTCCGACGACGCGCTCATCGAACCACACAACGGCGATCACTTCTTCACGCGGCCGACGGACCGAGACGGAGAGCCGCGATGAAACGACCTCGAACGTTCGCGATCCTGCTCGGAGCAGCCACCGCCGCGGCGGCGACCGTTGCAGCGCGGCACGGCCGTCGTGCTATGGGACGAAGGGTGCCGGGAGGGATCCTCATCGGCGACGCCGCCCTCTACGACGCGCTGAGCCACCGGTTCCTGCTCGGATCGCTGTTCGATCGCATCGCGGCCGATGTCGCCGCGGTCTCCCCGGACGGCGGGCGGGTGCTTGAGGTGGGATGTGGACCCGGCCGCCTGTCGATCCGGTTGGCTCGCCGGTACGGACTCGATATGACTGGTCTCGACCTCGATCCGGCCATGATGGCGCGAGCCCGAGTCAACGCCGACCGTTCAGAGGAAGGCGAGGAGCGCCCGCCCTCGTTCGTCGTCGGCGACGTCGCCTCGATGGCGTTCCCCGATGGATCGTTCGACCTGGTGGTGAGCACATTGTCGATGCACCACTGGGCCGATCCGAAGGCGGGTTTGGCCGAGATCGGCCGCGTGCTGCGCCCGGGTGGCCGTGCACTCGTTTGGGACTTGCGGGCCGGCCCCGTGCCGCTGCACGGGCATCTACCCGACCCGGTCGAGCATGCGCACGGCTCTCCGCTTCACGTGGTCGTCGCAACGCCATGGCGGTGGCCGTGGCGGTTCAACCTCATCCGGCGGATCGAGCTCGTGCGTGCCGCCGACGTGCCCGGCGATGCGGAAACGTAGATCCAGGGCCGACTCGCCGACTGCGGCGAGCGACGAGCCCCGATGTCGGGAGGTGAGGTGCTCGACACCGTCATCCTCGCGATCGCGACTGCCCTGGCGGCCGTGGGCGTCGGAGGGCTGATCGTCGATGGGGTAAGAGCGAGAGCCGACGGAGGACGACGGTTCAGCGCGGATCTCGGATGGACTCTTCTTTGGGCGGCTGGCCTGAGCGCGCTCTTCGTGGCCGCCTGGGCATCACGACGCTGAGCCCACATGCGCCGGGCGGCTCATTCGTCCCGCAGTCGTCCCGCGAACGACCGGGAGACGTCAAGAAACGACGGGAACGGCTGGAGCAACGAATCAGCAGGTCAGGGGCCAGATTCGGCTATCGTCGCAGGTAGCAAAATCGGCCCCGAGAACACACTCAAGGAGGAGTCGTTGTTCGTGGTGATTCCTACCGGCGAGGTCGGCGGCAACGGACGAATCTCATCCGCCAGCCTCCGCTGATGCAAGCCACGCCTCCACATCCTCCCAGCTGTACCGGAGATGGCGGCCGACACGACGTGCGCGAGGACCCTTTCCCTCGTAGCGCCATGAGTACAAGGTCTTCACTGGCACCTGAAGATAGGCCGCTACTTCGATCGGCGTCGCCAACGGTCGCATCCGCGAGATCGACCTGCCCGCCTCGTCCCCTACACGACCCTGCATCGTGTCGACGACCGTACCCCTTCGAGGTGACGCGCCATCCACTCGACGCGCATCACCATTGGGAAGTTGTCACGGACGTCGACAGCTCGACTTGTCACTGAAACTAACAACTCGAGAGGCGCGAACGAGACGTGGTGAGAACCGTTCTCAAACTGCCGCGGGACCACCGCGGGACACATTTGGCCAGGGCGTGAAGCCGTCGGCCAGAAACCGCCTTCTACCTGCAGCTTTGCAGCTCCGGGGGTGGGACTCGAACCCACAACCTACGGATTAACAGTCCGCCGCTCTGCCAATTGAGCTACCCCGGAAGGAGCGGCAGGCAGTCTACCAAGGGGTTCTTCGTCGCCCGGTTGCCGGGTTGCCGCGTGGGGTAGGCTCGAACCACACGAAATACGACAACTGGGAAGGAGCGTCGCATGAAGTTCCTGCTGGGGCTGCTGATCGGGTTCATCATCGGCTACAAGCTGTCCGAGCGCGAGGTCGCCACGCCGAACG
>Ga0214472_10008658_pt1 | contig 10620 bp, 10 predicted proteins | sample RVTome_6_FD_207662 | JGI IMG/M metagenome (GOLD analysis project Ga0214472, IMG submission 207662) | Soil microbial communities from uranium-contaminated site in the Upper Colorado River Basin, Wyoming, United States - RVT140D175 | ecosystem: Environmental > Terrestrial > Soil > Contaminated >...
CCAACCTCATCCCGCTCGGCGAGCGGGTCGTGGCCCAACTCGGCTTCGGGAGCACCCAGGTGGGACGAACCCCTGACGGGGTCGACGTGGTCGTTATCGTCGGCCTCGATGCGCCCCAGTAGAGAGCGGGAGAGTAGGCGGCCACCACCGTCCACCCACACAGTCGTCGTGTGGTCTGAGGTCGACCTTGTCCGCTGACGTCTGGCTCGAACACCTGCGCCACGCTCGCCGGCTTGGCGGGAGTGGTGTGCACTTTCCGCTCGTCATCGTGGTCGGCGACGAGGACGATCGCGAGTTCTGGGATCGACACTTTGCAAGATCCTTGGTCTCTCTCCTCGGACCAACCTCCAATGTGAACGAGGTTTCGGTCGCGGAGCCGATTCGGCGGGGGAGCATGCTTGGGTCTTTGGCTGCGATCCACGCAAGCGGGATGGCCTCGTCGATCGAGCCGATAGCCCTGGTGCAACTCGTCGTCGGCGGGGGTACTCGACTGAGTCCCTTCACTCAGGCGCTCCGCAACCGAAAGGCTGCCCTTCCGCTCCCGCGTCGTGGCTCAGATGGACGGTTTCTGACCATGGTCGATCTGGCAGTCGAGGGTTCTCTGCCGCTGATGGACCATCTCGAATCGGACGGGTTCCGAGGTGTCCTCATTCGCTGGGGGGATGAGGTGCAGGTGCCCGGCGTTCGATGGCCCGCAGGTCCCCCAGCAGACGCCTACCGGTTTGGTTCGCAACGCACGCCGACTGACCGATTGGCCGAACAGAAGGATTGGCTTCTGGCGGAAGAGGATGGGAGCCTCATCTCGATGCTCCCGAGAGGTCCTCTGGGTGTGCTCCGTGCCGAGCATGCTCGTTTTCCTGGGAGCTGGCTCGGAGTGAATCTTGGGAGCCTTGCGGTTTCGTTCGACTTCGTCGAGGTTCTGAGCGACGTCTTCCGCCACGATGTCTCTGAGACTCGACTGGCTGCAGACTGGGATCCGTACTTTTGGGTCGCCTTGGGTTGCGAGAGTGGAGGGGGGTGGGATGCCCTTGTTGCGTCGGAGGCCACCGGCCGCTTTCGCGCGTTTGCGGCCGAGTACCCGCACTTCGGTGGGCAAGTATCCGAGTTCCGAGCGGAGTTCGAGCGTCAGATGGGGCGCCCGCCAACGGTGAGGGCAATCGACTTCGGAGACCCGTTCTGGTTCGACATCGGGCTGCAAGATGCGATGCGGCGGTCAATCCACGCGGTCGTCGACGACGGAGACGTGGGTCGAGCGACGCGGTATCTCCTCGATCTTCCATCCGAGCCCGACGCCCAGGGCAACTATGTGCTCGATGTGGATGGGAACGTCGGCCCACGAGTCGCCGGAAGCCTCGTTGCCCACTCGCGTGTCGACCGCATGGAAGCGGAGCAAGCCGTGCTCTTCGCCAGCGACGTTGGATCGGTCGATCTCGCTGCCGGTTCGATTTGCGGGTTCTCACGTGTTCGAGGGCAGCTCTCACTCGGTGCGAACGCCGTGGCATATCTGCTGGACGCGTCCGGACCGGTCGCAGCAGTTGAGCGGGAGCGGATAACCACGGTCATCGTCGACGGCCAGCAGATCGAGATGCGTGGGAGCGAAGACATTCCATCGTATGCCGGCCGGTCCTACACGGACCCTGTGATGGGTAACACGATCTCATTTGAGGAGGCCGGCCGAAGGGTTGAACGTATTTCACCCCTTCGCGATGGGCGGTCGACGTGACAGATGGTGGGGGGCAGCCGTACTTGGCTGGTCAAGACCCCGGCGTGTCCCATATCACTTGGCCGGTGTCGCAGCGACCGAACCGGAAGATCCCCATCTCGATCGGTCCCGACCGTTGGTCGGCCCTCGCGTCTGCGCTCGACGGTGAGTTCCGCGATCCGTTGTTCGTTGTGATCGACTCCAGCCTCGTCAAGGACCGCCCCATTGTCCCCGGTGGCATTTCGGTCCCTGACAACAGCGTGTTTCTGGTGAGTGCTGGCCAAGACCGAACGCTCGAGGCGTGCGTTCTGCTGATCGAGGCGGCAGCCGAGCGTGGTCTTGGTGAGGAATCAGCGTTCGTCGGCGTGGGCGGCGCCGCGGTGTGCAATGTTGTCGGTCTCGCCGCCAGTTTGGCCCTACGAGGTTTGCCCTACCGGCTCGTTCCGACCTCGCTCATGGCGCAGTTGGATGCTGCGATCAGTCCCAAGGTTGGTGTGGACGCCTTCGGGCTGAAGGGTGCGGTTGGCTCGTGGCACCCACCGTCGTCGGTCGCGATCGGCACGGACTGGCTGAGCACCCTCAGCGAACGGCACATGGTGAGCGGTGCGGCCGAGGCGTTAAAGCACGCCTTTGTCCAAGACACGGGGCTGGTCGAAGACGTCATCGAACTCAAGGAGCGCGGGTGGCCGGTCGGTGGGGCTATCCGTACGGTGGTCGAGCGTGTCGTGCGGCTGAAGCTGGAAGTGCTCAGCGCGGATCGGAGCGCGCTCGCTCCGCGAGGTGTGCGCCGCGGCACCCATTTCGGTCACGCTGTTGGCCGAGTGCTTGATTCCTGCTCGGCGGGCTCGCTGACTCACGGCGAGGCGATCGCCCACGGCATGGTGATCGAGTGTCGGTACGCGATCCATCTCGGTCTGGTGAGCAGCCAGGAGGGGGAGTACGTAGAGACCTCTCTCGGCCGGTTGGGTGCGCTGCCGCCGCTCCCAGGCGACATTGCACCGGGAATGGTCCTTGAGCGATTGGCTCGAGGCGGATCCGCAATTGCTGCCCTACCAACGGCTCTTGGCAGCGGAGCCGTGTCATCCCAGCACATGCACCTCGACAGGCTCGCGCCCGTGTTGAACGGTCATCTGGCGCGTTATCGATCGACCTAGCTCGCGAGGTCAAGGAGTGCGTTGACCAGAGTGCCTGCCGAGACCGTCGCAAATGCCGAGAGGCCGGTCATCCAAACGCGGTAGCTGGACAACTTCGTCCACCAGCCCCCCGGGGCCACCACTTCGACCGCGGCCGCGGTGGCGCGTTCCGTTGGGTGGGCGTGGGGCGCTATCGGGAACTCGAGGCGAATCTCAATGCTCTCGAGGAGCCGTGAGTCGACGAGTTCATGGTGACGATGTTTCGCCATGAGTTGCATTGACATCAGTGCGGCGAGCGCGGCCAAGGCTGACGAGGCCACGCGTGCCAGGGCACCCGTTCCAGGGCTGAGACTGATCGTCAGCAGGAACGCTTGAGCGGTCAGGCCGAGGCTCGGTACCTGCCAAAGCATCGAGTCGTAGACGGCTCGCCGGTTGGAGACCGCTTGGTGGGCATGTAGGAGCGCTCTCCGTTGCTCCTTGCTCACGGAGTCCGGGGGTCTTCGGTCTCGTGGCACGATGCAGCCAAAATACACATTGAGGACCAGTGGAGGACCCCATGACTCATAAGGCAGTCGTCACCGGTGGCGCCGGGTTCGTCGGCAGCAACCTGGTGGACCTGCTCGTCGACGGCGGTTGGGACGTGCTCGTCGTCGACGACCTGTCGTCGGGGAGCATGGAGCACGTCGCCGGAGCGCGCCGCCGCGGCAAGGTGGCGGTCCACGTCACCGACATCCGCACCCCCGAGCTCGTCGAGGTGGTGAAGCGCCACCAACCCGAGGTCGTCTTCCACCTCGCCGCCCAGAGCAAGGTGCGGCCCTCGGTCGAGGATCCGATGTTCGACGCCGACGTCAACGTGCTCGGCACGCTCAACGTGCTGGAGGCAGCCCGCACGGCCGGTGCCCGCAAGGTGGTGTTCGCCTCGTCGGGCGGCGCCATCTACGGCGGCGGTGTGAAGCTGCCGGTCAAGGAGACCGCCGCCAAGAAGCCCGAGTCGCCGTATGGCATCTCGAAGAAGATCGTGGAGGACTATTTCCGCTGGTACGCCGACATGTACGGGATCGAGTACACGCTGATCGCCCCCGCCAACATCTACGGGCCGCGGCAGGATCCGAGCCTCGAAGGTGGCGTCGTGGCCATCTTCACCAAGGCGATGCTCGAGGGGCGCCGTCCCACGATCTTCGGCGACGGCAGCCAGACCCGCGACTTCCTGTTCGTCGAGGACGTGTGCGATGCGTTCCTGCGCGCCGCCGACAAGGGCGAGGGGAAGCTGCTCAACGTCGGGACCGGGGTGGAGACGTCGGTCAACCAGTTGTACGACGCCGTCGCCGCCGCCACGGGCTACGCGACCGCCGCTTTCCACACCGATCCCAAGCCGGGGGACGTCCATCGCTCGGTGGTCGACCCCTCGGCGGCGCGAAAAACCCTCGGCTGGGAGGCGTGGACCTCCCTCGCCGAGGGCATTCGCAGGACCGTGGAGTGGTATCGGGCCGAGGCCTGAGGCCCCTCGACGCTGGAGCCGCCCGGGTCGTACGGGACGTGCAGCCCGGTGGGGAACACGAACATCTGGATCGCCGGCCGGCACGACGAACCCGCCCGCGGTGATCGGCCCATCCCTCACCCGCCAGACGCGGAGCCACTCGGCATCCCCGGCGTCGTCGAGGACGCGGTGTGCCCACCACTCGCGCTGCTCGGGCACCTCGCCTCGCTCCGATCTGTGCTCCCGGCAATGGCGTCGATCACGAAGACCTCGTCGAACTCGAGGCGGCCTTCTTCGGCCTCCATGAGGTACACGATCTCCCGACCGTTGTCGGCTTCGGCCACCCAGGCCCCACACAAGCGCACAGTGATGTCGTGAGAGCCGAAGGCGTCCGCCACGTCGAGGTTGGGGTGGCCCCGCTGCCGTCCGTCGTGTCGGCACTCGACCCGGAGCACGCCGCCAGCACCACGAGCAAGGCGGCGAGTCGTCTCACTCCAACTCCTCCAGCGATCTGGGGAAGTCGTCCTTGAGGAGTCGGCTCAGCGAGCGGTCGGCCAGGATCTTGCCGCCGGTCTGGCAGCCCGGGCAGTAGTTGGTCTCGTTGGAGGCGTTCACGATGCGCTGCACCGGGGCGCCGCACACCGGGCACTCCTCGCCGAACTTGCCGTGGACGGCCATGTCGTCGTGGAAGGCGGTGACCTTCTCCGGGAACCCGTCGCCCACCTCGTCGCGCAACCGGCTCACCCACTCGGACAGCACGGTGGTGATGGCGGCGTGGAGGCGGGCGATCTCCTCGGCGTCGAGCCGGTCGCTCATCACCAGTGGGCTCAGGCGCGCCCGGTGCATGATCTCGTCCGAGTAGGCGCCGCCGATCCCCGACAGCAGCCGGGCGTCGGTGAGGGAGCGCTTGAGGGTGTGCCGCTCCCGCCGGAGGGCGTCGGCGAGGTCATCGGTGGTCATGTCGAACGGCTCCACGCCGCCGCGATCGTGCTCGGCGAGGGCCTCCTCGCCCTCGACGATGTGGATCGAGGCCCGCTTCTTGGTGCCCTCCTCGGTGAACAGCACGGTGCCGTGTTCGAAGTCGAACGCCGCCAGCCCGCGCTTGCGCGGGATCGCCGCTCCGCGGTCGCGCCAGCGCAGCCGGCCCGACACCATGAGGTGGACGACGATGAACAGGTCGTCGCCCATCTCCCACACGATGCGCTTGCCGATGCGGCGGAACCCCTCGACGGTGCGCCCCTCCACCGTCGAGACCGGCGGGTCGAAGGTGCGCAGTACCGAGGGCCCGGCGATGCGGAGGCGCTCGAGGGTCTGTCCTCTCACGAACGCCTCGAGCCGCTCGATGTAGACGACGACGTCGGGGAGCTCGGGCATGGCTGGAGTCTCGCTCTCAGCTGGTGGAGCCGGTGTCGGGAGCGAGGCCGTGGGTGGCCGCCGCTACCAGGCCGGCGAACTGGATCCGGTCGTCGGCGACGATGGCGGTGAGGCGGCGGGTGTCGAGGTCGTACAGCAGTGCGGCGTAGGTGCCGCCGGGGTCGACACCCGGCATCACCAGGAATCGCCGGTCGGGCGAGAAGCCGAGGTCCCACACCCGGTACTGCATCCGGAAGGCATCGAGCGGGGTGCCGTCGAGATCCCAGATCTCGACCCATGCCGTGGTGGCGCCGTCGACGCCGGCGAATGCGACCGTGCTGTCGTCCCGCCACGCCGCCATCGAGGCGTCGGGCGGCGCCCAGGGGAGCGGGAGATGCGAGCCCGCCTCCAGGATCGACCAGCCGAGCCCCCAGTCGTCGAGCGAGAGCGAGGCGAACAACGCGGCGTCGGCCGAGCCGGACACGGCCACCAGGTCTGCGGGGCGGCTGGCGACCTCCCCGATGCCGGGGTCGGTGAAGGCCACGAAGCCGTCCGTGCCGAACCGGAACGTGCGCCACATCCCGGCGGCGGCCACCGCCACCAGCCGGGCGTTCCGCTCCACCGCACTCACCTCGAAGTGAGCGAGCGACCCGGCGGCGTCGATGGCCGCCCGCTGATACTCGGCGGCGCTGCCCTCGGTGGGGTTGAACCATCCCAGGCTGCGCGGGCGGTCGGTGTTCCAGGCGAACGACGTGATCTCGGGCAGCACCTGCGCCTCTCCGGCGTCGAGCGGGACGAGCCACAGGTCCGAGGTGGTGGCGACACCGCCCCCGATGAAGCCGAGCCACTCGCCCCCGGCGTCGATCCCGAAGTCGCGCCCGAAGGGGGGGAGTGCGATCTGCTCGTAGCCGCCGATGGTGGTGCCCACCGGCGTCAGGTTGAGCGTGAGCGCCGCCGGGCTCTGCCCGGTGACGGTCGCCAGCCGTCCCGAGAGCCCCTCGATCGCCAGGTTTCCGCCGATGTCGGCCGGGATCACGACCTCGGCCGTGGCCGCCCTGCGGTGGACCGCGTCGCGCCTCTCCGGTGCAGCCGTCGTCACCGGGGCCGTGGTGCTCGCCGCCGGCAGTGCTTCGAGATCGAGGGTGGTGGCGACCTCGGGATCACCCCCGGTGGCGAGCCCGGCGACCCAGAACACCAGCCCGAGCACGGCGGCGGCGCCCAGCGGCACCGCCCAGCGTGGCACGCCGAGGTCGCGTCGGGCGGTCGGCTCCGGCGAGGTGGGTCGAACCGGGTCGGACATGATCCGACGCTACCGAGCGGTGGAGGTTGTGGGGGGGGGCCCGACGCCGCCGCTACGGCGGCTTGACCTGGATCTTGCCTTCGTGGACCAGCGTGTGGTGGAAGCGGCAGAGGAGGACGAGGTTCCACAGGGCGGTGGGCCCGCCGTCGGCCCAGTGGATGACGTGGTGGGCGTCGGTCCATCGTGCGGGGACCTGGCAGCCGCCGACCACGCAACCGTCGTCGCGTGCGACGAGGGCGCGGCGCAGGGCGGGGCTGATGGTGCGGGTGCGGCGCCCGAGGTCGAGGATCTCCGAGTCGCCGTCGACCACGATGCGGCAGATGCTCGAATCGCAGGCGTGGCGGCGGGCGGTGCGGGAGGTGGTCAGCACGTCGATGTCGGTGATCTCGCAGAACCGGGCATCGCCCCCGGTGATGGCGTCGATGTCGACGACGATGGAGAGGTGGGGCTTCTCGCCGCCGATGACCGGCGTGTCGCCGTGGTCGAGGTGATCCCGGCACAGGTCGGTGAGCGCATCGGCGCGGGCCTGGGCAGGGGTGCGGGTGTCGGTCTCGTCGAGGTGGGTGCGGTCGGTGAGCGAGTCGAGGGCGATCTTGACGATGGCGCCCGACTCGGGATCGAGGTCGCCGTCGATGCGCCACATCCCCTCGAAGGTCTCCGACACACTGAGTCGCCTGCGCTCCCGCAGGCGGTCTTCGCGGTCCACGGCGGCTTCGGGTGCGGCGTTCTGGGACCACAGGTCCACGATGCGGCGGAACACCCGCGGCTCCTGATCCCGGGCGGCCTCCACGAGCGTGGGCTCGATCTCCGAGAACGCCTCGGGGTTCACCTTCTGCGCCTCGGCCAGCCGACGGACGGCGACCAGATCGATGTCGCCACGATCGAACGCCATCCTGGTGCGAGGCATCTCGCCGAGGGCACGAGCTGCTCGGACCAGGCCGGCAGCCCGACCCGTCGAGATCCCGCAGCGGTGTGCCACGAACGACGTGATCGAGCGATAGCCATCGTCCTCGAAGGAACGACGGGCCACGATCTCTGCGATTCGGCGCAGGCGGCGTGCCTCGATCCGGGTCATCTCACGGGAGTCGCCGACCAGACCGTCGTGCAACTCGTCGTCCGACAACCCGTCGAACTCACCGGAGCGAAGCGCGAAAACCATGATTCACAAGATATAGAGGGGGTGTGACAAGAAAACCGCAGTTACGCGCACCGTTGAGAGATCTCAACGAAGTTCCACGACCGGCAGAACAGGATCACGTTCCGGGTTCCCGACGACGCAGAGTTGCCGCCCGAGGTCGGCCGCTGGCACATCGCCGACCTGACGCTCACGCCCGACCTGACCAGCCCGCGCGGGATCCTGTCCCTCGGCACGTACCCGTTGCGTCAGGGCGGGGACTGTGTCCAGATCCCGGAGAACGCCCTGGAGGACCTGGGGTCGAAGGACGCGTTCCTGTCGGTGCAGCGGCGGTCCGGCGCGGCGTCCTCGTCGGATCGCCCCCGTCCGGCGGAGTTCACCTTCGAGCGGCTCGACGAGGAGGCCGGGAGCGGGTTCTGGGACTGCCTCGACCGGGCCGACGTCGACGAGCTGTACCTGCGGTGGGCGTCCTTCGCCGAGGGTGGCGATCTCTACTACGTGATCGTGGCGCTGGGTCAGACTGCCCGGGACACCACCTCCCCCTCCGGAGGGGGGAAACCAAGACTGCGCGTTCGCTCCCGGTGTTGGGGACCTTCCCCCTCCGACCCGGCCCTTCGGGCCGGCCCAGCTCCCCCGTTGCCACGGGGGAGGCTTGCGCCCCCTCCGGCACTTCGTGCCACCTCTCCCTCCGGGGGAGGAAACGAGGCCAGATTCCTACCGGAACATGTCCTGGTCGGCGGGCCTGACCAGGTCGGTCGCCCGGCCCTCGCCTTTCGGATACGCCAACCCGCGCACGATCGCCGCCGGGACCCCGCTCGCCTTGCCCATGGCCAGGTCGGCGGCGGCGGCGATCTCGTCGACGATCGCGACCTCGGTGACCTCGAGCACCCGGCCCTGCTGGTCGGTGGTGCCGCGGAGGTCGAGGATGGCCTCCATTCCCGACACGCCGATCGCCACGTCCACCAGGCCGGACCGCCAGGGGCGGCCGAAGGTGTCGGTCACGACCACCGCCAGGTCGATCCCGGTCGCCTCCCTCACCCTCATGCGGATGCCGTGCGCCGAGCGGTCCGGATCGCGGGGCAGCAGCACGACCGTGCTGGGGGCGGCGTTGGAGCGGTCCACCCCGGCATTGGCGCAGATGAAACCGTGGCGGGTTCGGGCGATGATCATCGGCCCCCGCCGCCGCAGCACCTCCACCGCCTCGTCGAGGGCGGCCTGGCGGTAGTCGGCCTCCTCGTCCTCTCCGAGGTGGCGCACCGCACCCTCCGCCTTCGACACCACCTTGTGGGTGACCACGAGCACGTCGCCGTGTTCGGGCCCGAGGCCGCCGTTCTCGATCGCGCCGATCAGGAGGGCGGCGAGATCGTCACCGCGGGAGACCTCGGGGATGCCGGGGATGGGGTGGATGGAGATGGTCATGCGAGATGGCAGATGGCAGATGGCAGACGGCAGAACGAGCGAACGAGTCGTGCCTTTGGCGAATTGCGAATTGCGAATTGCGACAAGCGGAGACCGCAGACGGCAGATGGCAAACTGCAGAACAGGCGCGCAGGCGCGTCTGGCGTCTTGCGAATGGCGAATGGCGAATGGCGAATGGCAAGAGGCTCGCGGCAACTCATAGCGCCAGCACTCTCGCAGCAAACGCCGTCGCCGCATCCGGGTCGGCGATGCGGGTGTCCATGGCGTGGACCTTCACGCCCTCGATCTCGTCGGCGGCGTCGGACCGGTCGATCACCAGGTCGGTGAGCAGGCCCTCGTAGGCGGCGGCCACGCCCTCGTTGCCGGGAGGCAGGCCCAGTGACGCCATCACCCGGTCGGCGGGGCCCTTGAGCGCCTTGCCGCCGAACAGCGGGCTGACGGCGATCACGCGACTCGCCGCCGCCACGGCGCCGCGCACGCCGGGCACCGCCAGGATCGGCCAGATGCTGAGCGGCGGGTTGGAGGGGGCGATGATCACCTGCTCGGCGCCTTCGATCGCCGCGATCACCCCGGGGGCCGGCTTCGCCGCATCGGCGCCCTCATAGTCGACCTCGGCGACCTCGTCGCGGTGGCGGCGGATCACGAAGTACTCCTGGAAGTCGAGCCACTCGCCGTCGGTGGTCCGGATCCGGGTGCGCACCGGGCCGTCGGTCACCGGCAGCACGGTGTGCTCCACGCCGAGCGCCCGGGCGATGTCGGCGGTGGCCGCACCGAGCGGGGTCCCAGCGTCGAGCGCCATCGTCCGGGTGAGGCAGGTGGCGAGGTCACGGTCGCCCAGCCGGAACGTGGTGTCGTGGCCGAGCCGGTCGAGCGCCTCCATCGCCTCGAAGGTGTCCCCGGCGATGCCCCAGCCGTGCGGGCCCTCGATCCCGGCCAGGGTGTACAGCACGGTGTCGAGGTCGGCCGCGACGTGGACCCCGTGGATGCGGTCGTCGTCGCCGACGTTCACCACCACCGTCAGGTCGTCCGGGGGCAGCACGGCGGCCAGGCCCCGCGCCATGCGTGCTCCACCGACGCCGCCCGAGAGCAGGGTGGTCCGCG
>Ga0214472_10008659_pt1 | contig 10620 bp, 7 predicted proteins | sample RVTome_6_FD_207662 | JGI IMG/M metagenome (GOLD analysis project Ga0214472, IMG submission 207662) | Soil microbial communities from uranium-contaminated site in the Upper Colorado River Basin, Wyoming, United States - RVT140D175 | ecosystem: Environmental > Terrestrial > Soil > Contaminated >...
TGCGGCCCGTTTCAGGGCTACCGCCCCGACCCGATGAGCGTGTTCATGACCCTTGCGCTTTGAAACCCTTGCACCGCGCGCTCCGCCATAGGAAAAGGGCGCCAGCGGCCCCGTAGCTCAACCGGACAGAGCAAGGACCTTCTAAGTCCGAGGTTGGGGGTTCGAGTCCTCCCGGGGTCGCCAATGCCAAGCTCGCGCAGCGGTTCTCGGCGGGAACTGCCGGAACGGACGGTTGCACCGCAGGCGGGCGGGGTGCGCGGAAAATCTGTCGTGGTCAATTTCAGAGGCGGAGAAGTTCGAAGGTCGCTTGTGCCGTACAGCAGATCAATTCAGCTTTGCCTTGTGCAGGCATGGATCAAGTGCGGCGCCCCTTCGGGCGCCGCACCATTCACTGATCCAGAAAACTCCGCAGCTTCCGGCTCCGTGACGGATGCTTCAGCTTCCGCAGCGCCTTCGCCTCGATCTGCCTGATCCTCTCGCGAGTCACCGAGAATTGCTGCCCCACTTCTTCCAACGTGTGGTCGGTGTTCATGCCGATGCCGAAGCGCATGCGCAGCACGCGTTCTTCGCGGGGGGTAAGCGAAGCCAGCACGCGGGTGGTGGTTTCCTTCAGGTTCTCCTGAATTGCCGAATCCAGCGGCAGAATCGCGTTCTTGTCTTCGATGAAATCGCCAAGCTGGCTGTCTTCCTCATCGCCGATCGGGGTTTCCAGGCTGATCGGTTCCTTGGCGATCTTCATCACCTTGCGAACCTTTTCCAAAGGCATCTGCAGCTTTTCGGCCAGTTCTTCCGGCGTCGCCTCGCGGCCGATTTCGTGCAGCATCTGGCGCCCCGTGCGCACCAACTTGTTGATCGTTTCGATCATGTGCACCGGAATGCGGATGGTGCGGGCCTGGTCGGCGATGCTGCGGGTGATCGCCTGCCGGATCCACCAGGTCGCGTAGGTGGAAAACTTGTAGCCGCGGCGGTATTCGAATTTATCGACCGCCTTCATCAGCCCGATATTGCCTTCCTGAATGAGATCAAGGAATTGCAAGCCGCGGTTGGTGTATTTCTTGGCGATCGAAATGACCAGCCGCAGGTTGGCCTCGACCATTTCCTTTTTCGCCTGCCGGGCTTCTTTCTCGCCCTTCTGCACCTGATTGACGATACGGCGGAATTCGGAAATATCGACCCCGACATAGGTGCCGACTTGCGCCATTTCGGTGCGCAGTTCCTCGACCTTGTCGCGGCTTTTCTCGATCAGCGCCTGCCAGCCGCGGCCCGCTTTTGCCGCCATACGGTCAAGCCAGGTCGGATCCAGTTCATAGTTGCGGTATTCGTCGATGAATTCGCGCCGGTTGATGCGCGCGGCGTCGGCCAGTTTCACCATCGCGGAATCGATTGACATGATCTTGCGGTTGATGCCGTAAAGCTGGTCGATCAGCGCCTCGATGCGGTTGCTGTGCAGGTGCAGCGCGTTCACGAACACCACGATTTCCGAACGCAGCTTTTGGTAGGCGGCCTCGTCGGTTCTTGAAAATGTGCCGTCCTCGTTCAGCGTGGCTGACATGCGCAGATCCTGCATTTCGGCCAGCTTGGTATAATCGCGCGCAATAAGTTCCAGCGTTTCCAGAACCTTGGGCTTCAACGCCGCCTCCATGGCGGCAAGGCTCATGTTGGTGCCTTCGTCGTCGTCATCGTCGTCGTCGCTGACGATGATCGGGTTGCCGTCGGCGTCAAGCTCGGGTTCCTCGCTGGCGGCGCGACGCGGCGCGGCGGCCACGTCGGTATCGGTCACCACCGGTTCCTCAAGCTCGCCCTCGTCATCGAGCGAGCGACCAAAGGTCGCCTCAAGGTCGATCACGTCGCGCAGCAGGATGTCTTCGTTCAACAGTTCGTCGCGCCAGATGGTGATGGCCTGAAAGGTCAGCGGGCTTTCGCACAGCCCGGCGATCATCGTGTTGCGCCCGGCCTCGATGCGCTTGGCGATGGCGATTTCGCCTTCGCGCGACAGCAGCTCCACACTGCCCATTTCGCGCAGATACATCCGCACCGGGTCATCGGTGCGGTCCAGCGTTTCGCTTTGCGTGGTGGCAACGGCCACTTCGCGCGAAGTAGAGGTGGTTTCGACCAGTTCGCCGCCCGGTTCGCCCTCTTCGGCCTCGTCGTTCTCGATGACGTTGATGCCCATTTCCGAAAGCATCGACATCACGTCTTCAATCTGTTCGCTCGACGCCTGTTCGGGCGGCAGCACGGCGTTCAGCTGGTCATAAGTGATGTAACCGCGTTCGCGCGCCTCGGCGATCATGCGCTTGACCGCGGCGTTGCTCATATCCAGCGAATCCTCGGTTTCCTGTTCGACCGGTTTTTCGTCGTCGGTGTCTTTGGCGGCCATGGGCGTTCCTTGCTGCGGGGTCGGTTCAATGGTCGGTTGCCGGGAGCGAATCGCTTTCCCGTTTCTATCGAATCACGCGGGCGAATCACAGGGGGCGGCGGGTGCGCCGTCAGCGCCCGGGTTTGCGCCAGATTTCGGCGTCGATCAGGCCTTGCAGATGCGCCGAAAGCGCCTGACGGTCTTCGCCCATGTCGCCGGTATCCTCCAGTTTCGACCGTTCGGCCAGATGGCGGGCGCGGGCGGCCTGGGTCAGCCGCCATGTCACGCCCTCGTCGGCAAGGCCGGAAAGATCTTCGACCGCGTCTTCTATTTCCGTTCGCGCGGCGCGCTGTGCCTGCAATTTTGCCAGCTCCTCCGCCAGACACATACGCGCCAGCGTTGCATCGCCGCCAGCACGTGCCGGTGGCGCGCTGCGGACATGGGGCAGCTGGCGCAGCCTTTCAAGCTCGGCGCCCGCCTCGGCAAGGATCTGGTTACCGATTTCGTCGGGCGGCGCATGGCAGTGGCGCAGCATCACGGCGCGCAGTGTTTCCAGTTCCGGCGCGTGCAGGGCCAGCCGCTCCAGCTGGCTTTCGAACCCGGCGACAAGTGCCGGATGCGCCGCGCAGATTGCCACGATCATCGCCTCGCGCAGCCGTTCGGCGCCCTCGGGGCCAAGCTCGGCGGCCAGCATCGAGGATTTCGCGGCGGCGGTGGCGGGTGCCGGCTGGGCAGGCCACTTGCCCCCGGGGCCGCGCGGGCGCGGGGCGGCGGCGTTGCGCGGCCTGCGGGTGCCGAACAATTCCCACCGCAGCGCCTTGATTTCCGCACCGTAATGCGCGCGGATCGAGGCGTCGGCGATACGTGACAACACCGCGCGCAGGCTTTTGTCCAGCGTGGCGCGGCGTTCGGGGCTGTCAAATTGCTTGCCTTCGGTTTCGCGCTGCCAAAGCAGCCGCACCATCGGCTGCGCCTCTTCCAGCAGCCTGCTCATCGCGGCAGGGCCTTCGGCGCGGATCACATCGTCAGGGTCGCGCCCGCCCGGCATCATCGCAAAGCGCAGGCCAAGCCCGGCCTCAAGCATCGGCAGCGCCAGATCGGCCAACCGAAGCGCAGCCCGTATGCCCGCCGTGTCGCCATCGAGCGCGATCACCGGTTCGGGGTGCAGCCGCCACATCAGGCGCAACTGGTCTTCGGTGATCGCGGTGCCCAAGGGCGCGACGGCGCCGCCGAACCCAGCCTCGACCAGTGCGATCACGTCCATATAGCCTTCGGCCACCACCAGCGGCGCGCCTTTGGCGCAGGCTTCGCGGGCGGGGCCGGCGTTGTAAAGGCTGCGGCCCTTGTCGAACAGTTCGGTTTCGGGGCTGTTGAGGTATTTGGCGCGCGCGGCGGGGTCCATCGCGCGGCCACCCAGCCCGATGCAGCGGCCGCGGGCATCGCGGATCGGGTAGATGATGCGGTCGCGGAACCGGTCATAGGGCTCGCCACCGCCGTCGGGGCGCGCGCACAGCCCGGCATCCACCAGCAAATCCGCCGCGATGCCCTTGCCGCGCAGCGCGTGAAACAGCCCCTGCCGCTGATCGGGGGCAAAGCCGATTTCAAAACGGTCCTGCGTCGCCTGCGCCAGCCGGCGCCGCTTCAGATAATCGCGCGCGGGCGCCGCGGCCGAGGTTTGCAGCTGCAGCCGGTAATGGCGCACCGCTTCGTCCATCACCCCTGCCAGTTCGCTGCGCCGGTCCGCTTTTTGCGCCGCCTGCGCATCGCGCGCAGGCATCTGCATGCCGGCTTCGCGCGCCAGCACCTCGACCGCTTCCATGAAGTTCAGATTCTCGGTTTCGCGCAGAAAGCTCAGCGCGTCGCCCTTGGCGTGGCAGCCGAAACAGTAATAATAACCTTTGCGGTCATCGACATGAAAAGAGGCGGTCTTTTCCTGATGGAATGGGCAGGGCGCCCAGAGGTCGCCCTTGGCCTGGTTCGACTTGCGCTGGTCCCACGTGACCTTGCGCCCGACCACCTTGCTGATCGAGACCCGTTCGCGCAGTCCTTCAAGGAAGCCGTGGGGCAGACTCATGCCGCCTATATTGGGCGCGCGGCGGCGCGAGTCCAGTGGCGCCAGAGGCGGCGCTTGGCCGCCCCGATGCCTCAACCCGCCAGGCGGAAATAGGCGGCCTCGAAATTGTCTTCCATGCCGGCGCCGCCGCAAAAGCCCATGCGCATGTTGCTGGTGCCCGAAACCGTGCCCCCGGCCACCATCGCTGCCCCTTCGATGCCGTTGGCGTTGGCAGTAAACTCAATGTCGCCAAGCGCCAGCAACTGGCCACCGAACACTTGCAGGTTCGCCGGGAAATCCATGCCACCCAGCGTCACCAACTGTGCCCCGCCGCCCTCGGCGCAATGATCGTTGCGCCCGACCTGAAAGCCTGCGGCAGAGTTAAAGGCCCGGCTGTCGCTGCTTGTGGAAATGAGGATCGAATCTTCAAGCACTGCGCCAGACTGAAATTTGACCTTGCAGTTGATGATCAAAACAACTTTCGACAACAGCAGTTTGGACTCGATATTGATCTGCCCATTGCCATTGCACGACCGCACATGAACCCGTCCCTCGATCAGATCTTCCTGACGTATCGTATTACCGTTCAGCTTGATGGGAATGTCGCTTGTGATGTAGTCGGGCATGTAGGGCGAACTCATGTTCTGAACGCCTTCAATGATATCCGTGATGCGGTTCAGAATGCGCAGCTGGTATGAGGCATCGCGCAGTGCTTCGGTCAGCCCGGGGTTGGATTCGAACCCCGATGACGGCAGGCTGATGTCGCGTTGGTCGGGCATCGACACGACCGAGCGGGGGTAGAACACGTTGTTGCTGTTCAGCGAGACATAGCCGTTGGAGTGGATGCAGAAACCGGGTTCGTATTCGTTGTTGCCCTGAACTTCGACCAGAACGTCGCCCACCAGACCTTCGCGGAAGCAGGCCGGGTAATAGGTTTCGAACACTGAAGGGGTGACAACATTCCAGGCATTTAGCCCGACCAGACCCAGCAGAAAGGTAGATACGCCGTTTGTGCGCTCGTTCAGGCGCCTGGTGTTGACCAGCACCGCCTGCCGTGAGCCGCTTGAAAAGGTGAAGGTCTGGCTCGCGGCATCCCAGGTGCCGAACTGGATGTCATCGCTGGTCACCACCGTGCCGTAGGTCGCAGCGGGCATGTTCCCTTCAGCCAGTTCCAGCGCCTTGGAAACCGCCTGCGATTCGCTGTTCAACTCGCGCGTGTAAAGCGCCGCATGGGCGACCGAATCGGCGGTGACCTGCATCTTCGTGCGGGCCTGCACGACATTGCCGTAATCGACCGCCAGTCCGAAAAGCATCAGCACCGCAAGCAGCAGGAACAGGTTCAGTGCGGTGATGAGCCCGTCTTCCTTCCTCAGGAAACTGCGAACTGAAAATGCCGTCATGGGATGCCTCATGCTCTGCCTGCTCAGATTTCACTCAGATGTTGTGCGCTCACCGTAACGCTGATCCCCGCGAACGAGCCAATCAGCCCGAACACGTCCAGGTCGCCGACCGGCACGGTCACGGTGCTGGAAATCAACCCGGCGGTGATGCTGGTCGTCGCTTCTGCCGAAAATGACAGTGCATTCAACGTGTTCACGATGAAGTCCTGGGTCTGCTGCACCGTGTCGAAGCGGCCGATAGACATGTTGCGGTTGGCGTCCTGCAGCACCCGGACGATGCGCGACTGATTGAAGAAGATGATCGACACGTCGGTCAGAATTATGAAAAGGATCACAAAGAACGGCACCCAAAGCACCGCCTCGACCGTGACCGCACCGTCCTGGCGCCGCGCGAGGCGGCGTAGGCGACACGCACTCAGAACATTGATCCGTTTCACGACCCACTCCGAGAATCCGAACAGCATTTCGGTTGCTCCATCGACGCAGGATGCCGACCTGGCCGTTGCAGCACATTGAACACCGCCGGTTTTACCGACGCGACTGCCATTTGTGCGCAAGATTATGCCGATTCTATGGCGCAAACGGTCGATGCGGGTGGCACTCGGGCATGCCGACAGAAAGTGGTTCAGCCGCGCGCAACCTGGGCGCGCATGGCCTCGCGCAAAGATTGCAGCCCGTGCGCAGCCATCGACCGGGGCAGCCACAGTTCCAGCGCCTCCGGCGCGGTCTGCGGACGGTGAATCAGCACCGCGATCTGCCCCAGCAGCGTGCGCGCCACGGCACCGGTGCCGAAATGCAGCATTCGCAGATCGACCGGCACCAGCCGCGCCAGAACCGTCTCGGGCGCCGGGCCGGTCAGGCGCAGCACCGCCCAGGCATCGGTCTGCGCGGTTGTTGCGGCAACTTTGGCAACCCCGTCGGGCAGCCCGCCTGTGACGAACCAGCGCTGCCAGCCCGCCCAAAGCAACAACCCGCCCGACCACGGGGCAGATCGGCCGGGCGCTGGCAGGTCGGTTGCAAACAACCGTGCCAGCGTCGCCGCGGGGCCGAACGGCGCCACCGCCCAAAGTTCGGTTTGCGGCGCGGCGGCCAGTGTGATGGCGCCGTGCTGCACCGGCAGCAGCCCCGCCAGGGCATCGAATTGCGGCAGATCAGCCACGCGCGCGCCCCCCATCCGGATCGTAGGCCTGCAGCGAGGTGACCGTGACAAGCTGGTCGGTGCCGCGCAGCCCATCCCAAAGCCGCAGCGTCTGGCCCAACCGGGCGCGTCCGTCGTGCAGCAGCGCCAGCGCCAGCGCATCATTCAACGTTGGCGAATGACAGGCCGAGGTGACATGACCCAGGTCATGCTGCGGGGTCAGCGCCGCGCCTGGCTGAAACAGATGCCCGCCAGCCGCGAGGCCTGCTCCAGGGGTCAGCGGCCGCAGCCCAACCAGTTGCGCGCGCCCCGCTGCCACAAGCGCCGGTCGCGCGGCCATTTCGGCGCCGATGAACCCGCCGCCCGGGCGCAGCATGCGGCCAAGGCCAAGATCATCGGCGCTGACCCGCCCGTCAATCTCGGCATGCGTCACAAAGCCCTTTTCGATGCGCAGCACATTCATCGCCTCAAGCCCGTAGGCGCCGCCGCCCAAGGCCTCGGCAGCGGCGACAAGCCTGCGAAAGGCGCCATCGCCAAAGCGCGCGGGCAGCGCCAGCTCATATCCCAGCTCGCCCGAATAGCTGATCCGCGCCAGCCAGCCCGTGGCCCCCGCGGCGCGCACCGCCGCCACGCCCATGAACGGCAGATCTGGCAGCGCCTGCAGCACGGTTGCAAGCACATCGCGCGATCGCGGCCCTGCAACCGCAAATTGCGCCCAGGACTCGGTGGCGTCTTGCAACTGCACGCGAAGTTCAGGCCAGTGACCCTGCGCTGCTAGCTGCAGATGCCGCTGCACCGCCGCCCCGGCCCCTGACGAGCTCGAAAGCCAGAACTGACTCGGTGCCAGATGCAACACCGGGCCATCTTCCATGACCAGGCCATCCTCGCGCAGCAGCAGGCTGTAGCGCGCCATGCCCATCGGCAGCGACTGGACCGCATTCGTGCAGACCCGCTGCAGAAACTGCGCCGCATCCGGTCCCTGAATGTCGGTTTTCGACAAGGTTGAAACGTCAGCCACACCCGCCACCCGGCGCACATGGCCGACCTCGCGGACGCAAGCCTCGGCCCAGCCCACCTCGCCCGCGCGCAGATAATGCGAGGGGCGCAGCCATTCGCCGGCCTCGATCATCACCGCGCCGCGATCAAGGCTGGCCTGATGCGCGGGCGACAGGCGCACCGGCGCAAAGCCTTGACCAAGCCCGCCCGCGCCCATCGCCGAGATTGTCACCGGCACAAAAGGTGGTCGCGCCGCGGTGCTGCCTGCCTCGGCCAGCGCGCGCGCCGCCGCATCGGCCAGCACTGCCAGCGCGGTGACGTTCGAGCCGCGCCCCTGATCGGCCGCCATGCCCTGCGTCGTGTAGCGCTTGGCATGTTCGGGGGCGCCCATGCCCTCGGCTGCAGCAAGCCGCAGGTCCTTGGACGTCACATCGTTGCCCAGATCCACAAATGCCCGCCCCGGCGCCCGCACCTCCCAACAGGGCGACATCGCCCCAGCACCGGTTTCCGCTTCGGGGAGATCGGGGCTGACAGCGGCCAACCCCAGCGCCGCAGCGGCCTCAAGCCCGGCGCCAATTCCCTGTGCCAACGCTTCACTGGTGGAAAACGCACCCGCCACGGCGCCCGCAGCCTGCATGCCAGGAACCGCGTCGGGGGCGGGGACGAAACTGCCGATGCTGTCGTTCCACAGTGGCTTGGCGCCCCGATGGCATGAAAGCTGCAGGGCCGGGTTCCAGCCGCCCGAAACCGCAAGGCAGTCGGCGGCCAGCCATTCCACCCCCGCGGGACCGCGCACCGCCACACCGCGCAAGGCGCCACGCCCGCGCGTCGCCACCACCTCGGCCCCCGCGCGCAGCGCGTAATCGCCTTGCGGCGCGTCGGGGCGCGGGTCGACCACCACCACCCCGGCGCCCGCCACGGCCAGATCGCGCGCTGTGCGGTGGGCGTCGTCGTTGTTGGCAAACACCACCACGCGCTGCCCGGCCAGCACGCCAAAACGGTGCAGATAGGCGCGCACCGCCCCCGCAAGCATCACCCCCGGGCGGTCGTTGCCGGGGAAGGCGATCATGCGCTCATGCGCACCGGTCGCCAGCACCACGCGGCTGGCGGCAATGCGCCAGAAGCATTCGCGTGGCAGATCGGGCAGGGGGTCGGCAAGATGCGCCGACACCCGTTCCAGCGTCGCATAGGTGCCATGGTCATAGGCGCCGACAACGGTGGTGCGCGGCATCAGCCGCACGTTGGGCCATCCCGCCAGTTCCGCCACCGTTGCAGCCACCCAATCGGCCGCAGGCTTGCCGCCCAGGGTTTCGGCCTCCAGCAGCAGCCGCCCGCCCATCGCGGTGGCCTCTTCGGCAACGATCACATCCGCCCCAGCCCGCGCCGCCGTCAAGGCCGCCATCAGCCCTGCGGGCCCCGCGCCAATCACCAGCAAGTCGCAAAATGCAAAGGCTTTTTCATCGCGCCCGCGATCTGCAAGCCCGGAAAGTGCCCCCAGCCCGGCAGCGCGGCGGATAGCGGGCTCATAGACCCGATACCACCAACGGCGCGGCCACATGAAGGTCTTGTAGTAGAACCCGGCGCCCAGAAACGGCGCCGCAAGATCGCTCAGCGCCAGGGCGTCAAACCGCAGTGACGGCCAGCGGTTCTGGCTGAACACCGCCAGCCCCTCGGTAATCTCGACCGTCGTGGCGCGCAGGTTGGGTGCCTGCGCTGGCCCGCGCCCGACGGTCACCAGCGCGCAGGGCTCATCCGATCCGGCGCTGACAATGCCACGCGGCCGGTGGTATTTGAACGACCGCGCCACCATCCGCTGCCCGGCGCGCAGCAGTGCCGAGGCGACGGTATCGCCGGCAAAGCCCTGCACCGCGCGCCCATCGAAGCTGAATCGCAACGGGCGGGCGCGGTCGATGCCATTGCTGCTCATGCGCTGCCCCCGGCCAATTGCAGCGGCGCGCAGTCATGGCTGCGGGTGTCGCGGCGGCCGCGCAGCAGTGCGCCGCAACCGGCTTCGTGCAGCCACAGCTCATCCAGTGGCCCGGCGGGGTTGTCGCGCTCATGCAGCCAGGCGACGAAATCGCCGCCTGGCGGCGGGCGCGCCAGCAGACTTGCGGCGCCCATCCAGGTGAACTCGCGTCGGTCGCGGGCGCCGCACAGCGGGCAGATCAGCCGCATGCCCGTTGCCTAATGCAGATGATGCGTGGCACCGGTGCCCTCCTCGTCGATCACCGCGCCGCTGGCAAATCGGTCAAGCCGGAAGCGCGCCGCCAGCGGGTGCGGCTGCCCGGTCGCCATCAGATGCGCCATGCACAGGCCCGAGGCGGGCGTGGCCTTGAAACCGCCATAGTTCCAGCCGGCGTTCACAAACAGCCCGTCGATCGGCGTGTGGTCGATGACCGGGCTGCCGTCTGGCGTCATGTCCATGATGCCGCCCCAGCTGCGCAACACGCGGGCGCGCCCGATCGCCGGCATCAGCGTCATCGCCGCCTGCATCACCTGTTCGGCCCGGGGCAACCCGCCGCGTTGCGCGTAAGACGGGTAAAAGTCGATGTCGCCGCCAAACACCAGCCCGCCCTTGTCGGATTGGCTGATGTAGAAATGCCCCATGCCATAGGAAATGACCTGGTGCATGAAGGGCTTCAGCCCCTCGGTCACGAATGCCTGCAGCACATGGCTT
>Ga0214472_10008660_pt1 | contig 10620 bp, 6 predicted proteins | sample RVTome_6_FD_207662 | JGI IMG/M metagenome (GOLD analysis project Ga0214472, IMG submission 207662) | Soil microbial communities from uranium-contaminated site in the Upper Colorado River Basin, Wyoming, United States - RVT140D175 | ecosystem: Environmental > Terrestrial > Soil > Contaminated >...
TGATGGCCAGCGTAGCGTTGATGGCCCCGGGTTCACCACCGCTGACCGGGGCGTCCAGCATCTCCACGCCCTTCCGGGCGCACTCGGCGTAGATCTTCTGCGACATCGAAGGGGCGATGGAGCTCATGTCGATTATCACCGAGCCGGGCCGGGCGCCTTCCAGCACGCCGCCGGGCCCCAGGATGGCCTTCTCCGAGTCGGCGGAGTCGGGGAGCATGGTAATTATTTTGTCGGTTTTAGAGGCCACTTCACTGCTGGAAGACGCGGGGGTGGCACCGTCGGTGGCCAGCTCTTCCACCGCTTCACTGAAGATGTCATAGACCGTCAACTCGTAGCCGGCTTTCAGCAAGTTGCGGGCCATGGGCCGGCCCATGATTCCCAGTCCAACGAATCCGATCTGCTCTGCCATGTTCGATGCTCCAAAAAGGGCCGATTTTATCTCTGATTTTATTCCTAGTGTAGGACAGTTGTAGGCCAGCAACTGTACCATACTAACTAAAGGCATGCCAGAACCATCCCGGGTTTAATGGCATTGTGTTTGATTACCGGACCGGCGTATCATATCGGGTGAAGTAAAATTTTGAGGTAATTATGGCCGAGGTCAAGTCCGCCCTGGTAACCGGCGGGGCCGGTTTTATTGGGTCCCATCTGGTTGACCGCCTGCTGAAAGAAGGCCACAAAGTCTCCGTGGTTGACAATCTCAGCACAGGTAAGCTGAAAAACCTGAATTCCGGGGCAACGTTCTACCATGTGGATATCACCCATCCCTCGGTGCAGGACATTTTTCAGCGAGAGCAGCCGGATGTGGTCTTTCACCTCGCCGCGCAGATCAGTGTCAGCGAGTCTACCAAAGACCCGGTGAATGACGGGGAGATCAACGTGATCGGCACGCTGCGTCTGCTGGAGGCAGTCCGACGCTCCGGCATCGAAAAGTTCATCTACTCCTCGACTGGCGGCGCGCTGTACGGTGACCCGGTGGAGAACCCCTGTAACGAACAAACGCCAATAAAGCCCTTGTCTCCCTACGGATTGTCCAAGTTTCTGGCGGAGCAATACATTGAGCTGTACCACCGGCTATACCACCTGAATTATACTGTTTTGCGCTATGGCAACGTGTATGGCCCTCGCCAGGACCCCCATGGAGAGGCCGGTGTGGTCGCTATTTTCTCTCAGGCGATGCTGGAAGGGAAACAGCCTCGGATATTCGGTGAAGGCGACCAGGAGCGGGACTTTGTTTACGTCGGCGACGTGGTCGATGCCAATATTCTCGCCATGACCCGGGGCGACGGCAACGCTTTCAATATCGGCACCGGTCGAGGCACCAACGTCAACCGCATCTTTGATGCCTTGCGGGACATCATAAAGTATAAATGGGAAGCCGACCACCGCGCCGCCCGACCGGGTGAGGTGCACCAGATAAGCCTTGACTGCAAAAAGGCTTATGATGAGCTGGGCTGGTCACCCCAGGTTAACCTGGAAGAGGGACTGGAGCTCACTGCGGAATTCTTTCGCAAGACGGTCAGGGCCTCTGCCTAGTTTCCCGCGGTTAATATTTAGCCCAGTTAATATTTCAACCAGATAATTTCCGGGAGTCAACAGGAGGAATACTGCCAAATGGAACCGGAATTCGATGTGGTCATCCTTGGTGCTGGCGCGGCGGGACTGGCGGCCAGTCTGTATACCAGCCGGGCGATGATGAAAACCGTGATGCTGGAATCGCTGGGTGTGGGCGGGCAATTGCTGATCACCGATGAGATCGAGAACTACCCTGGATTCCCCAAGGGCGTCAAAGGGCAAGAACTGTCCCAGATGATGGAGGAACAGACCACCCGATTCGGTACCGTCATTGAGTATGCAGAGGTGGAAGGCCTGGCCGACCTGGAGCAACCGGTCAAAGTCGTCCACACCGACGGTAAGGACTACACTGCCCGGGCCATCATCATCGCCACCGGCGGCAGTCACAACAAGCTGGGCGCGCCCGGCGAGGACGAGTACGCTGGCAAGGGCGTATCTTACTGCGCGGTCTGCGACGGCAATTTCTTCCGGGGACAGGACGTCGTGGTGGTCGGCGGGGGCGATGCCGCCCTGGACGAAAGCAACTACCTCAGCGGCATTGTCAACTCGGTGACCGTAGTGCACCGTCGAGACGAATTGCGGGCCACCAAGGTGCTTCAGGAACGCGCTTTTGCCAATCCCAAGTACAAGTGGCTCTGGAGTCACGTGGTCGAAGAGTTCGTCGGTAATGGTCTCCTGGAAGCCGCTCGGGTGAGGAACCTGAAGAGTGGTGAAGTCTACGACTATCCCACCGCCGCTGCCTTTATTTACGTGGGTTTCCACCCCAACTCGGACTATCTGAAGGGACTGGTGGATATGGATGCGCTGGGCCACATCTACACCGATATGCACATGCGCACCAAAGTCCCCGGAGTATACGCTTGCGGCGACATCCGGGCCGAATCTACCCGCCAGTTGGGCGCTGCGGTCGGCGATGGAATCACTGCCGCGCTGGCCGCCTTCCACGACCTTAACGGCTGAGCTGCCCCGCTACAGGGGGGTAACTTCTCGCAGCAGGAGCGCCACTCCGCCGGTGATTATTACCGCAATCGCCACGTGCCGGAATGCCCGCTCGTTGATCCGCTTTACAATCAGCGTGGCCAGGCCGAACCCGGCCAGCAGGCCGGGCGCCAACAGTCCAATGTTGACCAGGGTATCCCGGTCGACCAACCCTGCTCCGGCATAGAGGGCAAACGCCAGCACGTAAGATATCAAAAAGTAGAAAGCCAGCGAGGCTCTCATGGTATCCGGTGGCCATTTCTGGGCGATGACGTAGATGGCCGCCAGTGGCCCACCGATGCTGAGCGTGGTTACCGAGAGGGAAGCCAGGAACCCAAACACCGGGCCGGAGAATTTCCGCCGGGTCAGGGGTATTGGCACGTTGAACAGGCTGAGGGCGCCCAGGCTGAGGATTACCACTGCGATGGTGATTTTCAGCACGGTGGGGTCTGCCGACTTCAAGAACAGGACCCCGATGGGCACGGCAGCCAGGCCGCCCAGGGTCATCCCTCCTACTCGCCGGAGGCTCAGGTGCCGGCGGACTTGCGCTAAAACCAGGACCAGCACGGTGGCGATGACGGCATTAACGATTACCACTGCCGGCTGCGGGGCAAGGAACAACAACAAGACCGGCGCCACTACCAGCCCCATGCCGAAGCTCACTGTGCCCATTACGGTGGCGCCGACGAAGACGGCAACCAGGGCGATCAGCAACTCCAGACCCGAAAGCAAGGTGCCTCCTGTGGGATATTCCTGTGGGATATTCCTGTGGGATATTCCTGTGGGATATTTCTGGAACGGGTTGGAGTATACTGGCCGGGTACTGGGCGATCAACCTATTGGGCGAGGGGCTTCCGGTCGGGCGGTGGGCTTCCAGAAGTCCAGCAGGTACTCGAAGGTGGTGCCCATGGTGATGTAATTGGAGGGCCAGCCAAATATGCCAATGCGGTTGACGATGTTGGTGCGGTCCCAGATCACAATATTTCTTAACTCATAGCCCACTTGCCGGAGGGCGTCCACCACCGACATATGGATGGTGACTCGCTGATTATCCCACCACATATCGGGGACATTGATCACGCAGTGACCCTTTTCCCGAAGCAGGGGCAGCATGCCCGCGAATATTTCAGCCATCGCCTGCTGGTATTGGTCCAGGGTCATCGTCCCCAGGTCGCGGGGGTCCTGGCTGTACTGCTCCACCTTTAGATATTGATCGTTGTCCCGCTGATTGCCGCGACGGCTCTTGTTCAATCGGGGTCGATTTAGCAGATTGGCGTAGGGCGGCGACGTCAAGATCAAGCTGACCGAGTTGGGTTCGATGTAGGCGGGGATGTTGCGGGCGTCGTCCCATCGCGCTATCTGGCTGGTCTGTCCCTTTCCCGGCGAATCCCTCCCTGGCGAATCAATGAGCAATCGGGTGCGGCCAAGTTCAACGTATTCTTCGTGCAGATCAAACCCAACTGCGTTGCGGTTCAGGTCTTGGGCCGCAACCAGTGTTGTGCCGCTGCCCATAAAGGGTTCCAGGACCAGCTCTCCTTCGTGGGTGAACAGAGAGATGCACTTCTTGGCCAGGGCAATGGGAAAGGTGGCGGGATGGGCCTTTTTATTCCGGATGTCCCTGGATTCGTAGGCGAACCGCCAGACACCCAGTTGAGATGTTATCCATTCCTTGGCCGTCAGACAGTTAATGTGCTGGGGCTGGCAGTCGCAGACTCGGCGGTTGCCGATGCTCAGTTGGCTATTTTCAACCGTAGAAACCATCCTTCACCCTCACCCATCCCTCACCGTTGGAAATACCGCGGCAATACCGCCTGATCTTACCGATAGCGCCGCCGCGCAATCTAGTAAAATTTGTTACCAACTTGAGCCAATAATGCGCAATCCAATAATTTTATCGCCGGAGCAGGCCCACCGCCGCAGCTTCTTTCATTGCCTGCTGAACATTGACGACGGTCGGGCCGTTGCGTTTCAGCACCAGCTCCAGTTGCTGCTGAGGGTTCAGGTTAAAAGCCCGTTCGCCGTCCAATGCGACGGTGTAGTGTCGCGGCTCAACCTGGATCGGCTCCCCCAGGTTCAGGCGCTGCCATTCGGCGATGGGGACCTCAACTACCACTCCTGGTGCGATGGGCGCCGTCACCGACACGCCGTCCCCTTTCGCTGACTCCCCCAAAACGTACCGCAGGCCCTGATCATCGCCCAGATACACCGGCTGCAGCTGTCCGCCCACCGAGGAAAGCCCGATGCTGGAAGGCTCGGCTCGGGTCAAGTACACCTCGTAGAGCGTCCTCCAGTCCCAGATGGCCCGCGATGCCACGAAGCGCTCCCGGGACAGGGCCAGATCGACCAGGGCCAGGTCCTGGTATTGCCCATCGATGTATATCTCCAGGGTCTTGCTTATCGTGGAAACCCGGTCCAGCCGCAGGCGGCCCTGGGCCACCAGTCCGGCGGCGATGCCAGCCAGAGTACCCTCAACCATGGCCGGAAACACGTTGTTGGTGCCGGTGGAGATCGCGACCAGCGGCATCGAAGAGCAACCCTTGGCTGCCGCCCGGTTGGTGCCGTCACCGCCCAGAGTGACCAGGCAGGCTACGCCCATTTCACCCATCAGTTGGGCCGCGCGCACCGTATCGCCTTCGATGTATTGTGCCGGCATCTCCAACAGGGAGAACTCCACCGAAAGATGGGAGTCATCCCGGGCCCGCCGGCACAGGTGCGAACTGTCGGGCATGGCAACCACCTTTTCAACGCCCACCGATTGCAGGCCCAGCATCACCCTCCGCACGGTGTTGACCTTTTCCCAGTCGGGGATGACCCGTCCCTGGGCAACCAACCGCCGAATATCCTTGCTGGCCACTGGATTAGCGATGATTCCGACCACTGCCAAATTAGTTCTCCTCTACATACCTGACTCAGCCGCTGATATAATACTGGCCAAACCAGGCTGGATAAATATTACCATCAATCATCCAATTAACCGCCAATCATCCAATTAACCGCAGACAGGTGGGGTAGTACATGACCGACCTAGAGTTGTGCTTCGCTCCGGCAACCGAGTTACGCCAGAAGATCGACGCCAGAGAAGTGTCCATTGTCGAACTGACCGAGCTATTCTACCGGCGGATCCAGGCCCTCAACCCCAGGCTCAACGCCTATCTGGCCCGGTGCCCCGACCAGGCGTTGGCGGCGGCCAGGCAGGCCCAGGACCGGATTCTGAAAGGCGAGCCAGTGGGGCCGCTGCACGGAATACCCATATCGATCAAGGATTTGGAACTGACCAGGGGCATCACCTCTACCCTGGGGTCAGCGGTATTCCGAGACCGGGTGCCCGACATCGACTCGGCGGTGGTGGAGCGCGTGCGTCAGGCGGGAGCGATCATTCTGGGTAAGACCAACACGCCGGAGTTTGGTCAGTCGGGGACCACTGAGAACAAGCTGGGTGACGCCTGTCGCAATCCCTGGAACCCGGAGTGTACGTCCGGCGGCTCCAGCGGCGGCGCGGCGGCGGCCCTGGCTGCCGGCCTGTGCACCCTGGCGACGGGCAGCGACGGCGGCGGGTCGATTCGTATTCCGGCCAGCTTCAGCGGCGTTTTCGGTATTAAACCCTCCCAGGGCCGGGTGCCTCGCTACGGTGGGTACGGCCTCCCGGCGTCCAATCAGCTATCCCAGTCTGGCCCCATGTCCCGCACCGTTGCCGATTCGGCACTGCTGCTTCAGGTCCTGGCTGGTCCAGACCCCAGAGACCCCACGTCGCTGCGGGAAGCCCCCGATGATTATCTACAGAACTTGAAGGGCGGAGTCAAAGGCTGGCGCATCGCCTGGAGTCCGGATTTCGGCTACGCTGGCGTTGACCCGGAAGTGCTGCGCGTGACCCAGCAGGCGGCCAGGGTCTTTGAAGAATTGGGGGCCAGCGTAGAGGAAACCGACCTGAAAATTGATGATCCCTTCCCGGCTTTCTTCGACATTTTTGCCACCGGTGCCTATACATCCTATGGACACCTGTTGGAACAGCACGGCGACGATTTTACCCACTATGTCCGCAGCACCCTGGAACACGCCGCCGGGCTTACGGCGGCAGACCTCTCCCGCGCCCTGCTGCGAACGGACCAACTGCGCCGCCAGATGGAGATTTTCTTCGACCAGTATGACCTGCTGCTAAGCCCGACCATGGCGGTCACCGCCTTTCCCATTGGACAGCGTCCTTCGGTAATTGGCGGCCGGGAAGTGAATCCTTTCTGGGGATACCTGCCCTTTACCTTCCCCATTAACATGTCCGGCCAGACCGCATCCAGTGTGCCCTGCGGATTTTCAGCCGAGGGTATGCCCATCGGACTGCATATCGTCGGCCCCCGGGGGTTTGAAGCTGGCGTTTTGCGGGCATCCGCCGCCTTTGAGCAAGCCCGTCCCTGGGCCCAGTACCGACCGGCGGTCTCTTGATTCGTATAACTTCCCTGGTCTTTCGCCAGACCCTGATGTCGAATCTATGATGTCGAAACCCCGATCTCGGGGTAATACCCCGATTTGCAATAGCCGGCAAGCCCTGGTCAGGAGCCTGATCACTGGGCGGCGGTGACGTCCACGGTGTCCGGGGGGCTGTCGGTGGTGCCGTCATTGACCACCAGTTCCACGGCGTAGGTACCGGCCAGGTCGGCGACGAAGCTGGGACCGGAGGAGGTCGAGCCGGTCAGGCTGGTGGTGCTGCCAGACGGCATGGAAGTCAGGGTCCAGCTGTAGGTCAGGGAGTCACCGTCGGCGTCGGTGGAGCCGCTGCCGTCCAGGTCCACGGTGGCTCCCACCGGGACGGCCTGGTCCGGGCCCGCGGCGGCCGCCGGCGGGGTGTTGCTCTCCGCCGCGGTGGAGACCAGCACATTATCGATGGTACGACCGGTGAAATTCAGCTCATTCAAGTTGTTGGTAAAGAACCGGACACTGTCCAAGGTCGATACAGTGCCCAGTTGATCGAAGCTGAGCCCGCTTCTTACCAGGGCGCCGTTGATGCTCACCGAGTAGGTCCGGGCGGCCAGATCGGCCGTCACCGACAGATGGGTCGGCCCGGAGATGACCGCCAGCGCCGTGGGCCCGCCCCTGGTCGCGTCTTGGCGGGCGACCAGACTCTGGTGGACGTTGCTGAAGCTGCCCCACCGCAGATTGACGCCCACTCCCGTGGACTGAGTAGCGGTGCTGGATGGATTCACCATCAAAGTGCTGTCGCCCAACTGCATCCAGAACTCATACCCTGAGTCAGCTCCCGTTCTGGCCCAGTCGAAGTCGAAGTCCCACTGAAGATTTCCGGTGGATACCGGGGAGAAACTTCTCCTGACCAGTGGGCGATTGGACGCGTCGGAAGTATCGTCGAAGAAGAGCTTGTTGCCGGCGATGGAAACCGTAGCCCCCAAAATGGGTTGCTCAACCTCAGTCCAGCCATCGACCTCGGTGCTATCCGCCCGGTCAAAGTTGTCGCAGAGCAGGGTAGCGTTCTCGGAAATAGTGATACAGACGGCGGCTGCATTGGAGTCGTCCTGGCCGTCGTTCACCCGCCAGGTGAAGGAGTCGGAACCGATATAATCAAGATCGGGCGTGTAGGTGCGGCTGTCGCCGCTGCCAGTCAGGGCACCGTGGTTGGGCGGAGTCACGATAGAGAAGGCGTAAGGGCCCGGGCCGTCCGGGTCGGTATAGGCCAGCAGCAAGTCCAGGGGTATATTCGCTCCAGTGCTAACCGACTGGTCCAGGGCCACCGGAGCAACGTTGGCGGGGGGCTCGGTGGACACGACCACCAGTTTCGGGCGGCATTCACCTCCAGGACAGGGATGGTCCGGGGAGTCCTGGGATTCCCGGGACGCCTGGTGCAGGGTCTGTTGCGACAGTTCGTCAACCGCTTTGATTAACACGCCATAGTTGCTGGCCGGATCGCTGATCCACCCTTTGACTGCGTCAACCAGGTTCTGGCTGGACCAGTATGTTTTGTAGCCCTCTTGATTGGTGGCCACCATCTGCACCAGGGCTGTTTCCGACCGGTCGGCGTTGGGATCGGTGTCCGAAGCCGAAGCTGCGCCGGGAATTGCCCACTGGTCAGGCAGGGCCGTATAGGTCCAGCTCACCTCGCCGGGGCCGGCATTTTCACCCTGAATGCCGGCGCCCTCACCCCAGGGCTTGTTCAACGCATACATGGAATTGTAGGCGTGAAACAGGTGGTTTGAGTCGGTGTGGTGCCAGCCGGTAAGCTCGATGTAGGCGTTGATCACCGCGGTGGGGTCGGTCAGTCTTCCGTCGATATCAAACCGCAGCAAACTTCGATAGATTTCATCGGTAGGCTGGTTGGGCAATCTTCGTCCGGTCCGCAGCACGTCCTGGGCCCCCTGGTTCCATTCGCGGATGACCTGGGTCGGGTCCAGGGCGCTGCCTCTGATGTCGGCGTCACTGGCGCCGTCATAACCATCATGGCCATCCTGGAAAACGTTGGTAAAAATGGGGGTAGCGTCGACCGTAGTAAAGCTGGTGGGCTGAGACCAGGGCGACCAGACCCCCGGGGCGTTCTTGATTCTTCCTCGCCAGAAATAGCTGGTGAGAGTGTTCAACTCGGCAAAGGCCAGGTGACTGCAGACGTCGTTGATGTTTTCCCCACTGTCGTACGCCACCGTCGTGAATTCCGAGTCCGTCGCGATCTGGTACTGGGCCGAAGTAGTGTCCAACACCAGGCAGTCGATCTCCAGAGTGGGATTGGCCGAAACATCGGTCTGTCCGCTTACCGGCTGCAGGTTTGTCGGGCCAGGCTCTCCCGTATCGATAGAAACAACGACGGCCATCGTGTCCGGCGCGCTGTCGGCGGTGCCGTCATTGACCACCAGTTCCACCAGGTAATTTCCCGCCAGGTCCACTGCGAAACTGGGATGGGAGGTCGCCGATCCGGTCAGGCTGGCGGTGCTGCTGGCCGGCACCGAGGTCAGCACCCAACTGTAGGTCAGGGAGTCGCCGTCGTCGTCACTGGACCCGCTGCCGTCCAGGTCCACGGTTGCTCCAACCAGGACCTCCTGGTCCGGGCCCGCATTGGCCACCGGCGAGGAGTTGGCCTCCGGCTCCAGGAAGATGGTCAGATTATCGATGGTCCGTCCGGAGAAATTCGTCTCACTGAGGCTATCGGTAAAGAAGCGCACCGTGTCCAGGGAGACGCTGGCATCAAAGGGTATTCCGGCCCCGACGATGGCGCCGTCGACTTCCACGGAGTAGGTCTGGGCGTCCAGGTCGGCCACCACGGTGATATGGTTTGGGCCGGTGATGGCCGCCAGGGCAGTATTGACGCCCGTCTTGCGGTAGCCCAGGGACTGGTGGTTCCCGTTAATGCTGGTCCAGATGAGGTTGACGCCGGCCCCCGCGTTCTGGGAAGCGTCGGACATCAGGGCGCCGTCGCCCAGTTGCATCAGGAAGCGGTAGGTGCCCTCATTGCCGGTCCTGGCCCAGTTGAAGTCGAAGTCCCACTGGAGGGTGCCGGTGGGGACTGGGGAGAAACTTCTTCTGACCAGGGGGCGATTGGCGGCGTCGGAGGATTCAGCGAAGAAGAGCTGGTTGGCGGCGATGGAAGCTGCGGCCCCCGCCGGTTCTAATTCGACCCAGCCTTCACCGATCACCGGACTGTCGGGGCGGTCGAAAGAGTCGCCCAGCAGGATAGCAGGCTGTGGGGCAATATTAATGGAAACGTGGGCAACGTTGGAAAGGTCCAGGCCGTCGTTGGCCTGCCAGGCGAAGGAATCGGAGCCGGTGAACCCGGCATTGGGGGTATAGACCAGGGTGGCCGAGTCGGAATTGGGGCTGCCGGCGACGCAGGGTTGGTCGGTAAGGGCACCGAGAGTGCCATGGGCTGGCCCGGCGACGATAGAAAATTCCAGCTGACAATCGACCGGGTCGGTAGCGGTAAGAATCACTGAGCGGGGGGAATTTTCAATGGTGCCGACCGACTGGTCCGGGGCCAGGGGAGGCGCGTTTACCGGAGGAACAGCATCGGAGGACAGGATGGTCAGATTATCGATGGTCCGTCCGGAGAAATTCGTCTCACTGAGGCTATCGGTAAAGAAGCGC
>Ga0214472_10008661_pt1 | contig 10619 bp, 10 predicted proteins | sample RVTome_6_FD_207662 | JGI IMG/M metagenome (GOLD analysis project Ga0214472, IMG submission 207662) | Soil microbial communities from uranium-contaminated site in the Upper Colorado River Basin, Wyoming, United States - RVT140D175 | ecosystem: Environmental > Terrestrial > Soil > Contaminated >...
CGGTCGGGGAACAGCGCGGGACCCCCAGCTGGGCCGGTTCCAGGGAAGACCGGTACCGGATCGGTTCGGATACGTCCGGCGAATACAAGTAGATCCACTGCGGCTCCAGTCCGTTTAGATCCTGCGCCTCATAGGCCACGTAATCGCCGCAGAAGGTCGGCCACCAGGCCCGTTCGTAGCTTGCCGGGCGCGGCAGGACCTGCCAGGTGTCCAGCCGCCCCGCCTGGACCAGGTAGACGCCGTACTGCCCGTCCCGGTCCGAGCAGGGGACGAGGCAGGCACCTTCGACCTCCAGGTGGCTTCGTTGCAGGTGACACAGATCGGCGAGACCGCCCTCCAGGTCTACGACCCCGGCCGCCTGGTCAACAAGGGCGACTCCGGTGGGGCAGTCTATATCAACGGCGAGTTGATCGGGGTGTTGTGGTCGATCGGGGAGTACGGGTACGGGCCGGGGGTGAACATTTCTCTGCTGCGCACGCAGTAAGGGCACGGCGGTGGTTCTACCGTGCCCCTCCATGTGATAAGATTTCCCCGGGAGATGGATACCTCATCAGCACGCCTCACGCGATCTGGACGGGCACGGCGAGACGGGTGTGGCCGGATTTTTACAGCGCCGCTCCTTCGCCGTGCCCGTCCGTTTCTCCTGGCCCTCACTGCACTCACCCTCATCCTGATGGCAATTTTCACCCCTGCTCACACGGCCGGGGCAGCCGGCTCCGGGGTGGTGCAGCCCCAGGCAACCCCTCCAGTGCCCCCGGTCGGGACATACGCCGGCAGCCTGTTCGTCCACGGCCCAGTTTCCGTGCTCGTCATTCTCCAGGACGGGAGGCAGATCGGCGAGACTCCCTCGGGCGAATCCGTCAACCACCTGATCGGCGAAGGGGAGATGATTAAACAGGCCGGAACGGCCGGTACTTATGAGTGGTGGATCTTCCTACCCGAGACCGGTTACCGCGTTGACATCCACGCCCTGGATACCGGCGCACTCGAGGTCGCCGTAGGCGGCTCCGGCTTTGACGTTCCCAATCTGCGGCCCGGGGAGCTGCTCTCCTTCAACGTGGCTCCGGACGGGGTCCCCGGCCCGGTGACGCGGTCGGGTGGGGAGACGGTCACAGCCGCTTCGCTCCCGGTGATTGCCGCATTCAGCTGCATGATCGTGCTGGGGTTGGCCCTGGTGATCGTTTCGGGGATCGGGCTGGCTCGGAGAGGTAGGGCGCGGTGAACTGTTCAAACTGCGGCGCCGCATTGAAGGAGGGGGAGCGATTCTGCAGCAACTGCGGGACGCCCGTCCCGGCCGAGGGCGGCCAGGCGACCCTCCCGCTGCTCGGGCTGCACGTCATCTCCGGACCGGGAGTCGGGCGGTCTTTTAGCTTAGGAGAGATCACCCGCATCGGCCGCGGCGCGGACAACGAGGTCCGGCTGTACGATCCCGAGGTCTCGCGCGAACATGCCGTCGTCTACCGCTACGAACAGGGTTTTGCGATCGACGATCTCGGCAGCGTCAACGGGACCTTCGTCAACGGGGACCGGATCGGTGAGGCGGTCTGGATCCGGGCTGGGGATGAGATCCGGATGGGCGCCGTCGAGATGCAGGTTACAGCCCCTGGGGTCCCGCTCGTCCGGCGGCCGGCCCGCTCGGCGGATGCTGCACCAGGTGAGCAGCTCGGCGTGCCGGCAGGCGGCCTCCCGGCCTGGCTGCTGTGGGCGCTTATGGGGTTCGGGATGCTGCTGGCCGCAGCAGGGGTGATCGGGTTGCTCGTCCAGGTTGCCAATCCGTAGGGTCGCTCCTACGGATTTCAGGCTGGAGGTCCCCCTCAAGGAGGCTGCAGGCTTATTTCTCGCCCAATTCTTTCCTCGCCCACCAGGCTCCAAACCGGCCCAGGATGCCGGACCACCAGTACGTTCCTGTGACGAGACCGACAGCGGTTATCCCGAAGAGGACGCCGAAAACGCCGCCAAAGGCGATCCCGTTGAGCATTCCCGGCCATCCTGCAAGTAAAAAACCAAACAGCCCGAGCAGCCCTGCGCCGAACAGCGCACCGGCCAGCCCATTCACGACCACCTGCCAGAGGAGCTTGCTCATCTCAGGTTCTCCTTGGATCCCATCGTTTTCCCCAGGTTGCGTGCCGGAGAGCGGCCTGAAATGCCGTGATGGGGTCCGGATCCGGTCATAACATAGACGACGAGGTCGAAATGGGGAAGTTGCGAATGTCCCAGATTCACCCGTACATTCATCACATCCCGGCGGCCGGTTTATAATCACCTCATGCATGCCCAAACCGCCGCCGTCCTCGGCCGCTGGCAGCCGGTCCATACCGGTCACCAGGCCGTCCTGCAGTCCCTCTGCGAGAAATACACCTCGGTCATGGTCGGCATCGGGAGCTCGAACATCGACGACTACCGCAGCCCGTTCGCCCTGGCCGATGTCGAGGCCATGCTGCAGCTGGCGCTGGCCGGGTACGACAATTACACCCTTATCCCGGTGCCTGATCTCCCGGACGACGGCGCCTGGACCCGGCGGGCGATCGACCTGATCGGTCGCCCCGACATCTTCTTCACCGCCAACCCGTACGTCCTCAGCCTGTTCGCCGGCCGGCTCCCGCTGGCCCATCCGGTGGAAGCCGTCCCCCGCGAGCGCAGAACCCCCGTCACAGGCACCCAGGTCCGCCGCGAACTCGCCCGCGGGGACGGCTGGATCCCTCTCGTCCCCGTCCGGGTGGCGGACTACCTGCGCCGCAACGGTCTGGACGAGCGCTTCCGCGCCAGCTATGGGCTGCATACGCTCGTGATGGAGACGATCGTGATCGATTAGAAAAAATGAAAGGGGGTGTGGTGCGCAGCACCGCACCCCCTTTCATTTTTTCATCCCTGGAAAGGAGAGAACATGTATTCATGGGACGAAGACACCTCCACCTGGTACGGCAGCGCCGATTATGCCTACGGTGGCGGGGCCGCCGATAAGCGCAAGCACGCCGCTGCCCGGGCGGCGGCCGGCGGGCCGCGCACTTACGAGAAGAAGAGCAGGCCGAACGACAAGATCATCGACCCGAACAAGCAGGTCGAGACCCGGTCAAAAAACCCACTCATCATCGCCGTCGACGTGACCGGCTCGATGGCCGACTGGCCATTCGAGATCTTCGACCGCCTGCCCCTGCTCTACAACACCCTGTCCCAGTACCGGGCCGACCTCGAAATCTGCTTCGCCGCCATCGGGGACGCCAACGTCGATGCCTGGCCGCTCCAGGTGACCACCTTCGCCTCCGGGTTTGACCTCGAGCAGCTGCTCGGCTCTCTTTACGGTGAGGGTGGCGGCGGGGATGCCCCGGAAAGCTACGGCCTGTTCGCCCACTGGGTGAATACCCACGTCAAGCTGGGTGAGCTGGACGAGGCTCCTTTCCTGATCGTCTTCGGGGACGTCTCGATGCACGGCGCGGTCCCAAAAGAGTCTGTCCAGAAACTCCTGGGAGACACAGTCCGCAAGGACGTCGACTCGCTGGCCGCCTGGCGGGAGGTCACCCGGACCTGGAACACCTGGTTCCTGCGCCGTCCAACGGGTAAACGCGGGGACGTCGTGGACCAGCAGTGGGCGGAGGCGATCGGAGAGAAAAAGATCTTCCATATCCAGGACGAACAGCGCGCCGTCGATTACGCGATGGGCCTGATTGCACGGGCCTGGGGCCAGTTCCCGGACTTCCAGGCCAATATGCTCGCACGCCAAACGCAGGAGCGCGTCGATATGGTCAGCCAGCCGATCGTCGTGATCTGCCCCCGCTGCGGGGGGCAGATCCCGGTCGACGCCAGGGGGATGTTCACCTGCAGCTACTGCGGGACTACCCTCAAGCTCTGACCTTGGCCATCGACGTCATTGTCACCGCCCCGCCGTACGCCGGTTACCTGGACGACGTTGTCCGTCATCCGTTGGTCTCCGGGTTGCGTCTCAACACAGTCATGCCGGTCAAGGACGGACCCGCGGAGGCGCTGGAGCGGCTGGCCGCTTTTGGGCTTCCGCTCTGGGTGGATCTGAAAGGGCGGCAGCTGCGGGTGGTCGGCGGGGCGCTCCCGCCGTATACCGAGGTGCGGATCTCGCACCGGATCCGGGTCGAAACCCCGGCCGATGTTTTTTTCTCGAACGGGACGGAACACGGCCGGATCGCAGCCGTGGACGGCGACCGGCTGATCCTCGAAGACGGCCCCCGCCGGGTGATCGGGCCGGGGGAATCGGTCAATATCCCGCACGCTTCACTGGAGGTAGAGGGGACGCTTACCGGGACCGATCGGGCTTACCTGGGCGCGATGCGTGCGTTGGGCTTCCGGCGGGTCATGCTCTCGTATGTGGAGGCGGTCGAGGATTTGGAGGCGGTCCGGGAGATCCTGCCGGAGGCCGAACTCGTCCTGAAGATTGAAAGCCGCCGCGGACTGGCGTTCGCCCGCCGTCACGGAAGCCGCCACGGCCGACTGGCCGCCGCGCGCGGCGATCTGTTCGTTGAGGTGGGTAAGCCGCACCTGCTGCCCAGGGTGATGGAGGAGATCCTGGCGGCGGACCCGGCAGCCATCGCTGCCAGCCGACTCTTCGACACTATGGCGGTTCACCCGGTCCCGGTCAGCGCCGAGATCGGGGATTTCGTTCTGCTGCTGCGCCAGGGTTACCGGACGTTTATGCTGGGGGATGCGGTCTGTTTGCGGGGGGACGTGCTGGTGGAGACGCTCGACCTGATCCGGGAATTGGAACGGACATACCTCGGTTAAAGCACAACGGAAAGCAGCCTCATCTCAGATGAGGCTGCTTTCCGTTGTGTATCAGGTGGTCCGAATTACGGGGCCGGGGCGAAGTAGTTGCCGGCGCAGGACGTGCTGTTGCCGGCCATATCCGTCGCAAGCACGCCGATCCGGGCGTTAGCGCCGGGGTCAGTCACTTCGATCGTGCCGGTCACGCCAAAGGTGTAGCCGGGATCGAAAGCCGGAACCACGAACGGCAGGTTCACGTTCTTGTGAGCGTTCGCCGTGATGCTGGCCAGGCCGCTCTCGGTGTCACGCAGAGTGATCTTGATCCGGGTGTCGCCGACGACCGGGACATACGAAATACAGCCCGGGCCGGTGACATCGCCGCCGTTCCCTGCGAGGACCGGATTCGTCCCCGAAAGGATCAGAAATGCAGAGAGAACCAGCAGGGCCAGGGCGACCAGCAGCAGGCCGGACGTACGGAACAGCGTGGATGTTTTTGCCATCTTCCTTACTCCTTCGATTTGATAAAAAATAAAAAAATCTGCCTCGTGGACGGCGCTGCGGTTTCCAGCAAAAAAGCGTCAATCCCGGATTTCCCCAGCGTACTCCAGTATAGCCCGCCTGCAAATGCTTTGTCAAGTATAAAAAGGTTGGCGTGGGATGGAAAAGGTTTGGAACGCTAACGGTTGAGAGCTCTTGCCCGGCAATTCGAGTATGATATGGGGCGATGCGAACGAAGATCCGCGCTAGCCATTTTCCGGGAAATGAAAACCTTCGGATCACACCTGCCCCGGCCCGTTCGGTTCCCCTGGTACTGACCGTCTTTTTGGCCATCAGCGCTGTGACCGCGTGCCGCGGGCGCGGCGGGATTTCCGATCTGCCGACTCCCACGGCAGGTGCGCCTGGAGTCGTCCTCCAGTGGTTCCGAAGCGGGGGAGTCGCCGGGTTCTGCGACGAACTGACCGTCACCTCGGACGGCCTGGCCAGGCTTGGGGACTGCAAAAACCCTGCCCTGGCCGAGGCAGGGCTGCGGCCTCTCCCGGCAGAGCAATGGGCGCAGCTGAAGAGCTGGCTCGCCACGGTGGACTCCTACAACGAAGTGCAGTCCGACGGGGAGGCCGCGGATGCGATGACGGTTTCCGTCGTCTTCAACGGGGACGGTGTGGCGGCCGCGGAAGAGCCGGACAAGGAAGCCCTGCGCGGGTTCGCCGCGGGAGTCCACGCCGGCATGCTTCGCCTGGCCGAAGCGGGCTGCACGGTGACCGCCATCGCTGACTCGGATATCTACGAACACCCTGATTGGGACGCCCCGCTGATCGGGTCGCTTGCGGACGGCGAAATACAATCGCCCGAGGTCCAGACCGCCGACGGCTGGCTGGGTTTCGACCCGGGCGGCGCTCAGGCCGGCGGTACGCCGCTGCGCTGGCTGGCGCCCAACGCCCAGGTCACTCGCGAGCCGGGCTGCGAGGTGCTGCCGCGGTTCACTGGGAACCCGCCGGCCGCCGGCCGGCCCCGGGCAGTTTCCTGAGGTCCAGACGGACGACCGATGTTCCCGTTTCGAATCGCTCGAACCCTGCCTGCGGTCCTGATCCTGGCCGCGCTGGCCGCCTGTGCAAACCCGGCGCCGACGGCGGACACACCGGAGCCGACCGGCCGGATCGGCGTCCCATCCGGGTCAGGAACGGCCCCGGTGACGATCCCAGTACCGGCGGCGGATACACCGGTTCCGACTCCGGTGGTCACGAACACGCCGTACCCGGGCTCGGTCGATGAACCGTTCCCGCTCGGAGAGGAAGCCGGGTGGACCTCCGCGGAAGGCGCGGAACTCGAGATCGAGATCACCGAGGCCTATCGCGGTTTCGCCGCCCGGCAGGCCGTCCTGGCTCACGGCGAGCCCGCTCCGGCCGCGCCCGAGGGATTCGAATGGTTCTATTTCCGCGCGACGGTCCATTACACCGGCCCCGACCGGGGGCCGGTCGAGCTCGACGCAGGCTTCTGGCGGGCTGTGTCGGCAGGCACAACGACGACGTGGGAGGACGCACCGCTGTGCTGCCTTGAGCCCGGCTTCGATTTCACGCTGATCCAGGGGGAGTCCCGGGCGGGGGTGGTGGCCCTGCTCGTGTCGGTCGCCGATCCGGATCCCCTGGTCGGTGCGGGCGGCGAAGCCGGGATCCATTTCGCCGCCTCTCCCGATACGCTTACACAGACGAAAGTGCTGTTTGAGGACGACTTTTCCGGCAGGACCGGCGGCTGGGAGGATATCTACCGCGATGAAACCGGCATCTCGGATTATGACGCCGGGGGCTTCCGCATCCAGGTGCAAGAACCCAATTTCGACTACTGGGCCAACCCCGGTCTGGACTTTGCCGATGTGCGGATCGAAGTCGAAGCGGCCCGGATCGGCGGCCCGGAAGACAACGCCTTCGGGCTGATCTGCCGCTATGCGGACGCCGAGAACTTCTACTTCTTCCTGATCGCCAGCGACGGATATTATGCGATCGGTAAATACACTATTGGGGAATTCCACCTGATCGGATCGGACCTGATGGTCCCGACTGACGCCGTGCTCGGCGGGGAAGCGGTCAACCTTCTCGGGGCGGAATGTATGGGGGAGACGCTGCGGCTTTTCGTGAATGGGGAGCAGCTGGCGGAAGTGACCGATACGGATCACGCCAACGGCGACGTCGGCCTGATCGCCGGCACCTTCGATGAGCCGGGGACCGATATCCTGTTCGATCATTTTGGGGTCCTGGGACCCTGATCGTGCGACGTTTGGTGAAAGAAAGATATTTATTTAATAATCACCGGCGTTTCGCTGTACCAGGTTGTCGTCATCACGCCGTCGTACACATCGGCCGAGATATAGTAGGTGTTTATCGGAATGTCCGTTGTGTCGATCAGGAAGGACAATGCATCGGCGAAGAAGTTGAATTCCGATGCGGTCGAAATGCCCGGCCGGAAGAGCGTTGGCAGGAAGATCTCAAAATCGAATGCCGGGTTCCCGCCCGGAGACGTGTTAGGTGTCATCGCCGGCGCTGCGATGCGGCCGTTGTTTGAATTCGTGTCCGTATCCAGGTACATGGTTACGGCAGCCCCGGGAGCGTTTGGAAGCGTGTAATAAACCTTCAGGATATCGCCGCGATTGACGGTGTCGATGGTCGTCAGGGTCAGGAAATCGAGGTGGAATTTCGTTCCGCCAGGCGTCTCGACCGGATCGAACCGGAAACCCGTTGGAAAACCGGACCAGCAGTTACTGCTGCAGTTCTCCGATTCGGCGGTTTTCAGATCGATCGAATAAGTATGCCAGCCCTCGTAAAGGACCAAATCTTGCGTGGTCACAGAGTCGACGCCTTGACCGTTGTACCACCACAGGAAGCGCTGCACCCAACCTGAGCCGGCATTGCCCGTCCCGTCGATCTTCATTCGAAAGGTCGCGTACCGGTACTTAGAGGTATCGATCGGACTGGTTACGTTCATGGTAATTATGGGGTCACCCCCAGTCGTGGTGGCGGAAAAGATCCCTTCGTTATAGGTGACGCCGGATAACTGGTTCATGGTCGCGATGTCCTGCGAGTTGTTCAGCCCCCAGGGATTGTTGACCACGGTGCTGGCGTAATCCGAACCGCTGAAGCGGCTGGGGCTCAAGAACTTGAGGGTTGGCGCGGCGTGCACGGTCAGCTTCTCCGCGGCGCAGGAGACTTCACCGTTCAGGTCTTTCAGATAGACCGTGTACTCGCCAGGTTCGAACGATTCGGGGATTGGCAGGGGATGTGCGGCCGAGTATCCGGCCTGAAGCTGTGCGCCCCACTCAAACGTTCCGGAACCGTTTGGGTTCGCATGCTTACCGACCAGGATGCCATCCACGCCGCAGGATGCCCGGCTCAGATAGAACTTGATCTCTCCGACAGGGGCGTCATTCCAGGACAGAGGAACCGTATTGGTCGAATCGACCGTGGTCAGTCGCACCCAACCGATCTCAAAGGATTTTCCGGATTTGTTGATCGGATCGATCCGGAAAGCCTTCACCTGGTTTGGGTTGTTGTTCCAGGAGCCGGTAGCCCAGGCGGAGGGCTGGCTGAGGTCGACCGTCATCAATGCGCAGTCCCCATTGTTATTGAAGAGTCCCTGCTGTTTGAAGAAGGCAAAGTTAGACCTGCCGGTTGCCGGATCGATATATGCGTTCCGGTCATACATCCAGTAAACCGTGCCGGCCCAATCTTCGTCCGTTCCAGAGGCCGAGCTGGGGGCCTGGTCGAGACACATATAGTAGGAAAGCAATGTGTACTGGCTGGCATCGATCGGTTTTGAATCGCCCATATTCAAAACGATCTGGGTGGAAGTCAGACCGCTCCAATGCAGCCAGATATGGGGATCCGTCGTTTCCGATTTCAAATCCCAGCTGCCGTCGCCGTTTACTTTGAAGTCGTTCCGGCTGATATTCTTCAGGGCGGTATAGTAGTCCGGATAAGGACCGTTTGTCATATCCCAGGGCTGTCCGAGGACGGTGGTCGCGAAGTCATTGCCTTCAGGTACGACCGTACGGCCGAGGGTCATGCTGGCCGGGGATGAGGCGTGGCCCCGCATCTCTGGGCCTAGAAATAGCCCGATCAGCGTGATGATTGTGAGGCTGGTGGTCGAAAGAATGATTTTCAAATGCGTCTTCATGATTTCTCCAGTATGAAACGCAACGGGCCTGGTTATCAGCCAGGCCCGCAAAAACATTCTTTCAAAGAATCGCTTCGGCGGCCTGGCAGTCATGGCGAGTTGCCTCGCTTTAGACCCATAGCTTTGCGTCGCCGGTTTTCACCGGGTTTGCCGTTATCGGCGCTCTCGTGAGGGGCTCAGGCGAGCACCCTCACTCGAACAATTGATGTCAACGAACGGGATTGCTGTTTTTCTTGTGCCTGCTCCCGAAAACAAAAGAGCCTGGTTTGGACCAGGCTCGCGGAATGTCGCCAAATATGATGTTGGAGGCTCTTCGGCGGCCTGGCAGTCGTAGCGAGCAGACTCGCTTTAGACCCATAGCTTTGCGTCGCCGGTTTTCACCGGGTTTGCCATTTTCGGAATTACACTTTTACTATCCCTATACTAACTCAAAACATTGGTTCACTCTATAAGACATAAGTACTAGTACCTGGCATTCTCAAGATCTGCCCCTCTTCAGTATCCACTCCCGTTCCGTCCGTTGAGCACCTGGAGAAACACATCGACGGCTTGCGGATCGAAATGGGTGCCGACCTCGGAGCGGATATGATTCAGCGCTCTCTCCTCAGACCAGGCGTCTCGGTAGGGGCGGTCCGAGCGGAGCGCGTCCCAGACATCGACCACGGCAAACAGCCGCGCCGCGAGCGGGATCTCCCCCCCGCTCAGGCCGCGCGGATACCCGGATCCGTCCCATTTTTCGTGGTGGCAGTACGGGATATCGAGCGCCGGACGGAGATAGGAGATCGGCGAGAGAAGCTCGTATGCAAAGACGGGATGCATCCGCATCACCACCCATTCCTGCTCGGTAAGTTTGGCGGGCTTGTGCAAGATCTGGTCCGGGACGCCCATCTTGCCGATATCGTGCAGCAAAGCGCCGCGCCGGATGTGGTCGATCTCGGCATCATCAAGCCCCTGGATCCTGGCGAGACGGACGGTCAGCTCGGCCACGCGCTGGGTGTGACCTTCGGTCTCCCGATCGCGCAGATCGAGGGCGCGCGACCAGCCCTCGATGGTCGTGTCGTAAGCCTCACGCAGTTCGGTATTCGAACGCTGCAGTCCGTCATAAAGCTCGGCATTGTCGATCGCGATCGCAGCTTGGTTGGCGATCGTCTGAAGGAAGTCCAACCATTCCGGCGTCGGCTTGAATGCGGACCGGGTATAGGCTTCCAGGACCCCCCGGACCTTGTTCTTGG